>Ga0214473_10003595_pt1 | contig 18747 bp, 11 predicted proteins | sample RVTome_7_FD_203509 | JGI IMG/M metagenome (GOLD analysis project Ga0214473, IMG submission 203509) | Soil microbial communities from uranium-contaminated site in the Upper Colorado River Basin, Wyoming, United States - RVT98D197 | ecosystem: Environmental > Terrestrial > Soil > Contaminated >... | reverse complement strand
CCCCATGGGTCGAGCGCGTGACCAGGCCGCTGGTCTCGTAGTCGTCGCGACGCTCGAGCCACACCCCTTCCGCCGTGATCGCCCAGCGCTCGCCAAGAGGCTGGTCGTAGAACACCTCGGCCGCATAGGCGCGGTAGGCGCGCGCTTCGGTGGTGAATCCGGCATCGTCGCGCGCGTCGACACGCCCGTTATGAGCATCGGCCTGCGCCGCTACCTGCAGGACCCGCTTCTGGCCTATCGTCGTGCCGGTGTAGCCGAACCCGGTCTCGGGGGTGAACCAGTTCCACGAAACGCGCGTGGTGCTGCGCACGCTGCTCTGCGCATTCGTGTCTTCCTGGTCGGATCCGTCGAACACTCCGACCCGGTACTGGAAGCCCCCGGCATTCCCCCAGACCATCCCTCCCTGATCGCGCGAACCCTCGATCGCCGGGCGCAGCGCCGTCACGAGCGACCGATCGACCAGCAGTTGGTTGAACCCGGAGCACAGGTTCTGGCGCAGGAACGGGACCTTGAGCTGGCCGAACGCCAGTTGAAGCGCGTCCTTCTTCTTGTAGTTCAGGTAGACGTCCTTGAAGCGGAACCCGGTGTCGTCTTTCAGCCATTTGCTGCCGATATTGTCCTGACCCATCTGCAGGACCAGCTCGAGCGAGGACGAAATCTGCGCCCTCAGGATGAGCCGGGCCCGGCGCACGAAGAAGTCCTGGATGTTCTCATCCTGGGCCGGGGGCGGGGTGGTATTGATGCCCGGAATCAACTCGGGCCCGGTGTCGACCGCCCAGGCCATGAACCGCACCTCGAGGTCGAGCTTCCCCTTCTCCCCTTCGACCAGGGTCACCGCGGCGCGGGCCGGAGCGACCATCGAGCAGACCAGAAGGGTCATCACGGCGGCGATCACCGCACGGGCGAGGGTTCGGTCTCCGGTCATCGATCCTCCTGATCGGCACGCGTCCCTATTTCTTCGCCGGTCTCATCGCCGCGCGGAACTTGTCGGCGAGCGAGCCGAACCCTTCGGACTGCGCCTGGCCCTGCTGTTCCGCGTACTCGCGGACCTCGCGTCGCTCCCCGGCCTCGAGGACCGCTTTGCGACTCAGTTGGATCCGCCGACCCGCCGGGTCCACCTCCAGGACGATCACCTCGAGGTCGCTCCCGAGGGGGAACGTCTTCCGGAGATCGCCCTCCCTGTCGACCCCGGTCTCCGAGAGGTGGATGAGCCCGGTCTGTCCGGGCGCCAGGAATACGAAGACACCGTACTTCTCATGCCGCTCCACCTTGCCGGTGAGGCGGGCTCCCGCCACGATCTCCACCCGGGCCCGGGGTTGCGGGGTCCCGGATCCGGCGGCACCCCCAAGCGCACCCGCAGCGTCGGCCCTCGCGGACCCCGCCTCCAGCACCGCGACGCCGATCCGCTTCCGTTCCAGATCGATGCTCAGGATCTCGACCACGACCGCGGCACCGGGTGGAACGGCCGCCTTCCATCCGTCCCGCTTTCCCGTCGGTGCGAACGCGGACACGTGCGCCAATGCCTCGATCCCCGGCTCCAGCTCCACGAAGACGCCGAAGTCGGCGACCCGGGTGACCTTCCCCGCCAGCGCCTGGCCGACCTTGTACTTCCCGGGCACCGACGACCAGGGATCGGCCTGCAGCTGCTTCAGGCCAAGCGAGATCTTCCCGCCGTCGTCGGCGACGCGGAGAACCTTGACCGTGATCGTGTCACCCGGCCGCACCACGTCCGTCGGATTCCCCACCCGCGACCAGCCCATCTCCGACACATGGAGGAGCCCCTGGACTCCACCACCGAGGTCGACGAACGCGCCGTACGCCATCACCGACACGACGCGGCCGGGGAGCACGGCGTCGGGGACGACAGATCCGCGAATCTCCTCGGCCTTCTCACGCTCCGCTTCCTGCAGGAGCGCGCGCCGGGAGACGACCAGTTCCTTGCCATCCTCTCTGGATTCGATGATCCGGAACGTGTAGGAGTGTCCCACGTGGACCGAAGGATCGGCGGTGAAACCGGTGTCGATCTGCGAGATCGGACAGAAGGCGCGCTGCCCGGCCACCCGAACCTCGTAGCCTCCTTTGATGGCTTTCTCGACACGTCCATCCACCGGTAGCCCGGCCCGGAAGGCATCGTCCAGGCGCTGCCGCGTGGCGCCGCCCCGGGCGAGTTTGTGCGAGAGCTTCAGACCGCCGACCGTCGAGACGACGACCGCTTTGACGGTGTCCCCGACCTTCACCTTGACGTCGCTGTCCGGATCCGTCAATTCCTCGATGTCGATGGTCGCTTCGCCCTTGCCGCCGATATCGACGAACGCCGTCTCCGCCCCGATCGCCACGATGGTCCCCTCGACCGTCTCTCCCTGCTGGTGGAACTTCGGCGCGAATGATTCCTCCAGCATCCGGGCGAAATCCTCCTGTCCCTCGGCAGCGGGTTCCGCCGGCTTCGGGCTGGTCTTGGGTGGGGTGGAACCGGGTCGTGGGCGGTCGGAGATGTCGTCGTCGCCGGGCATCTGGAGACCTCTGCTGGCGATTTGCCTAAGGGGCGATGGAAGATGCGGCGGGAGCGCCAAGGGCCTCATCACGAGGCTGTGCGGTCGCCGACGGGGCCGCCAGATAGCGCGTCGCGTTCGCGACAATCTCGCGCCGGCCATCGCCCCCCCGGCCCAGGTCCACCAGACGCGCGTAGTGCTCCCGCGCGGCCGCGTGCTTCCCGGCGCGCTCGGCCGCAAGCCCCGCGCCCGCGTGGCCGTTGAAACGGTTGGGGAAAGCCTCCAGCGACTTTTCGTATTCGACGAGCGCTTCGGCCGGACGACCGAGATCCATGAGGAGGTCGCCGAGTTGCTCGTGCGCCGGCAGGATCTGCCCCGGGGTCACGGGGTGGGTCCCCGCCCGGTCCTCGAGCGCGGCCGATTCACGCAGCAACCGGAGCGCCTCGTCGTCCTGTCCCTCCGCGCGGGCCAGCCAGCCGGCCGCCGCCAGCCGCTGGATTTCAATCTGATCGATCCACCACTTGAATTTCGGCTCCTTGAGCGCGTCGCGCAGATCCGCGAGACGTTTGACGGCTGTCCGCGCGGCCCCGGCCTGCCCGCTGCGGGCCGCCCCGACCGCCCGCGCGAACTCCGTGTGGGCCGCGGCGAACGGGAACGGCCCGACGGCTTCCGGATGCTGGACCACCAGCGCCGCCGCGTCCTTCCACCGGCGGCGCTCCAGAGCATGGCGGGCCGGAATGGCCCCGAGCGCGTAGGCGGCCGCGAAGTCCGGTTTCAGGAACTTCAGCGGTCCCTGGAGGCGATCCACGATTTCGCCGGCCTTCCGATCCTGCGCCGTCTGGAGGTACGCGAAGACCGCGTAGTCGAGCGCGTGCAGTTCCTCGTGCGACATTCCACCGCCGTGGACGCGTCCCGTGTAGTCGCGCGCGGCGGCGGCCGAGGCGAGGTTCGCCTCGACGGAATCGCCCCACATCCCGAGGCGCGTGTAGATGTGCGAGGGCATGTGCAGCGCGTGTGGCACCCACGGCGCGACGTCGCCATACTGCCGCGCCGCGACCAGCCCGCGCGCCGCGAGGGACGGGTAGTCGTAGGCGTGGATGATGTAGTGCGGGATCGCCGGGTGATCGGGGTTCCGCTCGAACAGCGGCTCGAGGATCGCCGTGGCCATCAACTGGTTCGTGTAGGACTTGTCCGTCGGCGGCGCGGTGGCGAGCAGCGCCAGCGTGTAGAAGACCGTGACCTCGAGGCTGTCGGGGTGTTCCTCGCGGAGCTTCCCGAGCGCCGCCCGGAACGCCTCGGCGCGCGCCCCGTGCGCCCGTGGCCCGTGGCACGACTGGGCGACCGGGCCCGGCAGGGCCGGCCCGTCCTCGCTGCGGAAGTAAGCGTCGATGGCGGCGATGAGCCCGCGCTCCAGATCGCTCTTCCCGCCCAGGGCCCGCGCCTTCTCGACCATCGCGATCCCCTCCGCCAAATCTTCCGCCGTCGGGGGGGCCCAGAGGGGGTGATACCAGGTCATCGCGGCGCCCCACCATGCCATGGCGCAGCCCGGGTCGCGGCCCGCGATGTCCACGAACTGCCGTCTCGCCTCGTCGTAGAAAAACGAATGCAGCAGTGCCAGCGCCGTCTGGAAGTCGTCCTTCACCTCGGGGGCGCAGGAGATCTCCATGCGGACGGTGCCGCTTTTCCGGATCGCGCCGGCCGACAATGCTTGTTCCGGGGGTTTCGCCGGCACGCTGCCGGACGTCACCAGGATCACCAGGAACGCCACGAAGGGCACACGAGGATTCATGATGTCGAGCCTCCACACAGTGGCGCCAGTATAGCCCGGTCCGGGAGGGGTGTGCAGGGGACCGAGGGGTCGGGAGCGCCACACCGGCCCCGCCGGAGATCGCGGCTCCCTCGCCGACAGTCATGGCCATTCCGCCGGCGGCGCCAGCGTCGGCGGTCCCGGCTGGGTCGGAGGACACCCGGATCGCCAGGGCCCGGATTCGCAACGGCCTGTCGATTCGCAGACCTGCCGTCTTCCCGAGCGCAGATTCTCCGCACGTCCGGTGTCAATGCGGTTCGGTCTGCCTCCGTTCGCTTCCCTGCGCGCCTCGACTTTCATCCCTTGGGTGTCCCATTCTGCGATTCGGCGCCCATCGCACTTCGCTGCACCAATCCAACGACACAGGTCGTGCCCACGAAACGACGCGACGGTTACGGAATCGGTGTCCGCGATGACACAACTGTCAACGGGATCGCCCGGATTTTCCATCTGCGGGCCGTTGGAAGGCGGCTGCGGGCGGCTCGGTGTCTGGCAGGGCGATTGCACTCTCTCGGGCGTCGCTGCGGGCGGAAGGGCCCGTGCGGCCGAGGCGGGTCTGCCGTGCAGACTCGATCGCGAAGTCGGTGAATGCACAACGTGGTGATCGGCTTGATTGAGCGAGGTTTCCAAACCTAGTTGTTCGGGGGGATTTCGAAGCCGGGCGCCATGGGGGGCGGCCCGGCGGCGAAATCCATCTGTGGGGGGGCCATGGTCCGACGCAACCGCATCACCAACACGCTCGCCATCGAACCCGGTCGGTGTGTGACGCTTCCGCCGTCCGATCGTCGGGCGCGCTTGCGTCGCGAACCAGTTCCGGCTGTCGCGCGCGCCTTCGTCGCCGTCCTCCTGCTCTGCCTGGGCGGCGCCCGTGGTTGGGCGCAGAAGAACGACCCCAAGCAGATGCGGGGTCTCGACGAACAGATCCAGGAGGTCAAGTCGGACGTCCTCCGCATCGCGGCGGAGCTGAGCCAACTGGAGGAGAAACTGTTGTACCCGTCGGGGACCCAGGTCGCGATCTTCATCGCGCTGGCCAAGGGCGACCCGATGCGTCTCGACGCCGTGCGCCTCAAGATCGACGGCCAGCTGGTCGCGCATTACATTTACAGCGCCAAGGAACTCGAGGCCCTTCGCAAGGGCGGCGTGCAACGGATCTACACCGGCAACGTGGCGACAGGGGATCACCAGGTCGAGGTGGTCGTCGATGGCAAACGCGAGGGCGGCGCGGACTTCAGCCGCACGGAACGTTTTGCCTTCCGCAAGGAGACGAAGCCGAAGCTGGTGGGCCTGACGCTGGGCGGAACCGGTTCCGGCAATCCTCCGATCACGCTCGGGGATTGGTGATCGATGAGACGAGCGCCGCAGCGGCTGATCGCGCTCGGCCTGGCCCTGGGGTTTGGGGCCGTTCCGGCCGTGGGCGCCGAATTGAGGGACCTCTACTTCGGCGAGGCGCTCTATTACGCCCACCAGGGACAATATTGCGATGCGCTCCAGCGGCTCGACACCGAGCTCGCCCAATACCACGGTCTGGACGAGCCCGGGCTCGATACGCTCCACCCTCACATCAACGACGCCGAATTCTCGGTCGGCGACTTCGAGCTCAACTACCGGATGCACCACCGCGCGGGGCGCGCCATCAAGGCGGTGCTCGAGGGCGCGGTCGATGAGGCGGTGCGGAACGAGGCTGCATTCAGGCTCGCCCGCATCCACTTCCAGAAGGATCAGCTCGAGGATGCGCTGCAGGCGCTGGGCCGGATCGAGGGCATGGTGCCCGGGGAGATCAGGGACGACGTCGAGTTCCTGCGGGCGAACATCTATCTGGCCACCGGCAGGCCGGGCGACGCCGTCAAGGTGCTCGAGCAGGTGGGAAGCGGCGGGAGTCTGGCCGGGTTCGTCGCCTACAACCTCGGCATCGCGCTGCTGCAGGATGGCCGGCCCCAGGAAGCGATCGCGCAGCTGGAAAAGGCCGGACGGCTGGCGGCCGGCGATCCCGCCGGTCTCGCGGTCCGCGACAAGACCAACCTGGTGCTCGGCACCCTCCTGTTCGAATCGGCCGACTTCGAGCGGGCCAGACAGTCGCTCGACCGCGTCCGTCTCGAGGGACCGTTTTCGAACCCAGCCCTGCTGCGGGCAGGCTGGGCCGAGAACTCGGCCGAGCGGTATGACCGTGCGCTCGTTCCATGGAACATCCTGGTGGATCGTGAGCCGACGGACGCCGCCGTCCAGGAAGCCATGCTGTCGGTCCCGCATGCGTACGCCAGCCTGAATCTGCACGGCCGCGCCGCGCTCATGTATGGGCGCGCGCTCGAGCGGTTCAGCACGCAGATCCAAAGCGTGGACGCATCGATCGCCAGCATCGGGGAAGGGCGGTTTCTCAACGCGCTGATCCGCGAGGAGAGCCGGCAGGACAACACCTGGGTCATCCGCCTGCGCAGTCTGCCCGGTGCGCCGGAGACCTACTACCTGACGGAGTTGATGGCCTCTCACGACTTCCAGACCGCGCTGCAGAACTACCTCGATCTCCAGGACCTGCGGTCGAAGCTCATGGCCTGGAAGACCAGCCTCGATGCTTTCGACGACATCATCCGGCTCCGCCGACAGCACTACGAACCGCTGCTGCCGGAGGCCGACGCACAATTCCGGGAGCTGGATTCGCGGTACCGCCTGCGATCCGAGCAGCGCCGGCATCTCGGCGAGCGCCTGCAGAAGATGCTGACCGCGCCGCGGCCGGATCTTCTGGCGACCGCGGAGGAGCGCATCGCCGCCGAGCGCCTCGCGCTCATCGAAAGGCAGATTGGCGACTCGAAGAGCCCCGAATCGCCCGCGCTCCGGCAACGCGCGGCCCGTCTGCGCGGCGCGCTCACCTGGCGGCTGGAAACCGAATACCACGAACGGCTGACGGCGGCGCACGCGCACCTGAACGAATTGAACGCGCACTTCGACCTGCTCTCCCGGAAGTACGACACCCTCGTCAGGACCAGACAGGCGGCGACGCACGGCTATGCCGGCAACGACGCCCGGATTGAGGGACTCCGCGGGCGGGTCGACGGGGCGCTGCAGCGCGTCGAGACCGTGATGACCCGGCAGGGACAGATGATCGAGACCGTCGCCATCGATCAGCTCCGGGTGCGCCGGGAACGCCTGGTGGCGCAGCAGACCCAGGCGCGCTTCGGCGTCGCCGACAGTTACGATCGGGCGGTGCGCGCCCAGTCGGGCGGGGAGGGACGCTGATGCGTCGGCTGCCCGCCCTCGCCATGGCGCTCGCGCCCGCGCTCGTCGTCGGCTGCGCCGCCCATCGCCACAACGCCGGTGGGGCGACACTGGCGGAGCTGCGTCACGTGCGTCCCGACCTGCAGGAGGCGAAGGTCGAGGAAGGGCTCGATCAGGCCATGGAGGCCTACCGGCACTTCCTCGAGGAGACACCGGCGACGGCGATGACCCCGGAGGCGATCCGTCGTCTCGCCGATCTGCAGATCGAGAAGCGGTTCGGGATTCGCGGGGGCGATGGCAGACCGCGGGAACTGACCGCCCCCGAGGCCGCCCCGGCGGACACGGGGGCGCAGGCCGGCACACCCGCGGCGGTCGCGGACGCGGCGCCGCGGGAGTCCGATCAGGACTTCGAGCAGCGGACGACCGCCGGAGACGGAACGCCGGCGCGCGCCGGGACGGATCTCAGCGGGCCACTCCAGGCGATCGCCCTCTATGAGCGGTTGCTCGCCGAGTACCCGGGTTACGAGCACAACGACCAGGTCCTCTATCAGATGGCGCGGGCGTACGACGAACTGGGCCGCACCGAAGAGGCCCTGGAGATCATGGATCGCCTGATCCTCGCCAATCCGCGTTCCGCGCACTACGACGAAGTGCAGTTCAGGAGGGCCGAGTACTTCTTCACGCGCAGAAACTATCGCGATGCCGAGACCGCCTATTCGGCGATTCTCGACCTGGGTGCCGGCTCCTCGTACCGCGAACTCGCTCTCTACAAGCTCGGGTGGACGCTCTACAAGCAGGAACTCTACGAAGAGGCCCTCCACAAATACCTGGCGATGATCGACGCCAAGGTGTCGACCGGCTACGACTTCGAACAGACGCACGAGGAGGACGAGGAGCGCCGCATCGCCGATACCTTTCGGGTCATCAGCCTGAGCTTCAGCAGCCTCGGCGGGCCGGAGGCCATCCGGGAGTACTTCTCCACCTTCGGGACTCGTCCCTACGAGGACCGCGTTTACAACAATCTTGGCGAGCACTACCTGGCCAAGCTGCGGTACGACGACGCGGCGAAGACGTACAAGACGTTCGTGGCGCTCCATCCGTTCCATCGCGCCGCGCCGCGTTTCAGCATGCGCGTCGTGGAGACGTTCACCCAGGGCGGGTTCTCCAAGCTCGTCCTCGAGTCCAAGCGGGAGTTCGCGAGCCGGTACGGACTGCAGGCCGAATACTGGCGGCACGTCAAACCCGAGGAGTCGCCGGAGGTGCTCGCCTACCTGAAGACGAACCTGAAGGACCTCGCGACGCATTATCACGCACAGTACCAGGACGCGCAGGACACGGCTGAGAAGCCCGCGGACTATCGCGAGGCCCTCCGTTGGTACGGCGAGTACCTCGAGTCCTTCCCCACGGACGCCGAGACGCCGCCCATCAACCACCGGCTCGCGGACCTTCATCTCGAGCACAAGGACTTCGTCGAGGCGGCCCGGCAGTACGAGCGCACGGCCTACGGATACCCGCCGCACCCCCAGTCGGCGGCCGCGGGCTACGCCGCGATCTATGCCCACCGTGAACAGATGAAAGTCGCGGGCGAGGAACTGCGGGACGCCGTCACCCGCGATGCGATCGCGAGTTCCCTCAGGTTCGCCGACACCTTCCCGGAGCACGAGCGCGCCGCGGCGGTCCTGGGAGCGGCCGCCGATGATCAGTACGGGATGAAGGACTACCGCGCCGGCGTCGCCACCGCCCGGCGGGTCCTCGAGGCTTACCCGGAGGCGGACGTGGCCATCCGGCGCTCGGCGTGGATCGTCGTGGGTCACGGCCTGTTCGAGATCGCCGAGTTCCCGCAGGCCGAACACGCCTACACCCAGGTGCTGGCGGTCACGGCGAAGGACGACACGTCGCGCGCCGCGATCGTCGACAACCTCGCCGCCTCCATCTACAAGCAGGGCGAGATCGCCAATGCCGCGCAGGACTATCGAGCGGCCGCCGACCACTTCCTGCGGATTCGCGCGTCGGCCCCGACGTCCACCATCCGGGCGACGGCCGAGTACGACGCAGGCATGGCGCTGATCCGACTGAAGGACTGGTCGGGGGCCGTGGGCGCGCTCGAAGCGTTTCGCGACACCCACCCCGGGCACGAATTGCAGTTCGAGGCCACCAAGCAGATCGCCTACGCCTACCGGGAGAGCGGCCAGGTGCCGCGCGCCGCCGGTGAGTACGAGCGTCTTGCGGTCCAGTCGGAAGATCCGGTATTGCGCGGCGAGGCGCTGCTCATCGCGGGAGACCTCTACGGACAGTCCGAGGCGCGGGAACGCGCGTTGGACGTGTACCGACGCTACGTCGACGAGTTTCCCCGGCCGATCGAGACGGTCCTCGAGACGCGCTTCAAGATCGCCGGGATCCACAAGACGACGCGCGACGAGGAGCCCTATCGGCGGGAGCTGGCGGAGATCGTCCGCATCGACGCGGAGGCCGGGGCGGAAAGGAACGTCCGCACCCGGACCATCGCCGCGCGTTCCGCCCTGGCCCTCGCGGAGCCGCTCTACGAGGAATTCGCGGCCGTGACGCTGCGGCAGCCGTTCGAGTCCAGCCTGCAGGAGAAGAAACAGCGCATGGATGTCGCGATCGACGGCATGGGCCGGCTGGTGGCGTACGAGATCGCCGAGGTGACGGCGGCCGCCACGTACTACATGGCCGAGATCTACTTCGATTTCAGCCGGTCGCTGGCGGACTCGGAGCGGCCGACCGACCTGCGGCCCGCGGAATTGCAGGAATACGAGATGGCCCTCGAGGAGGAAGCGTTCCCGTTCGAGGAGAAAGCCATCGACGTGCACGAGAAGAACCTGGAATTGCTGCATGCCGGCGTCTTCAACCCCTGGATCGAGAAGAGTCTCGGCCGGCTTGCCGCGATGATGCCGGGGCGTTACGCGAAGAACGAAGCGAGCAGCGGTTTCCCGGGCGCGATCGACAGTTACGTGTACCGATCGCCCTTGTCCCAGGTTCCCGGCCCGACTTCGGACGGCGCCGGGACGGCGCCTCGAGTGGTGGACCATGAGAATCCTGAATAGGACCCGCTTCGCCCTTCCGATGCTGCTCGCGTCGGCCCTGGTCGTCGGCTGCGCCTCGGATCCCCACCGGGCGGCGCCGGTCGAGCCGCGGCCGGTGCGCCCGAGCGTGCAGGTGGCGAAGGTCGAGAAGGCCGCGGGCGGGTTCACGATCACGCAGAGCGTGCCCGCCACGGCCGACGTGCGATCCGACTACGAGGCGGCGGTGCGCATGCTGGGGAAGGGAAGGTACGAGCCGGGCATCGCCCTGCTGCTCAAGGTGACGGAACGGGCGCCCGAGGAGGCGGCGGCGCACATCGCCCTGGGCGTCGCGTACGCGCGCACCGACGACCTGGATCGCGCCGCGGCCAGCCTGGTCAAGGCGCTGGAGTTGAACCCGGAACACCCCGTCGCCCACAACGAACTGGGGCTGGTGCAGCGGCGCAAGGGGGAGTTCGCGAAGTCGCGCGCGAGCTACGAGGCGGCATTGGAACGGTTCCCCGCCTTTCATTACGCGCACCGGAACCTGGCCATTCTGTGCGACCTGTATCTCGGGGATGACGACTGCGCGCTGGAGCATTACGAGGCGTACAGCCGGATCGTCCGCGACGACACCGAGGTCGTCAAATGGATCGCCGACCTTCGCAACCGCGGTAAGAAACAGGAGAAACGCGGCGGCAAAGAGGAGAAGCCATGAGGTGGAACGTGTTGCTCGTGCTGCTGCTGGCGACGGGCGTCGTGCCGGCCGACGACACGCCCGAGGCCAAGCAGGACGCCGGTGCCACCAGGGAGAGGGCACGGACGAAGGAAGAGGCGAAGGTGATCCCCGGGATGTCGATCCTGGGCAACCAGGATGCGCCCAAGTCGCTGGTCATCGTGCCGTGGAAGAGTTCGGACATCGGCGGCGCGTTCGGCATCTCGACGATGCTCGACGATTCCAGGAAACCGATCGACAAGGACGTGTTCATGCGGGCGTTGAGTTACTACGCGATCAGGTCGGAAAGGACGCCGTGAGCGACAGTCGGGCCTTGCTGTGGATGAGTCAGGACAACGCTTTGAGTGTCTCGTTGGGGGAGGGATCAAGATGGAGACCCTGACTTCAGTGGTGACCTTCTTTGTGGCGGGGGGGCCGTTCATGTACCCCATCCTGCTCGTGCTCGCGGTCGGCAGCGCGATCGCCATCGAACGCTACGTCACGCTCACCCGGGTCAGACGCCGGAACGAGAGCGTGTGGAGCACGATCGAGCCCGCGCTCGCGAGCGGGGAGTTCGACAAGGCGCGTGAGATGACCGGCAAGGACGACTCCACGGTGTCGCGACTGCTGGGCATGGGGCTGGCGCGCCAGGGCGCGGTCCGCCGACGGGAGGACATCGAGATCGCGATGGAAGAGGTCATGATGGAGATCATCCCGCAGCTGGAGAAGCGCACGGCCTACATCGCGCTCGGCGCGAACATCGCCACGCTGCTCGGCCTCCTGGGCACGATCATCGGTCTGATCCAGGGCTTCCAGGCGGTTGCGGGCGCCAATCCGGCGGAGAAGGCCGACTTGCTGTCCGCCAGCATCTCGGTGGCGATGAACACGACCGCGTTCGGCCTGATCGTCGGCATCCCGCTGCTCGTGGCGCACTCGGTGGTCGTGGCCAAGACGAGCGAGATCGTGGACAGCCTCGAGATGGCGTCGGTCAAGGCGCTCAACGTCATCACGGCGGCGGCGAAGCGCCAGATGGCGGCGTAACGATCATGACCAGGACACACCACTACCGGAGGCGCGACAGGGAGGCGCCCGATCTCGACATGACCACCTTCATGAACCTGATGGTCGTGCTCGTGCCGTTCCTGCTGATCACCGCGGTGTTTTCGCAGATCACGATCGCCGAGCTCGACCTGCCGAGCGCCGCCAGCGCGGCGGCGGCCCCTCCCGCCTTCCGTGTCGAGGTGGTCGTCCGCGAAGCCGGGCTCGAGATCATGGATGGCTCGCGGGTGATCGCGGCCATCCCGAAGACGGGCGAGACGTACGACCTGTCGAAGCTTTCGGAGCACCTCGTGGCGATCAAGCGCGAGTACCCCGGGAAGGACGACGCCTCGGTGCTGGTCGAGCCGGACATCCAATACGACCACCTCATCCAGGTCATGGACGCCGTGCGGAGCGTCGAGACCCACGAGGGGGGTCAAACGGCCCGGACCGACCTGTTCAAGGCGATCTCCATCGGAGATGCGCCATGAATGCATCGCGCCGGATTGCACGCATGGCGCGCAACAAGAGCGCCGTTCCGAAGTTGCAGCTGACGTCGCTGATGGACGTGTTCACGACCCTGGTCTTCTTCCTGGTGGTCAACTCGGGGGCCGCGGTCGAGACGCTGCATCAACCCAAGGGGATCACGCTGCCGGAATCCGTGGTGGAGGAGAAGCCGCGCGAGACGGTCGTGATCTTCGTCGGCAAAGACGAGGTCCTGGTGCAGGGGGTGCCGGTCGCCCGGGTCGCCGACATCCAGGCTTCCGGGAACGCCGAGTTCGCGCCCATCGGCGTGCGGCTCGCCGAACTGAAGAAAAGCGTCATCGGCGTGAGCACGCAGGCGGTCGCGGAGAGTCACGAAGTGACCGTCCTCGCGGACAGGTCGACCCCGTTCAGCGTCCTGAAGAAGATCATGGCCACCTGCACGGGGCAGGGCTACACGCGTGTGTCGCTTGCCGTGGTGCAGAAGGCCGCGCAATCGACCTAAGACGGAGATCCCCAGGTGCATAAGAAGACGTCGCAGGAAGAGCAGGAACTTCAGGCCCAGGCCGCGCAGGTGCGCGAAAGATTGCAGGGGCTGGCCGCCGATCTGCGCGCCGTCGATGACGAAGTCGAGGGCCTGGCCCCGCAGCGAACGCATCACGAGCTGCTGGGTCAGGCCTGCGGCTCCCTCGAAAAGCTGGGCGAGCTCGGCGGCGCCTCGCTCTTCTGGGGCGACCGGATGGAGCCGGCACGGGTCGCGGAACAGTTGCAGGTGGTGCGCGGGCGCGTGAGCGCGTTCCAGGCGCGCCTCGGCGAGATCGACGGGAGACGCCAGGCGATACTCGCCAACATCGCCCGTGAAGAGGAGAACCTCGAGATCCTCGGCGACGACCTCTACCAGGTCCGTGAAGCTGAGGAGCGGCGCAAACTCGAATGGGTCGTCGAACGGGAGATCAGCCCGGTGCCACGTCGCGTTCAGCTCATGGCCTGGGCGCGCGGCGGCGAGGAGGACAGGCGCTTCCGCAGGACGCTGGGCGCATCGCTGCTGGCCAGCGTCGTCCTCGGCGCGTCGCTGCCGATGATCGACCTGCCGGCGCCCAAGAGCTTCGAACCGGAGGACATGCCCACGCGCCTCGTGCAGTTCATCCGGCAGGAGCAGGCGAAGCCCCTGCCGCCACCGCCGGTCGTACCGACGACGCCGTCGGAACAGCCGATGCCGGATCCGCAGAAGCCGAAGCCCGTGGAGGAACCCGAACCGTCCGGGGAGCAGGATCAGCACCCGAAGGAGAAATCGGCGGACGCCGTGGCGGATGCGAACCCGCCCGGGCAGCCGGGTCCGGGGGCGCCGGGGCAGGCCGGGGCGGGACCGCAGGGACGGGTGGGGAAGGCCGGGATCCTGGCATTCCGCGACACGTTCGCGAGCCTGGCCCAGGAGAAGGTCGCGCCGCGTCTCGGCAGCGACGCGCGCTACAGCGACGCCGATGACGCGCCCCAGACCTCGTCACGATCCATGTTGACGACCAACGCGCCGGGCTCGAGCCGCGGCATCAACCTCGCCACCCTGAGCCGCGCCGTGGGTGGCGGCGGTGGCGGCGGCGGTGGGGGCGCACTCCATGGCAACGGCGGCGGGGGCGGGATCCAGGGCGTGCAGGTCGGCCGCGCGACCAGCGCGATCGCCGGGATCGGCGGCGGCGGCCGGCCGCTGGCGCACGGCGGGCCGGGCCCATCCCGCACCGACGAGGAAATACAGATCGTGTTCGACCGCTACAAGGCGTCGCTCTACCGGCTGTACAACCGGGAGCTGCGCAAAGACCCCACCCTGCGCGGCCAGATGGTGCTGCGCCTGACGATCGAGCCGGACGGCAGCGTGTCGATGTGCGTGCTGCAGTCGACCGACATGGAGGCGCCGGATCTCGCCGCCCAGGTCGTGGTCATCGTCCGGACGATCGATTTCGGCGCCAAGGAAGGCGTGAAGGCCCTGACGATCGTGTACCCGATCGACTTCCTGCCGGCGTCGTAGAGCCGACGACCGTGGCGGGAATGCCCGGCCACCAGGAGGAATTGGAGAATCTGAGAACCTGAATCGACCGCGATTTTGACAAAGGCAAAGCCATCGAAAGATGGTGACGCAAAGTCACCGGTCTAACGGGCCCCGGGGGGGGCCTCACGACGGCGGGACCGCCAGAATCCAGTCCACACCGCAACGTGGACGGCCTCGGTCCCTCCCGATCGCGCAGCCAATGGGTGAGTGGAACGGGGGCACGATGAGGGTCCGCGGTTCGATCGGCACGAAGACGGGCAGGAATGCGCTCCTCCTGCCGCTGATGCTCTTCGCCCTGTTGGCGGGGGCATCCTCCGACGCGCTGGCCGACGCTTGCGTCGCCGATCGCGGCGGGCTCATCGACGGCTTTGTCGATCCCGTCCCTCCCTCCCAGATCCAGATCGACGGCAATTGCACGATCCGGAACTTTCCGGCATCCAACCCGCTGACCTCCAACATCAGCTTCTTCACCTCACCCGGTCAGAACAACCGGCGGTGGCTGATCGTCTTCGACAACGTCGTGCACACAGGCCAGATGTCGTGCAACTCCGTCCTGGGTCACAAGATCTGGTTCACCAACGGCTCGTCGAGCTCCATCCAGGAGGACTGCCAGAACCTCCTGATACCGGTCGAGAAAATCGACAAGCAGAATCCGGCGGGCCAGACCACGGCCACGGTCGGCGTCCCCTTCACCTACACGCTGACGATCCCGGTCCTGTTCGACCCGGCCACGGGCAACGTCATCAACTTCAGCGGGTCGCCGAACGACCTCCACGGCATCACGATTTGGGACGACCTCAACGCCACGGGCGCAGATCTCGGTTATGTGAGCCACACCGCCTACTGGCTCGATGACAACAGTCCGGTTCCGCATACGTTCTCCAACGTCGGCGGGGTGCTGACCTTCGACCTCTTCCCCGTCGTCCCGCGCGGAGATCAGCTCGTCATCGAGCTCACCGTCGTGCTCGACGATACGCCGGCGAACGTCCCGGGGACGCAGTTCATCAATACGGCCAAGTGGGACTTCGGACGGCTCATCCAGGGCGTGTTCTACGAGCCCCTGCCGGGCGAGTGGGGCGTCACCCCACCGATGACGATCGCGGCCCCGGTGCTCGTCGTCGATAAATCGGGGCCGGCGACGATGAACCTCGGGCAGTGGGGCGATTTCGTCGTCGACGTCCGGAACACCGGGCTCAGCGAGGCCTGGAACGTCGGCATCCGTGACCTGTTGCCGGACGGCGCGACGGGCGGCATGTGCGATCAGACGCCCGAGATCCTGGGCGCCCGGGTCTTTGCGGCCGACGGCGTCACGCCGATCCCGGGCAAGGGCCCGCTCAACCCGGGAAGCGACTACGCGCTGACCTACAGCCCCGCGCCCGCCTGCAGGCTCGACCTCACGATGCTGACGGCCGCGGGAATGATCGGCCCGAACGAGCGGCTGATCCTCCGTTACCGGACCCGGCTGGACGCCGGCACCCAGGACGGCATCACGCTCACCAATGTCGCCGGCGCCATCCAGTGGTTCAACGACGATGACAGCAACCCCGGCCGCCAGGTCTACAACCGCACATTGACCGACGGCACGGTCGGCACCCAGGACCACGAGGACGCCCACACCGTGACGGTGGCGCTCACCGGATTCTTCTTCGAGAAGACCGTCGCGAACATGACGAGCGGGGCGAATCCCGCCACGACGGCCGTCCCGGGAGACACGCTGCGCTATACGCTGCGCTTCCGGACGACCGATCAGGCGCTCGGCAATTTCAGGGTCTTCGACGACCTGGACACCCTCAACGCGGTTCCGGTGTTCGTGTCCGGCACGCTGGCCCTCGTCACCTACCCTGCCGGCGCCGACATCAGCGCGACCAGCAGCACGGGCGGCGCCGCCGGCACGGGCGTCCTCGACATCCGCAACCTGAACCTGCCCGTCAGCGGCGAGATCCTGATCACGTTCGACATCACCCTGAGGTCGGCCCTCGCCAACGGCACGGTCGTCACCAACCAGTCGACGCTCCGCCTCTCGAACGGCACGGTCCTCGTCTTGAGCGACGACCCCACCGTCAACGGCACGGCCGATCCCGATGTCGTGGGCGACGAGGATCCGACACGCGTGACGATCGTGTCGGCGCCCGCCTTCCGAGTGCAGAAGATCTCCACGGACCTCACCGGCGACCCGGCCGTCCTGCTTGCCGGCGAGACGCTGCGCTACACCCTCACGATCAAGAACATCGGTAATGCAGACGCCGTGAACGTGCTGTTGCGCGACGCGGTGCCGGTGAACACCGCCTACGTCGCGGGCAGCACGACCCTGAACGGCGCCGCGGTCGCGGATGTCGCGGGCCTGTCCCCGCTCGTCAACGGCATGGTGATCCACTCGCCGGCCGACCCGACGCCGGGTTCGATGCCCGCCGACGCGTCCGGCAACCCGGCCAACGTCGCCACCATCACCTTCGATGTGGTCGTGAACCCGAATGTCCCCGACGGCACGGTGATCTCGAACCAGGGCTTCGTCACCGCCGTCGCCGGCGGGATCGTCGATCAGCCGTCCGATGACCCGGACACGCCGATCGCCGATGACCCGACACGCGACGTCGTCGGCAACCTGCCGCTGCTCTATGCGGAGAAGCGTGCCGCGCTGATCGTCGATCTGGGATCGCCGGGCATCGTCGATCCGGGCGACGTGCTGCGTTACACGATCACCGTGCAGAATTCCGCGGCGATTCCCGCCACGGGCGTCGTCCTGACCGACGCCGTCCCGGCGCAGACCACCTACGTCGCTGATTCCACGCTGCTGAACGGGTTGCCGGTCGGCCAGCCCGATGGGGGCGTGTCGCCGCTGGCTTCGGGCATCGACATCAGCTCGTCCGATCTGACGCCGCCGCTGCCGGGGCCGGGCGCCGGCGTCGTCTCGGCCGGCGCCACGGCGGTGCTCCAGTTCGACCTGCGCGTCAACGCCGGGACGCCCGCCGGCACCCTGATCACCAACCAGGCGGTGGTGGACAGCGTGGAGCTGCCCAACCTCTTGACCGACGGCGACGGCAACCCCGCGACGGGCCCGGAGCCGACGGTGGTCGTGGTGGGGGCCGGCCAGCAGCTTTCGATCACGAAGCAGGTCACCGTCGTCGGTGGCGGCGCCGCCGTCCCCGGCGCCACGCTCGAATATGTCGTCCGCGTGACGAACGTCGGGGCGGTGCCCGCGCTCGGCGTGGTCATCACCGACGACCTCGCCGGCTCGCAACCCGGACAGCTCGCCTACGTGGCCTCGTCGGCGACCATGAACGGTTCGACGGCGGGCGTCGCTTTCGCCGGTTCGACGATCACCGCCGATTACGCCTCGGTCAGCGGACCGCTGGCGCCGGGCGAGGTCGTGGTGCTCAGATTCCGGGCCATCCTCGACCCCTCCCTCGTTCAAGGCACCGTGGTCGCGAACACCGGGGTCGTCGCGTGGAACACGCCGGCGCAGACGGCGAGCGCCAGCGTCTCGATCGTCGTCGGCGGCATCCCGGGCGCCGCCGTGCTGAGCGGGTCGGTCTGGCACGACGCCGACTTCGACGACGCCCGGGATCCCGGCGAGCGGGCGCTGGCCGGCTGGGTGGTGGACCTGTACCGCGACACCCAGCCGTGGCAGTCGGTGTCGACGGACGCGAACGGCATCTATCGCATCTTCGGCGTCGAATCGAACGACGTGACCGGCGTCCGCTACGAGTTGCGGTTCCGCGCGCCGGGCGCGGGCGCGAACATCGCGATGCTCGGCCGGGCCGCCTCGCAGTTCACAAACGGTCTGCAGCGGATCGACGACATCATCGTGCCGCCCGGCGCCGATCTCCAGGGCCTGAACCTGCCGATCGATCCGAACGGCGTCCTTTACAACTCGGTCGCGCGGACACCGGTCGCCGGGGCGACCCTCAGGCTGCTGAATGCCGGCAGCGCCTCGCCCTTGCCGCCAG
>Ga0214473_10003594_pt1 | contig 18751 bp, 12 predicted proteins | sample RVTome_7_FD_203509 | JGI IMG/M metagenome (GOLD analysis project Ga0214473, IMG submission 203509) | Soil microbial communities from uranium-contaminated site in the Upper Colorado River Basin, Wyoming, United States - RVT98D197 | ecosystem: Environmental > Terrestrial > Soil > Contaminated >... | reverse complement strand
GCACATCGCGCGGTCGCTTGCGCTCACCAACCAGGTCGCCGCCACCCACGGCATCACGCCCTCGGGTGCCATCTTCACGCAGGAAGGCTTCTTCGGGCACGGCCTCATCCCCGTCCTGACCGAGAACGAGCGCTCCATCGCAGCGATCGGCCGCAATCTGGTCGGCTTCCAGCGCGACGATGTCCCGGCTGCCGCGTACTACGAGCTCGACGCCATGCCCGTCCTGCTCGCGGGCAACGGCGCGCCGATCGAGTCCGGCGCCGAGATGCGGTGGAGCTTCTTCGGTGACGGGGAGCTCCTCGCCACGGGGGTCGCGCCCTACTTGGGCGACTACTTCCGCCGCGACGAGGCGCTTGTGCAGGCCTACGTGGACGAGCTCACGTGCCTCGAGGCTCAGGGCTTCCGCATCGGCCGCATCGATGACTACGTCGCAGCGCTTCAAGCGGCGTCCATCGCCCCGCAGCCCCTCCCCGCGATCCTGGACGGCGACTGGCAGCCCCGCGACACACGAAACGTGGGGCTCTGGCTCGGGGGCCTCGGCCGCTTCAACACGGACGAGGACAACGCCGTGGTCGCGGAGAACCACCGCGCCGGGTTTCTCCTGGGAGCCGCCGAGACGCTGTTCGGATCGTCGGGCTCGTCGGCGATCGCGGACGGCCGCGCGCGGCTCGACGCCGCATGGCGCGATCTGTTCCTCGCCGAGGTGAGCGACTCGACGGGGTGGAATCCCTGGCTCGCCGAGATCCGCTACTCGCGCGATCACGCTGCCTCCGTCGTCACGCAGGCCTCCGCCATCATCCGCGACCAGCTCGCTGCGCTGGGCTGGACGGCCGCCGAGGTGGACCCCGGAGCGGGCACCGCCGTCGAACGGACAGGGCCGCCTCCCGTTCCCGTGCTGACGGACGTGAGCCCAGCGCCCGTCGACGTGACCGTCACCTCACCGGGTCGGCCAGTCGCTCTGAGCTGGAAGCGTCGCGCCGATGGCGTGCTCGTGCTCGACGTGACCATCGGACCCGCCACCGATCCCATGGCCGACCGCGACACCGTTCCGGTCACGCTCACCTTTCCGAGCACGGATGGCCGCCTCCGCTACAGCCCGGCCTTCCTCGACGTCGTGGAGGATCACGCATTGAGTGACTTCAGCTTCGAGGAGATTTGGCTGCCCGTGCCCAATGGTCTCGCCGGGATCGACGGCGGATTCCTCGTCCAGGACCACTCCGCCGTGCATCTGGCGTTCGGTTGGTCACAGAGCGGCTCCGTGCGTTTGCTCGACGAGACGCTACCGCCGGATCAATCGGCCCGGTGGCGCATCCTTTTCACCGACGGCGACGGCAGCGCCGCCGTGGCGCTCGCCCGGGCGACGAACGATCAGCGCGCCTTGTGGGTATGCGGCACCGACGCTGCATGCGGCCTCTGACTCGCGATCGCGCTCCCCGATGTCAGGCGCCGCAGTAGCGGGCGCGACACGTATTCATGTAGGGGTCGCAATCCCCGCTCGCGCACTCGCTCGAGCTCTCGCACGTGGCGCCCGCGGCCCGCGGCGGCCCGCAGGTGTTGGTGTCGCGGAGACACCGGAGACCGGGGTCACAGGCGAATTCGGTGAAGTCGCCCGAGTTGCACGGGCTCCCCATGCTCCCATCGCCGATGGACTGACAGGTCCCGGCAGGACCGCACTCTAGGTTCGACAAGGGATCGCACAGCGCGAGCTCGGCCTCGCCGCACGCCTCGCCGACGTTGTGTCGGATCGTGATCGCTACGCAGGTCCCGACAACGCAGAACGACGCATCGGCACACGGCACCCCTCCGGACGAGCACGCGGACCCCACCGGGACGGGAGAGATGCACGCGCCCATCGTGTCGCTATCGCCCGTGCAGGCTAGGCCCACGACGCAATCCCGCTCGGTCAGCACGTTGCCGGCCGCGGACACCAACCCGCAAGGCTGGCTCGACGTGGCGCCCGATTGGCGGATCCTGTCCACGCACCTGGATGCCGAGGCCATCTCGTCCCACCAGCAATCGGGCCCGCCCGTCAGCCCCTCACGCGCGCACTCGCTCCCGGAGCTGCACGCGCTGCCGAGGGGCTTGCGTGCCGCGCAGGTGCCCGGACAGGTCTCCATCGTGCCGTGGTCGCAGTAGCTATCGCCGACGCACTCCTCGCCTCGCCAGCAGCTGCCCCCGAGGGCGACCGTGCCCGTGAAAACATCGATACAGGTCTCGTAGGGATTGCCGCTGCCGAAGAACGCGCCGCAGCTCGAGAGCGCTTCGTCGATGCAGCGCCGGGCCGCCTCGGCGTCGTAGAGCACGGTGCCCGCCGCGACCTGGCGCTGGAGGTCGGCGACGTCGGCCTGCTCGGAGATAGCCCGGCCGGCCCACTCGATGCAGCGCGCTTCGGTGCCGAAGAGGAGCCGCGCCTCGAAGATGTCGCCTGATCCGCTGCAGGCGAAGAGGCGGTCACAGGCGCCGGCGATGAGCTCGTCGTCGAACCGGTCGATGGGAACGGGACCGCCTCCACCGCGCGGGTGAGAGGACTCGCATCCGGTGAGGACAGCCAGGGCACAGAGCGGGACGATGGCCAGCTTCTCGAGCATGGATACCTCCAAGGAAGACGAATGCCTGGGGCGTAGCACCGCCCACGTGGCGGGTCAAAGGACCCCCATTCAGGAACGCCGATCCGGAGGCCGCCATGGTACCGTCTCGCCCCCGAGGAGGCTGACCATGCACGGACAGGGATCGCCGCCAGGTGGCGGCTTCGGCGCTCCGCCGCCAGGTGGCGGCTTCGGCGCTCCGCCACAAGGCGGCGGCTTCGGCGCTCCGCCACAAGGCGGCGGCTTCGGCGCTCCGCCCCAAGGCGGCGGCTTCGGCGCTCCGCCACAAGGCGGCGGCTTCGGCGCTCCGCCACAAGGCGGCGGCTTCGGCGCTCCGCCACAATCTCCAGCCGCGCCCCCGAAGAAGAGCAAGAAGGGGCTCATCATCGGATGCTGCGGCGGTTGCGCGCTCGTGCTCGTCGCGCTGTGCGGCTTCGGCGGATACCTGGGCTACCTCGAGGAGGGCGTGTCCTACTCCGACCCGGGCGAGGAAGTGACGAGCATTCCGGTGACGCCGGGCGTGCCGTTTCAGCTGTCGTACACGTTCGACGGCACCGGATACGCCACGCATCGCCTCTACCTCGAGGTGACCTACCAGGGCGAGCTGGCGATCGAGGGCGAGGCCGGGTGCGAGCAGTACGGGCAGATGCGAATGGAACCGATCGGCCAGTACGGATACATCGACGAGACTCGCTACCAGATGAACGCCGACGGCAGCCAGACGAAGTGGATGCGGCTCTCTGACCAGTACGACTCCTCCTCTTCGATGCCCGTGAGCTGCCAGGGCACGATTCGGCCCACGGGCGGGCAGATCCTCTCGGCGCGGGCCGTCATTACGCGGCGCCAGCGACCGAGCGACTGGCTCAATCTCTGATCACCATGGCCCGCGAGGACGCGCCCCTCAGACCTAGCTTGGTGGCGGCGGTCATCGGCAATCCGCTTCTCGCCGGGTTGGCCGAGGGGGATCGCGAGCTGCTGGCGGCGTACATCACGCGCGACGTCTACGCCCCGGGCGAAGCGGTCATCGCCCAGGGAGACCAGGAACGCGAGATGTTCTTCGTCCTGGCGGGCACGGCTCGGATCCGGCGGGACGACCTCGACCTCGGGACGCTCGCGCCCGGCGACATCTTCGGAGAGCTCGGGCTCCTCACCGGCAAGCGCTGGGCTGCGTCGATCGTGGCCAGCTCGCCTCTCTCGGTCGCGCGTCTGACGCTCGAGCGCTACGACGCGATGGCCTCGGAGCGGCCCGAGCTTGCGCTACGGTTTCTGCGCGCGCTCGTCACTGGGCTCGGCAATCGCCTCGGCGACGTGACGGACACGGTGGACGCGCTCCTCCGCGAGCGCTCGCTGCCAAGGCGCACGCACGTGCGCGTGACAACGACCGAGGGACAGGTCGAAGTGCGCACGGGCACTCCGGTCGAGAGCCTCTTGCCGACCACGGTGGACGGCCGCGCCGTCGTCGCGGGGCTGCTCGACCGCCGCGCCGTCTCCCTCGTCACGCCCATATCTTCGGACTGCACCGTCACGCCGCTCACGACGGCGCACATGGAGGGGCACCGGATCTACACGCAGAGTCTCGCGCTCCTCTTGCTCGAGGCAGCCGCTCGGCTGTCGCCGCCGCTCGACGTGCACATGGCCCATTCGGTGGGCGTGGCGCAGCGGGTCATCGTACCCGGGATGGGGCCGAAGGACGGTCCGCGCATCGCGGCGGAGCTCCAACGGGCCATGGAGACGCTCGTCGTTTCGGCCGCACCGCTCCGCGAAGAGATCTGGACCGTGGACGAGGCCCGCGCGCACTTCGCCGAGCTCGGACAGGCTGCGGCGGACCTGCTTCGGGCGTGGCGCGACCCGACCGTCCCGCTCGTCACGTACGGGAAGGTCTACGCCTTGCGTACGGGACCGCTGTTGCCGTCGGCCAGCGCTCTGGTCGGGTTCCGGGTCGTGGCGGACGACTCGGTCCTCCTCCTCGTGCACGGCGAGGAGGGCGCTCGCCCGGGCGAAGTGGAGGTCGGCAGTGGTGACGAGCTCGTGCGCGAGGCGCGCGCCGCCTCCCAGCACGCCTTCATCATGACGGGACCGCACGACCGCTGGCTTGCGGAGCTCGGGATCACCTCCCTCGGCAAGTTCAACTACGCCTGCATCGACGGGGACGTCTCGCAGCTCATCCGGGTCGCCGAGGGGTTCCACGAGAAGCGCATCAGCGAGATCGCCGATCAGATTCGGGATCGGGCGCCCGATGTGAAGGTCATCTGCGTGGCTGGCCCCTCTTCTTCGGGCAAGACTACGTCCATCAAGCGGCTCAAGGTGCAGCTCCAGGTCAGCGGCATGCATCCCGTGGGGATCTCCCTCGACGACTACTACGTCGACAGGGAGGCGACGCCTCTCGACGAGGCTGGCGAGTACGACTTCGAGGCCTTCGAGGCCCTGAACGTGGAGCTCTTCCAGGAGCACCTCTCCCGGCTTCTGCAAGGCGAAGTGGTGCGAACCGCGCACTACAGCTTCAAATCCGGCAACAGCGACCCGACAGGCGGTCGCGAGATCGCTCTGCAGTCCCGCGACATCCTGATGCTCGAGGGCATCCACGGGCTCAACCCGCGCCTGACCCAGAACATCCCAGATGATCGCATCTATCGAATCTTCATCTGTCCCCTCGCCCAGCTCCCCTTCGACCACCTCACTCGCATCCACGCCTCCGATGTGCGGCTCCTGCGTCGCATCATTCGAGATCGCCACTCCCGAGGCTCCCACGCGGCATCCAACATCCGTCGGTGGCCGTCAGTCCGGCGCGGGGAGCGCCGCCACATCTTCCCGTACCAGCATCACGCCGATGCGGTGTTCGACAGCTCGCTCATCTACGAGCTGTCGGTCCTCAAGGTCTTCGCTGAGCGGTACTTGCTCGAGGTTCCCCACGACGACCCCGCGTACGCGACGGCCTATCGGCTCCTCCACCTGCTGGACCGGTTCGTGACCATCTACCCGGATCACGTGCCGCCCACCTCAATCCTCCGCGAGTTCATCGGGGGGAGCGGCTTCGAGTACTGATGGATCGCGGACCGCGCGCGGCTCAGGGAGCGACCGGGCTGGTCGGGTCCGGCACGGGCAGATCCGTGCTCACGAGGTTGGCGCCGTTGTCGCGGAAGTAGACGCGGTCGTTCAGGCGTTCGAGCGAATACCCTGGCGCCTGCACGTTGATACCGATGGGGTTATTCTCGACCAGCCCGTCCACGAGATCGATCTCACCGCTCCTCGCGAGCTGCACCCCCGCGAGGCCGCTCTCGCTGACGGTGAAGCGCTCGACTCGCACGCTGGCTCCGAGGTAGCTCCCGATGCCGATGCCAGCAGCCGGGCATCCCACGGGAGCACATTCCCGCTCCGCGGTGGCGGTCACCGCCACGTCCGTCAGGTCGACCATCGTACCGAGGCCCGCCCCGACCACGGCCGCCTCGTGATTGTCGCGCACCGCGACCGACGTGCCCATCAGAACCGCACCCTGCTGGGTCTGGATCGCTCGGCCAAAGGTGCCCTCCGTCGACGCCGCCGTGCCTGTGATGACCAGGTCGGCGATCTGGACGGACGTCGCCCGACCGTCTCCGAGCAGTGCGACGACGCGCACGCGGTCCACCCGCAGGCGTTCGAGGACTGCGCTCGCGCCGTCAGCGACCTCGATGCCCTGTCCAACTGCGGTTTCCACATCGGCCAGTCCGTCGCGCACGAGGACGTCCCGCGCGGTCAACGTGGCGCCAACTCCCGTTGACGTGATCCCGATACCCCGCGGCCGTTCGAGCCGGACACGCTCGAGGCTCACCATGCCGGACACTCCCGCGATCCCGGGTCCGTGGCCGACGGCCTCGGCCGGTCGCCCGTCGAACACCGCATCGACGAGGTCGAGCGACGAGCTGTCGACCCACACGCCTTGCCCCTCGAGTCCGTGGAACGCGGCGCGCGCGACATGGGCCGTGGCATGCGCGCCGAACACCATCGCCGTGTCGGCTCCGAGGTTCGCCGGGCCCGAGACCAGGGCCAGATCGGCGGCGTCGAATTCACTGGCGAACACGGCGATCGGTGTGCCCATGGGGCCCACCACGGACGTGTGGCGCCACGTCACGCGCGCGCCATTGGTGGCGAGGAACGGCGTGGGGTGGATCCGTGCCAGCAGCAGGTCCTCTGCATCCACCGATCCGCCGGACACGACCAGGCCCTGATCCGATTGGTCCGAAATGATCACGCCGCGAAGGACGACGGACACGTCGCGAACGACCAGTCCGACCGTGCCTCCCTCGATGGTCACGTTGCGGAGCGAGACGTCATTGGCGTACACCGACACGCGCACGGCACCCGTACCGACGTTCACGCCGGTGCAACCGCCCCACAGCGCCACGGGCCGGTCGATCACGATGCGTTCGGCGTAGCTGCCCGGCGCGAGCGCGACGACGCCGCCGTCCGGGGCTGCCGCGAGGGCCTCGGTGAGGATCCCGAACGGGCTCGCGAGCGTTCCGTCACCGCCGGTCGCGCCCTCTCGCACGTACGTCACGACCGCGTCGGAGGGCAGGTCCACGGGGAAGCCTCCCGGGGGACAGGCGTCCCCGACGTGCACGCAAGAAGCCTGACCGGGCCGCGGCGCCTCGCCCTCGGAGCAGTCGGGCGGCCCGCCTTCGGGCCACGGGTCGCAGACGGTCGGCTCGCCCGGCTCGGCGCCGGGGATCTCGCGCCACCCGGCGGGACAGGGCGTGAAGAGGGGCGGGGCCGGCGGACGCGGTGTCGTGGGTCCTCCCGAGTCGGGACTGACCGCATCGGCGGTGGCATCCTCGCCCGCGTCCATCCCGGGCGTCCCGTCGTCACCGCAGCCGGCTGCCATCACGGCGATCAGCGAGAGCAGCCCTAGCGGGCGGGCCGGACGATACCGGAGCACGCTCACGAGGGTCCCACGCAACTCGGTGCGGCGTCCAACCGCTGCCGACGAGTCCGATCCCGCCCAGGCCGCCTCAATCCGGGTCGCGGAGCCCAGTCATCTCGCTCGTGTCTGGCAGGGGCAACCGTTGGACATCCAGGTTCACGCCGTTGTCGCGGTAGATGACCTCGACCATCAGCCGAGAGCGATCGAAGTCGGAATCCTGAACGTTGACGCCGATCGTGTTGTTGGAAACCTCGCCGGAGTGCAGAGCCACCCAGGCCCCGGTACCCACCTGCACTCCCGCGAGGGAAGTGCCCGACACGACGAAGCCCCGAGCCGTGATCGAGCCCATGTCGTAGGCGCCGATGCCCATCCCGCCCGGGAAACCCCGGCCCAGGTCCGTTACGCAAGCCCGCCGAGACCTGCGTCGACCATGCCCGCGTCGCCGCCGTCGCCGGCTGCGCCGGCGTCCGCCGGCGCTTGCGCGCCGGAGCACCCGGCGATCGCGCCAGCGACGACCAAGCGGACTAGGAGGCGAGTCACTCTCGCATCATCGTACCAGTGGAGCCGCAAGCGAGACGACACCCGTCTGGACGAATGGACCAGTGGTGCTTGCCCGCGCTACTCTCGCGGCCATGAGCCTCTGGGGGGTTGCCTTGACATGGCTTGCGGTGCTCGCCTCGCCCGCCGCGGCTCAGGAGTCGGCCGCACTCGCCGGCGAGGGTGATCAGGCCGATGCCCGCTCGCGGTTCTACACGGGCGCACAGCTCTACGAGGAGGGTGACTACGAGGCCGCCCTCACCGAGTTCCGCGCCAGCTACCGGCTCCAGGCCGTTCCGGTCGTCCAGTTCAACGTGGCTCAGACGCTCCGCGCGCTGCATCGCTACCACGAGGCCGTAGAAGCGTTCCGTCGCTATCTCGACCAGGGCGGCGAAGCCATTCCGCGAGAGAGGCGCGAGGCGACGGAGCGCACCATTCGCGCTCTCGAGCGACGCATCGCGCCCATCACACTCGTCGTCGAGCCGCGCGGCGCCAGCATCTCGATCGACGGCCGGCGAGTCGGCGACGCGCCCCTCGAGGAGCCGCTCATGCTCGGCGCGGGCAGGAGGGCAATCGCGATCACGGCCGACGGCCACGTGCCTCTCACCGACGAGATCGAGGTCGTCGGGCGGGAGCCACGCACGCTGCGAATCCGCCTCGCTCGACGGGAGACGGCCGGCAGCCTGCGCATCACGTCCGCGCCCGAGCGGGCCGCCATACGCGTCGATGGCCTCGAGGTAGGCACGGCACCGATCGAGCGGCGCGTGCCCAGCGGAGGTCACGTGATCGAAGCCCATCTCCCGGGCTTCGAGACCTACCGAACATCGGTCGAGCTCGCGGAGCGGCAGGCGCTCCCGCTCAACGTCGTCCTCGAAGAGGACACGGGACCAGGGCTGACGGGTCAATGGTGGTTCTGGGCCGGCGTCTCAGCCCTCGCCGTGGGCGCGGCCATCGCGATCGTGGTCGCCGTCGAGCCGGCCGAGCCAGATCCCATCGCTGGCAACGCCTTCAACGGCGTCATCGAGCTGTGATGGCGCGTTGGTCGCCATGGGCTCCGTGCGTGGCGACGTTGCTCGCGTGCGCGGCTTGTGGTGAGCCCGATCCGATCACCGAGGTGCTCGTGGCCGTGGATTCCGACCTCGTGCAGCCGGACAACTGCGCACCCTGTACCGGTGGATCCTGCGAGGAACGGATCCGAGTCCTCAAGCTGGACGTGGTGGTGCCGGGGGAGACCGAGCGCACGGGCTACACCGCTCTTCTGTCCTCGGCGCAGCAAGCCTGTACGCCCCTGCCGGTCTCCTGGGGATTGGTCGACCGCAGCGGCCACAGCGAGCCCATCGGCATCGTTCTGCGCGCATTCGAACGCGGGGACGCCCTCGACGTGCCCGTGGTGGAGAAGCGCGTCGAGGTGACGTTCGCGCGCGGATCGATCCGCGTGCTCTGTCTCGAGATGGATGCGGCCTGCGCTGGCGTGACCTGCCCGGCCGGGGGAACGTGTGTAGACGGTCTCTGCTGCCCGTGGATCGTGGACGGCGAGTCCCTACCCGAGCACAACGGGGACGTGGACACGACCTGCAGCGCCTTCGCGTGGCCACGCACCGCGTGCGGACCGCCGCCGCCGGACGCGGGCCCGCCCGATGCGGGGCCGCCGGAGCCGGACGCCGGTACGACGGTCCCGGACGCCGGCGTTGGTCTGGACGCCGGGTGAGAGTGACACAGCCCGTCGATGCTCAGGGAAAACCGACGACGGGCACGGGCGTGAGGCTCATGCTCATGGGGGTCGGCATGGAGATGCCGTCCCCGAGCTGACCCGAGCCGTTGTAGCCCCAGCAGTACACCTCGCCAAAGGCCGTGACGGCGCAGGCGTGCCCTGTGCCCGAGTTCCCAGAGCTCACCGACACCGCGTTGGTGACCTGGGCGACGCGCACGGGAGTGGCACTCGACGTGGACATTCCGTTGCCCAGCTGGCCCACGTCATTTCGACCCCAGCACGAGACGCGCCCGTCCCGATGTCGCGCACACGTGAACGAGTTGCCGGCGGAGACCTCGACCGCATCGTCGATGCCCAAGACCGCGACCGGGCCCGGACGGTCCGTCGTCGAACCGTCGCCGATCTCGCCGTCGGCGTTGGCGCCCCAGCACAGGACCTGCCCCGAGGCTCGCAACGCGCAGGTGTGGGCCAAGCCCGCGCTGATCCCGACCGCGTCGACCAGGCCCAGCACCGGGACGGGCGAGGCGCGGTCGGTCGTGGTTCCGTCGCCGAGGCGACCCGAGCCGTTGGCTCCCCAGCAGAGTACGACGCCGCCCGCGCGGGCACAGAAGTGCGAGTACGCCGCGGTCACCTCGGCGACACCCGACAGGTCGGCAATGATCTCGGGGGCCGCCCCCGTGTCGCAGCGGTCCAGGGTGTCGCCCCAGCAGGACACGCGGCCGTCGGCGAGCGCGGCACAGGACTGCCAATCGCCCGCGGAGAGCTGCCGGACCGGACCGAGACCCGGCACCTCGAGGGGCTCGGTACGGCTGGACCCGTCGGTGCCGAGCCGCCCGCAGCCGTTGTCGCCCCAGCACGCGGCGACGACACCTGCGGCGTCGCCCACGACGTCGCCGATGGCACAACTGTGATCGCGACCCATGTCGAGCTGCACGCCGTCCGTGAGGGAGGGCCCGTCGGGCCGACCGACCACGGACGGAACGGAGCGGAACGTCTCGGGCGCTCCATCGGCGGTCACGCCGTCGCCGAGCTGGCCGTCTCCCCGGGCACCCCAGCACAGGACCTCCCCGTTGCGCCTTCGCGCGCAGGTGTGACCGCTGCCCGCCGCCACCTGAACGACGTCGTTGCCACACTTGCCCGCGATGCAGACGTAGCCTTCCTGGCACGCGTGGCGGCACAGACCGCAGTTCATCGGATCGGTCGCCAGATCGAACCCCTCGTCGACCATGCCGTCGCCGTCGTCGTCGTACTCGTTGCACTCCTCGGTGCCGCTGCCCATGCACTCGCCGCTGACGCAGATGGCGGCCGGGCACTCCTTGACTGGCGAGGCCTCCCGGAGCGGCACCTCCACGTGCACGGCCGAGTCGGCCGGCACGTCGACGAAGACGCACCCGAGGGCGTACCAGACGCAGTCCACGTCCCGGGCTCGCGCGCGCAGCCCGTAGAGCCCCGCGGGCAGAATCGCGGGCACCACCGCGTCGGTTCCGGCGACGAGCTCGCCGTCCCACACGACCTCGTCCGCGTGGCAGCCCCCCCGCACGATAGCGCCCTCGATGGCGACGGCTCGGTCGGCGAGATCGTCGGAAACGAACCGCGCGGTCCACATGATGCGCCCGTCGTCACCCCCACAGCCGACGAGGCCGATCAGGCACCACAGCAACGCGGCGACCCGGTGCATGGCTCTCGGGCGCGCGGTGGTCACATGCACCCCACCGACATGCAGCTCGAGAAGATCCCGCCCCTGCACCTACAGGACTGCCAACATCCGGGTGTGGGACCCTCCCGATAGACTTGCTCGCCCTCGCACTTCTTCGTGCCCGTGAGCTCGTCGACGCAGTGGGGCGGCTCGCTGCCCGTGCAGAACTCACAGTTCCCTCCGTAGCCGCTCCAGGTGCAGTTCGACTGGCACACGCGCCAGCACTCCACGGTCTCGCAGGTGTCGCCGGGACAGCGGAAACCACCGCCCCTGAAGCCCTCGCTCCCCGGCGGGCTGCAGTCGCCCCCCGCGCCCCTACAGGCACCGAAACCGCTCCAGTCGGTCCAGGTGCCGCCCGGACCGCAGCTCCGGGACCTCTCCTCGTGGCCTCCGCACTCGCAGTCGCGCTGCTGCGTCTCCGTCGCGCCGGGCATGCACTCCATGCCCGCGTCGGACGGACCTCCGTCCGTGCCCGCCGGGCCCGCGTCCACTCCCGGCCCTGCGTCGAGCCGCAGTCCAGCGTCGGCGGTCGAGCCGCCATCGCAGGAAAGACCCATCATGGTGGCTGGATCGTCGTCGCCCGAGCTCAGGCATGCGGGGTCGACTTCAACGGGCGCGCACGCACCGTCGCGGCACGTGCGGTCGCCGTCGCAGCACACACCCACGCAGCGCGCTGTCACGTAGAGGAGCAGGCGCACGAGCCGCCCCTTGACGAACGAGGTCCGCGCCGCGGTCCAGGCCAGCACCTCACCGTCGGCGCAGTCGTCCGTGCCCGCGGGGCACCTCAGCGCATAGACTTCGAACTGACCCACGCGGCTCGCGTCACGGTCCTTCGGCGCCACGCCGATCGTGAGCGGGAAGCGCGTCGCCGTGTCGTAGGGGATCAACATCCACTGGCGCACCTCGAAGCCACGGCCGCCGATGGCGACGTACTCGCGCGACGTCTCGGGTCGCGGAGGCGGAGCGCCGCACTCCTCGGTGTGTGGCGGATGATCGGGGTGCCGCGTCTCGCCAACCGAGTGCATCACGCGGATCAGAAAATGCGTCGCCTCCCCCGGTGACAGATCCGTCTGCACCGTCACCATGATCTCCGTCGGCTCCCCCGCCGTGCAACCCGGGGACAGGCTCCCACATGCCAACAGCGCGATAACGCATGCCTTTTCGGCCCAAGTGTAACTGCGCTCGCCGCGACTCGACGTGCTGGGCTCCGAGCGCACGTCAGCTCCCGTTGGGCTGCCCCATGCGCAGCGGACCGCCTCGGGCGGTGGCCCAAATCAAACAGTTGTCCGCCGAGCCCGGCACCGTGAACACGTCCATGCCGTGGTCGAAGGTCTGCACGAAGATCTCGAGCGCTCCGTCGCCATCGAGATCGCCCACGCCGGGCGCCGCCGGCGCGCCGTTGCCGTTTCCGTTGTGTCCCGGGTCCGGCAGCGGCACATCGTGCAGCAGTGTTCCGTCGGCGCCGAGGATCACGAGATAGCCCGAGTCCATCACGTCCGGGTCACCGTAGGTGGCGAGCAACAGCTCGGGCGAGCCGTCCTGATTCAGGTCGGCCGCAACGACCTCGGTCGCGTACATGATCGACTTGCCGTGCGTGAAGTCGTAGCGCCATAGCTCGCCCGCGTCCGCGTCGAAGGCGTGAATGAAACCGTCGTTGAGCGAGACCACCACTTCCGGCGCATCGTCACCCTGGATGTCGATGGTGAGCGCCGCGGGCACGCCGCCCGGCGGATACCAGCCGTCGACGAGGATGGGCCGCCCTCCCCGTGGCAGCGTCTCCCAGCCCGCCTTGCGCATCGCCGACCGGCTGCCGTCTCCGTGAGCGCCCTCAAGCACCATGATGGCGTAGGCCTGCGTCTCGTAGGGCTCGTTCATCTCGACGTTCGGCACGCCGAGCACCTCGTTCTTCCCGTCCCCGTCCATGTCCACGACGTTCGGCGGCGACGCCGTCCACTGCAGCCACTCCTGCGCCATCGGGTGAGGCCAGTCGCCCATGTGCATGTGATAGTGCTGTTCCTCCACCGCGGGGTCCGCCCACCGGATGAATTGCCCCCACGTCATGCGCTCGCCGGCGTACTCGGTCGCCCGATTCGTGAACCACGGAGCGGAGTCGGTTGCGACCCCGTCGTGATTGAACGCCTGGATGTGGTGGTTGTCGTAGGTGACCAGCACTTCCATCTCGGGGTCGTCGTCGATATCTCCGATGCCCACGTTGAGGCCGTAGCAGCCGAAGCCGTTGTGCCCTTGGCCGTTGCGATCGGCGTCGCCGCCCGCGCCGGCGCGGTTGTTGTAGCGGGGCCAGGCCGGGAACGACACGCCCGCCGGCTGATACGTCGACCCGTCGGCGCTGAAGACGAACACTTGTGCGCCGCCCGCGTCGGAGGGCTCGGTCTGCGTGGTCGTGGCGACGACCTCGAGGCGCCGATCGCCGTCCAGGTCCGCGGCCGCGAGCCCGCGCACCTCGGGCGGGTTGTCTGCGCTGGTGCAGTCCGCCGGCCAGCCCGCCTTGAGCACCAAGTCTCCGCCGCGCCACTCGTAGGCGTAGACCTCGTGATCGTTGCCGTACACGACCTCCCAGACGCCGTCGCCCTCCAGGTCGGCTACAACGTGTGGCGCGTAGATGCGCCCCTCGCCCCCATCTGCCGTGGCCAAGCGCCGGTAGTCGCTCCCGAACACGAAGACCGAGTAGTACGCCGCCACGAGCTCGTTGCTCCCGTCACCGTCGAGATCGATCACGACCGGGGAGGCGTACCAGCTCGTCTCACCGTTCAGGTTGCGCACGAACGTGGGCGCCTGCACCTCGCCCGCGCTCATGCCCGATGCGCACACGGGATTGCGCGTGCCGCCGGTGCTGCTGCCGTCGCTCGGGGGATCGCCGGAGCAGCCGAGAACGAGCGCAACCGAACCGACCAGGAGAAGGGCGCCGCGCGTCATTGCGCCAGGATATCACGCGCGTCGGGGCATGGCGCCGCGGCTCAGGGCGCTTCGCAGAGATAGGTGCGCGCCAGGGTGCAGTCGGTGTCGTACCACACCCCGATGCTCACATCGACGCAGAGCGGCCCTGTCCCTGTGCAGTTGGGTTGCCCCGCCGACCACGCGGTGTACCCCGTCGGGCTCCCCATCGGAGCCGGGCAAATGCTCCCCATGGGTGGAGACACGACCACGCTCGTGCCGTCCTGCCAGTAGAACGTCATGTCTCTGTTCTCGTCCCACAGTCCGGTCCAGCAGTTGGTCCCCATACAGGCGGTCCTGACGGCGGTGTTCTGGGTCGCATTGGAGATCTTCACCAGATGGTATCCCATCGCCACGCACCGGTCACGGGCCGCCGTCCAGGAGAGCGGGCTCGAGCAGAACTGGTACGTGGAAGCGCCGATGACGCTGCGGACGCAGCCGGAGCACACGACTCCATCATCGATGCTGCCGTCGCAGTCGTCGTCCAGGCCATTGCAGGTCTCGCTGCCGGGCATGGGCGCGGTGCATCCCGTCCACGATCCCGCCGAGCATGTCTCCGTGCCGCTGCCGCACGCGGTCGAGCATCCGCGCGACAGGCCTTCGTCCGTGCTTCCGTCGCAATCGTCGTCGATGCCGTTGCAGGTCTCGGTGCCGGGCAGTGGGGCGGTGCATCCGCGATAGCCCCCCCCCGAGCACGTCTCCGTTCCGCTACCGCACGCGGTCGAGCACGCGCGCGACAGGCTCTCGTCCGTGCTTCCGTCGCAGTCGTCGTCCACGCCGTTGCACGTCTCGGTCCCTGGACTGGCACCCGAGCACGGGCCCCACGCGCCGCCGCTGCAGGTCTGCGTGCCCGCGGTACACGCCCCGACATCGGTACCGCAGGCCCGCGTCATGCCGTCCGTGCAAGCGCACCCCTCGTCGATCGTTCCGTCGCAATCGTCGTCCACGCCGTTGCAAGTCTCTACGGGGCTCATCAGACAGGTCCCGGCGCAGACGATGCCGCCCATCGCCTCGCACGCGCACAGCGCCCCCGAGCAGGTGTCCCCGGTGGGACAGGCGCGACCGCATGTCCCGCAGTTCCCAACGTCGGTCGACACGTCCACGCACGTCCCGCCGCAGCGGGCGAGACCAGCGGGACACGCGCACACGCCCGCAAGACAGCGCTCCGCTGCGGCGCAGGCCCGTCCACAGGCCCCGCAGTTGAGCGTGTCGGACGGGACGCAACCGCCGGAGCACGACAGCTCGTTGGCCTCGCACCCGCCTCCATCGATCGGCACACCCGCATCGGGCGGCACAGGTGTCGAGCAGCTCCCCGTGGGGTCGCACACCTCGCCGTCGGAGCAGCTGACCCCGATGCAGTTGGGCGTCAGGTAGAAGACGAAAGTCTGGGCTTGGGCGCGAAACGTCATCGTCCGCTGGCCCACCTGCAGCGGCGCGCCATCGCGCACGCCCCGCACGGTGATGCGGACCGTGCCGCTCGATGCATCCCCCTGTACGACAGTGAGCGTTTGCGGCAGCGCCACGGCCTCCCTCAGGGCCGGCCCGGTCGTGGGCACGAGCGGCCACGTCTGATCGAAGCGCTCGACGAAGCGTGTCTCGACGTCGCGATCGTAGACCGTCTCCACGGCGATGGAGAAGGCGTCGAAATCCTCGGGCACCCGCAGCGCTCCGCCCGTTCCGTCTACGACGAGCACGAAGATCTGTGGCCTCGCTTCGGCGCCGCAGCCGAGGCCGCAGAAGATCATCCCTAGCAGCACGAGCAGTCTGAGCCGCACCATGCTCACGTCCTCATGCTAGCGCGAATAGGGTCGGGCTTGAACGATGACGACGTTGCGGCTCCGATCGAGCAGGAATTCCACGTCCACCGCATCGGCACCCTCACCGTACTGCGGAACGAGGCGCGCGTGGATCCGCTGCAGCACTTCCGTGAGACGGATGACCTCCGCTTCGTCGAGGATCGGTCGCCCGCCGGTCAGGCTGCTGCGCGATAGCACCTCGGGCTCGGGGCTCTCCGTGTAGGTGTAGACCAGATGCTGCTCCGGCACGTCCTCCCCCGCGTCTGTGACGCTTCCCCCCGCTGCCTGCACGTTGATGAAGACCGCCGGCCGGTGCTCGTTGAAGGGATTGCGGGTCACAGCGACGCCGTTGGCAACGGCACCCTCGACGAAGGGCTGGATGAGCACGGCCATGGCCACGCGCCGGTGGTCGATCCGGTACCACTCCCGCTCCTCGTATCCGCGCAGCGTCCACACGCTCCCCCAGACCTGCCGGAGGGCGTCGGCCACGGCGGCCTCGGTAGGGTTGGGTTGCACGACAACGGAGCGGTAGAGCCCGGCGCCGCTAAAACCCACAAGGTCCTCCGAATTCGTGCTCGACCTGAAGATGATGCGCCCTCGCGGGAAGCTGCGGATGCGCGTGCGCACGGCGCGCACGAGCGCCGGATCGACGGAGACCGTCTCGATGATTCGCCGGAGCTCGTCCAGACGGCGGGCGCGCACGCTCCGATCGGTGCGGAAGCCGTCGTCGGCGAGCATGCCCTCGATTCCCTGGAGCAGATTGTGACGGCGGCAGCCCTCGACGAAGTGGTAGAACGGAACGACGAAGCCGCCTGGCGTGCGGATGCCTTGACCGAGGGCGCACACCTCCCCGAGCTGAGCGGCCTTGGCTCCCGCCGTATCTGCATTGGCCGACCGGAGGTCACACACCGACAGCAACCGCTGCTCCGACGTGTTGGCCGCGGGAGTAAACGGGCGACTCGGACGCAGGCGCGCGAAGTGCGCCTCGGCCTCCGCGGGCGTAGCGGCGTTGATGGCGAAGTCCTGCGCCGCGACCTCGAATCGCACCAGGCGCCCTTCCCACGCGAGCAGCCTTTCGTTCGTGGTGGCACCGCGCAGGGCCATGTTCGGCGTGCCACGGGTCTGGCTCAGCACCGCCACGTGGGCCAGGGGCGCCTGCAGGGTCCCCGTCACCAGCGCAGCGCAGGGGGGTAGGTCCGGTGGGACGCCGTCGACCACGAGGATCTCGTCGCGTCGGATGGCTCCCTGATCGAGCGCGCCCCGAACGATCCGCACGTGACCGTAGGCTACACCCGGCGTGACCGACTGATAGCGGACCGCGCCGAGCACATCGGTGGTCGTCACCATGGGGAGGCGATTTGCGACAGGAGCCACCAGGCGCTCGTGCAGGTCCGAGAGGGGCCGGTACCGCAGGCGATCACCGAAATAGACCGCTGCTCGAACTTGCTCGAAGGCCTCGAGGACGCGCGGGCCGGCCAGATCGTCGCCGGCGATCATCTCGAAGGTCCAGATGTCGGGATCGAGGTAGCGAACGATCGATCCGAGCACGAAGCGCCTGTCCTCGCGACGGTACTCGCGCACGTTGAAGGCGGCGTGGTCCTCGACGGGGCGCTCCGGGCTGCTCAGTCGATCGCGGGCGAAGTAGTAGTGAATCGGGAAGCGGCGAGCGTTGGTGAGGTAGAGATGGCGACTGTCCGCGAGATCGATGATGACCTTGATGACCTCGGTGCGCGCGAACACGGCGTTGTCCGGCCGGGCAGCGATCGAACGCCACGTGGCCTCGTCCGGGATGCGCTCGACCGCGTCGGGGCCTTCGTCGGCGCCTGGCAAGTCGCTCACGATGGGGATGCCCGCGTCGGGCGTGAGGCGATTCCGCACGGGACCGGCGAGCGGCTTGGGTGCTGCGCCGGCACCGCACCCGGCCCATGCCGTCAGCCCCAGCACGAGCGGGAGCGCAGCGGAGACGTGAATGAGCGCGCGGATCATGGGCCGAGCATGCCACGGGGCCGGCGCCCGCGTCTGCACTGGCGTCCTCTCATTCGTGGCATAGTGTGCGCGGAGGCTCGGTCCACGGTGGGACTCCGCGCTGGGCTGGTTGTGGCTTTGCTGGCGTGCTCGTCGTCGACGGGTTGCGGCGCGCGGAGCGACACGCTCGATCCGGCGCCCTCCATCGACGGCGGGCTCGATACGAGCGCGGGACGCCGGGACGCGGCCGGACCACTGGACGCTGGCCGCGACGCCCGAAGCTGCGGCGTCACGTGGGAGCTCGTCGAGGTGCCCACTCTGCGCATCGCGCCGCTCGACCCGGGACCGCTCAACAGCCGCCGGATCGCGCGTTTCTCGATCACGCACGACATCAATCTCTGCGAGCTTCCGGCGATGCCGCTCTTCGCGGAGACCCTCGAGGGCAACAACCTCGTCGTCACTCCCCGCGTGTTTCGTCCCATCGGCACGGACTGCCCGCCGGGGAGCCGGACAATCGTACGCCCCATCACGTATACGCTCGGGCGACCGGGTACGTGGCACGTGAGCGCGGGCGACGTGTTCGTGGAGGTCACGGTCGAGCCGCCACCAACGCGG
>Ga0214473_10003593_pt1 | contig 18754 bp, 10 predicted proteins | sample RVTome_7_FD_203509 | JGI IMG/M metagenome (GOLD analysis project Ga0214473, IMG submission 203509) | Soil microbial communities from uranium-contaminated site in the Upper Colorado River Basin, Wyoming, United States - RVT98D197 | ecosystem: Environmental > Terrestrial > Soil > Contaminated >... | reverse complement strand
AGGGTCTGGGAGGTCATCAATAGCGAGACCGTGCGCCCGTTCCGGACGGTCGTCAGGCCGGGATCGGCATGGCAGGCTTCGCAGTCGTCGTTGGTCTGAGGCCAGGCGCCGAGGACGCAGACGAAGAGAAGAGCCGTAAAGGTCATTAAACGGACGGCGGATTTCATCTTCATCTCTCTGCGGCGTGCGGTATATTAATGGAAGGACCCTAGCGTGTCAATAGGTTCACTCGGAGTGTCAAGGCAAAGTGAATAGTATTTCGCAGGAGCCCCGGCAGCTGTTTATTCCGGGGGATTCCTACTCTCTTTTACTCCGGAGTCTAATAGATTATACTCAATCCATAACCATTTTCTTCAGTTGGAGTGTGCATTATGAAGAAGATCAACCGTATGTCGCGGCGTTCCGCGATCCACGCGATAGGCTCGATCGGGGCGGCGGCTGGCCTAGGAGAGGCTCTCTCGCCGTTCCGCGCTTCGGCTGCCAGTCGCAAGACCGACGTCTTCGCTCTGGTCGGCGACCGATTTCACAATTTTGATTATATCCGTACCGCTTTAACCAGAACCTTGGTCAAAGAATCCGACGTCACCGTCACCTTCACCCCGGACTACGCCTTACTGACCCGGGAAACCTTGAACGCTCACCGGCTGCTCATTATGCTCTGCGACGGTCTTACGTTCCCCGGCGGATACACCACCCCGTATGTCTTCTACGATCCGGAAAAGATGAAGATTAAGAGCGAACCGCCCCTGCCCGAATTCGATGAGAAGGCTGAGATGTGGATCACTCCGGAGCAAGGGAAAGCCATCCGCCAGTTTGTAGAAAAGGGCGGCTCGGCCTGGTTCTTCCACAATGCCAGCTACATCTCCGGCGCGAACGAAGACTTCCGTCACGTCGAAGGGGCGCTGTTCACCGGGCATACGCCGTTCCGCCCCTACAAGATGAAGATCGTGAACCGCGATCACTCCATCACGCGTGGGGTGAACGATTTCGTAGTGACCGAGGAACAGCACTACTTGCTGTATGACAAAGGCCCTAAAGACGTGCTGATCCGGAGCGTGAACGAGGAGGGGCTGGGATACTCGACCCCGACGTATGGGAACCAGGGAACTTCCTGCGAGGCTTGCTGGGCCTACGATTACGACAAAGGCCGGGTCTGCTTCATGGCGCCTGGCCACACTATTCCCGGCTTCTGGAATCCGGAGTATGTGAAGCTTCAGAAAAACGCCCTGCGGTGGCTCTTGAGGGAAACGTGAGAGTGACTGAAGCTCCACGGGCTGACGTCCGTGGAATCCCGCGAAGGGGATTGAATCATCTGTTTCCTATGGGGTGAATCGATGGAGCCAGCGAGAGGGATCGAACCTCCGACCTGCTGATTACGAACCAACTGGCCTAGCGTTTCAAGTTATTGATAATAAAGGCAATTAGCCGGGGCGCAAAATTGATTGTGCTCAGATTGTGCTCACCTGCGGCGTTGCAGAAACGTTGAGCGACGGCGCGCCAAGAACGGAGATCGCCGTCGCCATCTCTCCGAACCAGACTCCGCGACCACGCTCTCACTTTTTCCCCTGCGTCCCGCTTGACATACATAGAACTGTTATGTATAGTAGCCCTAGGTAAAGGAGTCAAGCCGCCGTGAACATCGACAAGGACCTCGTAGCCGCCTCGGCCACCCCGCTGGTGCTCGCCATCCTAAGTGAGGGCGAAAGCTACGGTTACGCCATCGTCAAGCGGGTCGCCGAGCTGTCCGGCGGTGAGCTGCAATGGACCGACGGCATGCTCTACCCGCTCCTGCACCGCCTCGAGCGCAACGGCCTGGTCGAGGCGTTCTGGGGCAGGTCGGAAACCGGGAGGCGGCGCAAGTACTACCGGATGACCCGTGCCGGTTCGGAGCACCTCGACCGCCAGCGCCGCCAATGGCACGTGGTGGATCAAGCGATGAGGGGCATCCGGCGCATGGCCGTCGACCCGGCAGCACAGCTCATCTAACCGCCCTCGAGAGGAGTGATACCGTGACGAACAAGGCGATCCTGGAAGAACGCATCGGGCAGTGGCGGCAGTACCTCCGGAGACGGCAAGCGGTCCATTCCGGCGACGTCGAGGAACTCGAGGACCACCTGCGCAGCCAGATCGACGTGCTGCGCGGGGCGGGCCTGGACGAGGACGAAGCGTTCCTGGTGGCCGTCAAGCGCCTGGGCGATCAGGATACTCTGGCGCGCGAATTCGCAGTGGAATACTCCGAGCGTCTCTGGAAGCAGCTCGTGGGCTCTCCCGTGATCGAGGCCTCGTCGACGACCAAGCCGCGCGATGCCGCCGTGGCCGTGGGGCTGGCGATCGCCGCGGCCGTGGCGATCAAGGTCCCCGAGCTCTTCGGCCTCCGCTATTTGGAGCCCTCGGCGGACACAGAGTTCTACATGCGCAACCTCAGTCTTTTCGTCCTTCCGTTCCTGGCCGTCTTCTTCGCGTTGAGACGCGGATTGCACCGGAGCGGATGGTACTGGCTCGCGGTTCCGTTCGCCGCGGCGGCGCTGCTGGCGAACATCTTTCCGTTCGAACCCGACAGCCATACCGGGATGCTGTCCGCGATGCATCTTCCGTTCGCGCTGTGGCTGATGGTGTTTTATGCTTACGCCGGCGGCCGGTGGCGCCACCATGATCAGCGCATGAACTACGTGCGGTTCTCCGGCGAGTGGTTCATCTACTACACGCTCATCGCGCTCGGCGGAGGCGCCCTGATAGGCCTCACGCTCTTCATCTTCAAGGCCATCGGCCTCGACGCGGAAAGGGCGGTCGTGGGATGGGTGATGCCGTGCGGAGCGATGGGCGCGATGATCATCGGGGCGTGGCTGGTGGAGCACAAGCAGAGCGTCATCGAGAACATGGCGCCCGTGCTCACCTGGCTCTTCACGCCGCTCTTCACGGCGCTTCTCCTCGTCTTCGTGGCGGCCATGATCTGGACGGGCAATCTCATCGACGTCGGACGGGAAGTGCTCATCGGCTTCGACCTGCTGCTGGTCGTCGTGCTGGGCCTGCTCCTGTACGCGGTCTCGGCCCGCGACGCGCAGGCGCCTCCCGGCCGGTTCGACATCCTCCAGCTCCTGCTGGTGGTGACCGCCCTTATCGTGGACGCGCTCGCCCTGTGGGCGATCGCCGCGCGCATCTCCGAATTCGGGTTCAGTCCCAACAGGACGGCGGCGCTCGGCTTGAACCTGCTCCTGCTCGTGAATCTGGCCTGGTCGGCCATACTCTACGCGCGCTTCCTTCGCCGGCGCGCCCCCTTCGCCCGCCTCGAGCGCTGGCAGACGGCCTACATGCCGGCGTTTGCGGTCTGGGCGTGGTTCGTGACGGCGCTCTTTCCGGTAATTTTCAACTACCGGTAAGGAGCCAGCGAGAGGGATCGAACCTCCGACCTGCTGATTACGAACCAACTGGCCTAGCGTTTCAAGTTATTGATAATAAAGGCAATTAGCCGGGGCGCAAAATTGATTGTGCTCAGATTGTGCCCACTTGAGGCGCCGCTGACACCCCCCAAATATCACACGAGTTTGAAGGCACACTTCATTGTACCTTCAGCCCGGCCAGCCGCTTCTGGGCATCCTCAACCTCGGGGAGGCCGGGGTCGGCGTCCTTCCAGAGGTCGAGGAATTTCTGATAGAATTCGCGAGCCGTGGCCCTCTCCCCTCTTCCTCAGAAATACGTCTTCAATTCCAGGCCTGCATAAATTTCTGCCATATTATGTTTTATATGCCAATCTCTTCAATCATCTTGACTTTGCGAAAACCACCTGACCGTTCTTGATAACCATATATGGGGACTTGAAATTTCCAATGTCTTCTAGTGGATTCTTGTCAAGAATAACGATGTTTGCCAGCATTCCAGGAGAGATCGAGCCGTATCTATCCTCGACGCCCAGCCATTGCGCCGGGTAAATGGTCGCACCTCTTATTATTTCAAGTTCTGATAGCCCACGATCCCTTAACAACTTCATCTCGGTAAATAGGAGCGAAGGACTAGGGCCGTCATGGCCGACGAGGATCTTAACCTTGTTCTTTATGAATTCCTGGGTGAAGACATCCTCATGGCCATACATCCAGAGGGTTGGACAGATGTAGACATTGTTTTCGAGCATCTTGTCGATCAGGCGCTGAAGTTTCTCCGTCGAAATCGATTCATTTCCAAGCTTAATGACCTTATCCATGAATAATTCGCGTGCGGCCTCATCAGCATTTTCTGCCATGAGTTGATCGTGCTTCTTTTTAAGTTCGTCTTTCAGCACAACAGGCCAGGGAGCGACACCATGCTCGATGCTCCTGACACCTAAGTCAATAGCCGTGTCCATTGGGATTACATGGAAAAGATAGCGCCCCGGATCATGAACCACTCTAAGCCCAAGTTTCTTCGCGACGACCAAGATATGCTGGTAGACATCCAAATCCATTCTGCCATACGTTTTGACCATGCATGCGCCCTTCCCGGCAAATTCCAAAAGGACCCTGTCCACATCTTCTTTCGTGCTAATTCCCATTTGTAATCCCGGGATGATTTTATTTTTTTTAAAATAAAAGAGAGGCGGTTTTTCAAGCATAGAGCCGGAATAGAACATCTTCGGCCCCAGGATATCGCCGCTTGAAATTCTCTTATCCATTTGGCTGAGAACGTCGATGGGGCCGCCCAAATCGCGCACCTGCGTGATACCGTTGAATACGAAAGTCCGGAGCTCGCCGATCATTTCTTCTTCTTTTAATGTCGTTAGAAAACCTAGGTGCGTATGGCATTCAAAAAGCCCGGGGAATGCGAATTTTCCACTCAGGTCTATTCTTTGTACACCTTTTTCAGACGCGTTCATTCTCCCTACAGCTTTGATTTGCGTTCCCTCAATCAAAATGTCTTGCTCAAGCGTCAAAACCCCTCGGGATACGTCGAAAACATGAACGTTTGAGAGAACAATATGACTGTCCTTAGAAATCATAACCTTCCGCTTTAGTTCTGGATCGATCGCACCCGAGGGAAGACTCACCCCGATGAGGAGAAAGACAACGAGAAGTCTAATAATTATCCGCAAATGCTACTCCTCTCCAGAGTCCCTTGCCTTACTCTTAGTAAACGATATCATTCTTAGAGAGATACGGTCAATTAGGGTGAAGCGGCTGTCCTTTAGCTAAGACTTTAGTGATTCAGGCTGAAAGGACGGGAAACCTTTATGGCTGAAAATCAGGCGAAAACGTGGCGTCCCTGAGAGGATTCGAACCTCCGACCTTTGAATCCGGAGTTTGGAACGTCCTGAAAGCGGGAATAGATGGAGCCAGCGAGAGGGATCGAACCTCCGACCTGCTGATTACGAACCAACTGGCCTAGCTTTTCAACTTACTGATAATAAATGTAATTAGCCGGGGCGCAAAATTGATTGTGCTCAGATTGTGCTCGCCTACGGCGCTGCCCGAATTGGTAATAAGCTACCCTTCGGCCCGGCCAGCCGCTTCTGAGCGTTCTCGACGTCGGGCAGGCCGGGGTCGGCGTCCTTCCAGAGGACAGTAGCCACCGTCACTGTTATTGACGCCGGAGTATGGAGTAGGCCTTAGGCCCTTCCAGACCCTACATGTTTGATGCCTGTTCCCTCTCCCGGGGCCAGATCTTCCACCTCCGGTTGCCGAACCGAAGGTAAACAACGGGAACGACGATCATGTTCAGCAAGGTCGAAGACAACAATCCGAAAAGGATCACAACCGCCATCGGAGCTTCAATTTCGCTCCCGGGTTTATCGGACCCTAGGGCCAAGGGGATCAAGGCTAGACCTGCGGCCAGCGCCGTCATGAGGATGGGCGAAAGCCGTTCGACAGCGCCCCGCAGAACGGCCTGGCGAAAATCGGAAACCCCCTCTTCTTCCATCAGGTGCTTGATGTGGGAGATGATCATGATCCCGTTGCGGATGGCAATCCCGAAGAGGGTGATGAAACCGATGATCGAAGCGATCGAGAGGATCCCCCCGGACAGGTAGACGCCGACAACTCCGCCGATCAGGGCCAACGGCAGGTTGAACATGATCACGAGGGCGTCCGAGAACGAGCGAAAGACCACCGTCAGGATGACCAGGATGCCCAGGATCACGGCCAATCCCAAGGCCAGCAACAGACGGGACGCCTCGGCCTCGCTCTCGAACTGTCCGCCGTATTGGATATGGTAATTGCGCGGCAGGCTGACCGAGGCCTGGACCCGGCTTCGCACGTCGTTGACCACCGACTTGAGGTCCCGGCCGGCCACATTGCACATGACCATGATCTTCCGCTGGACGTTCTCGCGGCTGATGAAATTGGGGCTCCGGTCTTCACGGATGTCCGCGATCGCGCTGAATGGGATACGCGCTCCCGAGGGCGTGTCGATCAAGGTCTGTCTTACGGTTTCAAGGTCGGCCTGGCTATCGAAGGCATAGCGCAGGACGAGGGGAAACGCGACCTGCCCCTCGAATATGTGTCCGACGGTCTCTCCCACGAAGGCCGCCTGCAGGCTGCGGGCCGCATCTCCCGCCGGAAGCCCATATCGGGCCAGCGCGGCGCGGTCGAAGGCCACCCGCACGGTGGGGATGTCCATCTGCTGTTCAATGGACAGGTCCACGACACCCTCGACATCCCGCATCGAGGCCTGCACTTCTTTGGCCAGATCCCTCAAGGTTTGGAGGTCGTCCCCGAAGATCTTGACGGCGATGTTCGCCCTGGTCCCGGAAAGCATATGGTCGATCCGGTGAGAGATGGGCTGGCCAAGCGTGAAGTTCATCCCCGGTACTAAGCTCAGGCGACTCCGCATGTCGGCCAGCAGGTCCGCCTTCGACCGCTTCCCCATTTTCAGGCCGACGTCGACCTCGGCGGACTCGACACCCTGGACGTGCTCGTCCAGTTCGGCCCGACCGGTTCTCCGGGCCGTGGCCTGGACTTCCGGTATGCTCAGGAGGATACTCTCGACGGTCTTTCCCATCCGGTCGGATTCCTGGAGGCTCGTCCCGGGCAGGGTGACGGCGCTGATCGTCAGCGTCCCCTCGTTGAATTCGGGGAGGAAGGCGCGCCCCGATCGCCCGATCGCCACGATCGCGGCGAACAGGAGGATCGCCGAGCCCGCCAGGATGGCCGTGCTGCATTTCAACAATCCGGGCAGCATCCGCTCGTACCGCCGCTTCAGCGAGCTCACGAGTCGGGCTTCCCGGCCTTTGAGAACGGCCCGTGATCGCGGCAGAAGATACGAGCAGAGGGCCGGCGTGACCGTTAAGGCAACGATCAGGGAGGCGAAGAGGGCAACGACATAGGCCAGGCCGAGCGGGCGGAGCAGCCGTCCTTCCACCCCGCTCAGGAAGAACATTGGAAGGAAGACCAGGATGATGATCAGCGTTGCAAAGACGATCGAGCTTCGGATCTCGCGACTGGCGTTGAAGACGACGTCGCGGTCCGGCGTACGGGATTCCGGGGATAGGAGAGTATTCTCGCGAAGCCGGCGGAAGACGTTCTCAACGTCGATGATGGCATCGTCGACGATCGCCCCCACGGCGATGGCCAGTCCTCCGAGGGTCATGCTGTTGATGGTGGCGCCGGCGAGTCTCATCACGATCACGGCGGCCATGAGCGACAGGGGGATGGCCAGAAGGGTGATCGAGGAGGCCCGCAGGTTGGCAAGGAAGAGAAGGACGACGAGAACGACGAGCAGCCCTCCATCGCGAAGCGCGCCCATGAGGTTCTCGTAGGCCGTTTCGATGAAATCGGCCTGGCGGAAGATGTGCTTTTCGATGATCATTCCTTCGGGGAGAGAGGCCTGGATCTCATCGAGCGCGACGTCGAGCAGCCGGGTCAGCGCGAGGGTATTGGCGCGCGGCTGCTTTAGGATGCCCAGGATCACGGCCGGCTCGCCGTTGTGGGAGCCTTCGCCTCGCTTGAGGGCCGAGCCGATCTGAACCTGCCCGATCTGATCGACTAGGACGGGTTGGCCGTTCTTCAGGGCAACGACGGTTCCGCCGATCCCCCTGAGATCACTGATCCGGCCTATGCCCTGGATGAGGTACTCCTGACCTCCCTTGACCACGAAACCGGCCGAAGTGTTGCTGTTGGCCCTCTTCAGGGCCTCCTCAACGTCCCGCAGCGTCACACCGTGGGCCAAGAGCTTCGCGGCGGAGACGACGACTTCGTACTGCTTCTCCCCGCCACCGATCGGGGTGACTTGAGACACGCCCGGGATGGCCAGCAGGCGCCGTCGGATCGTCGTATCGGCCGTCGTCCTCAGGTCCAGAGGCGAGTGCCGGTCCGATCCGAGGGCGATGAACATGATCTCCCCCATGATGGAGGAGACCGGGGCCAAGACGGGGCTTTCGACTTCAGGAGGCAGGCTTCCGGCCACGACACTGAGTTTCTCATTCACCGTTTGGCGGGCCCGGAAGATGTTCTCGCCCCATTCAAACTCGACCCAGATGATGGCAACCCCGACGGCCGTCGCCGACCTTACGCGACGGACGCCCGCGGCGCCGTTCAAGGCCGCCTCGATCGGGAAGCTGACCAGCGATTCCATTTCCATCGGGGCCATGCCGTGTCCTTCGACCAGAATGGTCACCGTAGGCGCCGTCAGGTCGGGAAGGACGTCGATCGGCATCTTCGAGATCATGATGCCGCCCCAAACCAGGAATCCGATCGTTAGGGCCAGGACGAGGCCGCGATTGCAAAGAGACCATTGGATCAGGCGATCGATCATCCCCACCTCCTAATGGACGTGGCCATGAGCGGGAACTTGCGGTGAAAGGGCCGCCAAGCGGATCTGATAGGCGCCGGCGGTCACGACACGCTCACCCCGCGCGACGCCTTCCAGGATCCCGACGTATCCGGAATCCCGGATCCTGAGCCGGACCGGACGGCGGAGAAAGGATTCCCCGGCCGTCTGGACGAAGACCACCGGGCGCCCCGCGTCATCGACGATGGCGCTCTCCGGAACCGCCAGTCCGAGCGACTGCCGGCCCGTGAACAGCCGGATGAAGACCGACTGCCCGACAGCGAGGCGAGCCCCGGGATTGGCCATCTCGAAGATGACCGAAACAGTGCGTGATCCGGGGTCGACAACCCGGCCGACGGACACGATCCGCCTGAAGGGGAGCGGCCGATTGTTTCCGGGAAGATCCAGCTCCCCGCCCGTCAGCAGACCGAGCCGGTCGCTCTCCGCCTCGGGAACGAATCCGATGACGTGGACGGGATCCAGGGCGATGATACGGAACAGCCTTTGGCCCTCCTCGACACCGGAACCGGCGACGGCCCAGGAATCGGCGATGACGCCCGAGATCGGAGCCCTCAGCATGAATTCGACCTGTCCGGTCGATTCGCCTTCCGCGCTTCGCGTCAGCTCGTGTTGGGCCAGAAGGGCGCGGGCGGCCTCGAGCCGGGCTTTCGCGTTCGCTTCTTCGGCCGTCGATTCGAGCAGCCGTCGTCCCGGGAGAGCTCCGGCACTCACCAGGCGCTCGACCCGTTGGCGGTCCTTCTCGGCCAGCATGAGGGAGGAGATTGCTTCCGTAACACCGAGCTCGAGCGTCGGCCGGTCAGCCGGGGTCGTGGACTTGGGGATAATCCTGGACAGCACCTGTCCCCGCCCGACGGCGGTCCCGGCGCCCGGGATGACGCCTCCCGCCGCGATCCTCCCGGCCACCGGGGCGATCACTTCCGCCTCGCCTCCTGTGCGGGGACGGACCTCGGCGGGGACGCGTAGGCTCTCGCGAAGGGGGCGTTCGCTAATGACAGTAGTGGCGAAGTCGAGCGTCCATTGCTGTTCCTTGAGGAAGCTGATCGCCTCAATCCCCTCTCCTTCCGCCGATCGCGCCGCTTCATCGGGATCCGAAAATACCTGCACGGCCCCGACCTCGTGAACGTCCTGGAGAGTCGGCGAGTCGAAGGAGATGAACAGAACTCCACTGCCGGGTTTGGCCGGTTTGACGTCGAGGCCGAAGATCCCCGGACGCGACGGGGCATCGACGGCGAAAGATTCTTTGCTTCCGTCGGAAGACCGGAGCTCCACGACCGCGCGACCCTCCGTCAAGGGCTTGAAGCTTACCAGCTCGGTCAGGTGGACCGAGAATCTCGAGACCTCGCCGGCGACGAGCGGAGTGTACTCGAGGAACAGCTCCGTCTTCTCCGTCCATCGCGTGGCCGATATCGCTGCGGCGTCCCCCGCGGCGCCGGACCTGTCGGCACCACCCCGGCAGAACGCGAGCACCAAACAACCCAAGGCCACAAGCACTGATTTTCTCATCAAAAGACCTCCTCTCCGACCGCCCGATTCAATTCGATCTCGGCCATTTTGGCCGATAAGGCGAGCTCCAGCGCCTGGAGCCGCGAATTCAAGGCCACCCGATGGGAATCCAGGAGCTCGAGGATCCCCTGCTCGCCTTCCTCGTAGGAGAGGCGACTGATGCGGGAAAGCTTCTCGCCATGATCGCCGAGGCTCCGTACATAGTCCTGAGCGATCCGGCGATACGATCTGAGCGCTTCGTAGGCGGACCGGACGTCCGTCTCGGCCGCACGGCGGAGGGTGGCGGCCGCGGCCTCGCTTTGTTCCAAGGCCGCCTTGGCTCGCGCCCGCTGGGGCCCTCCGCCTTCGAACAGGGGCAGGGGCACGGCCACAGAGACCGCATAGCCCTTGTCGTCGAGCCCCGGGATCGTTATTCTTTTCAATCCGGCAGAGACCGTCGGCTCGGGGATGATGATCCGGCCGGCGGCCTTCCGCTCATAGCCGAACCTTTCGACCCGGCGCTGTTCGGCCAGGTAATCGCCTCGGGCCTTCAGAGCTCTGGCAGTCAGGTCCTCAAGGGACGGAAGCGGCTCGGCTCCGGCCAAAGTCCCGGTCGCCTTGAGGGTCGCTGTTTCCGAGCCAGCAGCAAGGAATGAGCCCAGCCGGGCTTGGGCCTCGACCATGAGGATCCGCGCCGCTTCGAGGGTCGCCTCCATCTCGGCCAGCTCGCGTTCCGTTCGCAGCTTGTCAAAGGTCGAGCCCTCCCCCTCCTTCTCCCTCTCCCCCAGAGCGCGCGCGATCTCACGGAGGGGCTGTAGGCCGGATTCCAGAAGGGCCAGCCTCTCCTGGGCAGCCAGGAGGCCGAAGAAGGCCGCCCGAAAATCGCTCCTCAGCTGGAGCCTGGCATAAGCGGTATCGGCCTCGACGGAGCTGACGGTCGCCCGGCCGGCCTTGCGCATGAGGCCCAGCCGTCCGTTGATGGGCAGGCTTTGCTGCAGAAGGAGGAATTCATCCCTGGTGCCTGCAGCGTCCTCCTGGGAATAGGTGACGCTAGGATTGGCCGGTCGGCTCCATAACCGGACATCGGCTTGGATGCCTCTGACCTGGGCCGCGAAGCCCTTGAGGCTCGCATTCTCCCTTTCGAATCGGAGCAGGGCCTCGGCTTCGGTCAACTCTTGGGAGGCGGCGATCAAGGGAAGAAGCAGGGCTCCCAAGACGGCGAGAAGAAATCGCGGCGTTTGATGGTTCATTGAACACCTCGCGTGTTTTCGAAGGACTCGAGGAAACGGCGACGGAGGGATCAGTTAGAAGGCAGGATGGGAGGAGCGCGCGGGGCCGAGAAACCGTACCCCGGCGGATCATGGATCGCGACGGCAACAACGGCGCTCATGCGCTCGATGAGGACGAGCGACCAAAGAAGGGGAAGCGGCGTGTCGGCGATGAGGATTCCCACGTCGCGAAATGCCGTTGGGGATAGATCAGCCAGTAAAACGAAGGATTTCGTTTCTTGCGACGAATGATCCATATCGGCGTGGCGGTCGCCTTCCCGGGGAGAAGCTCCCCGCCCCTCTGGAAAATGGGCATGGTGAACAGCGACGCCTCGTTCTCGGGACATATGGGCGGGATCGTCCGCCCCGCCGACGTGGGTATGCAAAAAGGGCGCCGCAAAGAGGGCCAACAGGAATGGCGATATGGCTGCGATGAACTTCGCCCGGCTCATGGAGGCCATTATATTCAGCCTGTTTCGCTTGGTCAACCCCTAAGGTCTAGGACATCCCCGGGGCTTTCTGTATAATGGACGGCCGGAGAAGCCGCCTAGGGAAGCTGAGCTTGGGGAATCAGATTCGCACGATGCCGACCAGCCCGCTACGCGTTCACCCAGACGGTTTCGGGGAACCTCACCCTCAATCCCGATTTCGCTACCGTAGAAGCCGACCAGGAGCAGATCAACCTGACCTGATTCGAGCTGAGCCTTTCCGAAAAGAGGAACTTCTTCCTCGTTCATGAAGATCGCCCACATGTTCTAGGCGGAGGGCGAGCGGCTTGTGGTGCCTGAGAGGACTCGAACTTCCGACATTTGGATGCGGAGGCCCGTGCTTCCCGTTATCCGATTTGGCGGCCGGTTGACATGAATCCCCCCTTAAAAATATTATGGCCGGGTCAGACTTTAAGAAGGATATTAAGAAAAGGAGGAAAGATTGAAAACAACAAGGTCTGTCTTATTGGCGGGTGGGCTGATCGTTCTGTTTCTATCTGGCTTATACTCTCACGATTTCTGGCTCGTCCCCCAGAAATTCAGGGTGAGCCCGGGTGAAACCTTTATCCTATCCGCGAACACCGGAATGGATTTTCCAAAGAGTCTGAGCGCTGTGACTCCCGATAGGTTCGATCAATTCATCCTGATTAACGATTCTGACAGAAAAAATCTCAAGGATCATAAAGCCAAAGGCAATTCTTTGATAACCCAGATTACCTGTGAGGAAGCCGGCACCTATGTCGTCGGGGCATCTCTAAAGCCCAACGAAATCAGGCTAACCGCTCAAGAATTCAATGAATATTTACAGCTTGACGGCCTTCCGGATATTTATCAGTTGAGAAAACGAGAAGGCATCTTGGATAAGGACGCCGTGGAATTTTATTCAAAGTATCCGAAGACCATCATTCAGGTGGGAGATCGCCTGGATGAGACTCCGACAAGACCGGCGGGTCTGATCCTTGAAATTGTTCCCCAGTCCAATCCTTATGGATTAAAGAGGGGAGATACCCTGGATGTTATCGTGCTATTTAAGGGAAAACGTCTCCCGGGCGCTGAAATTTCCTGGAGCTTTCCCGGCCAGGGTGACAAGTTTGCCGGTTCAATTAAGACCGATACGGACGGGAAGGCTCCAATTCCACTTATTCAAGCTGGACCTTATGTCATCCGGCTGACTCATATGGAATGGGTCAAGCTTCCCACTCATGAATGGGAGAGTTATTGGACGTCTTTGACCTTTGAAGTTCCCGGGGGGGCTGTGTCCCGTTAGCGCTTGACTTGTTCTTCATAGTCGATTGATTTTTTAGCGATTTTCCGGGCGGTGCGAGTCAATAGCGAGGTCAGAGTGCAAGCCGTTGTTAGCTCCGCCCGCGTATTGAAAAGCTCAACTCTTACGCGCACTTCCGCGCACGAACGAGAGAACCGAAAGCCCCGGCACTCGAAATTTTGCCTGGCCAATTTCTATTTCCGAAAAGCCAGAGGTCTCCATCAGCGGTGGCAATTCCCGCAGATCATGCTTCAGCCTGGCGTCTAAAAGTACCCGAGCGATCACTCTGGGCAGAGGACGAGTGGGTAAAGCAAGATTTAGCACCAGGAGGCGCCCCTGCGGTTTGAGAACGCGATAGATTTCTGCAAGCCCTTTGCGCCTTACCATTTCCGACATCTGGAACATCACGAAACTGCACATCACAACATCGCATTGATTTGCGGAAAAGGGAATATCGTCAATACTGCCTAATTGAAAAGTAATATCCGCTTTGGCCCGCCGGGGATGTTGATTAAACGGCTGATTTCTCGGAGATTTCGTGGAGCCAGCGAGAGGGATCGAACCTCCGACCTGCTGATTACGAATCAGCTGCTCTACCGACTGAGCTACGCTGGCTTAAGAAGGCTCGATTAAATTAAACGAAACGGCCTTTCCTGTCAACTCAGAAGGGACCTCGGGGATCGTCCTCAAGCCTAGAAGGGGGACACGTACCGGAGGTACATGTCCCCAAGCTTCATTTTCCCTTCATTTCAATATAAATCGGACGGTGACGGTGAAGGTCACGGGGCGAGGCCGGCCGTTGACGATGAGCGGCTCGTAGACCCATTGTCGGACGGCGTCGACCGCGGCCGCGTCGAGGAGCGGGAGCGACCGAAGCACCCGGACACCGATGACGCGGCCGAAGACATCGGTCGTCGCCTCGAGGATGACGACGCCCTCGACCCTCGCCTGCCGGGCGATCTCCGGGTAGTCGGGCTCGATCCTCCGGACGAGCTTGGGAGGCTTGACATCGCCCGCGGCTCGCACGACGGGCTCGACCGGTTCGCCGACGAGCCGATAGAGAATGCCTCCTTCGAGGTTCGCGGGAAGACCCCCGCCAGCTCCGTAATCGACGCCGCCCTCGATCCCACCCTCGGCGCCGTCGGCTCCCAAGCCTTCTTCGACGATGCCGTCGGGGATGGCGACGGGAGCGACCCTCCAGCTGCCGACGGCGGCGGCCGCGACGGGCTTCTTCCCGATGCGCGAGCCGGGATTCCCGCCCCTGGCCTTGGGCGGCGGGAGGGGTGGGACGGGCGGCGCCGGGACGACGATGACGTCGGTGAGGTCGATCTCCGGCAGGTCGCCCACCCGCAGGAGCGGGATGGTCACCAAGAGCGTCAGGACGACCGCGTGAACGAGGGCCGCGGCCGGAAGGGCCGCGGCTTTCGTCCGGAAATTCCTGTCCGGGACAAACAATGCGTCTTGGAACATGCTCGCCTCCTTTCGGCGGATTCCCGGAAGCTTTCGCCTCCACCCTTAATACATTCGACCGGACTGGATATTCCTAAGCTGACGCCTTGCTCATACGCTCCGGTTCCTGCTCTAGCGGCTGAGGGGAGAGCTCGAGCGGTTAGGACGGTGGCGCAGGGGCGATGCCCGGAGGAGGCGGTTGAGGGCTGAGCGGGCACGGATGATGAATCGGGACACGTACCGAAGGTACATGTCCCGGTTCTTCAGAGCGAAGCCCGGGTCCCAAGCGGCCCGGCTCGCCGGGACGGGCCGCGGCCGACGGAGTGGCACGCCCCGAGCCTAGAAGTCCTTGTGAGCGAGAGGGATTCCCTCGGCCCCCCTTTAAAAATCCGGGCGAATCGCATACAATACCCCTCTTGTTCGACCCCGAGGTTGGGCCCAGTCGACTGAAAGCGCCGCGACAACCATGAACATGATCATCAAGAAGCTCGAATTGCAGGGATTCAAGTCCTTCGCCGACAGGACAAAGATCGTCTTCCACCCCGGCATCACGGCCATCGTCGGCCCTAACGGCACGGGCAAGAGCAACCTCGTCGACGCCATGCTTTGGGTCCTCGGCGGGCACCGCCAGAAAGTCGTGCGCGGCGACCGGACCGAAGACGTCATCTTCAACGGGAACACCAAGAAGCCGGCCTTGAACATGGCCGACGCGGTCCTGACCCTGGCCAGCGAAGAGGAAGAGCTCGTCGTATCGCACCGGGCTTTCCGTTCCGGAGAGAGCGAATACCGGATGAACGGCAAGTCCGTCCGTCTCAAGGACATCCAGGACGAGCTCTGGAGACACGCCATCGGCGAGAGGGAATACTTCGTCATAGAACAAGGTTCAATCGGCAACTTCGTCACCGCCAAGCCGACCGAGAAGAGAGTGTTCATCGAGGAGGCCGCCGGCACGGCCTACTACAAGGACAAAAGGCGCCAGGCCCAGTCGAAGCTCGACAGCACCGGGCAGAACCTCATCCGCCTCGAAGACATCATCATCGAGGTCGAGAAGGCGAAAAACTCCCTCCAGCGCCAGGCCCAGGCCGCCAACCGCTACCGGCGCCTGCGCGAGCGCATCCGGGAGCTGACCTCCCACCACTACCAAAGAAAACTCGTCCTGCTCGAGAATTCCCAGGGCGAGGCCACCGCCCTCTACGAAGAAGGACTCCTCCACGAACGCGACATCACGGCCCGCCTGCGGAGCGAGGAGAAGGATACGGCGGCACGGCGGAAGGAGCTCTGGGACCTGGAGAAGGGCCTCAAGGAGAGCCAGGAAAAGCTCTTCGGCATGAAGTCCCACGTCGCCCGGGTCGAGAGCGATATCGAGCGCGAATCGAAAAGGGTCGAGTTTTTCGAGGAGAAGAAAAAGCGCGCCGAAAGCGACCGCGACGAGCTCCTCGAAGACGTCCTCACCCTGACCCGGGAGTTCGAAGACCTCCGGGCAAGGCTAGGCGGTTTCGAGGAAACGCTCGGGACGAACCGGTCCGGCGTCGTCCACGCCGAGGCAAACTTCGAGGCCGCGCGCGAGGCCCGGCTCGTCGAGGAGAAGGATATCGAGCGCCTGCGCGGCGAATACCTTCAGGCCCTGCAGGGCCTGACGGAGGCCAAGAACGAGAGCGTCAGGACCGACAAGGAGATCGAGCTCCTCAGCCGCCAGGAGGAAAAGCTCGCGGCCCAGTTCGGCGAGCAGGCCGGACTCCTCGTCGAGACCACGGACCGGACGGGTGGCCTCGAGCGGGGCATCGCGGAGCACCGCGACTTACGTCAAGTCTTGGTCGGCCGGGCGGAGGACGTCAAGACAGCGCTCGGCTCCCTGCGTTCTTCCCTTGAAGAAACCCGGCGCCGGCTCGAGGCGCTGAAAACACGGCGGGACGAATCCGCCTACCATCTCCAAGCCCTCCGCAAGATCGACGAAAAAGAGCGCGGCGAATCCCCGGCCGACGAGGTCCCCGGCGGACTGGGCATCCTGGCCGACCTCATCCGGACGAACCCGGAGAACACTCTCCTCTTCGACACGTTCTGGCGGGAGGGGGCCAGGGCCCGCGTCGTCCCGGTCGAGGAATTCCTGAAGGGCCTTCCGGAGGGTCTTCGCGGAAACTACCTGCTCATCCCGGCCACGGCCAGACCGGCTATTTCCGGGGAGGTCCTGGGCCGCCCCGGAGTCATCGGACTGCTCAAGAGCCTCATCGAACCCGACGACCGTCTCAAAGACCGGCTGCCCGGCCTCGAGGACGCCGTCATCGTCAGGGACGCCGGCGAAGCGGTCCGGGCCTGGGTTGAGCATCCCGAGCTGAACTTCCTGACGCCCTCGGGCGACCTGCTCTTGTCCTCCGGGCTCCTCCGGCTCGGCGAGAAGGCCGAAGGCGCAATCGCCCTGGCCTCGGAGATGCGCCGGCTCGAGGCGGAAATCGCCCGTCTCGAGTCCGAATCCGCCCCCGTCGCCGCCGACCTTGAAGAAAAGCAGAAGGGCATCGGGGCGCTCGAGGTCGAGCTCGCGGGCGTCCGCGAAAACCTCGAGCGGGCGGAGCGCGTCCTTCAGGACAGGGAGCGCGAACACCGCTACGGGCTCGGCGAGCGCGAAAGGATCCGGACGACACAGACGATCCTCGGCCGCGAGCTCGACCTCCTGCGCGCCGAGAAAGGGCAGCTCTGCGAGACCCTCCGAAGCGCGGGCGAGGGCCTGTCCCTCCGGGAATACGAAGCCCGGACGCTCAAGGAAAGGATCGAAGCGAAGGAGGCGGCCCTGGCCGCCCTCACGGCCGAAGCCGCCGGTCTCGAACGCCGCTTCTTCGCAACGAAGGCCGGTCTCGATCTCGTCCAGGAAAAGATGAACGGCCTCGGCGACCAGATGCGGACGACCGAGAAACGGAAGGAGGCCGCGACGGCCAAGATCCAACAGCTCGAGACCGACGTCCGGCGCAGTGAGGAGGACAAGGCCCGGCTCCGCGACGAGATCCTGGCCCTCCGGAAAAACGCCAAGATCCTCGGCGAAGAACGCCTCCGGGCCGAGGCCGGGCTGGAAGCGACGGAAGTCGAGCTCGAGAATGTCCGCAAGGCCCTCGAAGGGTCCGAGACCGTCGTCCAGAAAAGCAGAGAAATGGAAGAGGCGGCCAAGAACGAACGGGTCAGGCACGAGATCCGCAAGGCCGAGGTCGAGCGCGACCTGGTCAACCTCGACGAAATGTGCTGGCAGGAGCTCAAGAAAACCCTGGCCGAGCTCCGAGCGGAGGCCAAGTCCGCCGGCAAGGCCGCTCCCGCGGCCGTCCCCGCCGACAACCAGGAAGCCGAAGAGCTGGCCGAAGAAGAAGCCGAGGAGGCCGATGCCGAGGCTTTCGAGCCGGCGGACAAGACAGGCCTTCCGGGCGAGGCCGTCAGGCCCAGGCGGACCGCGAAGAAATGGCGGCCCATCGCCGAGATGAGCGACGACGAAGTCGAAAAAGAACTCGACGAATCGCGCGAGACCCTCGGCCGCTTCAAGCCGGTCAACCTCATGGCCGAGGAGGAATACGTCGAGCAGAAGAAACGCTTCGACTTCCTCTTCGACGAGCGTCGCGACCTCCGGGACTCCATCGCCTCCACCGAAGAGGCCATCCGCAAGATCGACGAGGAGAGCAAGACCCAGTTCCTCAAGGCCCTGGAGGAGGTCAACAAGAACTTCCAGGAGATCTTTGCGGCCCTCTTCAAGGGCGGCAACGCCGAGGTCAAGCTCCTCGAGCCGGACAACCCGCTGGAGAGCGGCGTCGAGATCGTCGCCCAACCGCCGGGCAAGCGCGTCCAGAACCTCAACCTGCTCTCCGGCGGGGAGAAATCCCTGACCAGCCTGTCGTTCCTGTTCGCCCTCTTCCGCTACCGGCCCTCGCCCTTCTGTTTCCTGGACGAAGTGGACGCCGCCCTCGACGACGTCAACCTGGCCCGCTTCCTCGACCTCCTGAAGACGATCAAGCACCAGACGCAGTTCATCCTCATCACCCACAACTACAAGACGATGGAAGTGGCCGACTACATCTACGGCA
>Ga0214473_10003592_pt1 | contig 18758 bp, 17 predicted proteins | sample RVTome_7_FD_203509 | JGI IMG/M metagenome (GOLD analysis project Ga0214473, IMG submission 203509) | Soil microbial communities from uranium-contaminated site in the Upper Colorado River Basin, Wyoming, United States - RVT98D197 | ecosystem: Environmental > Terrestrial > Soil > Contaminated >... | reverse complement strand
CGGAATCCAGAGCCGATGGGCACGGGGCGTGCACCGTCCCGGCCCGGCTGTGTTTCGCGCACCACAGCGCGGCTTGGGGGTGGGTGGATGCGGGTGAGAACCGTGGGATGGCTGCTGGCGGCGTTCGCGGCGGTGGCGGTCGTGACCGTCACGCTGTTGCCGTTGGGCACCTCGCCGCCCATGGTCTGGAGTCACTGCGTCATCTGCGGAGAGCGGGGGCTGGCCGACGCGCTGGTCAACGTGCTGCTGTTCCTCCCGCTCGGCGTGGGGCTTCAGCTGGCCGGCGTGCCGGTCCGGCAGACGATTCTGCGGGGCGCGCTGGCGTCGGCCACCATCGAGCTGGCGCAGATGCTCCTGCCCGGGCGGGACCCCAGCCCGGGGGACGTGGTCTTCAACACGATGGGCGTCGCCGTCGGCATCGCGCTGGTGGTCGCCACGCCCCGCCTGGCGAGGCTGCGGGCCCGCGCTGCCGCGGCCGGGTCCCTGGCGGCCGGCGCCATGGCGGCCGGCATCATCGGGCTCACGGGGTGGCTGTTGCAGCCGGAGTGGCCGCGGACTGTCTACTATGGCCAGTGGACGCCCGATCTCACCTACTTGGAGTGGTACCGGGGGACGGTACTCTCCGCCACGGTGGGCGACGCGTTCGTCCGCTCGCGGAGGATCGAGGACACCGATCGGGTGCGCCGACTGCTCGCGGCGGGGGCACCCATCGGCGTGACCGCCGTCGCGGGCCCGGCTCCGGCGCGTCTGGCCCCCCTGTTCAGCATCTACGATCACCGCCGGATCGAGATCATTCTCGTGGGGCCGGATCGCGACGCGCTCGTGTACCGGTATCGGGCGCGGAGCGTGGCTGCCCGGCTCGACCAGCCGGACCTGCGATTCCCTGGCGCGCTGCGCGGCGTGCACGCCGGCGACCCCCTGGTGGTCGAGGTCATGCCGGACCCCGCTCGGCACGGCGCTTACTGCCTCTCAGCCAACCGCGAACACCGCTGCGGGCTGGGGTTCACGGCGGGCCGTGGCTGGGCGATCCTGTACTACGTCCGGTGGTTCCCCAGCTGGCTGCAGACCTCGCTGGACTGGGCCTGGCTGGCCGCGCTGTTCCTCCCCCTCGGCGCGCTGGCGCGGCAGCGCTGGGAAACGGCGGCCGCCCTCCTGACGGCGGCGTTGGCGCTGCTGCTCTTGCCATCCGCCGTCGGCCTCCTGGCCACCCCTGCCCTGGGCTACGCAGGGGCTGCCGTCGGCGCCGTGGCGGGGGCGCTGGCGACCCGCCGGCTCCGGAACCCGCCTCCCCCGCGCTAGAAGATGGTGTAGATGAACGGGGCCAGCACCGACCCCTGCGCGAACACCAGCAGCGCGCCGACCAGCACCATCACCACCACGATGGGCAGGAGCCACCACTTCTTGCGCACCCGCAGAAACGCCCACAGCTCACCGATCAGACCACCCCTGGCCACCCGCGCCTCCTCAGAACTGGTTTGACATGGTCCCGCGCGCTTCCGCGCGGGCCACCCAATACGACGACTCCGCCCGGGGGCGCCCGATCGGGTTCTTCCCCAGCAGGCGCATCAGGACCCCGAGCGGCGTGATCACGACGAAGTACACGATGCCCAGCGCGATGGGAGTCGTCACCCGCGAAATCGCGTGCGCCAGCCCCATCCATGCCCGGAACACGGGCCCGAGCCGCGCGGGCATCAAAAGCCCTCCCAGGCCCAGCAGCGCGCCCAGGCCGCCCGCGACGACCGAGCCTACGGGATGGGCACGCCACCAGAGTAGTCCCGCCAGAGCCAGAAACGCTCCGCCCACGGTAAGCCCGAAGCGGCGCCCGGCCGAGGGACTCAATCCAGCTGGAATTCGGTCTGCCACTTCGAGTCCTCCCGCCAGGCGGGCTGTCGGGTCTTGTCGAGCACGAACGGCCCCAGCACCAGGTAGTCGATGTGGGTGCGCATGAAGCAGCGGTACGCGTCCTGTGGCGTACACACGATGGGCTCGCCCCGGACGTTGAACGACGTGTTGACCAGCACCGCGCATCCGGTCCGGGCCTCGAACGCCCGGATCAGGTCGTAGTAATCCGGGTTGGTGGCCCGATCCACCGTCTGAATGCGGGCGGAATAGTCCACGTGCGTCACCGCCGGAATGTCGGACCGGGGCACGTTCAGCAGGTCGATCCCCCAGAGCTGCCGCTGCTGCTCGGCGGTCATGGGGATCTGACGCTCGGCGCGGACCGGTGCCACCAGCAGCATGTACGGCGAGTCCTCCTCGATCGAGAAGTACTCGCCCACCCGCTCCCGCAGCACGCTCGGCGCGAATGGCCGGAACCCCTCCCGGAACTTGATCTTGATGTTCATCTGCGCCTGCATGCGCGGGCTCCGGGGATCTCCCAGGATGCTGCGCGCGCCCAAGGCGCGAGGGCCAAATTCCATCCGGCCGTTGAACCAGCCCACGACCTTCTCGGTGGCGAGCAGGGCGGCCACATGTTCCAATAGTGCCGTCCGCTCCAGCCGCTGGTAGGCGGCACCGGTTTCGCGCAAGAACCGCTCGATGTCCGCCTCGTCGAACGCCGGCCCCAGATAGGCTCCGCTCATGCCGTCCCGTCCCGGCGAGACCGTCCTCGGCCGACGGAGTTGCCGGTGCCAGATGAGCTGTGCTACGCCCAGGGCGCCGCCCGCATCGCCGGCGGCCGGTTGAATCCACAGCTCCTCGAAGGGACCCTCCCGCAGGATGCGCCCATTGGCGACGCAGTTGAGCGCCACCCCGCCGGCCAGGCACAGCCGCGAGAGGCCGGTCTCGCGATGGGCGGTTCGCGCCATGCGCAGCATGACCTCTTCGCATACGTCCTGGACCGAGCGCGCCAGGTCCATCTCTCGCTGGGTGAGTTTGCTTTCGGGTTCCCGGGGCGGCCCGTCGAACAACCGATCGAACCCGCCGTTGGTCATGCGCAGGCCGGTGAGATAGCCGAAGTAGTCCTGGTTGAGGGTGAACGATCCGTCTTCCCGGAGGTCCATCAGCTCCCGGTAGATCACGTCCACGTACTTCGGACGGCCGTACGGGGCCAACCCCATCACCTTGTATTCACCCGAGTTCACCTTGAAGCCGGTGAAGTAGGTGAAGGCCGAGTAGAGGAGGCCGAGCGAATCCGGCCAGCGGAGCTCCTTGACCAGCTCGATCTCGGCCCCTCGCCCCACCCCCCAGGAGGCCGTGGCCCACTCTCCCACGCCATCCACCGTGAGGATGGCCGCCTCGGTGAACGGGGACGGGTAGAAGGCACTGGCCGCGTGCGACTCGTGGTGTTCGGCGTACAGCAGCTCCCCTTCGTACCCGCCCAGGCCCTCGCGGATCTGCCGGTCCAGGAAGAGCTTCTCCTTCATCCAGACCGGCCCCGCCATGAGGAACTGTCCGAAGCCGCGCGGCGCTACCCCCAGGTAGGTTTCAAGGATGCGCTCGAACTTGAGAAGCGGCTTGTCGTAGAACCCGACCCGGTCCAGGTCCGCGGCGGCCAGGCCGCCCGCTTCGAGGCAGTACCGGACGGCGTGCGTGGGGAAGGACGCATCCCCCTTCTTGCGGGTGAAGCGCTCTTCCTGCGCCGCCGCGACGATCTCGCCGTCCCGGATCAGGCAGGCGGCGCTGTCGTGATAGAAGGCGGAAATGCCGAGAATGTGAATCGGCTTGGCGGTCATCGTCGCATGCGTGGCTCCAATTGGCAGTCCGGCCTCGCCGCAAACCGTGCACCGCACAGCGTGAGGATGCTGCTAACACGTTGACTGGACAAGGCACGGCTCAGATGTCCTCCCGGAGGACGGCGCGCACCGCCCGGAGTCCGTCCGCACCACCGAATCCGCGGCGCACGAGGAATGCCACGAGCCGCCGCTCCACCACCGGGCGCGGCAGGCCACGCATCCGCCCGATCCGATTCCGGACCAGCCGGTCGATTTCGGCCGCGGCGTCCCGCTCGCCCGATGCCTCCAGCCGGTCCACCGCCCGCTCGGCTACCCGCCGATCAACCCCGCGCGACGCCAGGTCCGCCAGGATCCGGGTGCGGCCAAAGCCGCGCTCGGCCCGCGCGGCGGCGAAGGACTCGGCGTAGCGCGTGTCGTCCAGGACCCCGGCGACCTCGAGCCGGCCGACGGCTTCGGCCACCGCGTCCGGCGGGAAGCCCTTCTGCCGCAGTCGGCGGAGCACCTCCTGGCTGGCGCGGCCCCGCGCCGCCAGCAGGCGCACGGCGGCGAGATAGGCGCGCTCCGCGGCGCCGGCCCGCTCGACCTCGCGCAGCAGCGTGTCGTCGAGCGCGCACCCGACCTCCAACCGGAGCGCCCGGGCCTTCTCCACCGGCAAGACGGCAAGCCGGGCTCCGTCCACCTCGATGGCGACGAAGCCCGGCGGGCGTGCGACCGGCTTGACTCGGGTAACGCGCAATGGGCGGTCCGCGCTACTCCTCGCCTCCGCTATCGCCAGCGCCCAGTCCGGCCACGCCCAGATGATCGCGCACTTTCTGCTCGATCTCCGCGGAAAGGCCCGGCGTGTCTTTCAGATACAGTTTGGCGTTTTCGCGCCCCTGCCCGATCCGCTCTTTCCCGTAGGAGTACCACGCGCCGCTCTTCTCGATGATGCCCACCTCCGAGGCGAGATCCACCAGCAGCCCTTCGCGGCTGATGCCCTCGTTGAACATGATGTCGAATTCGGCCTGCCGGAACGGCGGCGCAACCTTGTTCTTCACCACCTTCACCCGCACCCGGCTGCCGACGATGACGTCCCGCTCCTTCACCGCGCCGATGCGCCGGACGTCCATCCGGACCGATGCGTAGAACTTGAGCGCGCGCCCGCCCGTGGTCGTCTCGGGATTGCCGAACATCACGCCGATCTTTTCTCGGAGCTGGTTGATGAAGACCACGGAGGTCTTCGAACGATTGATACTGCCGGCCAGCTTGCGCAGGGCCTGCGACATGAGGCGCGCCTGGAGCCCCATGTGGGAATCGCCCATCTCCCCTTCGATTTCGGCCTTGGGGACGAGCGCCGCCACCGAGTCGATCACGATGATGTCCACCGCCCCAGACCGCACCAGGATCTCGGCGATCTCCAGGCCTTCCTCGCCGGTGTCGGGCTGGGAGACCAGGAGGTTCTCAATGTCCACGCCCAGCTTCTTGGCGTATTCGACGTCCAGGGCGTGCTCGGCGTCGATATAGGCCGCCACGCCGCCGGCTTTTTGGGCGTTGGCCGCGACGTGGAGCGCCAAGGTGGTCTTTCCGCTGGACTCCGGCCCGTAGATTTCCGTGATCCGGCCGCGCGGCACTCCCCCCACGCCGATGGCGGCGTCCAGATTCACCGCCCCGGTGGGGATGGCATCCACCTTGGCCCACGTCCCCTGCCCCATCCGCATGATGGCGCCCTTGCCGATCTGCTTCTCGATCTGGGAGATGGCGAGGCCGAGTGCCTTCTGCTTTTCCGCGGCGACCTTCTCCGTGACTTTCTCGTCCGTTTTGTCCGACATGCTGGCTCCTACGCGTTTGGGAAAGCAGGCAGCGGCAACCCGAATATACACCGAACCAAAATCACCGCCACCCCGGCCGAAAGGCGTCTTCGAGGTGTTGTATGGTCGCCACACCATGTGGTCCGTGCATCACACCCACGACGTCGAACCGATAGATGTCCCCGGAGGTCCCGTGGCGGTCCATCCACGCCCGGGCCACCCGGACGATTTCCCGCTGCTTGCCCCAGGTGACCGCCTGGAAGGGGGTTCCGAAAGCCTCCCCCCGGCGCGTCTTCACCTCGATGAACGACACCAGCCGCCCCCGGCGCGCGATCAGGTCGATCTCCAGGCGCCCCATCCGGAACCGGTGGGCGAGAATCTCCCACCCCCGCGATTCCAGGAAGCTCGCCGCTTCCTGCTCGCCCTGTACCCCGCGACGATGCCGGGGATCGGTCCAGTCGTCCGGGTCCGACTTGAGCGCCACGGCCGCAAGGTACTCCGCGACCGGGCTTCTCAATCATCAAAGCGTTGCCCCGGGGCACTATTTGATCGGTCGCGCGGCCTCGCGGGTCAGCCGCTCCCCGACCACTCGGGCGATCACCTCGTGTCCCACGGCGTTGGGGTGGCCGTCCGCGTCCTCGAAGTACGGCTGGCGGCTCGACCGCCGCAGGGCGTCCAGGGCATCCAGGTGGGACACCCCCGCGCTGTCCAACGCGGCAATCAGTTCCTCGCGGAGCCGGGCCTCGTTTCGTACCAGGCTGTCGAGGGCCGGGTGCGCGGCCAGGTCGCCCACGCGGGGCGCGAACACGCTCTCCTTGGTCGGCAGCAACACCACGACAAACCGGGTCCCGCGGTCCCGGCATTCCCGGTCCATCCGCGCGAGGAGGCCCGGCGTGGCCTCGAACCCGGCACGGATCCGGGGGTCCCGGTCGTCCAGCACCCGATTCCGGTACGGGGCGGTGAGCAGGGTGCGCCACTCCGCGCCTCGATACACCGAGAAGAACTGTCGCTCGGCGTCGGTCGCTTCGGTCAGGGCGCGATCGAGGTCCCTCGCCAGCAGGGCCGGCCGGCCCTCTTCTCCAGTCAGCAGGGAACGGATCGCCCTGGCCACCGCGTAGAGCTTGCTGTGCTCAGAAAGTACGCGGCGGGGGTCGAGTCCTTCGCCCGGCGCGGGGGGCCGGGCGGTGTCGCCCGCGGCCCCGAGAAACCGTACGCTCGCCGCGAGGGGCGCGGCGCGCTCCAGCCCGGTGGCCGCGTCGTCGAGCCTCGGCGGGAGGAAGGCCCGAATCTCCGGCACTCGGGCTCCGAGGGTGAACACGTCGAAGAAGTCGTTGCCGAAATACAGGCCGATTACCACCACCGTCGGGTGAAGGGCCAGGGCAGAGTCCAGGAGCAGGTAGGCCTCGCCGGGTCCCCATCCGGGGAACGCCATGTCGTATACCGTCTGGCCGGAGCGCTCTCCCAGGACGGAAGGCCAGGTTTCCGACCGGTTGGCGGAGACCCCGTAGGTTTGCGAATCCCCCAGGGTCACCACGTCCGCATGCTCCGCGGCCGAGGGGTTTCGGAACCCCCGGGCGTCATGGTCGAACCAGCGCGGGTTTCCCCGTTCGCCCAGCAGGGGATCCGGAATCCGCGCCGGGACGGCCCACACCGGCGTGAGGACGCGGTCGACCGCGGGCACCCGCCACGCGAGAAGCTGGAGCATGCCCTCCCCGGCCAGGAGCGACAGCGCGAGGAGGAGCAGGCCTCCCGACCATCGCCGCGCCCGGCTCACGGAGCGCCTCGGGGCGACTCCCCGGGTTCCAGGTAGCGGTACACCAATTCGGCCGCGACGCGGTGGGCTTCAGGCGTCCAATGGTAGTTGTCCACCGCGCGGTACCGGGGCCGGCCGCCTCCCCGGGCCACGAGGACGGGAAGCGGGTCTACGACCTCGATGCCCTCCGCGCGACAGAACTCGCCCACGGCGTGATTGTACGCGTACTGCACTGGGGCAAAACTCCCGTCTTCGAGCTGCGGATTGATGAGCAGGACCACGAAGCGTGCTCCTCCCCGACGCGCGGCCGCTGCGGCGCGGCCCATCTCCGCCAGCGCCGGTCCGAGGCGGCGGGCTACGTCGGCGGTGTCCACTCGAGCGGCCGCGGCCGGCGCCGGCGCGCCGGCGCCGCCGCCCCCGGAGACCGCGCCATAGAGCCGGTACGCCACCGCCAGCAGATGCGCCCCCAGCTCGAAGTGCTGGTTCAGCCAGACATCCAGGCGGTTCAGCCACTGCCATTTCACGATCGGGGAGTGGTAGAGGCCGTGACGACCCACGGTGAGGTCCGGCAGGGCCGACGACCGCACCAGCTGGCCCGCCCGGACGACATAGGGCGCTTCGACCCGCCAGTAGGTCTCGGAGTTCATGCCGAACAGCACCACCTGGGGACGGAGCCCGGGGAGGAGTGCCTCGACGACCTGGCGCATCTGCCGGGCGCTGTACCCCGGCACTCCCGCATTGACCACGGCGGCCCGCCGTCCCGGCACGTCGCCGAGGAGCCGTTCGAGCTGCTCGGGCCAGGGGTCGGTGGAATCCACGCCGAGCCCGAAGGTGAACGAGTCGCCCACGGCGAGCATCCGCACGTCGGCCCGCACCGCCTCGGGCAGCGGGGTGTCGCGCCATCCCTGTTCGTTGATCCGCATCCGCGCCGCATGCCCGCCGGCTGTGTAGTGACCGGTGGCGCCGGGCCGGAGCGCGTACCCCAGCGACGGATGCTCGACGATGACCGGGGATTCTTCGGAAACGGGCCAGCGCCCGGGAGGATCGAGCAGCAGCCGGACCAGTGCTTCGGCGAGCCCGATGCTGGCCGCCACGACCGCCAGCCCTGCCAGCACCCGGCGGGCGCGTCGCGATCGGTCAGTCGCAGTACTCATCCAGCCGCTCGATGCCGATCAGGACCTCCCGCGGCTTCGAGCCGTCCGGGGGCCCGAGGATCCCGGCCTCGTGCAGCTGATCGATGACCCGCGCGGCGCGGCCATACCCGATCCGGAGCTTGCGCTGCAACAGCGACGTCGAGCCGAGCTGGTGCTGAATGCAGACTTCGGCGGCTTCGCGGAACATCGGGTCGCGCTCACCGGCCGGTGCGGGAGCGCCCCCTGCTCCTTCCTCCTCCGCCGCTTCCCGCGCCTCCACCGCCGCCAGGATGTTCTCCTCCGCCGCCTCAGTGGGCAGCAGCCCCTGGGCGGTGAGCGCGGCGTCGCGCTTGGCCTTCTGTGCCCGGTACCATTCCATGAGACGCTCGGTCTCGTCCGTGGAGATGAAGGCGCCCTGAATGCGGACCGGCTCGCTCCGGCCCGGGGGAAGGAACAGCAGGTCGCCGTTCCCGAGCAGGGCTTCGGCCCCGTTCTGATCCAGGATGGTGCGGCTGTCCACCTTGGACGCGACCCGAAACGCGATGCGGCTGGGGAAATTGGCCTTGATCAGGCCGGTGATCACGTTCACGCTGGGTCGCTGCGTGGCGAGAATGAGGTGGATGCCGGTCGCCCGGGCCTTCTGCGCCAGAATCGCGAGCGGCCTCTCGACCTCGCCCTGCACGGTCATCATGAGGTCGGCGAGCTCGTCCACGATCAGCACGATGTACGGCAGCAACCCTTCGGTATAGGGTTGCGGGCTCGCGGTCAGCGGGAGCTCCCGCTGGTCGGCCGCCCGCTCGGCGGCCGACAGGGGCTGCCCGCCCGGCAGGACCAGCGCCTTCCCTTCCCCGACCTTCCGGTTGAAATCACCGACGTTCCGCGCGCCGTTGGCGTTGAACAGGGTGTATCGGCGCTCCATCTCCATGACCAGCCACTTCAGCGTCTGGGCCGCGTGCCGGTTGTTGGTCACGACCGGGTGCCGCAGATGCGGCAGGGGGCCGTAGCCCGACAGCTCCACCATCTTGGGGTCGATCATCAGCAGGCGGAGCTGCCGGGGCGTGTAGCGATACACCAACCCCGTGATGATGGTATTGATGCAGACGGATTTCCCGGATCCCGTGGCGCCGGCGATGAGCAGATGGGGCATCTTGGCGAGGTCGGCGACGATCGGCTTGCCCTCGAGATCCTTGCCCAGCACGGCGGGCAGCGCGCCGCGAGCCCGCTCCCACTCCCCCGCTTCGAGGAGTTCGCGCAGGTGGACGATCCGGGCCGTGGGATTGGGCACCTCGACGCCGACCGCCGCCTTGCCGGGAATGGGCGCCACGATGCGGATGGACTGGGCCCGCATGGCCAGCGCCAGGTCATCGGCCAGGGCCGCGATGCGCCCCACCTTCACCCCGGAACCGGGCGCCACCTCGAACTGGGTCACCACCGGCCCGGTGGTGCGGCCCACGATCGTGCCCTCGACGCGGAACGTGGCGAGGGTGTCGATCAGCACTTTTCCCAGCCGGTCGAGCTCGGCTTCGCCGGCGTCGAAGGTGGACCGAACCGGTTCTTCCAGCAGTTCGAGCGGAGGCAACTCGTCGCCCTCCCCCGCCCCCACCGCGCCCCGGCGGACAGGCGGTCGGGCGGACAGGCGGGCAGAGGGCTTGGGTTCGGGTTCCGGGACGCGGGGGTGTTTTCGCGATGGCCGAGGCGCGTCCTCCTCGATGACCGGCTCGGGACCCGCCCTGACCGCTACCCCTTCTGACCGCCCGACCGCCTGTCCGCCCAACCCCCTGCGAAACGGATGCCAGTCGAGCGTGACCAGGGTGAGTCCCGAAGCGGCCAGGAGGCCGATCGCCACCGCGCCGGCCGTGCCGACCACGTCGCGTGCCGCGTCCACCAGCATGGCCGGTACGATTCCCACGGTCCGCTGGAGGATGCTCCACTGGGACCACTCGGGAGGGAATCCGGCGCCGCGCTGGCGCGTCAGGACGACGATACCGACCAGGGAGGGCGCGAGCAGGATCATTCCCCCGCCCAGGATGCCGATCCGGCGGAAGTCGATCCCGCCGAGCCAGCCCAGTCCGACCAGCCCGGTGGCGAGTCCGGCGAGCGGGAGCACCACGGCCCCGATCCCGAACCACTGCCAGAGATGGGGCCCCAGGAATCGGCCGACGGGACCGGTGACGCCGGGGGCGACAAGCGCGATCCCGACGAAGAGCCCCGACAGCAGGGCCACGATGGCGACCAGTTCCCTCCGGTGCCCGTCGGAGAGCGGCATGGCTACGCCCGCGAAGCCTGGAGGGTGATCTGCCGGTCGGCGTACACCGGCACGACGTCGTACCGGTCGCACTCGGTGACGGCCACCACGTCTTCCTTGAAACCCTTGGCGATCAGCTCGCGCGCCGCGGTGCTGGCCGCGACGGCGCGTTTCCACTTGTCGCCGTAGCGCTTGATCAGCTCGAGGGCGGCGATGGCGGCGTCATTGAGCGCGACTCGGCGGCGGGCGCCCACCGGGATCAGCGCCTGGGCGAAGCGTCCCGCCGCGTAGGCGTCTTCCAGGGCGAAGCCCCGCTCGCGCCCCGCGCACAGAATGGCGAGGTCCCCATCCTCACCCAGCACGGCCCGGGTCCGGGCGACCGTGGCCGCGAAGTTGGTCGCCGCGCCGATCAGGACCGGCGTGCCGCCTTCCGCCGCGCGGATGGCCGGCGTGCCGTTGGTGGTGGACATCACCACGATCTTGCCCCCCACCGTCTCGGGGGTCATCTCGCCGGGGGAGTTGCCCAGCGCGAAGCCGCTGATCCGCTCGCCGCCGCGCTCGCCCGCGAGCAGCACGCCGTCGCGCTCGAGGTTCTGGGCGATGCGGATGGCCTCGTCGGTCGCCACGGCGGGGACGACGGCGCGGGCGCCGTTGGCCAGCGCCGCCACGATGGTGCTGGTGGCCCGCAGCAGATCCACCACGATCACCGGCCGGCCCGCGAGGTCGGCGGCCTGCACGCCGGCCGGCATGAAATGCACGCTCAGCCTCATGCCGCCGTGCCGAGCAGCTCCGGATTCCGCTCCAGGAATTTGGTGTCCACCAGCCCGGCCACGAAATCGGGGTGCTGAATGACCCGCTTGAGGAAGGGAATCGTCGTGGTGACGCCCTCGATGATGAAGGAGTCGAGCGCCTGGTTCATCCGCGCCAGCGCCTCCGGCCGGTTGTTGCTGTGCACGATCACCTTGGCCAGGAGCGAATCGTAGTACGGGGGAACGGAATACCCGGCATAGATGTGCGTGTCCACCCGCACGCCCGGCCCTCCCGGTGGATGATACACCGTGATCGTGCCGGGGCTGGGCTGGAAATTCCGGGCGGGGTCTTCGGCATTCACCCGGCACTCGATGGCGTGCCCCCGGACCGACCCGCCCTTGAGCTCGAGCCGGACCGGCTCGCCCGCCGCCACCCGGATCTGCTCTTTGACCAGGTCGTAGTTCGTGACCATCTCGGTCACGGGGTGTTCCACCTGGATCCGGGTGTTCATCTCCATGAAGTAGAAGCTGCCGTCCTCGTCCAGCAGGAACTCGATGGTGCCGGCGCCCTGGTACCCGATGTGCTCCGCCGCCCGGACCGCGGCGTCCCCCATGCGTTTGCGCAGCTCCGGCGTCATGGCGGGACTGGGCGACTCCTCGATGAGCTTCTGATGGCGGCGCTGCACCGAACAGTCGCGCTCGCCCAGGTGCACCACCCGGCCGAACCGGTCGCCCATCACCTGAATCTCCACGTGCCGCGGGCGCGCCAGGTACTTCTCGATGTACACTTCGGCGTTGCCGAACGCGGCCAGCGCCTCGTTGCGCGCCAGCTGGAACGCCTGGGCGAACGTGTCCGCGTCCCGGGCCACGCGCATGCCCTTGCCCCCGCCGCCCGCCGCCGCCTTGATGATGACGGGAAAGCCGATCGTCTCCGCAAAGGCCTGGGCTTCGGTCGGATCCTCCACCGGACCGGGAGAGCCCGGCACGACGGGAATCTTCAGCTCCTGCGCCACCTTCCGGGCCGCGGCCTTGTCTCCCATCAGCCGGATCTGTTCCGCCGTCGGGCCGATGAAGGTCACGTTGGACGCGGCGCAGCGCTCGGCGAACTCGGCGCTCTCCGCCAGGAAGCCGTAGCCGGGGTGGATGGCGTCGGCCCCGGTGATTTCGGCGGCGGCGATGATGGCGGGAATGCGGAGGTAGGAGAGGCGGCTGGGCGGGGGCCCGATACACACGTCGTCGTCCGCGAAGCGGACGTGCAGCGATTCCCGGTCGGCCTCGCTATACACCGCCACGGTGGAGACACCGAGCTCGCGACACGCCCGGATCACCCGCAGCGCGATCTCGCCGCGGTTCGCGATCAGGACCTTGTTGAACATGCGGCTACTGGGAGGGACCCCCCGGCATCCGGTCGCCGTCTCCGCGCGGCGCTTCGGACATCTCGTCCGAGAACGTCCGATCCGACGTGCCCTCGATGCCGCTCACCCGCAGCGCGAACTCACTGGGGTTGCTCGAGTAGAACAGGGCGTTCTCGTAGCTGATCTTCCCCTTGCGGTACCAGTTCATGAGCGACTGGTCGAACGACTGCATCCCGTACTGGATGGTGCCTTCGCGGATCAGCTCCGGGATGTTCAGCGCCTTTTCCCGGTCGCGGATGTTGTCCCGGACGGCCGCCGTGTTGATCAGCACCTCGCACGCCGGGACCCGGCTCTTGCCGTCCGCCGTCGGCACGAGGCGGAGCGACACCACCGCCTCGAGCGCCGTCGACAGCAGGTTCCGCACCGCGTCGTGCTCGTGGGGCGGGAAGAACGAGATGATGCGGTTGATGGTCTGCGTGCAATCCGTGGTGTGCAAGGTCGAGAAGACCAGGTGCCCCGTGTCCGCCGCCTTCATGGCGGTGTCGAGCGTGATCCGGTCGCGGATCTCGCCGATCAGGATCACGTCGGGATCCTGGCGCAGCACGTGACGCAGGGCGCTCTCGAACGACAGCGTGTCCGTCCCCACCTCGCGCTGGGACACGTTGGCCGTGCCGTCCCGGTGCAGGAACTCGATTGGGTCCTCGACCGTAACGATATTGCAGCGGCGATTCTGGTTGATGTGGTTGATCATCGCCGCGAGCGCCGTCGACTTGCCCGAGCCCGTCACCCCGGTCACCAGGATGAGCCCGCGGGGCTTGATCGACACCTTTTCGAGGACCGGAGGCAGGTTCAGCTCGGAGATGGTTTTGAGGTCGTAGGGAATGGCGCGGAACACGAACGCCAGCGTGCCGCGCTGCTGGTAGACGTTGGTGCGGAACCGGCCAATTCCCGGCACGCCGATGGCGAAGTCCGCCTCCTTGTGCTCGGCAAACTCCTTGACCTGGCGCGGCGTCATGATCTGCTCGGCCAGCGCCTTCAGCTCCTCCGGCTTGAGCGGCGTCTGGTCCAGCTGGAAGAGATCGCCCGCCACGCGGATCGTGGGCGGCCGCCCCACCTTGAGGTGGAGGTCCGACCCGCCGCGCTGGACCATCTCGGTGATTGCCTGCTTGAAATTGAACGGCTTTGGCTCAGCCATGGGGATCCACCCGGAACAGGACTTGCCCGAACTCCACGGGCTGCGCATCCTCGACGAGCACCTCGCGGATGACGCCCGCCACCTCGGAATCGAGCGGGTTCATGATCTTCATCGCCTCAATGATACAGAGCGTCTTTCCGGGATCGACCCGGCTTCCCACCCGGACGTAGGGCGCGGCGCCCGGCTCCGGCTGCGCGTAGAACGTGCCCACCATGGGCGACTTGATCTCCACGAGATTCGTCGGGGCGACCGCCGGCGCCGCGCCCTCCGCCGCCGGAGCAGCGGCGTGCGCCGCGGCCGCCGGGGCCGCGGGATGGGGCGGCGCGGCGACCTGGTACGTCACCGGCGTCCCGGAGTTGGTCAGCGGCCCTTTGGAGACCCGGATGGTCGTGGTCCACCGGCGAATCTCGATGGTCTGCGCGTCCGACCGGTGCAGCAGGTCGAGCAGCCGTTCCAGGAGTGCGAAGTCGATCATATCCGCCCGGGAAGTGCGTCCTCGACCGGTTCGCGGCGGGAGCCGGATCGTCCGACCGCGCCGCGACCGAAAAAGGTCGGGCCCCAAACGCCGTCCGTCAATCGGCCCGACCGCTAGACCAGCTCGACGAGTTCGGTACAGCCGTCGGAGAGCATCTCCGCCCCATGCGGGGTGAGCCGCACATCGTCTTCCAACCGCACCCCGCCCCACCCGGGAAAGTACACGCCGGGCTCGACCGTGACCACCGCGTCCTCCGGCAGCTCGTCGCCGTTGGCCCGGGTGAGGCGCGGCGCCTCGTGCACCTCGAGCCCCAGCCCGTGCCCGAGGGAGTGCCCGAACGCGTCGCCGAACCCGCGCGCCGTGATCACGCCGCGCGCGAGCGCGTCGGCCTCCCGGCCCGACAGCCCGGCCCGCAGTCCCGCGAGGGCGCGTCCCTGCGCCTCGCGCACCAGGTCGTAGACGACTCGCTGCCGCTCGTCGGCGCGGCCCGCCACCACCGTACGCGTGAGGTCGGCGCAATACCCGTCCACCTGCGCGCCGAAGTCCACCAGCACGAAATCCCCCGCCTCCACCGTCCGCGCCGCGGTTCGGGCGTGGGGCAGGGCGCTCCGCGGGCCCGACGCGACGATGGTGGGGAACGGATGCCACTCGCTCCCGCGCCGCCGCAGCTCCGTCTCGAGCCGCGCCGCGATGTCCCGCTCGGTGACGCCGGCGCGAATGGCCGGCAGCGCGGCCCCGAACGCCTCACCCGCGAGCCGCGCGGCCTCTCGGATCGCCGCTACCTCGGCGGGCTCCTTGCGCATCCGAAGGGCCTCGACCAGGCCGCTCGTGGGCCGGAGCTCGACCGCCGGGGAGAGGGCTTCGAGGCGGCGCGCCGTCCGCACCGTGACGGATTCCTCTTCGAACCCGATGACCGGTGTCCGGGCCCGTCCCTCCAGCAGCCGGTTCACCCGTTCCCAGACGTCCAGCTCCGCGATCTCCACGCGGGCCCGCTCGCCGACCTCCGCGGGTGCCTGCGCGGCGTACCGGAAGTCGGTGACGAGCACCGCCTCGTCGGCCAGCACCAGCGCCACCCCGGCCGTGCCGGTGAATCCGGTCAGGTAACGGACATTGGGGAGATGCGTGACGAGCAGCCCGTCCAGGCCGGTCGCCGCCAGACGGGCGCGCAGCGCCCCCTCCCGGGTCCCCGACGGCTCAGGCGGCACGTCCGCGCAGATGGCCCACCAGGGCGTCCAGGCCGAGCACGTAGGACTGCGGGCCGAAGCCCGCCACCACCCCCACGGCGAGATCGGCCAGCAGGGACCGGCGCCGTTCCGGCTCGCGCGCGAAGATGTTGGACAAGTGCACCTCGACGAACGGCACCCGGACCGCCAGCAACGCGTCCCGGACCGCCAGCGAGGTGTGGGTGAAGGCGGCGGCGTTCACCAGCGCCCCCTCGACCTCCCCCGGCAGCGCCTGCACCCACTCGACGAACGTGCCTTCGTGGTTGGTCTGCCGCCAGACCAACGCCACCCCCAACTCGGCCGCCCGCGCCGATACCCGTGCCTCGAGCTCCGCCATGGTGTCAGGTCCGTACACGGCGGGCTCGCGGGATCCCAGGAGATTCAGATTGGGTCCGTTGAGGACGGCGATGCGCACTTAGCTCTTGAGGCCCTTGAGCCAGTCCCGGAACGCCTCTTCTCCTTCGTCGTCGGCCAGCGTGTCGCGCGGGGGCCGGGGCGGTGGGGCCGCCTCGGGGGCGCCGGGCGCCACGGCGGAGAAGAACTCGTCGAACGAGAAGCCGCCCGGGTCACGGTTCCCCGGGTCCGCCGACGGCGGAACGGGCGGCGCGGGCGAGGACGCGGTCTGCTCGCCGAAGATCGCGGCCAGCGAAATCTCGTCCGTGGCGGGCTGGGTCGGCTCCCCGCGCGGCTCGGGCTCGTCCCCGAAGGCCTCATCCATGGGCTCGGGCTCGAGCGGCACCTGGTCCACCTCCGCCGGCTGGACCATCGGGGATGCCGCAGCCTCGACGGCGGCGCTCATCCGGCCACCCAGCACCTCCGCCAGGAAATCCCGGGACGTCTGGCCGCCGGTGGCGGCTGCGGCGTACACGGTCCGCGCGTCCCGGGCCGGCCCGGCTTCGTGCAGCTCCGCGAGGCGGGCCGCCAGGCGCCGGTCGTGCGGCCGCGCCGCCAGCAGCTGGCGGTAGGTCTCGCGCGCCTCACTCACCAGGCCCTGGCGCACGTACAACTCCGCCATGGTCTCCGTGACCACGGGCTCCGGCTCCGACTCGACCCGCAGGGGTTCGCGGGTCTCTTCGTCCGGCGGGAAGAAGACCGGCAGGCCGGCCAGCGAGGCGCGACCGCCGTCGTCCTCGCCTGTCGTCCCCGGGACGAACGCGGGAGCCTGCGGGGGAGGCGCCTCCGGGGGCATCAGCATGTCGCCCTCGGTCTCGAGCCCAGGAAGCAGCTCGGCCGTCGCATCGGCCTCGATCTGCTGGAGCCCGTCCAGCGTGCCTCCGTCCGGCAGCGCCGCCGCCGGATCGCTGGGGACCGGCTCGCCTTCGAGCCCGGGGAGGCCCTGGACCGGGGCGGCCAGGTCCTCGGCGTGGGCCCGCTCGGCCTCCTGCAGATCGTCGGCGGTGATCTGGCGCGACACCCGCTCACCAGCGCCCCACCCCAGGGATTCGTCGAAGGGCTCGACCGCGAATTCCTCGTCTCCCTTGGGCGGCTCGGCGGGTTCCTCGAAGTTCAGCAGCTCTTCCGGGTGCTCGACCCAGCCGGCCAGGTCGTCGTCCCCGGCGGTGCGGGACGCCTGGTCGAGCACGGGCCCCTGGACGTCTTCGAATTCGACCGCGCGGTCGTCCCCCGCATCCCGCGCGGCCGGTGCCCAGGGAACCTCATCCGGCGCCGATTCCCGTTCTCCCGAGGCCCGCTTGACCTCGAAACCGCGCTCCGGGGCCTCGGGGGCCACCGGAGGTTCGGGCTCCCAGGCCGCTGCCGGTTCCGGAGCCGGCGCCTCGGGGGGTGGGGCCTCGAATCGGACGGGTGGCGCTGGTGGCGCCGGCGGCTCGGCGGCGGGTGCTTCGGCGGCGGGAGGCGGGGCTGGCGCGGGCGGCGGGGCCGCGGCCACCAGCGGAATGCGGCCCAAGGCCGCCTCCGCCTCGTCGTTCATCGGATCGATCTCGAGCAGACGCTGGTACCACAGGCGCGCCCCGGCAACGTCACCGGTCCGCTCGCCGATCTCCCCGAGCGCCTTCAAGGCGATGATGTGCTCCCGGTCTACCACGATGACCCGCTCGAAAGTCTCCCGGGCCTCGCCGTCGTTGTGCTGGTCCAGCAGGCAGCGGCCCAGAACCACCAGGCCGCTCACGTAGTTGGGCCGTCCCGCCAGGTGCTCCCGGAGCATGGCGAGGGCTTCGTCCAGGCGGCCTCCCCGGCGGTAGGCCTCGGCCAGCTGCGCGAAGTAGCGCCCCGGGTCATCCCCGTACTGCCGCTGGAGCTTGTCGAGCTCGGGTTGGTAGGCCATTGGAATGCCCGAAGTTAGCGATTTCCCGGGAAGGCTGTCAACCGCGAGCGGCCTCGTCCGGGTTGAGATTCATCGTTGTCCCGCTTACACTTAGCCACTCCCTCAGAATCGGGTTGGCGGCAGATGGTGATGCGGACCATGCGGGCCCGCGCGAAGTGGATCATGGGCGTGGTCGCCGTCCTCTTCGTCGGGTGGATGATCTACGGCTACGGAATGGACATCGCCGGGCGCGGCGCGACGGCCAGCACCGCCGTCGCCAAGGTGAACGGGCGCTCGATCGATGCCACCACGTTCTACGCGGCGGTCCGGAGCGAGCAGGAGCGCCGTCGCCAGCAGGGACAGCCCCTCCCCACCACCATGGAAGAGCAGCGGCAGCTCGAAGACGCCGTGCTCGACGAGCTGGTGCAGAACCTCCTACTGCGCGACGAGCTCCACCGCCGCGGGATCACGGTGACGGATCAGGAGATCATCGAAGCGGCCCGCACCGCGCCGCCTCCCGAGGTCATGCAGGCCGAGCAGTTCCAGACCGACGGCCAGTTCGACCTGCAGAAATACCAGCGGTTCGTGAACTCTTCGGCCGACCCGTCCTTCCTGCTGGCGCTGGAGGCGCGGTACCGGGACGAGCTGCCCCGGCTCAAGCTGTTCGAGCAGGTGACCGCCGGCGTGATGGTATCCGACCCGGCCCTGTGGCGGGAATACCGGGACCGGTACGACTCCGTGACGGCGGCGGTGCTCCAGTTGACGCCCCTGGGCGTGGTGCCGGATTCGGCGATCCCCGTGACCGACGCCGAGGTGGAGCAGTACTATCGTGGCCATCGGACCGATCTCGAGCGCCGCGCCGTCGCCTACCTGAGCTTCGTGGCGGTGCCCCGCGCGGCCGACGCG
>Ga0214473_10003591_pt1 | contig 18763 bp, 14 predicted proteins | sample RVTome_7_FD_203509 | JGI IMG/M metagenome (GOLD analysis project Ga0214473, IMG submission 203509) | Soil microbial communities from uranium-contaminated site in the Upper Colorado River Basin, Wyoming, United States - RVT98D197 | ecosystem: Environmental > Terrestrial > Soil > Contaminated >... | reverse complement strand
TGGGTTTGGCATTCGGGTTATTAGCAGTACGCAACCAGCCTCCGGGGGTACGTAGTTGGTTTACCCCGTTATCTACCCTCGGGTTGGCGATGCCGAGTTTTTATATCGGCAGCCTCAGCATTTTAGCCATCGTATACCTGGCTTTGGCAAAAGGACCAGGCGGAGAACAGGCTGTACCCCTGCATGGCTTTGGCTGGGATAAACACCTTATCCTGCCGGTTATTGCCCTCATGCTGCGCCCCACCGTGCAGATTGCACAGGTGACGTCGAACTTATTGGTGGGAGAGCTGGGAAAACAGTACATTATCGCCGCGCGCAGTTTCGGTCATACCTGGCGGGATATTCGCTGGCGGCAAGCCATGCGCAATATCATTGCCGCGGTTATTTTGTCCATCGCCAGCTCATTCCGCCTGCTGGTGGGCGAATTGGTGGTGGTTGAATGGCTGTTCAACTGGCCGGGGTTGGGGAGCATGTTAGCCTCCACTCTGATTCCAGGTGATTTGAGCACAAGTTTGGGCGCATCCACATTATTTTTAGACCCGCCAACTGTCGCCTTGGATATCACCATCATTGGGGCATTGTTTCTACTGGCCGACTCGTTTGCCTCAGTGCTGGTGCGTATCGTCGACCCTCGCTTGGGGGTGCAGGATAAGTCTCCCCCCTCCGGAGGCCTTGGATGAGTATGGATAGACTCGCTGAAGCGCAGATCGCTATGCAGCGGGGTGAAAGGATTCAAGCCCGTACGCTGTTGAGCCAGGTGATCCTTTCTGACCAGCATAATGAACAAGCCTGGTTGATGATGGCACGCCTGGTGGATTCTGAGCAACAGGTGGTTGAATGCCTGGAACGGGTTTTGAAGATCAATCCACACAACCGGTCTGCCAGCCTGGCGTTAACCGCCCTCAAACGTAAATCCGCAGCTCAAAGTAGATCGATCTCAGCCTCAACCCAAATCGAACCCCTCCGACCTGCCACTCCAGGAGGGATGGCAATCCCTGCTCAGCCTGCGCGGGTGGTTCCATCCATCAAGCCAATCACGCTTGACAAGGCGAATGGGAAGGAAATTACACCCCCACGCCGTAGGATCAACTCGTCTCTCCTGATTGGATTCATGCTCGTCCTGCTGGTTTTGTTAATCGCGCTCATGGGTCCGCGGCTCGCCCCACAAGACCCGATGGCAGAACACGTCATATTACAGGTTGGGGATGAATGGTTCATCCCTCCTTTCGATGTCTTCAAGGTTCAGGGATATACCCTCGGATCCGATGAATTTGGCCGTGATCTGCTCAGTCGCATCCTTTATGCTGTCCGTCCAACCTTGATCATGGTTGCGATTGTCGCCTTAGTCCGCCTATTGCTTGGTACATTGATCGGATTGGGGGCGGGGTGGTCCAACGGCCGTCTCGGTCGCTTCCTGGACGGTCTCATCTCAGCCGCCCTCTCGGTGCCCATCTTGATGGTCGCTCTGGGTGCTATCGCCATGCTGGGAGCCGAGATTGGCTTACTGGCGTTTATCGTTGGCTTGTCCATCAATGGCTGGGGTGAGACGGCGCGTTTCGTGCGCGAGCAGACTAAACTTATCAAGGGACAGCTCTATATAGAATCCGCCCGCGCCCTGGGTGCTTCCAGCTTCCAGATGCTCATCCAGCACATCCTGCGCCAAATTATGCCCATGGTCTGGATGCTCTTGGCCTTCGAGATCAGTGGCACGCTGATGGTGACCGCCGGGTTGGGTTTCCTGGGTTATTTCATCGGCGGAGACGTCTGGTTTGAGGTGGGGGATTTCGTCTCACGCCGCACAAGCGGGGCACCTGAGCTGGGTCAAATGCTGGCCACCTCCTGGGTCAACCTGTTACGACCCTGGCCGCTGGTCCTCACCGGTTCGGTGATATTTATCACTGTGCTCGGGTTTAACCTGCTTGGGGATGGCTTGCGCACCCGGCTCAATCCGGAATACATCAATCGCAACAGCCCCTTTGCGCTCTTGAGTCAGCGCTTCAACCTGTGGTTTGAGGGTTCCCTCAGCTACCCCGTCTCAAACTGGTTTAAAGGCCATCGCCTGCGCCCAGCTTTGGTGATCATGGCAGTGACAGCCCTGGTTGGCTGCTTCTACCTTTACCAAACCAGGGTTGCCAACCGCTTCGACCCTTCTCAAGCTACCCTGACTGTCCCTGGCGGGCAGATTTGGGCGTCTGAAAGGATCGATCCCTATGGGACATACTATATGAATTCGACCGGACCGGCAGACCCGCAGGAGCTGTGGGTAATCAGCCATCCGGCCGGCTTTTCAGGCAACCCGGCAGTCTCTGGAAATGGCACGATTTATCTGGCAGGTCTGGATGCCACACTCCTGGCGATAAATCCCGATGGAACCAACCGGTGGGAGACCGCCCTGCCTGAGACCCCCCTGGGTCCCCCGGCGCTTAGCCCGGATGGGTTCATCTATGTCACCAATTCGAAAGGAGGGCTTTCTGCCTTCAGCTCGGATGGTCATTTATTGTGGACTTATACAACCGAGGTATTTGGAAGGCCAAACCATGGTCCCATCGTCGCCTCCGATGGAACCATTTACTACCTAATGGAAGATCCGCGCGGCGATACCTTGTTCGCACTGCTGCCAAATGGTCAGTTGCTCTGGTCAGAGGAGACTGGCACACACGCCGCCGATACCGGGTTGCGTCTCTCACCCGACGGGAAACAAATATTTGTAAAGAATATAGTTGTTAACGCCCAGGATGGGTTGCCTGTAGATTTAACCCTGCCTACCCAGGATAGCCTGGTGCTGGCCAATCGAGCTCATCTGTTCGTAGGTGCCAATGCTGGGACCTACCTTCTCGCCGGGCATATTGCCATGCAGTTCACCCAGACCTCGCAAGGTTTTACTCTTGTGCAAAGCGCAGATTGGAACTACCATGGCGCTGGCATAACCCAGTATAGCTGTCTCCCTGCGGACGCCGGTGTAACTCCCGAAGGAGATATCTGGCTCTATTACTCTGGATTTTACTGTGGGACGTCGATGTATTGGCTGGACCCAACCGGCAAGATCCTTGGATCCTTTTTTGCTCCATTTAATGAGTCTACCCGCCTCATCGGCATCGATGGGACAAACATTGCCTATATCTGCGGGGTGGGTTACTCTTCGGACGAAGGTCCCGGGACCTTGTGTCAGGCTTATCGCCAGGATGACGCACTTCCTGTGTGGAGTCATACCTTGTCGGCCACTGTTAATGGAGTTATCGGCGGGGTGATGGCTCAAGGAAGGTTATACGTCATCACATCCGATGGATTTCTCACCGCACTGGGGGATACAGGCAGCCCATCTTCTATCCCAACGCTCGCTCCGTGAGAAAAAATTTTCTGTCATCTGGTACCCGTAAGGGTATGCGAGACCAGCGTTCCTGCAGCGTCTTCAAAATTTCACTATGTTCACGCTGCTATGCTGGTCGAAGCAATCTCCTCCAGGCATCTCATCGTCAACAAACGCGATCCTTACCTAAAGCTTAATGTCATCCTTGCAAGCGTCGTCGAATGTATGCCCAAATATCCCCGGAATGTACTTCGCCCCTACCCAATCCCTGATTGACTAATTACCTTATACCCTGCCCTTCATCTTACGCCCTGTATACGCAACTCATATACAACTCTTATACGGCACAGCTCTTGCACTAACATACTCGATGTTATAATCTTCCTGATAAGGAAGGAATATTTACTTATGATGCGATTTGATCGTTTTACTGAACGTGCCCAGGAGGCTGCCCAGCGCGCCGCCGAGATCATCCAACGCTATGGGCATAATCAGATTGACACCGAACATATCCTGCTGGCATTGATCGAACAGCCTCAAGGTGTGATCCCACAGATATTGGAATACCTCAAAGTAGATTCCAATGCCCTCACTGAGCGTTTGGATTATGTCTTGCGCACCAGCCCCAAAGCCAATATTTTTGGGGGTGGCGCCGGTCAGATATTCATTACCCCGCGCGTCAAGCGCATAATTGACCTGGCGAACGAAGAAGCCAACCGTCTGAAGGATGAATATATCTCCACCGAGCACATCTTCCTGGCAATCCTCAACGAACGCAGCACTCCTGCCGCCCGTTTGTTGGAAGGCGCAGGTGTGACCCGTGAGCGTGTATATGAGGCTGTGCAGCAGATCCGGGGTGGGCAGCGTGTCACCGACCCGCAGGCTGAAACCCGTTACCGCACCCTTGAGAAATACTCGCGTGATCTCACCCAGATGGCGCGTGAAGGCAAACTAGACCCTGTCATCGGGCGCGATACCGAAATCCTGCGCGTGATCCAAATCCTCTCCCGCCGCACCAAGAATAACCCTGTGTTGATTGGTGAAGCCGGGGTTGGCAAGACCGCCATCGTCGAAGGTCTGGCCCAAAAGATTGCTACCAATGACGTCCCCGAGATCCTCACCGGCAAGCGCGTGATACAGCTCGACCTGGGTGCCATGATCGCTGGCTCACGCTTCCGAGGCGAATTCGAAGAACGCCTCAAAGCTGCCATCGAAGAGATCCAGCGTGCCCAGGGTGAGGTGATCCTATTTATCGATGAGCTGCATACCGTCGTGGGTGCCGGAGCTGCGCAGGGTGCCATGGATGCTTCCAACATGCTCAAGCCTGCCCTTGCGCGGGGTGAGCTGCAATGTGTGGGTGCCTCCACCCTGGATGAGTATCACAAGCATATTGAGAAAGATGCCGCCCTCGAGCGCCGTTTCGCGCCGGTATACGTCGAAGAACCCAACGTGGAAGACACGATCAAGATGTTGCACGGTTTGCGTGACCGCTACGAAGCCCACCACAAGGTGCGCTTCTCGGATGATGCCCTGGTGGCTGCCGCCCGTCTATCCTCGCGTTATGTGACTGACCGTCACCTGCCGGATAAAGCCATTGATCTGATGGACGAAGCCGCTGCCAAGCTCCGCGTTGCCCTGTATTCTCTCCCACCCGAGCTAAAAGTGATGAAAAGCGAAGTCGATCGCCTGCTGGCTGAAGAGGAGCAATCGGGATTGTCGCGTGATTACGAACGCGCTGCTGAAAAAAAGGCCGAACGACTGCGCCTGGAATCGGAGTTTATTGCACTGCGCGATAAATGGGAGAGTGAGCACAAGCTGGACGAGGTGGTGGATGTCAACGACATTGCCGGTGTCGTCGCCCAGTGGACGGGTATCCCTGTCTCCCAAATGATGGAAACCGAGTCTGAAAAGCTGCTCAGCATGGAAGAGCGCCTGCACGAGCACATCATCGGGCAGGATGAAGCCATCCATGCCATCTCGGATGCCATCCGACGGGCTCGCTCGGGTCTCAAGGACCCCCGGCGCCCGATTGGATCCTTCATCTTTATTGGACCCTCTGGGGTTGGTAAGACTGAGCTCGCCAAAGCCCTGGCAGAATTCATGTTCGATGACGTGGATGCCCTGGTGCGTATCGATATGAGTGAATACCGTGAGCAGCACACCGTCTCACGCTTGTTTGGCGCCCCGCCTGGTTACGTGGGTTATGAGGAAGGTGGTCAGCTCACTGAAGCTGTCCACCGCCGCCCATACCGGGTGATCCTGTTCGATGAGATCGAGAAAGCCCACCCCGAAGTATGGAATGCCCTGTTGCAAATCCTTGACGACGGTCGTCTGACTGATGGTCAGGGACGTCTGGTGGACTTCCGCAACTCTGTTCTCATCATGACCAGCAACCTGGGCACCGAGTACGTGCGCAGGTCAGGTAGCCTTGGGTTTGTGCCCCCCACCTCCACCACGGAGGATCGTGAAGCTCAGGAAAAGATTACCAAAGCCCTCAAAGGTACCTTCCGCCCTGAGTTTCTCAACCGTATTGACGAGATCATCACCTTCTCACCTCTCTCGATTGAAGATATGGTCAAGATTGTTGATCTTCAGATGAAGGAAATCCAGGAGCGTATGGGTGATAGTGGTTTGACCATCGAGCTGACTGCTGCCGCCCGCCAGTGGCTGGCGGAATCAGGCTATGATTCTGCCTTCGGTGCCCGCCCCTTGCGTCGTGCATTGCAAAAATACCTCGAATCCCCTCTCTCCCTGAGCCTGCTCAGCGGGACGTTCCCGCGTGATGCCCACATCATTGCCGATGTGAATGAAGCCAAGGACGGTCTGATATTCAGCACCGCCGAACAGCCGGTTGAGGTTAAGGTCCCCCAGGAAACGGCTTGATTAATCCATCTGGGTCTTATAAAGGTCGGGAGTACTCTCCTGACCTTTTCTTTTTTTAACCCACCTTCCCATCTCATCACTGATACTGCGAAGCTTGAATAACCTTGCCAGCTTGATGCACCTCTCCGACTCTTGTCGTTGCGAGAGCCCGGTCTTTTTGTAGGGGCGATCGGTGATCGCCCATTCTTTCCTGAGCTATCAAGGATGTTGATAACCCAAAGCAATCTTCTCGTATTAAACTTCACATTGCCTGTAACATCAACAGAGTGATTTTTGTCTCCCATATGAGGATATTAACCACTTGGTAATTTACCCCTAAAGTATTAAATTTTGAATATGGAACCCCCCCACATGGACGCCGTTGCATTTCCCAATTTGTTCCTATTTCGGGACCTCTTCCCTGCCCAGCTAAAATTACTCCATCCCCTCTTCATTCCTTGCGAATTCACTGCCGACACTACCCTCTTCGAGCAGGGTGACCCTGCCGATAATCTGTTCGCAGTTGTAAGTGGAGAAGTGGTGGTAAACTTTAAGCCGGATGACGGCCCGGCCATCGTCGTTGCGCGTGTTCAGCCTGGTAGTATTGTGGGTTGGAGCGCAGCACTTGGCAGCCGGCGTTATACTTCCAGTGCAGTCTGTACCAGCTACACCCAGCTGCTGCGGGTGCGGGGTGATGATTTGCGGCGTTTGTGCGTCCAACACCCCGATACCGGTATGACCTTTCTCGACCGGCTTGCGACTGTCATTGCAGAACGCCTGCATTCCACCCACGATCTGGTCCTGTCTCTGTTACAGCTTGGTCTGACTGCTACGGTTGAAAAGAACGGAGGATGACCTATGGTTTCCCCCATCAATGTGAATGCCCCCATCGAAGAACAGGTGCGTGTGCTTATCCAGCGCCTGAGTGCCTATATCGAGCAATTTCATGGCGGCTCGGTTGAGTTCATCTCTTTCGACGGGAAAATGCTCAAGGTACACCTGGGTGGTGCCTGCTTGGGTTGCCCGCTTTCACCCAATACACTGCACGGCTGGGTGGAGGGCACCGTTAAACAATTTTTCCCCCAGATCGAAAAAGTCGAATCCGACCTGTAGGCGAGGTCTGCTTACCCCTGATTCTCCTCATCCGCCCATTTACGCGGATTATCAATGATATTTTCCAGGATCTGATCCAATTCTCTCTCGTTGGGGATTATATGCTCATAATAATTCCGTTGCCAGACAGGTATCCCGCGTGTGCCTCGAATTTGGTTGATACGTCGGGCTGAAAATGATTTGAACGCCCGCACAATTTCTGATAGGTCATGCTGCCTGCTTCCGTAGGGGCGGGTCTGCCCGCGCTAATAGTTAAATTGCCTTCATGAATAGACACGCCCCTACTTGAATCATCAGAATGTATGATCAGGATCGCATGAAAGTGGTTAGGCATGATTAAAAATTCACCCAAAGTCACATGGTGGTAATGGCGAGGTAAATCCATCCAGGCACGTTGCACAATTTTGCCATGCTGGTTTACCCGCATCTCTCCATCAGTGATCTCTCCAAGCAGGATTGCGCGACCTTGCTTCACCAGCGTGACGAAATACGCGACAGGCAGAGAATAATCGTAACCCTTTAATCGGATAGAGCGCCGGTGATGGGTTTGCGGGTCGAATTTCATGCTTACCGGCTATATCCTATGGCGAGCGAGTCTCCAAATACGCAGTCAATTCGCTCACCCAAGTGCGGATCGCTTCCCAATCCCGCAGGTCGCTGGAGGCATGGATTAGAAATCGAACTTGGGCCAATGCAACACGAGAACCGAAACCATGATCGCAGCATCGATGAGGATACCCACCCCTCCCTGGATGTCCAGATGCTGTAATCGTCCATTCCAGAACAGAATGAAGAGGATGATGGAGAATCCGGCCGTCGCTACGACTGCGCTACGCCACCAGGACTGGTCAAGGAAGATCCCCACGCCACCAATGACCAATCCAGCTGCAGACAGGATGCAGGTTATGCTTGCCAGGTATCGTGTCGTTTTGTCGCCGAGCAGAGTGGCGAATGCCCACGAACCGTCAGGCCAAAGCATGCCTGGTTGCAGCTCGAACAGCCTGGCGCTTTGTCCAAAGTACAGCAGGTGGACGAGACCGTGGAGAACAATGAATGCGTCGACGATGAGCTTGATCACGGTGATCTCCTTTCAATCAGGAACATGCAATCAATACCAACGCAGAGTGCGGAACAATACCTGCACGAAAAACTTCAATCTATATAGTCGAGAGGAAATTATGGGACTCACCTCTATTATCGCGCCAATTCTGCCACCTCGCTACCTCCCCGGCTGCGACGCACCAGGTAGATGCCTGTAACACCGCCAAACCTCCCAGCTCCTGCTCGTGACGCAGTCCCCCGCGCTTTCCCAAATTTCCTTGTTCGCAATGTCCGAATTTTGTCTATATGAATTTTGGTTAATTGACGCGGCTATCGCATATATGTATAATGTTTGACATGTTACTCTCGGGTATCCATAGGTTGGTGTATTCTTGAAACGACTGCGCTCTTTCCCCTGGACGGAGATCATAATCCTGGCAATCGGCACTTTTCTGGCTCTTGCCCTTCGCCTCAGCCTGCTTTCCTTTGAATCAGGTGATTACCATACATTCTTTCTGCCCTGGTACCAGGCGATGCAGGAACAAGGCCTCACCGCCATCGTTTCCCTTCAATATGACTACACCCCCACCTACCTGTACTTGCTCTATTGGATGTCTGCGCTGTTCCCAAAACTGGATCCAATTGTTGCCATCAAGCTTCCTTCCATTGCCTTCGACTTCCTCTCCGCTTACCTGATATTTCAGATTGTGCGCCTGAAATACCCGCAGGGTCCGGCGCCAATTTTCGCCTACTTTACCGTGCTTTTCGCCCCGACAATTGTCTTGAATAGTGCTTTATGGGGTCAGTGTGACAGTATCTTCACCGCATTCTTATTAATCTGCCTGTATTTCTTATTAACCGACGATGGAGCCTATGCCGGGTTAGCTTTTGGTGCCGCCCTTGCCTTCAAGCTCCAAGCGATATTCCTTGCCCCCCTGATGCTGGCGCTGGTTTTCAAGGGCAGGCTGGCATGGAAGCACCTGCTCTGGATTCCGTTGGTTTACTTGGTTTTGATCATCCCCGCCTGGGTCGCCGGGCGTCCTTTGCTGGAGCTTTTGAAGATTTATCTCGATCAATCTCAATCTTACCCTTTTCTAACCTTGAACGCACCCACCTTTTATGCCTGGCTGCCAGAGTCGCTCTATTCCATTTTGTATCCTGCCGGGGTGATCTGGGCTGTGAGCCTGGTATTCCTCTACCTGTTGGTGGTCTTCAAGAGCCACCTCAAACTTTCACCAGGACTGCTCCTCAATCTGGGCATGTTGGCAGTCCTGCTCGTTCCTTTCTTCCTGCCCAAGATGCACGAGCGCTATTTCTACCCGGCCGACCTGCTCTCCATCGCCTATGGGTTCTTTTTCCCAGGGCACTTCTTCATCCCCATCCTGATGGGCTTGATCTCATTTTTTGCTTACCAGCCCTTCTTGTTTGGGCGCCAGCTGGTCCCCCAAGAAATCCTGGCTTTTGGCGTTCTCGTCATTCTCATCCTTGTGACCCACAAGGCAATCCGCCTCTTATACCGCTAACCAGTCCGAATAAAGCTTGAGAATCACCGCCATAGGTTGATTTTCATCGACTGGAATTTCCCTTGTCAATCCTACCAAATTTGATATAATATACTAAATTGGTCCGGTATCAAGAATATAGGTGAATGGCAGAAGCTTTACAAGTGCCTCCCCTTTTCTCGAAACATTTTCGAGGAGTATTTAATTCTGCAGCCTCCCGCGTAGACTGGCGTGGGGTGGCTTCTTTTGGGCTCCCGTTTTGTATTTATCTCCTGACTCTGGCACCCACGATATATAACCTGGATAGTGCTGAATTGACCACCGCCGCATCCACAGGGGGATTGATGCGTTCAACGGGCTATCCCCTCTACCTCACCCTGGGCTACATCTGGTCAAAAATCCCCTTGGGAGACGTCGGCTACCGCATGAATTTGCTTTCGGCGATATTTGGTGCCCTGACGATTTTCCTGGCGGAGCGCATCCTGCGGCGATGGCGCTTGTCTGGCTGGGCGAAATTCGGCGCTTTAGGTTTGTTGGCCACCTCGACTTTCTTTTGGGGGTTATCCCTGGTAGCTGAAGTTTACACCTTGCACACTGCCTTGATGGCTGGTTTGATCCTGGCCTTGTTTCACTGGAGCGATTCGCCAACCCCACGGCGTATGTTAGTCATCGGTTTGTTGGGGGGCATGGGGATGAGCCACCATGCGGCCATAGTGCTGTTGATCCCGGGTAGTTTATTCTTTATTCTCAGCACTCATCCCAAAAAAGCGCTTGAGCCGCGCTCTTTGTTAGCCTTCAGTCTGGCAGCCTTGGTGGGGCTTAGCTTTTACCTGTACCTGCCGCTGCGTTACCTGTCCCAACCGGCTTTTAATTATGCCGGTAGGTACGACGCGAGCTTGAATTTTCACCCGGTCAACTTGACGACCCTGGAAGGCTTGTGGTGGCTGATTTCCGGGCGTACCTTCTCCGGCGTAATGATGGCCTACAATGGTTTGGGGATATGGCACCAAACCCAGATGTATCTGACCCAGCTGGTCCATGCTTTCTTTGCCTTCGGGATTGCCCCGGGTCTCCTGGGATTGGTTTTGCTTTTCCGGAAGAACTGGCGTGAAGGCGGGATGCTTGGGTTGATGTTCTTATTCAATGCCGTGTTTTTTATTAACTACCAGGTGATGGATAAAGACACTATGTACCTGCCAACCTATCTGATTTGGGGCTTATGGGTGGCTTATGGCTTACATGAATTGCTGCAATGGGTAAAGCAAATTGATTCGTTGCGCCTCCGCACGCTGAGTCTACGGATATCATCCATTCTGATTATGACCATGGTCTTATTTTCCCTGCTATGGAACTGGCGCATTGTCGATCTATCGAATGACTACTCTACCCGTGTGCTGGGTGAGACGATCCTGCAAAAAGCGGACCGCGGTGCTCTGGTTTATGGTTGGTGGGACGTTGTCCCTGTGATCCAATATCTGCAATTGGTGGAGGGGATGCGACCTGATGTTACGGCGATCAATCGCTTTTTGATTTCCCCGAGCGATATGATGACTGCCATTAAAAAAGAAATCCAAGCGAGGCCGATCTACGTAGATAATATTATCAGAGAGTTGTCCACGACGATGTCAGCCAAGTCGATCGGACCGGTTTTTCGGCTAATACCGAGAAAATGCCTGGGCACACGATGTTCAAGCATCCCATTGCCAATCCCAGGACAATAAACCCAACGCAGTTTTGGGAATTTAGATCAGCATGGATGGATCCGGTATTGGTGTCAAAGGTCAGATTTAAATGCAAAGGAGGTAATGATGAAAAAAATCGTGCGATTAATCTTTGCCCTGCTGTCACTTTTATCCGGGGCTACCCTTGTACTTGCAATGGGATTACCCAACCAGGGTTATACCTGGCAGCTCTATAAGAACGCCTACCTGGTGATTAAGAATTTCTTACCCCTCATCTTCAAGTAAAGGGTAAGATGGGATTCAGAAACTGCGACTGCCGGTTTTTGAATCCCATCTGCTTCTACTTGCATCGATACAAATCTACCTATTTATAGAGGATCGATCAACCGGGATTGAGAAGAATAATAAACGCGCTTCAAGGCAGGCGTTGGATCTGGATGCCTATCTTGGCTTTCCTGGTTACGCGCCTTGGAATTGCCGGGGTGGCTTACTTTGCCACACCCATCATGACCGATTCAACCGTACCGCCGTACCACTTCCGACCGGATAATACATTAATTGATGTATTTGCCAGCCGCTGGGATACCGGTTTTTATACGACCATTGCGGACCAGGGATATCGCATCCAGGGGGTGCAGTTCCCCTCGGTGGCTTTCTTTCCGCTTATGCCGGTTCTCATCCGCTTGGTGCGCCTGCTCACCGGGGATACGTTGTTGGCCGGTTTGCTGGTCGCTAACTCTGCCCTATTAGCCGCGGTTATGCTGCTCCATCTCCTGGTTGCGTTGGATCACGACCAACCTACCGCTGACCGGGCTGTCTGGTACCTGTTGATCTTTCCTGCCTCCTTTTTTGGCTCCGCCGTCTATAGTGAATCGCTTTTCTTGCTGCTGGGTATCGCCTCTTTATACCTGGCGCGCAAGAGTCGCTGGTGGGCGGCTGGGGTGGTGAGCATCCTGGGGGCAATGACGCGCTTTGTGGGTGTCCTGTTGGCACCGCTCTTGATGGTCGAGTGGTGGCAGCAGCGCTGGCAGCTTAAGCAGGTAACCACTGCCATTGCCGAACAGGAACCAGCCGCCAGGCGGGTACCGCCAGAGTGGACCGATCTGCTCGCCGCCTCGTTGGCGCCGATTGGCACGCTGGCATATATGCTATATCTGGAGCGAAAATTCGGGGACCCCCTGGCATTCTTACACGCTTCAAACGTTTGGGGGCGTACACCCGCGAATTTGCTGTCGACACTGGCGGAAATGGTCGTCCGCCCTGCCCAGGGATGGTTGAGGGCCTTATCAGATGGTGCCCTCCCCTTGGATAACTGGCTGGATTTATCCTTTGTGATCTTATTTGTCGTTTTGGGCATTGTTCTGCTGGCTCAAAAACGTTGGAGCGAAGGTATTTTTGTTACCCTTTCCGCCCTTGTGCCGTTCGGCTCTGGTCTGTTGATGAGCCAGCGCCGGTATATGTGGATGTTATTTCCAGCTTTCATCCTGTTGGCACGCTGGGGTCGCAATCCCATTGTGGATCGGATTATTTTTGTGCTTTCTTTATTGCTGTTAGGCTTATTTACCGCCCTGTTTGCCAATTGGTATTGGGTGGGATAAACCTCACTATCCTAAGGATAAATCATCGTCCTGCAATCAACAGATACGCCACACGACTATCAAGTCTCGATCCCTGCCCCTACTGCCCGCCTTTGGATTGTTCGATGTGGATGAGCTGGTAATATTCTCCGTCCTGGTGCGCGCCCACTGGGAATTCATTCAGCACATCGAACACTCCGTCCTCTAAGGTTCCCCCCACGCCTCCCCATCCGACACCCCCCATAGCCTCCCCCTCTGAGGAACATGGGGAGTCCCACTGGAAGAAATAGTCTGGGCTGGTACTTGGTGTGGCGACGAGCGAGATAATGGTCGTTCCATCCTGCTGTGGAGCCATAACCCCCTTGAGCTCCGCACCCCACACGAAAGGACCAACGCTATAAATTCCTGGGCAATCTTCAAGTAAACTGGTTCCTTCACCCTCATACGTCACCTGGGCAAAACCTTCCAGGGAACCCGCCGGTCCTGGTCTGGCAGAAAATACCGCCAGTAGAAAAAAGCTCTGGTGATAATTAATCGTTCCCTCAGAGGTGGTGGTAATATCCATGGAGATTTCATCTGTACCCGAGATGCACGCCTCATCACCTTTTTTGAAGTTATAGGTTTCATTACTATTGGATTCGTTTTTACCATTTCCATTCAAGTCTTCCAATCCATCAAAGCAACCCCCTGCATCGCTGTCTTCGTCCAGTTCCATATCGATGCCGTCGCTATCGAAATCGCGACCTTCAGGATGATATAAGGCATAGCCATGCTTTGTGTCGAAGATACTGGCGCGTAAGTCCGGCTTGTCATTCACCCTATCCTGATCGGTGTCAGCATCGTTCGGGTTGGTGTGCAAGCGCTGGGTTTCGTCGAAGTCCACCACACCATCGCCGTCTGAGTCCTGGCTGATCTCCGGCTCATCCGAGGTCGCCGCAACTGCTGCCGGGAGCAGAAAATAGGTGTCGAATTGGTCGTTCAAGCCGGACGCCTGTGGATTTGTCAGGTCGACCTGGTAGCTGCCAGACCAGGGATCGTTAATCGTGACCATCTGCTTGCCATTGGTGGTTGAATAGCCAATGATAACAAAGGCGTGCGTCGATGTGGTGGCGACCACCGGACGCCCGGCGTCGATTTCGTTGTTAATAACCGCCCAGAATTGTGCCGAGGTATACGGTTGGCGGTGAGTGCTGGCGGCTGCGCCGAGGGCAAATTGAAGCGCCCGGGCTATATTGGAGATGGATACTCCGAAACCGTAGTTCAGGTCCTGTTCAGGACCAGGCAGCTTGTTCTTATAGATTTCGTAACCAATCCGGTCCTGGCTCAACTTACCACCGTAGAAGGCGTTGACCATCGCGGTGGAGGCCAGCGCGCAGTTCATATTGTCGGAGGGATCATTCTGGTCTAGGGTCTGGTGATCCTTATCCCAGGCATGGGCACCAGTCTCATTTTGAGACTCAAGCATCAGCATGGCTGTGTCCTTATGCTGGATGATCATCGGCACCGCAAGTGCATTGTTCTGAGCTGGTGCAGCCAGCTGGGCTGTGGTGATGACATTGGGTTGTGAGAACGTGGCCGCAGCACCATCTGCGGCGATGGCTTGCACCCGCCAGTAATAATCGCCGGGGGCAGGCTGGTCAATCTGCAATGGAGGGGCAGTCACCGTCTGATCGATGATTGGATCGGTAAAGGCTTGATCGGACGCAAATTGCACGCGGTACTGTGCAGCTCCGGCGATGAGATACCAGCTCAATTCGATCTGTGGCTCAGTTAAAATCGCCCCACTCAACGGTAAAAGGGCTTCAACCCCCGGGGTGGGGTTCATTGCGTCTGGTGAGACCTGGTCGGGCGCGAAGGTGACCCATTCCTGTGGATCGTTGGCAACGGACAAGGGGAACCGCCCAATGCTGGTGCCCTGCGCAAGGTCCGTCAGTATCCCACCCCGACTTAAGCGTACCGGGTAAAGCTGTTGCTCTCCCCAGGCCACCCGGTCGAGAGTTGCGCCATCGGGGGCGCTGAGGGTGATAAAACCGGATTGGGTATCTAAAAACTGTACCAGGCTGGAATGCACCGCAGTCGCATCCACTTGATCGTTACCGTCGAACAGTATCAGCAGCACGCCCCCTGCGGGAATCGTACCTGTGCCAGCCGGCAGGGTGTAGCTGATCCCTTTCTCATTGGTGATCTGGATACCTCCGGCTTGGACAGCCAAATTCCCGCTGTTCTTAAGCTCGATAAATTGAGGTGCGCTTTCTTTGGGGAGAAAGAGCACCTCGTTCAGCAAGATTGGGCTAGCGCCAGGCTCGCTGGGTTCCGCCGTTCTTTCGAGGGGATTTTCTGGGGTCGCAGCCTTTGACCCTTCAGGTTGAGCCAGAGTGGGTGAGATCGTGGAGGCGCTCCTGCCAGGCGTACAGGCCTGAAGTACGACCATTAGAATTACGAATAGATGCGACCAACGGAACGAACGCATGCCAATCTCCTTCGCAAGTTTTTTATTGCGGTTCTCTGCATCCTTCCGGTCAGCTTATCTCAGGGTCGAACAGGACCTGGCAAGTGTTGCTCAATTGTGACGCCCTCGCCATTGGTGATGATGACCCCGACAACTGCTGATCTTCCCGGGAGAAATCCTGCCGCGCCAGGTAGTACACCCAGCTGCTGCACCACCCTCATCGCCTCAAACAGGCACCAGTTTTCCCCAAATTTGCCATCCTTGCTGTACTCGTTTAGCGATGGTGAAATTAATCCTGTGTTCAGATTGCAATAGGGAGAAAAAAGGTATATTAACTCCGATATACCTGTAGTATACACAATTCCCCTGAAAATAACAGGGTTGCATGGCAGAAAAAAAAGGGCTTCCTGGGTTTTAACTCCCTACCCTTGACTCTCATTTACACGCGTACAAAATTCACCCACTCACGCTAAGAGTGAGGCATTGCCGTGTTTCTGTCAGATACATCCCCCTTGAATGTCGGGAACCCGGGTGGGTGCCCTCTCCAGACCTGTTGGCTTATGGCGTGATCGCGATCAACGCCTGCCAGATCTGGGGGCTGACCAGGCCATCGGGGGTCAGGTTGAGCGAGCCCTGGAAGTCATTGACCGCCTGCGTAGTCTCTGGTCCGAAGATGCCATCAACTTCAATTGAATAGCCGAACTTGTATCGCAGGAGATACTGGACTGCGCGTACCGCCTCCCCGCTCTGACCTTCCTGCACCAACACGTCCTGCACCAGCCCAGACCAGGTTAGCTGACCGACGAGGCCGTCGGCGGGCAGCCCTTGTGCGGTTTGGAAATCTGTCACCGCGGTAAGTGTCTGTCCGCCAAATTTACCGTCGACGATGACGGTGAAGCCATGATAGCGCAGCAAACGCTGGAGAGCAAAGACTTCTGGAGTGTCCCAATCGCCTCTCTGTAGCAATGGCCAGCCAGGGATATCAGGCGTGGGTGTTGGTGTAATGGTAGGCGTCGATGTAAGTGTCGGGATGGGTGTTAATGTTGGGGATAGTGTTGGCGTTACCGTAAGGGTTGGCATTCGGGTGGGTATCCGCGTCGGGGTAAGTGTTGGTGCCGGCGTAATGGTCGGCGTCAGCGATAGCTCCTGCCCACATACTGAAATTAAAAAGCTCAATGTCAAAAGGCAAATCATAATAATATTTCGGCTGGCGTTCATGGGTCTCCTGCAACTGTTACGTGCGCACCCGCTGGCTATTCAGGCAAACCACCTGCCGTGAGCATAACGCCCCGCCCAACTTATGCGGATAACGCAACATGGCGGTATAGGTAGTTTTACCAATTTTTGGCAAAGATTATAATCGCAAAGATAATAATCGCAAGATTATAACTCCCCCAGGTTGCCATGTTTCCAGTTCGAAGAACGGGGACCCGGGTTGAAGGCTGACGCTTTGTATTAATGTTAATGGTGAAACAGCGAGACTAAATCCTATTATCGCGCCGTTTCTGCCAAAACGCCTCTCGTTTTTAAGCGATGAAAGGATAAGCCTATCATTGCCCAGGATGAGCTTTTTTCTGCTTCTCAAGTTGGCAGCCGCAATAATGATGGATATACGGATCAAATTTCGTTATTATCAGCAAAATCTGACGTAGATATCGGAATATCTATTATCTAACCTATATAGGGTGTAAGCTGTACCAAACGAACTCTATTTTGCTAACAGAACATACATCACACCATCGGGCTGGGGAATAATTGATATAGATAAAATATCCGAGCCTTTCATGAATATCAATAATAGTGTGTCCTTTGCACCTTGTCCGGTTGCGAATAAATTCCACCCCAGTATTGCCAATTCAGTTTCATAAAATTCTTGCACCTCGGGGGCTGACGCTAAGATTGTGAAAGAATAGCCATTGTTGTCGCCCTCGCCTGCGATGGCATTGGGCATAATAGGGAAACCTTCCCAGTTAGATACAGGCGTTCCCGATGGCATCGGTAAAACTGGAACTGTAGGTGGTTCCGTTATTGGAATACGGGTTGCTGTAGGTCTCACGGTAGGAGTAAATGTTGGCTCAGGGGTTTCTGAAGGTTTAGGGGTGGGAGTAAATGATGGTTCAGGTGTATCAGTCAAAGTTGGTAAATTAGTCGCCGTTGGAACTGGAGTCTCCGTTGGTTTTGACAAAACCGCGTTGCAAGATGTAAGTGCTATGACCAGGACCGAAAGAATTATTGCCTTAGGAGTGTTCATCATATTTCCTTCGCTTAAATTCTTCAGTAATTATGCGCCTTACTTTTTAGCTTGGCGATAACGCTGGTGAAACTCGAGGCTTGCATCTTTTATCGCGCGATTTCCTCCAAAGCGTGCCTCTATATTAAGCACCCCAGCCTCTCGTCACTGAAGATACGGTTGGGAGGTGCTCACGGTATGCGTGTTGTGGGGACCACACCAAAAGACTGTAAGAGTATCGTTAGGATGACTGCCACGCCGACAAAAATAAGCACAATTCCAAACAGCCGCCGTAAACGCATGCCTGCCAGACCACTGCCAACCACGGCGCCTGCGAGTACCATTTCCAGGGTCTGACCGTTAAACCAGCCCAGCAGGAGCGGCAGACTGGCCGTCGAGATTGACCCCAACCCCAGCACGAAGGCACCCCACGTAAGACCGCCCAATCCCAAACCAAACAGGGCGCCTCGGCGCCATCCTGCCAGGTTCAATCGGACCATCAACCAGACCAATAGAACGGACAATAGCAGGAATGATAGATAACCAATCGGGATCAGTTTTAAAGCTGTCATCGGAGGCAATAGGAACGGGCTTGGTTCACTGTAAAGCCTGGCTAAGAGACCTGCGTGTAGCAGGAAATCAAAGCCAATCATAGCCAGCCAGGCGATTAAGGTCATGAAGAGCAAGTGTCGTTTAGAGTGGGTCATGCTTCCTTGTCCCTTTGCTAAGTACTCCCATATTGTGTGGAACTCAATTGACGGGTTGGCTCTGCAGCAGCGGGGAGACTACGCGGCAATATCTTATTATCGCACTATTTTCATTAAAACGCGCCTCGTTCGCGAGGGTCGCAGCCACTGCCTGCACTGCGCGCAGCGAATATGTCCGCTGGTAGGGTCAGGGGATGATGCCTGAGACGTAGGTGAAAGCAGCCTGTTGCTCTCCATTTCTTTTGAGAGTGCCTCAATACCATCACCATATCCTGGTTTCCATCCCCTGCCAC
>Ga0214473_10003590_pt1 | contig 18765 bp, 14 predicted proteins | sample RVTome_7_FD_203509 | JGI IMG/M metagenome (GOLD analysis project Ga0214473, IMG submission 203509) | Soil microbial communities from uranium-contaminated site in the Upper Colorado River Basin, Wyoming, United States - RVT98D197 | ecosystem: Environmental > Terrestrial > Soil > Contaminated >... | reverse complement strand
CAGGTCGAAGTACAAGTTGACATCACCGTTCCTGATCCTCGCGGCCGTGGATTCGCCGATTAGTTTGCCGAAGCCCGGCCCGACGAATACCGGCCGGCGGGCGCCGTCCGGCGAGGCATCATACGAATAGACCGCTCCGGGCAGGTTCTCCGCCAGGGCCCGGAGGCGCTCCTCGCTCGCCAGCAACGCCTCTTCCGCTTTCTTTCGCTCGGTGATGTCGCGGGCACACACCACCGCGCCGGTGATGGCGCCCGCCACGTCGCGGAAGGGGCTATAGAGCACGTGCATGTACCGTCGCCCGCACCCGGGGAAATCGAACCAGGCATGATAGCCCACACGCTCCCCGGCAAAGCATCGGTCCAGGCACGGCTTGGCCACCCGCTCAAAGACCTCCGCTCCGAGCAGCTCGGCAACCGTGTGCCCGATGATCTGCTCGCGGGTGAGGTTGAAGTCGGCCAGATAGGCGTCGTTGACGGCGCGGTAGACGTAGTTCAGGTCGACCGAGGACATGTGGTCCGGTGAGGCCGAGACGATCTGTTCGTACCGGCGAAGCGCGAGCCGCTCCTGATCCTCATCCGAATCGCGCCGCGTCACATCGTTCGTGCCAAGATACGGTGCGTCGCTCATCGAACGAGACCCCATCGAGTATGCGAGTCGGCACCGAGCCCGCGATGCCGGAAAACGATGCAGTTTCGCGTACCGCATGAGGTGCGAAGACGACCGCCGCGGTCACCTGCCGCCGCATACGCTATGAACAAACGAATCTAAGCGAGAATTTACGAGCGTGACGCGGTCTGCGTCAAGCTGTTCGGGGCAGGTGGAATGACCACGACGGCTGACCCGCCTGGCCCGGCGGGCGAACCGGTCAGTCGTGGTTCGTCCCCAGGATCTGCTCGTTGACCCACTCGACCGTCACACCTTTCGGGGCCAGCATTTCGGCAATGCCGTTGGACGGGTCCCGCAGCAGAGCGAGCAGTAGATGTAAGGGCTCGACCTCGTCGGCGCCTTTCCGGTTGGCCGCGTCTACCGCCAGGATGAGGGTGTGCCAGAACATCGGCGAACGGAACGCTTTGGCCAGCTCCTGTTGATGGATCCACTCCAGTTCGCCGTGCCGGGAGTGCTTGAGGTCATGCCCGGCATCGACATCCGCCTGCAGAAGTTCCAGGGCCTTCTGCCGTAGCGGCTCCACCGCCAGCCCCCGCGTGCGAAGCACCTTCGAGGGAATAGCGTCCTCCTCCTGCAGCAGGGCGAGCAGCAGGTGCTCGGTACCGACGTAGCGATGACCGAACTTGCGGGCCTCCTTGATCGAGGTCTCGATGACCGACTTCATCGCCTTGGTGTGCGCCCGGCGTCCCACGGACGGCTTGGCGCTGCCCGATTCGAGCTGGGCGCGAACGTCGTCACGCACCTTCCTGAGGTCCACGTCCAGCACCCGCATCGCCTCCGTGGCCACGCACTCGCCCTCGGCGATCAGGCCCAACATGAGATGGGCTGGTGCCAGGTAATCGTGGTTGAACTTGCTCGCCTCCAGGTTGGCCAGGGCCATCGCGTGGCGCGCCCGATCGGAGAATCGTTCGTACATGCTGCCCTCGCTCCGCATGCCGTCGTGCCGCAGGCCCGAGCACCGAGGCTGGGGCGACCACCCGCGCAGCCGCCCACGAGCCGGCGGTCTTGGAGACGCCGGAGTCTATCGCGGCGGGCGCCGGCCCACAACCACGACGGGAGAAGCACCCAAGCCGTGCTGTGCCGGCGGTGCCGTTGGCGATACGATATCGCGGCGATGCCGAGCGGTGCAGCGCATTCGTCTGGACGTGCGATTGGTGATGCCTGGTGCATCCTCCGAGAACACCCTGGACGAGCCTGCCCACTCCCGCGGGTACATCGTTTTGACCCTGGAGGGTCGCACTCGTAGGCTTGGGCATGGCACCCGCGCCGCTCGACGGTCCGGGCATCCGCCTGGTGGCCCGCCTCTTCAGCGGTGGGGGAGCGGATCTTCCGAGGAGGCACGGGCCGCTGTCGCCCATGGCGATCCTGGCGCGCCCGGACGGGACGCCAGGTCACCCAACGCAAGGTCGAGCCGGCGGAGGTTGGCCATCCCTCGGAAGAGCGCAGACAACGCAGCTCGAACCTGGATTCCGCTCCTGATCGTGGCAGCCTGCGGGCTGGCCTACCTCACCAGCTTCGAGGGCGTGTTCCTCCTCGACGACCAGCAGAACATCGTCGAGAACAAGTCCATCCGCCGATTCTGGCCGCCCACCGGATGGCTGACCGGCACGCGCCGCCCGGTGGTCAACCTGACCCTCGCCTTCAACTACGCCGTCAGCCACCTCGAGGTGTGGTCCTACCACGCGCTCAATCTGACGGTGCACGTCCTCGCGGCCCTGACTCTGTACGGCGTGGTCCGCCGGACGATGGGGTTCCTGCACGGCCGCGGCGGCGGTGACCGCGCCTCGCCGTGGACGGCAGGCCTGGCGGCGTTGATCTGGGCCGTACATCCCCTTCAATCCCAAAGCGTGACCTACGTCATTCAGCGCGGCGAGTCGATGATGGGGTTGTTTCTCCTCCTCGCGCTGTACTGCCTGATCCGCGGGGTGGAATCGGGGCGGGCCCGCTGGTGGCACGCCGGAGCGGTGGCCGCCTGCGCCCTGGGCATGGGGTCGAAGGCGGTGATGATCGCCGCCCCGGCGGTTCTGCTGCTCTACGATCGGACGTTTCTGGCCGGCTCGTTCCGGGAGACGCTGCGCCGGCGCTGGCCGCTGCACGCCGCCTTGTTCGCCACCATCGCCTTACTCATTCCCCTGGGTGTGGTCGGCGCCGTGCTGGACCCTTCGCGGAGCAAGGTCACCGTGGGGCTGGGATACACGGGTGCCACGCCGTGGCAGTACGCCCTCACCCAGCCCGGGGTGATTCTGCACTATCTGAAGCTGGCCCTGTGGCCCTGCTCCCTGTGCCTGGACTATGGCTGGCCGTTCGCCGCCAGCGCCGGCGAAGCCGTTCTACCGGCCGTCATCGTCGCCGCTTTGATGGCGGCGAGCGTGTGGGCCCTGGTGCGCCGCTCGTGGGCCGGTTTCGCCGGAGCGTGGTTCTTTCTCATCCTCGCCCCGACCTCGAGCGTGATTCCCATCAAAGACGCCGCGTTCGAGCACCGCATGTACCTTCCGCTGGCCGCAGTGGTCTTGCTCCCAATCGGCGCCTCCCGCCGTGCGCTCGCGGCGCTCACCCCCAATCGCCTGGGCCTGGCCAAAACACTCGGCGGAACGGCCGCCATCGCCCTCGTTTTGCTCCTGACCGCGGGTACGGCGCGACGCAACCGTACATATCATTCCCTCGTGACCATGTGGAGCGACGTGGTCTCGAAGCGGCCGCTGCACGCCCGAGCCCGCAGCAACCTCGGCGTGGTCCTGTTTGACAGCGGCAGGGTGCCCGAGGCGTTTGCCGAGCAGGTCGAGGCGCTGCGGCTTATGCCCGACGAGCCGGGTATCCGTGTCAACATGGGGGTCACCTTGCTCAGCGTGGGCCGCGTCGACGAGGCGATAGACCATCTGACCGAAGCGCTGAAGCGCGATCCTGGCCACGTTTTGGCCCATTACAATCTGGGCAACGCGTTACTCGCCCAAGGTCGCCGCGACGAGGCCATCGCTCACTACCGCCAGGCGCTCCGGCTCCAGCCTGCCAACGCCCCAGCGCTGAACCGGCTGGGGGTGGCCCTGTTCCAGGCTGGCGACGCCGACGCGGCGGTAGGGCGGCTGAGCGAGTCGATCCGCCTGGAGCCCGATGCGGCCGATGCCCACAACAATCTCGGCCTGGTCCTGCTCAGCACCGGCAGGCACGACGAGGCCCTGGCCAGCTTCCACGAGGCGCTCCGGCTTCAGCCGGACTATGCCTTGGCCCGGCACAACCTGGGCAAGGCCCTGCTCGCCGTCGGCAGGAACAAGGAGGCCGCCGCCGCGGTGAGCGACGCGTTGCGGCTGCAGGCGAGCCTGCCCGGCGCTCATTTCACTCTTGGACAAGCATACGAGCGGCTGGGACGACCGGACGACGCCGTCCGCGAGTACCGCGCCGAGCTCGCCGCGAACCTTGCGCACCGGGGTGCCCACGAGGCGCTGTACAGGTTGGCCCCCTAGTTCCGTGATTCAGAAGTTCCGCGACGCACTGCGTGAGCCGACGTAATCGCATGAAATGTTGTAGCGTCCGCCCCCCGTGGCGGACGTCGGGGGTCGAAGCGTCACGAAGTTCAACGGCCGGCAGGGGCGCCGGCCGCTACCTAGTCGCGAAACTTGGGGAAAAGCACCCTAGCGTCGGCGGATCAGAGCGAGTCCGCCCAGCGCCAGCAGCACCAGCGAGGCGGGCTCGGGGACCTCTCCGCCGACCTTGTCGGAATCCTCCCCGTTGCGACCGACGGATTGGAACCGGGCCACGGCGTAGCGGTCGGGCGCGGAGTCGTAGAAATCCCGGAAGGTCTGGGCCAACTGGTTTGGTGTCATACCTGTGTCACCAAGCGTCAGGGTCACCACTTCCGAGTCGCCGGCCTCCGCGGCCCCCTGGGGGCTGCCCCCCTCGAAACCGCCCTCGCTGGAGATCATGACGTCGTAGCCCCCCGGGGCATCAAGCCATCCGGGGGAGACGGAGTCGTCGAAGGTCAGCGTGTCGAAGTAGGGCCCGGCCCCGCCGGCTGCGAACAGGACCGACAGCGGCGGGACGTCGGGCAGCTCGAACCCGACGGCCGTGATTTTGGAGCCGATCTCGGGCGGGGTGGTGTTCTCGATGGTCTACGTGCGCACGTCGTCGAGCCCGTGCTCGCTGATCTCGAAGCTCTCCCGGGCCGTCGAGCCGGTGTTCTCCGTCGACCCGAAGGTGGGATCGAAAACCAACTGAATCATCGTCGCGTCGGCGGACGACGCCGCCAGCGCAATCGCCGCCGCGGCCATGGCCAAGCCCGTTCGCTGCATGTCTACTCTCTCCCCTGATCCTGGTCCGTACGGCGTTCCGATACCATCGGCGATCGTCGCGACGGATCCCTCCGTCGTAGACGGGACACCGCGAACATGGCCCGGCCACCGACCGAAATCCCATGGTAACGGCCGTCACCCGCCGGTACAAGCCGCTGGCCCATGTACGATCGTCATCGCCGTGTCACCTTCGTGAGCAACCGTGGCCCGGACGGCTCGGGTCGCATTGTCCGGGGGCGTCGAGGACTGGCTCGGACTCGTTGTCCCGCGGATACTGGTGGGGGCGTCTGATAAACGCAATGAATAGCGGAGTCGCAGACATGTTTCGACGAATGCTCGGGGTAACGGCGGCGGCGGCCGTTTTGGCACTGGGCGGCGCCGGCGCCGCGGGGCAGACCCGCCCCTGGGACCTGCTTTTCGGACGTTGCGACGTGGTCAACGCCCGAAACGTGCAACTCGTGGTCCCTTCCACCTCACGGCAGCTCGAGGTGGTCGAAACCGGTTTGGTCGTCCCGTTCGGCCGGGTGGACGACGACGGGTTCGTGCTGATCAACGACGTGCTGCAAGGCTTCCTTTCGCTTGGGACCGATGCCGAGGGGCGGGAGGCGGTGTGGTGGCTGGGGCTCTCCGGCGGCGTTGTGGAGCTGAACCAGCTCACCGGGGAGGTCCAGTCCACGATGTTCCTCCCCTCCGACCTGACCGGCGCGGTGTGCGACGCCTGCGACGTGGTCGACGACCCCGACATCTGTGGCTGCCTGGACGAGGCGGAGTGTGGCGACGGAAACCCCTGTACCGACGACTTCTGCGAGCGGGGCGTCTGCCTGAACGAGGACAACACCGACGCCTGCAATGACGGCGACCCCTGCACCACGGACGACACCTGCGCCCGCGGCTTCTGCGTCGGCGATCCCCTGGACGACTGCGATCCGAGCGACGGAGGCAACTCCAACGACAACTCCTCGGACGGCAATGACGGGGGAACGGATGGCGGCGGGTCCGTCGTACGCCCGGGGCTCGGGCTCTGCGGGGCCGGCTCCGCCGCCGGCTTGAATTTGACCCTCCTCGGCCTCATCGCCGCCGGGCAAGCCCGCCGGCGCCGGCCGACGGAGTGCGTCACGTAGCACCCGCTTCCAGCATACGACCGGACCCGGGAATCACTCGCCACCTGCGCAGTCCGGTGCGCCCCCCCAGGGACGCGCCGGGATCGCTCGATCCGAGCCGCGGGTGCCAGCCTGCCCCGTCGCGCAAGGGTTTGTGGTGCTGCGGACTGTGAAGATCACCCTGAAACCCATCGGCGGATCCGTCACCCGCTCCCAGAACCGGTTGATTCGGGGCCCAGTGCGTCCCCGGCGAATCGCCCTATAATCCGGGTAGTCCATCGGCGGGCGTGGGGACGAGCGGTGAGGCCATTCCATCCGGGAGTTGAATGGTGAACAACATCGAGAAGCTCTACCAGCAGGGCCAGTCCATCTGGTGCGACAACCTCAGCCGGGCGATGATCGCCAGCGGCGAGCTGGAGCGGCTCATCGGCCTGGGCGTCGTGGGAATCACGTCCAATCCCACGATCTTCATGAAGGCCATCACGGGCAGCAATGACTACGACGACGTGCTCCAGAAGCTCCTGACCGGCCGCCGCGACGTCATGACGCTGTACGAGGGGCTGGTCCTCCCCGACATCGCCGACGCCACCGACGCCCTTCGGCCGGTGTATGATAAGACTAAAGGCGTCGACGGATACGTGAGCCTCGAGGTCAGCCCTCGGCTGGCGTACGACACCCGCGGGACCATCGCCGAAGCCCGCCGGCTCTTTGCCGAGCTGAACCGGCCCAACGTCTTCATCAAGGTGCCCGCCACGCAGGAGGGCATCCCCGCGATCGAAACGCTCATCGCCGAGGGCGTCAACGTCAACGTCACCCTCATCTTCGGCCTCAGCGTCTACCAGCGGGTCATGCAGGCGTACCTCGCCGGGCTCAGGCGGCTCGACGCCGCCGGCGGGGTGGTGTCCAAGGTCGCCTCGGTGGCCTCGTTTTTCGTGAGCCGGATCGACACGCTGGTGGATCGGATGCTCGCCGACCGTCAGGAGGATGGCGCCCACGTCAGGGGGCTCTTTGGGCAGGCCGCTATCGCCAACGCAAAACTGGCGTATGCCCGGTTCGAGCGGGTCTTCGGCGCCGACGGCCCGTTTGCGCCGCTCGCGGCCAGGGGCGCTATGGTGCAGCGGCCGCTGTGGGCCAGCACCAGCACCAAGAACCCGGACTATCCCGACACCATGTACCTGGATGAACTGGTCGCCCCCCGCAGCGTGAACACCTTACCGCCGGCCACCATCGAGGCGACGCTCGATCACGGACGCACCAAGGTCAGCATCTACGACGATCTCGAAGGCTCCCGTCGAGTCTTCGAGCGGCTCGCGGGCCTGGGCATCGACATCGACGAGGTGACCGAGAAGCTCCGCGCGGACGGCGTCAGCCTCTTCGCCCAGTCCTTCGAAGAGCTCCTGGGCAACCTGGAGCAGAAGCGCGAGCTGCTGAGCGCCGCCCGCTGACCCGTGCGGCGACGACGCCCCGTCGCCCGGCCGGGGAAACCGGCGCTAACACGCGCAAGTGTGCGACGTCTCTTCCTTCGGGAGCATGCGCCATGTCCGAAGGGGTTGCCACGCACCGAAAACACATTCCCGCACCGGTTCTGGCCGCCATCGGTGTCGCCGCGGCGTTCATCCTGGCGATCGTGGTGATCGAGATTCTGGGCAATGCCAGTGCCCGCCGATGGCAGCGCTACTCCGCCAGGCTGCGCTCCACCGGGCTGCCGCTCACCTTCGAGGAGATCGAGGCCCAGCGCCTCTCGGTTCCCGAGGAACTCAACGGGGCGCGGATCATCGAGAATCTCATTCCCGACCTGGAGACCCTCGGAGCCGGAGGGCGGCCGTATGACCAGCAGCGCAAGCTGCTCATCTTCGGCTTTCCGGAGGCGGACTTCTTCCGGGGCATCCCCAAGTACACGTTGGAAACGTCCCGTCAATTCATTCTGCAACACACGGCGCTGCTGGAGAAGCTGGAAACACTACGCGACCGCCCGACCGGGCGCTTCAAGATCGAATTTGCGGTCCACCCGCATGAAACCCTGCTGCCCCATACACGACCGGTCCGGATCGCCGCGCGGCTCATGGACCTGCACGCGGTACTGGATCTGACGGAGGGTGACACGGAGGCGGCGGCAAGAACGGTGTTCTGGCAGCATCGTTTGGCCGCGACCCTCAACGATGAGCCGTTTCTGATAAGCCGCCTCGTGCAGATTTCCATCGACAATCTGGCCGTGCAGCGGCTGGAGCAAATCCTGCGCGTGGGGGAGCTCGACGCGCCTACGCTCCTTCGTCTGGATGACACGTTGGCTCAGCGCTTGAACACGACGACGATGAGATGGGCGTGGCTCGGTGAGCGGGCCTGTTTGATCGCCCTGTTTGGTGGTGTGGCCGCGGGTACGATATCCACCTCGGCCGTGTTTGGCGTTCCGGTTTTGCCGGATGCCGTCGTCTTGGAAAACCAGATGCACTGTGTCGAGATGATAACCTGGCTGGTGGAGGCCGACGGCCCGCGCGAGATGCTCGCGGCAGCACGGCGGATCGACACTGGGCTTCGTCGCTCCGACAACACGATCAGCCCGACGCACATTCTGGCTCAGAAGGCCATGTGGAATCCGCACCGGGCCGTCATCCTGCACCAGAGGTCGATGGCTTCCTTGCGGTGTGCCCGCGTTGCTGTGGCCGCCGAACGCCACCGATTGCGGACCGACCGCCTGCCCGAGTCGATCGACTTCCTCGTGCCCGAATTCCTCGATGCCATTCCCGAAGACCCCTTCACCGGCGAGCCCTTGCGGTTCGTCCAGACCGAGGACGGCATCGTCATCTACGCGGTGGACGAGAACCTCGAAGACGACGGTGGCAGCGTCGTCGAAAGGGAAGGCGCGCAGCGGCCGGCGGACGTCGGCTTCCGGCTGTTCAAGCCGGAACGCCGCGGCATCCTGTTGACCGATGAGCCGTTGCCGGAGGACTGACGGCCAAGCGTCGCCTGCGGCGCGGCACGCCTGCTCCGTGACGGTCGCGGTACTGATGGATCGGGCCGAATTGCCCGGCGTGATTGCGTCAATCATCGGATGACGGCGCGTCGATGTCGCTGAGAGGCACCTCGATCTCCACCGCCCCGGCGGAGACGAGGGCCCGTTGCTTCTGGAGCTGCATGCGCACGACCTTGCCGGGCCGCCTGAGGGTTTTGATGAATACCTCGTCGCCGGGCCGCAGCCCGTTGACCCAGTGGGTCCAGTCCTCGAAGGCCTTCTTGGACCGTTCCAGCTCGGCGCGGCCGCGCTCGAACTGCTCGCGCTCGCGCTGGGAATCCAGGGCGGCGTCGCGGGCCGCACTGCGGGCGGCCTCCGCTTCGCGGCGGGTCTGTAGCGTCCCGGCGATGGCCTGATTCAGCGCCTGGGTCCGGTCGGCCAGGTGCTGCTTGGCCAGCTTGACCAGCCGGGCGGGCATGCCCAGCCGCTTGGCGATGATCAGGGCGTTGCTGTTGCCCGGCTCCCCGAGGCGAAGGCGGAAGGTGGGGCTCAGCGAAACCGGATCGAACTCCACCGCGGCGTTGTCCACTCGGTCGGTGGTGAAGGCCACGGCCTTGAGCGTGGACAGGTGGGTGGAAACCACGGCCTTGGAGTGCAAGGCGAGCAGCTCCGCCAGGACCGCCCGGCCGATGGCGGCCCCCTCGTCCGGGTCCGTGCCGGCGCCCAGCTCGTCGATCAGCACCAGCGAGTGCCCGTCGGCCTGGCGGAGAATCTCCAGCAGCGTGGAGAGGTGCGAGCTGAAGGTGCTCAGCGACTGTTGAAGGCTCTGCTCGTCGCCGATGTCGATGAAGACGTTGCTGTAGACCGGCATCCTGGCGCCCTCCCCGGCGGGGATGGGAATGCCGCACTGGGTCATCAGGGCGCACAGTCCGATCGTCTTGATCGCCACCGTCTTCCCGCCGGTATTCGGCCCGGTGATGATGAGAACGTCGAAATCGTCGCCCAGACGGACGTCGATGGGCACGACCTCCCGCCGGTGCCGGCCCTGTTCCGCCTCCCGATCGAACAGCTCGACCAGCAGCGGGTGGCGGGCCTCATGCAGCTCGAGCACCCCGTCGGCGTCGATCTGCGGGCAGACGCAGGCGCGCTTCTTGGCGTAGCGGCACTTGGCGGCGATGAGGTCAAGCACGCCGACGGCCCGCAGCGTGGAGAGAATGGCCCGGCCGTTCTGCTGCACCCGCTGGCTCAGGCCGCGGAGGATGTGGGTGATCTCTTTGCTCTCCTCGTCGCACAGCCGGACGATGGTGTTGTTGAGCTCCACGGACTCGGACGGCTCCACGAACAGCGTCGAACCGGAGTCGGAGGTGCGGTGAACGATGCCCGGGATCCGCCCGCGGTACTCGGCCTTGAGCGGCAGGACCATGCGATCGGCGTGAAACGTCGCCGCTCCGTACTGCAGCATGCGGGTCAGGCTGGACTGGCGGAGGATGCGATCGAAGACCGTGCGGATGCGGCTGCGACCCTTCTCGATCGTCGCCCGGATCGAGGCCAGCTTGGGGGTGGCGTAGTCGCGGACCTGGCCGCGGGGGTCGATGGCCTCGTGGATGACGGCGGCGATGGGGCTGAGGTCGTCGATCCGACGCCCGAGGGCGTGTAGCGACGGGGCCTGCTCGCCCAGGCCGGCGAACCAGGCGCACAGCGCCGCCGTCGCTCCCAGGGCTTCCGCCACGTCAGCCAGGGCTTCCGGCTCCAGGGGGGTGGGAAACGCGGTGGCGTGGACGTGCTCGCGAATATCGTGGATGCCGCCCATCGGCGGGAGCTTGTGCTCCTCCTCGACGGCACGGAGCTCGCGAACCTGATCGAGCCACTCGCGGATGAGGTCCGCCCGGGTGGTGGGGGCGAGGGACCGGGCGAGCTGCTTTCCCAGGGCGGTGGCGCAATAGCCGGCCAGGGTCTCACACACCTCGTTGAATTCGAGCTTCTCGACCGCCCCGGGGTTCACGAATCGTCCAACGATAAGCGGAGGCGCCGGGCGCTGTCGGCCCGGCCGCCCAGGTCCACAAGAATCAACAAATCGCCACGCCGGATCGCCCTCCGACCCGCGTCCGAATTTCCGGCGGGATTATCCCAGCGGCCGCCGCCGGCCCGCTTATAATACACCATACGGGCGGGCATTCGGATATCCCTGGGAACGCGAAGGAGACCGTCTCGATGCGTCATCCATCGGCCACGGCGGGCATCCGCCGCATGTTGCTGGCCCTGGTGCTTGCCGCCGCGGCGGGTGCCGCGGTGCCGGCGCGGGCCCAGCTCGCGAAAAAGTACGAGCTGGCCGACCTGAAGGCCCTGCAGCGGGCCTTCGTCCAGCTCGCCGAGGACGTTCGCCCCACCGTCGTCGGCATTCAGACCTACCTCGTGCCGGAGGCCCATGCCAAGAGCGGGATCGTCCGCATCCCCGCCAACAAGGGCAGCGGCTTCATCGTCGACCCGGCGGGCTTCGTCGCCACCAACCGCCACGTCCTCGAGGCGGCCAACGTCTTTAGCGTGGTGCTGCACAACGGCCAGCAGTTCGACGCGACCCTGGTGGGGGCCGACCCGCGCAGCGATCTGGCCGTGCTGAAGATCGCGACCGAGGGCCTCACCCCGGTCCGCTGGGGCGACCTGGCTCAGGTCAGGGTCAATCAGTGGACCTTCGCCTGTGGGAGCCCGTTCGGGCTGGCCAACGACAACGGCGGCGCTTCGGTCACCTTCGGTATGGTCAGCGCCTTAGGCCGGGACATGACCCACCGTTTCGAGGTGGACCAGCGGATCCATTACTACGGCAACCTCATCGAGACCTCCTCGGCGATCAACCCGGGCAACAGCGGCGGGCCGCTGTTCAACGTCGACGGGGAGGTCATCGGGATCATCACCGCCATCGCCACCACCTCCGGGGTGAGCGAGGGCATCGGCTTCGCCATCCCCGTGGACCAGAACACCCGCCGGATCATCGACACGCTCAAGGCTGGCGAGCCGGTCCGCTACGGCTACCTGGGCGTGAGCGTCAACGCGGTCGACCCGCCCGGCTCGCCGCGCGTGGCAGGCACCGGCCAGCAGCGCGGGGCCCGCATCGTGGCCATCGACCCGCCGGACGGCCCCGCGGCCCAGGCGGGTCTTAAGCCCGGCGACATCGTCATCGCCATCAACGGCGTGCCCGTGGAGGACACCGATCACCTGGTCCGCCTGGTCGGATTCTCGGCGGTGGGGGCCCACGTCGACGTGACCTACCTGCGGCAGCACGTCAAGCGCCAGACCACCGTCACGCTCGGCGACCGCTACAACCTGCTCGGCCTGACCGAAGTCGAATGACCCTGCCTTGACATTTGCACGTCGGAGGGGTGCGCGGCCGCATCGTCCGCTGCGGCGCTTGCCGGCCTGCATTCGCGGCGACGCCGACAAAAAATCCCCGCCGGTTGAGACGGGGACTTGCAGATGGCATCGCCGCACGGTGTCGGCGCCGAGCTTATCGCTTGGAGAACTGGAAGCGTTTTCGGGCCCCGGCCCGGCCGTATTTCTTCCGTTCCACCTTGCGGGCGTCGCGGGTGAGCAGGTTGAACTCGCGCAGCTTGGGCTCGTAATCGGGATTGGCCGCAACCAGCGCCCGGGCGAGCCCCAGCACCACCGCCCCGGTCTGCCCGGTGAGCCCGCCGCCCTTGACGTTGACGAACACGTCGTATTGCTTGGCGGTCTCGGTCACCTCCAGCGGCCGGCGGATGGAGGCCCGGTCGCGCTCGATGCAGAAGAAGTCGTCCAGCTTCCGGTCGTTCACGGTGAACGCTCCGCTGCCCGACTTGACCCGCACCCGGGCGACGGCGGTCTTTCGCCGGCCGGTGCCCCAGTAGTAAGGGCCTGCGGGTGCCGGCTTGGCCTTCAGCTCCGCCGCCGGGGCGGGTGTTTCCGCCACGATGGCCGGCAGTTCCGGGGTCGCCTCGGTCACGGGGCTGGGTTGTTCCGTCACGTGCTTTCGTCTCCGCCTGATCTAAAAAGACTGACCCGAGCCGCGGGTGCCTGCCCTTGACCCAAAAGGTCAAGGGTCAGCCCGCGCGAATCTCCACCTCTCGCGACGCTACCGCGCCCAAATCCGAGCCGCGGGCTTCAGCCCGCGCGATGCTCCCCGACTCGAAACGCCGCGGAGCCCGAGCAGAGCCCGTCCCCGACGGACCCCGTCAAAACGTCCACTCTTTCGGCTGTTGGGCCTGATGGGGGTGGCTGTCGGCCGGGTACGCCTTGAGCTTCTTGAGCATCCGCCGCCCGATGGCGTTCTTCGGCATCATCCGTCGCACGGCCTCCAGGAGGATCCGCTCCGGGTGCCGCTCGAACACCTGCCGGTACGGGATTTCCCGGTAGCCGCCGGGGTAGTACGTGTACCGCGGATAGACCTTGGTTTGCGCCTTCTTTCCGGTGAGCCGGAACTTGTGGGCGTTGGTCACCACCACGAAATCGCCGCCGTCCACGTGCGGCGTGTAGGTGGGCTTGTGCTTGCCCATCAGCACGCGGGCGATCTTGACCGCCAGCCGGCCGAGCACTTGATCGGTGGCGTCCACATGGTACCAGTCCTGCTCGACGGTCTCCACCCGGTCCACGTATGTTCGTAACTTAGTGCCAGACATAACTTTACCGCTTCTTGGCGCTTCGATTCACAGCGACGAACCCGGCACTCTAGCCGCCCCCGACCCCGCCGTCAAGACCACGGCCGGGTCGGCGCTTGCGCTGGTCCATGGTCGTCGTGCTGCTGATCGCGGCCATGAGCCTGCTGGCGGTCTGCCGAGACGCCGGGGTGCTCGCCTTAGCCGCGTCGCGCCGCAGCGGCTTCCCGAACCGGCATGGTATCGTGTTCCATGAATCTCGCGCCAATGAACTCGACCCGAGCCGCGGGCTTCAGCCCGCGCGAACGTTCGGCACCTCGGATGTTCCAGTAACTCGGTGCCTTCGCGCGGGCGTCGCCCATCGTGCCTTGCCGCAGCAGCCCGGATGTTCCGGTAATTCGGCGCACTCGCTCGGCCACTTCCTCGTCGCGGCCGTTGCAAACGAGGGCTTTGCATCGCGTGCCGCTATAATCTCAAGGGCTTGGCCGAGCCGCGCTGCCGCGAATGGGCGCGGGAGCTTCCACCATGATCAGAAGGGCCTTGCTGATCCTGCTCACCGCTTCCTCCATTGCCCTTGCCTTGGGTTCGGCGCTCTCGTCCTGGCATCCCTTCTACTGGAGCCACGTTCGGAAGGATCGGCTGACGATCATGCAAGCGCACGAAGGATGGGTCCATTGCTACAATTCGGTCAACTGGACCAAATGGTCCTCGATTGGCCCCGGGACTCAAAAGAGCTTCGCCCTGCCTTTCGTCGGCGGCGTCTCCAGTTCCAACGACGGCAGCCGCTCAGCCTGGATTCACGGCTTGCGCCTTGCGTGGTGCCGGCAGCCCACGGGTTTTCAGGCCTACGGAGTCGATGCGACGCTGTTCGATCTGGCCCTCCTCGCCTTGCTATACCCGGCCCTCAACGTCGCATTTGCGGCAGCCCGGCGGGTCGTTCGACGCAGGCGCGGACGTTGCCTCGAGTGCGCCTACGACCTGACGGGCAACGTCAGCGGCTCGTGTCCGGAGTGTGGAACCGAGATTGAGCGCCCATGATCCGGCAAACCGCCGGAATCGGTGCGTCGACGCTCATCGCCAACTTCTTGTGGAGAGTGGCGGCCGAACCGGCTTAGGCGTCAAGCAGTTTCGAAATGGACAGAGCTGCCGCGCCGCTGTCGCCGTATCTCGCTGCCCGTAGAGGCTTACGCCGATTCCCGCGCCGCCGTTCGCGCCCTCGGTTCGTAGCCGTAACGTCCGGGGTGCGACCGTAGCCGGCGAATTCCGCTCGAACCCGGAATGAACGCGTCTCAAACTCTCGCGCTCTCTCGTTGACATACCTCCGTTGGTTAACCGCCAGAACGCGTTCGGCACCGCGCAGGGACCTGTCGAACCAACCACAACCGCTGACCATACGGGTGGTCGCCGTGCTCATCCGCCCAAAGTCGCGGAGGCTTCGAACACCCGTCCGCGACGGACGCGGCGGATCACGAACTCGACTCCCTCGCGCTTCAACGTCTGCCCGGCCTTGGGCGGCTGGCTCAATTCGCCGTCCAGCCAAGCGGCCAGCGTCCCGGCGGTCGAGGTCAGCCGTAGACCGAGCCTGGCGGCCACCTCGCCCATCGGCACGCCCCCGCCGAACATCCAGGTGCCGCCGCTGAGGGCGTGCACGTGACGGGGCAACCGGTCGAATTCGTCTTCCAATTCGCCGACCAGCTCTTCCACCAGGTCCTTGAGGGTGACCAATCCCAGGCACCGGCCGTCGCCGTCGCGCACGATGGCCATGTGCTCGTGCTGGTCGATGAACGCCTGGAGCAGGTCCACCGCCGAGCCGTCCGGGTCCACGAAGTGAACCGGCCGGATGATGCCCGCGAAGCTCGGGTCCCCGGGGTTGGTCCGCATGTAGTAGATCATTTCCTTGAAGTTGACGTACCCTACGATTCGACTGCGATCCCCGTCCTGGCATACGGGAAAGCGCGTGTGGGCGTCGATATGGGCGGTGAGGACTGCGTCGGCCAGCGACTGTGACGTCGACAGGACGGCCGCATGCTCCATCGGAAGCATCACCTGGCGGACGCGCTTCTCCGATAACCTCGCCGCGCCCAGGATAATCCGTTCCTGGTGCGTACCGATGTCCTTGGACAGTCTCGCCATCGCCGCCAGCGACGTGATCTCCTCGAGCGTAGCGGGGCGACGCTTCTCCGAGCGTCGACCCTCGAACGGCCGGTTAAACAGGTGAAGCAGGTCGATGATCGGGGTGAGGATTCGAATCGCCACGGACAGCGGTCGGGCGATCCATAGGGCCAACGTCTGGTTGAAATGGACGCCAAGGGTCTTGGGAAGGATCTCGGTGTACTGGAGCATGGCGAAGGTGAACAGGATCGAGAACAGCCAGATCCACTGGTCGCCGAACAACTCGTCGAATTGCGCTCCGGCCACCGATGCGCCGATGGTATGGGCAGCGGTGTTGAGGATCAGGACCACGGCGATGGGCCGTTCGATGTTGGCCTTGAACCCTCGCCACACCGCGCCCGCCTTCGGATGACGCCCCGACAGGTCTGCCACCTGACTGGGGGTCAAGCTCAGGACCGCCGCCTCCATCAAGGAGCAGACAAACGACACGCACAACGCTACCGCCACGCTGACCACAAAAACGGTCACGACCGACACCTCATCATCAGGCGGTCAGTACACCGAACGCCCCGCCTGCTGCCGCTGACCCCGTAAGGGACGATCCATGTGCCTGATGGATGACCGGCAGAGGAAGGCGCCCGCTTTGCCGCGGGCTTAATCGGCCCAATCATTCGGGACGTCGGTCCGGCATGACGCCGATCAGCCGCACACCGCACGTCGTTTCACGCTTGCCGTCGATCATGAGTGGGAATCTTACCGCCTTGGTTCGATTCCCGCACGTAAACATGGGCCCTCGCTCAGCCTTTTCGTTACGTCTTCAACTCAAACTGACCGTTTCCGCCACGACCCGCCGGTTTTCGCCCGCAGGGCGAACGACTCGACCGTCCGCCCTCCGGCGCGACAATAGGCGGACCCGAATTCGGCACCGGTCGCATGGACTAATAAAACCACCCTGCGTTCTTCCATGCCCCACCGGGGCAAAGGGCTGTGGCCATGGGTGGAGTCCCGATGCGCATCGGGACGGAACCCGTGGTTCTCGGCAACCACATTGGTGCCGCCCCGCAGGGACGGAGGAGGAGGCAAACCAACATGATGGTCCGGTGGTCGGTCTTTGCCCCGAACCGGCGCGACTATGCATCCCGGAGCCCCGGCTCTCCATCGCTCTGAATCGCGCGGCGCTGAAGGCTTCCGGCGCCTGCCACAGGCCTCCCCGTCCACCGCGACGACCCCGCCCGCATGTCCATCGACGACCGCGTGGATCAACTGCCCTCATGGCTCGTGGCCGCGTTCCTGCGGCCGAAGCGACGCACCGGCTGAAGTTCATCGACGCCATCCGAGAGCGCCGAAAGTTCTCAACAAGGGCCGCCCGCGCCTTGGCACCTTTCGGAATCCTCGGCTCCGAGTCGCTCGCCCCTGGTTGACGTAGCCCTCGCCGAGCGCGTCGTCGGCCCCCGGCATTCAAAGCGAGAGCCCGTCACCCGTCTGCCCTCAACTCTCCCCTCCTGGGGGTACCAAGGGCGGACCGCAACCCGCTGCTCGCACTCCGTTTGCGGGAACTCATCTCAAAGTGACCGGTTTCGAATGTGGTCCGCGTTTTATCCGCCCGGAGGGCGCCCGGTCGTTGCCAGGGACTTGAGTCCCTGGAATCCGTGCTCATGTCTTTCCCGCCCGGAGGGCGGGCGAATCGTCCCTCCGCCCTCCGGGCGGAAAGTCCAAAAGCCAGCAGACCGGCGGCTGAAGCCGCCGGCAACGATCGTTCGCCTTCCCGGCGAAAACTGGCGGTTCCTGGCGGAAATGGTCAGTTTGAGAACTCATGCGCCCGTTACGCTCCTCCCGATTGCCGTTGCCCGGCGCCGCCTACTCCGATAGCATCCGCACCCATCGAGGTCGTACGTGCAATGAACTTCCTTTCCAAAGCATGGTCATGGCTCCTCGACGAAGATAAGCGCGGCGCCTTGACCCTCATTGGCGGCGGCTTTGTCGCGCTTGTCGGCAGCGGATGGACTCTCTTCACCTACCTCCGCAAGCGAAAGGTCCCACCACATGACAAGCCGGACACCTCGTTCCGCATGACACAAATCCAGGACACCGGCCCGCTTCAATACTTCGAGCGCATGCACGGCACCGTGACCATCGCCTCCGGCCCCGACGCTGAGTTGATCCGCGCCATCATCGATCCGTTACTGGGAGAGAACGTAGATCAAGCCGATCGGAACAGGCAGCTCTCGCAGCAGCTCCACGTATCCGAAGGTGCCATCCGCACCTTCTTCGCCACGCTGAGCAAGGAGGAGGTTCCCCGTGAACGCTGGCCCGAGACCCTCGCTCGAATCGCCCGCGATTACCTCAGCCTGCTCCAACGCCTCGAATCGCTACCCGCCGGCGATGACACCGTCCGGGACAAGATCCTCGCCGCCCGCCAGGCCATCGACGCCGGCAACCACCAGCGGGCCGAAGCGCTGTTAGAGGAATGCGAGCGCCTCGACCTAGACGCCGCCCAACGCGCCGCCGAGGACGCCAAGAGCCACCGCCGGCGTGCCGCCGAGACCTGCGCCGCCCGCGGCGACCTCGCCCTGACCCGGATCGACTACCGCGCTGCCGCCGACCACTTTCGCCGGGCCGCCGAACTCGCCGAGGCCATCGATGCCGAGCTTGCGATTCAGTACCTGCACCGACGCGCCAAAGCCCTCTACCACCAAGGCGAAGAGAAAGGCGACAACACGGCACTCGTACATTCGATCAGCGCGTGGCGCGATCTCCTGAAGCCTCGGATGCGCGAGTCGTCGCCATTGCAATGGGCCGCCATCCAAGACAACCTCGGCAAGGTGCTCGCCAGTCTCGGCGACCGCGAAAGCGGCACGGCCCGCTTGGAAGAAGCCGTCGACGCTCACCGCGAGGCCCTAAAGGAACGGACCCGCGAGCGCGTGCCACTCGACTGGGCCGCGACCCAGAACAACCTCGGCAACGCGCTCGCCAGTCTCGGCGACCGCGAAAGCGGCACGTCCCGTCTGGAAGAAGCCCTCAACGCCTACCGA
>Ga0214473_10003589_pt1 | contig 18767 bp, 12 predicted proteins | sample RVTome_7_FD_203509 | JGI IMG/M metagenome (GOLD analysis project Ga0214473, IMG submission 203509) | Soil microbial communities from uranium-contaminated site in the Upper Colorado River Basin, Wyoming, United States - RVT98D197 | ecosystem: Environmental > Terrestrial > Soil > Contaminated >... | reverse complement strand
CGGGCCGCCGCGGACCGCCGACCCCCGCGATCTCCGGGGCATGGGCGAGGGCCGCCGCCGCCAGCGTCCCGGTGGGCCGGCCCGCGCCCGGATGGGTGACCATGCCGGGCGGCTTGTCGACCACCATGAGGTGCGCGTCCTCGAAGACGATGCGCAGGGGAATCGCCTCGGCCGCCATCTCCTCGGGCGGCGGCGGCGGGACGTCGACCTCGACGTGCTCGCCGGCGCGCAATCGGTGAGCGGCCTTGAAGGCGCGCTTGTCGACCCGCACATGGCCGCCGTCGACCAGCGCCTTGATCCGGGTGCGCGACAGCTCGGGGACGCGTGCGGCGAGCCAACGATCGAGCCGCATCCCGCCCTCGGCCGCGCTCACCGCCCCGGCCCAGCGGCGCGGCCGCGCCTCGCTCACCCCGCGTGAGTCCGGCCGCCCCCCGCGGGCGGCGGCGGCGGGGCGACGAGCAGGCGCAGGGCGAGCAGCGCCACCCCGACGCTGATGGCGGAGTCGGCCACGTTGAACGCCGGCCAGTGATAGCCGCGCCAGTAGAAGTCGAGGAAGTCGACGACGGCGCCGAACCGGCCGCGATCGATCAGGTTGCCGATGGCGCCGCCGAAGATGAGCCCGAACGCCAGGCGCGCGGGCCAGCCACCCGCGGGGAGCATGCGCATGCCGACGCTGCCGAGGACGGCGAGGGCGCCCATGGACAGAAGCGCCACGATCCAGCGCCACGCCACCGGCGTCGAGGACAGGAGCCCGAAGGCGAGCCCGGGGTTCATGACCAGGGCGAGCGAGAAGAAGCCGTCGATCACGCTCACCGGCGCGCCGGGTGACAGGAGGTCGAGCGCCAACACCTTCGTGACCTGGTCGAGGATCAAGATCACGACCGCCGTGATGGCGGCCAGCTTCATTGATCTCGCCTGAATCTGACCGCCCTCGCGCTGCGGTCGGGCCTCTTCGCGCCCCTGGCGCTCATTGATCTCGCCTGAATCTGACCGCCCTCGCGCTGCGGTCGGGCCTCTTCGCGCCCCTGGCGCTCATCGGGGCGCGCGGACTACCGGGGTGCAGCGCTCGCAGAGGGCGGGGTGGGATGCGTCCTCGCCGACGCGGGGGCTCCAGGTCCAGCACCGGTCGCACTTGCGCCATCCGAGCGCCTGAGCGGGCACGACCTCGAGGGCGAGGCCGGGGATGTCCTGGCTCTCGTAGGCGATCCCCGCGCCCGCGGGCGCGCGTTCCCTCGACCGGACGCCGGAGACGTTAAAGAGCGTGGCGAGGAGCGCCTCCCCCTTGGCCGCGAGGAGCGGGGCCCACTCCTCCTCGGGCGCGCTCGTCACGTACACGATCGCATCCACGGCCTTGCCGATGCGCCCCTGCTGCCGCGCGGCCTCGAGGGCGCGGGAAACCTCGCCGCGGACCTCGAGCAGGCGCTCCCACTCGGCGGCGAGCCGCTCGTCCGCCCACTCGCCCCGCTCCTCGGGAAAGGTCACGAGGTGCACGCTCTCCGGCTTGCCGCGGCCGGGGATGTACGACCACACCTCGTCGGCGGTGAAGGTCAGGATGGGCGCCAGGAGCCGGGCGAGCGCCGTCAGGACCTCGAAGCACACGGTCTGGGCCGCCCGGCGCCGCGGGTCGCCCGGGGCCGAGACATAGAGGCGGTCCTTTATGATGTCGAGATAGAGGGCGGACAGATCGACGGCGCAGAAGTTGTGGGCGGAGTGGAAGACCACGTGGAACTGGTACTCGTCGTAGGCGCGGCGCACGCGCGCGATGAGCTCGGCCAGGCGCAGGAGCGCCCAGCGGTCGAGCTCCTCCATCTGGTCGTAGGACACGCGGTCCCGCTCGGGATCGAAGTCGGCGAGGGACCCGAGCAGGAACCGGCAGGTGTTGCGGATCCGCCGGTAGGCGTCGGCCAGCCGGTTCAGGATCTCGCCGGAGAGCCGGATGTCCTCGCTGTAGTCCTCGGCCGCCACCCACAGGCGCAACACCTCGGCGCCGTACTTCGGGATGAGCTCGTCGGGCGTGACGTAGTTGCCCTGAGACTTGGACATCTTGCGCCCGTCCCCGTCCACGACGAAGCCGTGCGTCAGCACCGAGCGATAGGGCGGCCTGTCCCGCGTCCCCACCGCCTCGAGCAGCGAGGAGTGGAACCACCCGCGATGCTGGTCGGAGCCCTCGAGGTACATCTCGGCCGGCCAGCGCAGATCCGGCCGCTTCTCGAGCACGGCGGCGTGGCTGCACCCCGAGTCGAACCAGACGTCGAGGATGTCGGTCTCCTTGCGGAAGCTCGTGCCGCCGCACTTGGGGCAGCTCGTGCCGGGCGGCAGGAGGTCCTTGGCGTCGCGCGCGTACCACTCGTCCGCGCCGGCGCCGTCGCGCATGATGGCCGCCACGTGCTCGACGAGGCGCTCCTCGACCAGGACCGCATTGCACGCCGCGCAGTAGAAGGCCACGATGGGCACGCCCCAGACGCGCTGGCGGGAGATGACCCACTCGGGCCGGTGCGCCACCATGTTGAAGATGCGATCCTCGCCCCAGCCGGGGATCCACTCGACGGCATTGCGGATCGCGTCCAGGGCGCGCTGGCGGAGGCCGTCCTTGTCGAGCGCGATGAACCACTGCTCGGTGGCGCGGAACAACGTCGGGTTCTTGCAGCGCCAGCAATGCGGATAGGTGTGGGTCAGGGGGACGGAGGCGACCAGCGCCCCGACCTGGCGGAGGTGCTCGACGATCCGGGGATTGGCGTCCCAGACCGTCATGCCCGCGAAGTGCGCGACCTCGGGGACGAAGCGGCCGTCGTCGTCCACGGGGTTGTAGATCTGGAGCCCCGCCTTCTTGCCGAGCTCGTAGTCCTCCTCGCCGTGACCGGGGGCGATGTGGACGAGCCCGGTGCCGGTGTCCATGGCGACGAAGTCCGCCGGCACCACCGGCACGTCGCGGTCGATCCACGGATGGCGGCACACGGTGCCCGCGAGATCGTCGCCGGGCACCGCCAGCGGCGTGAGCGTCGCCCGCCCCTTGACCCCTGGGAGCTCGAGGAGCACCTCCGCGAGCGCCCGCGCCACGATGAGGGCCTCGCCATCCATCTCCACCGCCGTATAGGTCTCGCCGGGGTGGACGGCGATCGCGAGGTTGGCGGGCAGCGTCCACGGTGTCGTGGTCCAGATGACGAGGGACGCCCGCTTGCCCGCGAGCGCCTTGGCGATGGCTCCCGCAGCGGTCTTCACCGGGAACTTCACGTACACGCTCGGCGTCCGCTGGTCCTCGTACTCGACCTCGGCCTGGGCGAGCGCCGTCTTGCAGTGCATGCACCAGTGGACCGGCTTGAGCCCCTTGTAGACGGTGCCGCGACCCACGAAGCGGCCGAACTCCCGCGCGATGGTCGCCTGGTACGCGGGCTCCATGGTGATGTACGGGTTCTTCCAGTCGCCGAACACACCGAGCCGCTTGAATTCTTCGCGCTGAATATTGACGTACCGAGCGGCGTACTCGCGGCAGCGACCGAGCTTCTCGAGGGGATCCATGGCGCGCCGCACGTCCACCGAGGCGGTGTCGAGCCCGAGCTCCTTGTCGACCTGGTGCTCGATGGGCAGGCCGTGGCAATCCCAGCCCGGCACGTAGACGGCGTTGTGGCCGAGCATGGAGCGCGACTTGACGACGAAGTCCTTGAGCACCTTGTTGAGCGCCGTGCCCATGTGGATATGGCCGTTGGCATAGGGCGGGCCGTCGTGGAGGATCCAGAGGGGGCGCTTGGCCGAGGCCTGGCGGATCCTGCCGTAGATGTCCATGGCCTCCCACCGCTCGAGCATCGCGGGCTCGAGCTTGGGGAGGTTGGCCTTCATCGGGAAGGCGGTCTTCGGCAGGTTGAGCGTGTCCTTGTAGTCCATAGAGGGTAAAACGTAACACCCGCGGGCGTTTGGGGCAAGGAGCGCCCGGTTACCTCAGTCCCCGGATGGCGAACGTCGGCACGGGCTTGAGCAAGCCCTTGAGGGCGAGGGCGCCGATCTCCTCGGTCTCGACGACCTCCTCGACCGCCGCCGCGACCCGCGAGGACACCAGGATCTGGCCGCCCTTGGCCTCGCCGCAAAGGCGAGCGGCCAGGTTGGTGACGGTGCCGATGGCGCCGTAGTCCCAGCGGCCCTCGAAGCCGATGGCGCCGATGGTGGCGTAGCCCTGGGCGATGCCCACGCCGAGGCCGAGGTCCCAGCCGCGCTTGCGCCAGCCCGCGGCCAGTAGGGCGACGCGGTCCCGCATGGCGACGGCCATGCGGATCGCGCGCTCGGCGGGGTCGGGGACCTCGATCGGATCGTTGAAGAAGATCATCATGCCGTCGCCGGTGAAGCGCTCGAGCGTGCCCTCGTGCGCGAGGATGATCCGGCCCGTCTCGGCGTGGTACTCGCGGAGCACTCCCATCACCTCCTCGGGCTCGGCCGTCTCCGCGAAGGCCGTGAAGCCGCGCAGGTCGAGGAAGACCACCGTCACCTCTCGGCGGTGGGTGCGCAGGGGATCCGCCGCGCCCCCGGACACGATCAGCTCGGCGAGCTGGGGCGAGAAGAAGCGCTTGAGCCGGCCGAGGCGTTCGACCTGCGCGACCTGCTCCTGCACGCGCTGCTCGAGCGTCCGGTTCCACTCCCCGAGCTCGCGGAGGTGCCGGGCCTCCTGGTCCCGCAGCCGCTTCTTCTCGAGGGAGGCGCTGACGCGGGCGCGGAGAATGACGGGGTTGAAGGGCTTGGGCAGATAGTCGTCGGCGCCGAGCTCGATGCAGCGGGCGACGCTCTCGACCTCGTCGAGCGAGGAGATCATCAGCACGGGGATGTCCCGGAGCGCCGGGTCGGCCTTGAGCCGCGCGAGGACCGCGTAGCCGTCGAGATCGGGCATCATCACGTCGAGGAGCACGAGGTCGGCGGCATCTCGGGCGAGCATCGCGAGCGCCTCGCCCCCGCCCGCCGCCGTGCGGACGTCGTAGCCCTGGCGCTCGAGGCGGCGCGCGAGCATCTCGCGGTTGTCCTCGTTGTCGTCGACGACGAGGATGGCCCCTCGATCGGCGGCGGGCGTGCGCTCCTCGCTCGGGAGCGTCGGAAGATCGGGCAGGGGCATCGCCTCCGCGCGCTCGGCCACGCGCGGAGCCAGGCCGCCCTGGACGAGGTCGCGCAGGTGGAGCGTCGCCTGCGTGATGCGCTCGAGGTCGGGGACGACCTCGCCGGCGCCGGCGGCGAGGGCCTGCTCCCGCACGGCCTCGCACGCGCCGAGGATCCGCTCGAGCGGCGGGCCCAGCTCGGCCGGGAGCCGCGCCAGATCGATCACACCAGCCTCGACCGCGGCCGGCGCGAGGGCGTCGTTGACGAGGCCGAGCAGCACGCCGGCATCGTCCAGGATCCGCCGCAGCCCGGGACCGAGCTCGGGGCGGCCCCCGTCCTCGAGCAGCATCTCGCCGTAGCCGATGATGTGGTTCAGCGGCGTGCGCAGCTCGTGACGGAGGTGGGCGAGGGTGGCGCGGTCCACGGTCAGGACACTCTAACCCGCGCTATTCACGAACGTGCCCGTCACGTCCTGCGCGCTCCCTCACCCTGACCCTCTCCCCCTCCGGGGGCGAGGGAATCGTCACGACTCCCCCTCCCTCACAGAGGGAGAGGGCGGGGGTGTCCGGGCCAGGGAAGATCATCAGCGGGCGCCGCCGCGTCGCGCGATGCAGGCGGCCACGAGGTCGCGCACCTCCTGGAGCAGGGCCTCGCGGCTGTACGCCCCCTTCTGGAGGATGCGCTCCACGCCGCCGTTGAGCCGCGCGCGGTCTTCGTCCGTGAGGTCCTTGGCGGTGACGACGATGATCGGCACCGCCCGCCCCGCCTCCTGTGCGCGGAACTCGCGCACGAACTCGAAGCCGTCCATCTCCGGCATCATGAGGTCGAGCACGACGAGGCCCGGCGCCGTCTCCCGCGCGCGCTCGAGGGCAACGCGCCCGTTCTCCGCCTCGACCACCACGTAGCCCTCCCGCTCCAGGATGCGCCGCGCGAGCTGGCGAAGATCCGCGTCGTCGTCCACCACGAAGACTGGCAGGTCGCGCCGGTACTTGGCGAGGACGGCGACGAGGCGCTCGCGGTCGATCGGCTTGGTCAGGTACTCGGAGGCGCCGAGCGCGTAGCCGAGGGTCTGGTCGTCCACGATGGTGAGCATGATGACGGGCAGGTCGGCCGTCTCGGGGTCGGCCTTCAGCGCCGCCAGCACCGCCCAGCCGTCCATGCCGGGCATCATGACGTCCAGCGTGATGGCGGCCGGGCGCAGCTCCTTCGCGAGGCGCAGCCCTTCCTCGCCTCCCGCCGCCGTCACGACGTGAAGGCCCTCACGTGCCAGGAAGCGCTGCAGCAAGTCGCGCACCTCGGCCGCGTCGTCGATCACGAGCACGGTGGCCCGGCCCGCGGCGGCGCTCTCGGGGGGCGCGGCCGGCGTCTCGGGCCCGGCTTCCGGCACCCGCGCCGGGAGCCGGATGGCGAAGGTGCTGCCCCGGCCGGCCTCGCTCTCCACCGTCACGTCCCCGCCCATCATCCGGCAGAGCCGGCGGGAGAGCGCGAGCCCGAGCCCCGTCCCGCCGAACCGCCGCGTGGTGGCGGCGTCGGCCTGGGAGAACTCCTGGAAGAGGCGCGTCATCTGCTCGGGCGTCATGCCGATGCCCGTGTCGCGAACGCCGAAGCGGAGCCAATCGCCCGCCGCGCCGGGCTCCCGCGTCACCTCGAGCGACACCGTGCCCCGCTGCGTGAACTTGCACGCATTGCTCAGGAGGTTGAAGAGGGACTGGCGGAGCTTGGTGATGTCGGCGTGCATGATCCCCGCATCGAGCGCGCACGCCACCTCGAGACGGGTGGCGTTCTTCTCGGCGAGGGGCTTGATCACCGCCGCGATGTCCTGGACGAGGCGCGCCACGTCGACGTCCTCGAGGTAGAGCTCCATCTTGCCCGCCTCGATCTTGGAGAGGTCGAGCACGGCGTTGATCAGCTCGAGGAGGTGCTTGCCGGCGGCGTTGATCTTCTCGATGTCGGGCACGAGCCGCCCGCCGTCCAGCTCGGCGGCGTCCTCCTCGAGCATCTCGCTGTAGCCGATGATGGCGTTGAGCGGCGTGCGCAGCTCGTGGGACATGTTGGCGAGGAACTCGGACTTGTGGCGGTTCGCCACCTCGATCTGGCGCCCCTTGTCCTCGAGCTGGCGGAAGAGACGGGCGTTCTGGATGGCGAGCGCCGACTGGGTGGCGAAGGTCGTGAGGAGCTGCACCACGTCGGCGGCGAAGTCTCCGGGTTGATTGCGGATCACCGCGAGGCTGCCAATGAGGTGTCCCTCTCGCAGGAGCGGGACGGCGAGGACTGCCCGCACACCCGAGCGGAGCAGCGTCTCCCGCAGGCGGCTCTCGTAGGCCCCCTCGGCGGTGATGTCCGGCACCTGCGCCGGCTCGAGCGTCACCGCCGTTCTCCCCACGACTCCCTCACCCTTCCGGGGCGGTGCCTCTCGCTGCGCCTGCACCAGCGCGTCGTCGGTGTTGAGCGAGGTCCGCAGCTCGAACTCCTCCCGCGCCTCGTCGTACTCGTAGATCGACCCGCCGTCGAGACCCGACAGCTCCACCGCCCGCGCCACGATGGTGGTGAGCACGGTCTCGACGTCGAGCGAGGAGCTCACCGCCCGCCCCACTTCGCCGAGCGCCGTGAGCCGCTCCACCGACCGTGTCAGCTCCCCCGTGCGCGCCTCCAGCTCCTTGAACAGGCGCACGTTCTCGATGGCGATCAGGGCCTGGTCGGCGAAGGTCTTCAAAAGCTCGACGCGTTCATCTGGGAATGCGTCGATGTCACGATGGGTCACGCCGATCGCGCCTATGGCCTGCCCCTCTCGGACGATCGGTACCCAGACGGCGCTTCGCGCGCCGCGGGAGCGATAGGCGGCGGCAACCCGAGGCGACGTGTGGGGGTCCTTCTCGATGTCCGCGATGTTGAGCACGGAGCCCTCCGCGATACGCCAGAGAAGATCAGTGTCACGGAGTGGCCGGGGGAAATCTCGCGCGTACGTCTCGATGGTCTCGGGACCGAAATTGTAATGGCCGACGAAGTACGCCATCCCGTCTTCGAAGCGGTAGAGGGCGGCCGACTCGGCGCCACAGAGGCGGCCCGCGCTCCCGACGATTGTGTCGAAGACCGGCTGCACGTCCATCCGCGAGCCGCTGATCACGCGCAGGACCTCCGCGGTCGCGGTCTGCCGGTCCAGCGCCTCGCCCAGCTCCGCGTTGCGCGCCTCCAGCTTCCGGAAGAGCCGGACGTTCTCGATGGCGATCACCGCCTGGTCGGCGAAGGTCTGCAGGAGTGAGAGCTGGTCGGACGGAAGCTCGCGGGCCTGCCGCCAGACGAGCGCGATCACGCCCAGTGCAGCCTCCTGGCGAAGCATCGGGACCATGAGCTGACATCGGTATCCCATGGTGCGCGCCAGGTCGCGGACGCGGCCCAGCGGAGAGTTCTGCGCATCGCCCACGAAGACCGCTCGCCGGTCCATGATCGCCTGCCCCGAGGCGCTATTGGCGTCGACCCGGAGCGGGTAGATACCCTTGGCGACGTCATGCCACTCGGGCGTCGTACCGTGTGCGCTAGCCAGATGCAGGAACTCCCCCCGCAGGATCAACGTAGCGCCGTAGTCCGCCTCCGCGAGCCGCACCGCGCTCCTCAGAATGCCGTCGAAGACGGGAGCAACGTCGGTAGGAGAGCTGTTGATCAGCGTGAGGATCTCGCCGGTGGCGGTCTCGCGCTGCAACGCGCCGGTAAGATCCTTGTTGCGCGCCTCCAACTCCTTGAACAGGCGGACGTTCTCGACGGCGATCACCGCCTGGTCGGCGAACGTCTGCAGCAACGCGATCTGGTTGTCGGTGAAACCTCCGGTTTCTCCACGGGAGACGGAAATCGTCCCGATCGGCTCGCCTTCGCGAAGCATCGGGATGACGGTGAAGCTCCGGAGACCGACCGCCCGTGTCCGGAGGAGCGCCGCCGGCGAGACACTGGCATCGCTCTCCGTGTCCCGCACATGGACGATGCTCCGGTCGAGGATGGCCTGGCCGTGCGGGTTGTCACGCGTGGGTGGAGTCGGGTACGCCGCCCGGAACGCCGCCAACCCTGCTTCGGTCCAGCGATTGTGCGCGACGAAATGGATCAGGCCCCCATCGAAACGAAACACCCCGGAGAATTGCCCGCCGCACAGGTGGTTCGCGCTCTCGGCGATGGCGTCGAGGACGGGCTGGATCTCGGTGGGGGAGCTACTGATGACCCGCAGGATCTCGGCCGTCGCTGTCTGCTGCTCCAGCGCTTCGGCGAGGTCGCTGTTCCGGGCGCCGAGCTCCGTGAACACCCGGGTGTTCTCGAGCGCGATCACGGCCTGGGCGGCGAAGATGCGGAGCTGCTCGACCTGCCGCAGCCCGAACAGCTTGACCTGGTCGCGGCGGACGATGGTGATCGCGCCGACCGCGCGCCCGTCCTTCAGAAGCGGGGTCGACAGGACCGTCCGCATCCCGGTCTCTCTCGCCTGCGCTCGCCCGACCGGATACTCCGCCTCGTCGGCGCCGGCGAGATCCTCCACCTGGATCGTGCGTTGCTCCACCACGGCGCGCCCCGTCACCGACCCCCGATCGATCGGAAAGGACCTCGCCGCCGGAACGCGCGACGCGGGGTAGAGCGCGGCAATCGTCAGCCGGTCGCCCCCAGCCAGGAGCACCGTGCTCTCGACCGCCTCGCACACTCGCGCGGCCTGCGCGGCGATCGCGTCGAGGACGGCGGCGAGGTCCGCCGGAGCGCCGCTCATCACTTCGAGCACGCGCGCCGTGGCCGCGTGCTGGGCGAGCGCCTCGCCGAGAGCCGTCTCGGCCTGCTGGCGGCTCGCGGTCTCGTCCGCCAGCTTCTTGCCGAGCCGCCGGGCGCGCGCCGCCTGGCGCTCGGCCTTCCGGCGGAGCGCGGCCAGCTCCCTCTCCAGGTCGGCCTTGGTCGGGCCTGCCATCAGCTACTCGACTCCGCCCATCCGCCCGGTCTCGACACCTGCTCCCGCCGGACCGCCGGTTAGCTCCCGCACTGTTTGGCCATTCGCTCAGCCCTCACGCTCGGTTGCGCGGAACTGATCAAAGAAAGACTGATCAACCTCGTACACCACGCGTGGCTTGACACCAAGCTTCGCGTTCTGGAACATCGTGACCAGCCTCTCCCCGTCGATCAACTCGACCAACGGTATCGTCCTGTTCGCTTCGCTGACGGCGTCTACTCTGAAAGTGCCCGTTGTGAGGATGATGCCCTTGTCCGCGCGTCCGATGATTGCGCTTCTGAAATCTCCAACCTGCTCGCGTGAGACCGAATGCTTATACCGCTTGCACTGGAAGAGCACTTTAAGACTGACCAGCGCGTTGACCTGGAGAACCCCGATGCCATCTATGCCGCCGTCGTGCGACCGCCCTGTTACAGTGACGTTCTCGAACCCCGACTCGCGTAGCAGGCGCTGGCATACCCGTTCAAACCCGCTCGGAGACAATTTGCGAAGGGCGGATAAGAGCGCCGCGTCCGCCGCTTCCTCAGGCGGGGCTGCGGCGTCCTCAATAGGAGTTGTGGCCCCTGTATCAGCCGTCTGCGTAACGACGCGTCGGGATATCATGCGGCCGTCTTGCTCGGTCAGATGAGTCTCCCAGCCTTTTGGCGTCAATGTCCAGATGCCGCGCCTTGATCCGTCCAACAACCCTTCCCAGGCCAAATACTGCCGTGCCCACGCGACTTGGTTGTGGAAACGTTCCTCACCTGACTTCAAAGTCTCTCCGCGCTTCTGCGCGGACATCTTCTGAGATTCGGCGATCCAAGCGGAGACCTCACGAGGTTTTGCTGAGCCGCCCAGGGCCCTGAGGCAGTCGAGTAGAGGCCCCATCCATTTAACAAACTCGCTCGGTTTCTTGCGAGCTTCAGTCATGACGAAGTCCAGCTAGCGCTGCGTATCAGCGGCGCGGCGCCGCCGCGTCGTCTGCATGCGCTTGTTCGCCCGGTTGCTCACCGAGAAACGGGCGTGAGGCTGAACACGCGCGCGTGCCGAGATGCAGCTTGAATGTCTCCACGCCGCAGGGCTTCACGAACAGTGTCGAGCCTGTGCGCGTCATCGAGAGAGAGATAGGGCGACCAACCGTCGCCCGCTTCGATCAGCTCGACATCCACCTCTGCCGCGTACGGGCCCTCGCGGACCAACTTGGTATGGCGCCTCTTGTTCATTGCTTCCTCCGAAGAAAATCGTCGGTCCAGCGAGCCGGATCAGGCCGATAGGCCGTGACCAGCACTGCCGGCGACGTCTGCCCTCTCGGGACGCCCCAGACTACGTGGATGGGGCTGCCGCTACGATCCCGTTGTAGCACAAGAGTACAGGGCCCCTTCGAGTACTCAGGGTAGTCCTCAACCACGACTGCGGCTGCCACACCGTCAATCACCTCACCGGCGAGGATGCCGTCCTCAGCCATCTCGTCGTATCCGTGCGCGGAAATCTGGACTTCCCCGCCCCGGACGAGGTCGGCGATCCGACGAAGCGCATCGCTCATATCGTGGTGCCATTCACCTGGCTGTGCGTGGGGGAACCCTCTGCGGGCGAACGCCGGGCCGCACGGTCGAGCCCGCCGGCCAGGCGATTGACTCAGTCATATGTTTGATCCACGATGCAATCATGATCAAGGTCAATATCCATGCTGCCAAGACTCACCTCTCCCGGTATCTGGCCCTCGTCGCCGCGGGCGAAACCGTCGTGCTCTGCAACCGGAACGTGCCGGTCGCCGAGATTCGCCCGGTGCCACGCCATCGGACCACCCGCCGGCCGGTAGGGCTGGCCCGGGGAACATTCGAGGTGCCCGCCGCGTTCTTCGAACCCCTCTCGGACGCGGACCTTGAGTTGTGGACGGGGAAGCCCGGGTGAGGCTGCTCCTCGACACCTGCACGTCCCTCTGGATCGTGGGTGGAACGACTGATCTATCGCCCCACGCGCGCGAGCCGTTCGTGGACCCGGACAACGAGGTGTACCTGAGCGTCGTGTCCGCATGGGAGATCGCCCTGAAGCACGCCGCGGGCCGGCTGCCGTTGCCCGAGTCGCCCGAGCGATTCGTTCCGGCCGAGCGACGCGGTCACGGCATCGACACCCTGGGGCTCGACGAGGAAACCGCTCTCCATCTGGGAAGATTGCCTCCGCTCCATCGCGACCCGTTCGACCGGATGCTCGTGTGCCAGGCCATCGTCCACGGTCTGGTCATCGTTGGCCCGGGCACGCTGATCACGCAATATCCGATTCGCGCCGCCTGGTAGGCGAGCCGGACACGATTCCGTCGGCGCTGGCGCCGTCATCGCTCACCGCCTCTCCACGTCGCCGCGGCGCGCGGGCGAGCGCGTGAGCAGCTCGCGCACCTCGCGCAGCAGGGCCTCGCTGCCCTGGGCGCCCTTCGCGAGGACCCGCTCCACCGAGCCGGAGAGCCGGGCCCGGTCCTCCGGAGTGAGGTCCTGCCCGGTGATGACCACGACGGGCAGGGCGCGCCACGCTTCCTGCCGGCGCAGCTCCTCCACCAGCTCGAACCCGTCCATCTCCGGCATCATGAGGTCGAGCAGGATCAGGCCGGCCGCGCGCTCCCGCAGCCGGGCCAGCGCTACCGCGCCGTTCTCCGCCTCCATCACCGCGTAGCCCTCGCGCTCGAGGATGCGCCGCAGGAGCGTGCGCTGCTCGGCCTCGTCGTCCACCACGAGGATCGGGCCCTCGGGGCGGTGCCGGCGGATCACCTCGACCAGCCGGTCGCGGTCGAGCGGCTTGACGAGGTACTCGGCGGCGCCCAGCGCGTAGCCGAGGTTCTTCTCCTCGACGATGGTGAGCATGATCACCGGCACGTCGGCCAGGCGCGGGTCGGCCTTGAGCGCGGCGAGCACCGCCCAGCCATCCATGCCCGGCATGAGCACGTCGAGCGTGATCACGTCCGGCGCGGCCGCGCGGGCGAGGCGGAGCCCTTCCTCGCCGCTCGCCGCCGTCTCCACCCGGTAGCCCTCGCGGGCGAGGAAGCGTTGCACGATCTCGCGCACCGACGGCTCGTCGTCGATCACCAGCACGGTGCGCGTCGCCCCCCGCCCCGTCCCCTCGGGCGGGGCAGGCTCGGGCGAGGACGCCGCGGTCGCCGCCGGCGCCGCGCCCGGCTCCCCGACCTCGACCGGCAACCTCGCCGTGAACGTGCTGCCGAGGCCGGGCGCGCTCTTCACCCCGATGTCCCCGCCCATCATCCGGCAGAGCCGGCGCGACAGCGCGAGCCCGAGCCCCGTGCCGCCGTACTTCTTCGCGGTGGAGGCATCGGCCTGGGAGAAGTCCTGGAAGAGCCGGGCCATCTGCTCCTCGCTCATGCCGATGCCGGTGTCCACCACCTCGAAGACGATCTCGTGGGCGGGCCGCCCCGGGGCCCGCTCCCGCCGCACGCCGAGCGACACCGTCCCGCCCTCCGTGAACTTGCAGGCATTGGACAGGAGATTGAAGAGCGTCTGGCGCACCTTGGTCTGGTCGGCCCGCATCTCGCCGACCTCGGGGGCGCACGACGTCACGAGGGCATTGCCCCTGCGGTCGGCCAGCGGCCGCACGACGGCGGCGATCTCCTCGACCAGCGCCGGCACCGCGAACCGCTCCAGGTAGACCTCCATCTTGCCCGCCTCGATCTTCGAGAGGTCGAGGACGGTGTTGATCAGCTCCAAGAGATGCTTGCCCGCGGTGTTGATCTTGGCGAGATCGGGGACGAGGCCCGGCTGTCCGAGGTCCTGGGCCTCCTCCTGCAGCATCTCCGAGTAGCCGATAATCGCGTTGAGCGGCGTCCGGAGCTCGTGGGACATGTTGGCGAGGAACTCCGACTTGTGCCGGTTGGCCACCTCGATCTGGCGGAAGAGCCGGGCGTTCTGGATGGCCAGCGCCGACTGCGTGGCGAAGGTCCGCAGCAGATCGACCGTCTCCGGCGGGAAGTCGCCGGGGGCGTTCCGGCTCATGACCAGGCTACCCATCAGGTGGCCTTCCCGCAGCATGGGCACCGCGAGCAGCGCCCGCACCCCGGACTCGACCAGGTTGTCGCGCAGCCGGCTCTCGTACGCGCCCTCACGCGTGATGTCGGGGACCTGCACCGGCTCGTGCGTGATGGCCGTCCGGCCGAGCACGCCCTCCCCCCTGCGGATCCGCGCGTGGCGCCGCGCCTCGGCGAGCGCGCCGCCCTGCCCAGTCGCCGCCCGATGCTCGAACTCCTCCGCCGTCTCGTCATACTCGAAGACAACGCCCCCGTCCACGCCGGTGAGCTCGACCGCCCGCGCCACGATGGTCGTCAGCACTGTCTCGAGATCGAGCGACGAGCTCACCGCCTGACCCACCTCGCCCAGCGCGGTGAGCTGCCCTACGGAGCGCTGGAGCTGGCCGGTCCGTTCATGCAGCTCGGTGAGCAGCCGCGCGTTCTCGACGGCGATCACCGCCTGGTCGGCGAAGGTCTGGAGCACGGCGATCTCGGCGGGCTCGAACCGACCGGGCTGTGCGCGCGTTACCCCGATGACCCCGACGACATCGTCCCCCCGCAGCATCGGCACCTGCACCGTCGAACGCCAGCCGCGCTCCCGGGCGTGCTCGCGGAGCTCGGGGCCCCAGGAGATGTCCGTCTCGCTGTCCACGATCTGCTGCACCGTCCGGGTCAGCACCGTCTCACCCGTATACGACAACGGTGCCGCCGACTCGGGTCTCCCGCCGGGGCGTCGCGGTGCATGCAGCCGCTCCATGATGGCCTCGCTGCTCCCCGGCCGGCCACCACGCGCCGCCGCCAGCCGCATGAGCTCACCGTCGTACCGGAACACCAGCACCGACCACGCGCCGAGGAGCCGCATGGCGCTGTCCGCGATGGCCTCGAAGACCGGCTCCACGTCCGTCTGCGCCTGGCTGATAACCCGCAGGATCTCGGCAGTGGCCGTCTGCCGCTCCAGCGCCGCGGAGAGATCCTTGTTGCGCGCCTCCAGCTCCTTGAAGAGACGCACGTTCTCGATGGCGATCACCGCCTGGTCGGCGAAGGTCTGGAGGAGGGCGATCTGCTTGTCCGTGAAGGCGTGCACGTCGCGGCGCCACAGAATGATCACCCCGACGAGCGTCGTCTCTCGCAGAAGCGGCACCGCCAGCACCGTTCTTGCCTGCTCGGTGAGGTGCAGTGTCCGCGGCTTGAACGACGGGTCGGCCATGAGGTCGACGACATGGATGGGGCGGCGCTCGAACGCGGCTCGCCGGGCTGGTCCCTCGGGGCCCGGCCGCTGGGGATTCCGCTTGATGAATTCCACGAACTCGGGCGACGTGTTGTGGGCGGCGCCGTGGACCAGATGCTCGCCATCGTACAGCCAGAGGGCGGCGAGGTTGGCTTCGCACAGCGTGGTCGCGTTCGAGAGGATCGCGCCGAACACCGGATCCAGGCTCGTGGGTGAGCTGGAGATCACGCGCAGGATCGCGGTGGTCGCCGTCTGCTGCTCCAGCGCCTCGGTGAGCTCCGCGTTGCGCGCCTCCAGCTCCCTGAACAGCCGCGCGTTCTCGACCGCGATCACCGCCTGGTCGGCGAAGGTCTGGAGGAGCGCGATGTGCTTGTCGGAGAACGGCCCGACGGCGCCCCGCCACACTGTGATCGCCCCGATCGGGCTGCCCTCGCGGAGCATGGGGACCGAGAGAGCGCTCCGGAACCCGACCACCTCGGCGAGGTCCTGCGCCAGGAGACGCTCCCGGTCCTGCGACACGTCCGGCACGTGAACGACGGCGCGCTCGAGGATCGCGCGCCCGGTGAACACCTGGCGGCTCGGCCGGGTCGGGAAGCTGCGCCGGGAGAACTCCAGCGCGGCGGGGGGGTAGTTGTGGTGGGCGACCATGTGAATCAGCTCGCCGTCGAACCGATACACGGAGCCGAAGAGGGCACCGCTCAGCCGGACCGCGTTCTCGGCGATGACCTCGAACACCGGCCGGACGTCCGTCGTCGACCCGCTGATGGCCCGGAGGATCTCCGCCGTGGCCGTCTGCTGCTCCAGCGATTCGGTCAGCTCGGCGTTGCGCGCCTCCAGCTCCTTGAAGAGGCGCACGTTCTCGATGGCGATCACGGCCTGGTCGGCGAAGGTCCGGAGCAGCTCGATCTCCTGGTCGCTGAAGGCGCCGGCGTGGGGCCGCCCGACGGCGATCGCGCCGATTGGCCGCCCCTCGCGGAGCATGGGGACGATGAGGCGCGCGCGGTAGCCCCAGACTCGCGCCGCTTCCCGCGAGACCTCCGGATAATTTGGATCCGCGTCGATGTCGGGCTCCTGGACGACGTGGCCCTCCACGAGGACGCGCCGCATTGCTCCCCCCCCGGCGCCGAGCGGCCGAGGAAATACCCGGCTCAACTGCTCCCGGGCGCTGGGGGACGGTGCGTTGTGGGCCGCGAGCACGATGGTGTCCCCGTCGAGCCGGACCGCGATCGTGTGAATGCCCCGGCACAGCCGCCCCGCATGCTCGACGATGGCGTCGAACACGGGCTGGATGTCCGCCGGCGAGCCGCTCAGGACGCGCAGGATGTCCGCTGTCGCCGCCTGCTGCTCCAGGGCTCCCGTCAGCGCGCGTTGCCGCTCTTCGCTCGCGCGCACGGCGTCGTCCGCGCGGCGCGTGGCGCTCGCGAACTGCCGCGCCAAGCTCCGGACCTGCCGCTCGAGCTGCGCGACCCGGGCCAGCGCCTCGGCCTTGGTGCGCGGCGGGGCGGGCGGCTGCCGGCGCTTGCTCACGTCTTCGCCTTGCCCCCGAGCAGGGCCTCGATCTTCCCGAGGAGACGGTCGAGGTCGATGGGCTTGATGTCGAAGTCGTCGCAGCCGGCGGCGAGGGCCTGCTCCCGGTCGCCTGCCATCGCGTGCGCGGTCAGCGCGATGACGGGGATGGCGCGCGTGGCGGGATCGGCCTTGAGCCGCCGCGTCGCCTCCCAGCCGTCGATGCCGGGCAGGCTCATGTCCATGAGGACCAGGGCGGGCGTGTCGGACCTGGTGAGGGCCAGGCCGCTCTCGCCGTCGACGGCCGTGAGCACCTCGTAGCCCCGGCGCTGCAGGCGGCGGGAGAGCATGTCGCGGTTCATCTCGTTGTCCTCGACGAGCAGGATCTTCGCGGCCATCTATCGATCCTCCGTGGCCGAGCGGCGTTCGGCCACCTCGTTTGACCGATCCGCGCCTGCTATGTCACTCTGTAGGGACACATATAGAACACAGGAGGTCACGCGCGTGCGTCCCGCCATGAGGCAAGCGAACTTCATGCTACCCGAGGACCTGCTCGACGAGCTGCGCCGGGCCGTTCCGAGGGGCGAGCAAAGTCGGGTGGTCGGAGAGGCTTTGCGGAATGAGCTGACGCGCTTGAGGTTCCGCAGGGCCCTCGAGGGAAGCTTCGGCGCCTGGAAGGCGTCCAAGCACCCCGAGCTCGCCCGGGGCTCGCGAGCGTTCGTCCGTCGCCTCCGCCGGTCGCGGCGCCCGCGCCGGCAGTCCAAAGGGTGAGCAAGCTTCTGCTCGACTCGGACGTCCTCATCGATCTGCTGCGTGGGCGTCCGGCGACCCGAGAGTTTCTCCTCGCGGCGACTCGGGAGTCGGTCCCATGCTGCTCCGCGATCTCGGTGGCGGAGGTCCACGCCGGAATGCGCCCGGACGAGAGCGAAGCGACAACCGCGCTGCTCGACGGCCTCGTCATCCTCCCCGTCACCCGGGCCATCGCCGAGCTGGCCGGAAGCTTCAAACGGCGCGATCGAGGCCGCACGCTGGAGCTGGCGGACTGCCTGATCGCCGCAACGGCGGCTCTGGAAGGGGCCACCCTCGCCACCGGGAATCTCCGCGACTATCCCATGCCGGAGATCACGCTGCTTCGCGCCCGCCGGGAGCGCTAGCGCGCCCCCGCACCGCACGAGACGAGCCGGGCCACCACCAGCACCGCCGTTCGTCGTGCCTTCGCCTTCTCGCCGGGCCTCGATCTTCATCTCGTTGTCCTCGACGAGCAGGATCTTCGCGGCCATCTATCCCTCCTCCGCTGGGGGACGATCGGCGGGCCGCGAGGCGCCGCGCCGCCGCGTGAGCGAGGCGGCCACCAGCTCGCGGACCTCGGCGAGGAGCGCCTCCGGCCCCAATGCGCCTTTGGCCAGGATGCGCTCCACGTGACCATTGAGGCGCTGCCGCTCCTCGGGCGTGAGGTCCTTGGCGGTGACCACGACGACCGGGATGCCGCGCCACTCCGGGCGCGCCCGCAGCTCGGTGACGAGCTCGAAGCCGTTCATGTGCGGCATCATGAGGTCGAGCAGGATCAGGCCTGGCAGGCGCTCCTCGATGCGGGCGAGGGCGGAGCGCCCATCGGCGGCCTCGAGCACCGCGTACCCTTCGCGCTCGAGCGTGCGCCGGAGCAGCTCGCGAAGCGTGGGATCGTCGTCGACGACGAGGATCGGCCGCTGGGGTCGGTGGCGCGCGAGCACGGCGACCAGCCGCTCGCGGTCGATGGGCTTGGTGAGATAGTCGGCGGCACCGAGGGCATAGCCGAGGTTCCTGTCGTCGACGATGGTGACCATGATCACGGGGATGTCGGCCGTGGCCGTGTCGGCCTTCAGCGCCGCCAGCACCGCCCAGCCGTCCATGCCCGGCATCATCACGTCGAGGGTGATGGCGTCCGGCGCGATCTCCCGCGCCAGCCGGAGCGCCTCCTCCCCGCGCCCGGTCGCGACCACGCGGAAGCCCTCGCGCCCGAGGAAGCGCTGCATGAG
>Ga0214473_10003588_pt1 | contig 18768 bp, 17 predicted proteins | sample RVTome_7_FD_203509 | JGI IMG/M metagenome (GOLD analysis project Ga0214473, IMG submission 203509) | Soil microbial communities from uranium-contaminated site in the Upper Colorado River Basin, Wyoming, United States - RVT98D197 | ecosystem: Environmental > Terrestrial > Soil > Contaminated >... | reverse complement strand
GGGCGAAGACCCCCGAGGCGTGCGCCGGGTCCACGTGGATCGTCGCATCCGACAGGTATCGGAGGCGGTGGAGCATCCGGTGGCGGACCTCCGTCGCGATCGCGTGCCCCTCGCTCACGGACCGGGCGCCGTCCACGGCGAGGTTCACCTCCGCGTACATCCGGTGCCCCGCCCAGCGGACCCGTACGTCCGATACCTCCACGACTCCGGTCACGGAGGCGGCGGCCTCCCGGATCTCCCCGACCGCAGCCGGGTCGGATCCGTCGAGAAGCCTGAAAAAAACCTCTTTCCCCGTTTCCCACACGATCCTAAGGATCATGGCGGTGATCAGGAGTCCGACCGCCGGGTCCGCCATCGGGTACCCCAACCGGACGCCCGCCGCTCCCAGGAGGACCGCGAGGCTCGTCAGCGCGTCCGCATGCGCGTGCCGTCCGTCCGCCACGAGCGCGGCGCTTCCGATCTCCCTGCCGACCCGCACCCGGTAGATGGCCACCGCCTCATTGCCGAGAAAGCCGACCAACGAGGCGGCGGCGACCGCCCAAAGGTGCCTGACCGGCGCCGGGTTCACGAACCGGCGGACCGATTCCGCCCCGGCCGCGACGGCGCTCGCCAGGATGACGCCGACCACGATGACTCCCGCCAGGTCCTCCACGCGGCCGTACCCGTAGGTGAAGCGGTCGTTCGGCCCCTTGCGGGCGAGACGGAAGGCGATCCACAAGGGGATGGCGGTAGCGGCATCCCCCAGGTTGTGGATCGTGTCCGCGAGGAGGGCGACGCTGCCCGTGAAGAGGACGACGACCGCCTGGCAGGCGGCTGTCGCGAAGAGGGCGGCGAACGACCACAGGACGGCGCGGGATCCCTTCCCGGTCGTTCTCACGACCGGATCCGCGGGGAGGTGGTGGTGGCTGTGGGTGTGTCTGCGCATGGTCGTTAGATTCCGGTCAATGGAAGAAGACGCAGCCGCACAGGAGGGATCAGCCCGCGGACCGGAACCCCTGTTCGCCCAGGCGGGCGACCAGCTCCTCCCCGTGGGCGCGGTCGCGCGTCTCGAGGAGAAGAACGACGGTCGAGTACCCCAGCGGGCAGTCGGGCGGAAGACGGTCGTGCTCGATGCTGACCACGTTCGACCGCTCCCTCGCGACCGCGGAGAGCAGGGTGGCCAGGGCGCCGGGCCGGTCCGGGATGAGGAGCCGGAGGCGGACGAGCCGCCCCGAGCGGAACAGTCCCCTCTCGGTGATCTGGGAGAGGAAGTTGACGTCGATGTTCCCCCCCGAGAGGACCATCACGGCGGGGAATCTCGTGGGCGGGCGCTTGAAAAGAAGCGCCGCCAGCGGGGCGGCTCCCGCCCCCTCCAGCGTGGTCTTCATCTCCTCGAGGGCGTACAGGATCGCCGCGGCGATCTCCTCGTCGTCCACGACGACGACGTCGTCGACCCACCGCCTTGCGGCCTCGTAGGTCCGCTCGCTCAGCGACTTCACCGCGATGCCGTCCGCGATCGTGCGTGCCTCCGGACAGACCACGGGCCTCCCCTTCTCGAGGGAGGGAAGGAGCGAGGAGGCCCCTTCCGCCTGCACCGCGATGAGCTCCGACTCCGGATACGTCTCCTTCACCGCGGCCCCGATGCCGGCCAGCAGCCCACCGCCGCCCACGGGGACGTAGATGGTTCCGGGCAGGCCGATCTCCTCGACGAGCTCCATTCCCAGCGTCCCCTGCCCCGCGATCACCATCGGGTCGTCGAAGGGGTGGACCAACACGAGGCCTTCTTCCCCGGCGAGGGCGACGGCGTGATTCGACGCCTCGTCGAAGGTCTCCCCGTGGCTGATGATGCGCACGTTCTCGCCGCCTTCGCGCTGGGCCCCGGCCCATTTGGACACGGGCGCCCAGAGGGGCATCACCAGGGTGGCGGGGATTCCTGCCTCTTTCGCGGCCCGGGCGACGCCACGGGCATGGTTTCCCGCGCTGGCCGCGATGACGCCGGAGATCCGGGTCCGGTCCAGGGAAAGCACCTTGTTGGCGGCCCCCCGGATCTTGAACGACCCGGAGTACTGGAGATTCTCCAGTTTGGAGAGGACTTTTCCTCCGAAACGTGAGGAAAGAGGGGTCTCCTCGACGAGGGGGGTGGCGTACGCCATCCGGTAGACCCGTGCCTTCGCCGCGATGACGTCCTTGCGTCCGAAATCCATGGCCTACTCCCCGGGGATGTTTTCCCTGTATGTCGGCAGTACCAGTTTATCCATCCCGGAAAAATATTGCTTGACACGAATTGCTGGTGATTGGTATATGTGAGCAACCATTTCATCCAAGGGGTCTCCCGGGTTGGATTCACCGGCAAGAAATCACGGCGGCGCGGCAGCGGAAAAGATTTCGTTCATCGACGCGGTGAGCGCGCGCGCCGCCCGGACCGCCATGCCAAGCGACCGGATGGTGAGGGCGCTTGCGGAGACCTTCAGCGCCCTGAGCGACCCCACCCGCGTCCGGATCATCTCCGCGCTCGGGGGGCAGGAGCTCTGCGTTTTCGACCTGGCCCGGCTCCTGGGCCTGACCGGTTCGGCGATCTCGCACCAGCTGAGACTCCTTCGCGGGCAGCGCCTCGTGAAGTACCGCAAGGAAGGAAAGATCGCCTATTATTCGCTGGACGACGACCACATCCGCAACCTCCTGGAGGAATGCATCAAGCACGTCTCCGTGGGGTGATATTTTTTTTCGATATAAATGAAACGCCTGCTCATATGTGTGCCAAAGGAGAAGAGATGTTGGAGGCCATGGGGATCGAGGAATACGTCGACCGGATCGCCGAGGAGATGCACCGGCGGGTGGATCACCAGCGCCGCATTTTCCGGCAGGTCCTCTCGAGCCGAGGGGACGCTCCGGAGCGCCAGGCGTACTGCCCGTTGGTCGACTGCGAAAGGCTTTCCAGGCTCCAGTCGGCCCTCCAGGAAACGATCGAGGTCCTCGAGGAAACGAGGAGCTCCTTCAAGTCGAAGAAACTCGAGGTGCACAGGAAGAAGCTGATCGACATCCTCGCCGGAGTCTGACCGGCAAGGGGCGTTTTACGGTACGGATCGGGCGGCCCTACAAAAGGGGCGCTCCCGGAGCCGCACAGTGAAAGCGCAACTTGAGGCGCGGTAACGGCGCGCCGGGGTCTTACGGGTTGCGGTTTTCCATCCTCTTTTCGAACGAAGGGAGTGTGCGGCATGGCATGCGTATCGGACCGTCGGCGTCGCCGTTCATCGAGACCTTCTCCACCGGGTTCGTTCTTTTCCGGCAGCCTCGTGTTCCTGGGCGTTTCCTTCGGAGCCGCCTTCGCCGCCGCGGCCTTCGCGGCAATGGAGGTGGTTCCGGCGGCGAGTGCCTCCGGGGCCGGCGGCGAAGTCAACGTCTATTCGGCCCGCCAGGAAGTGCTGATCAAACCCCTGCTCGACCGGTTCACGGCCCGGACCGGCATCCGTGTCAACCTCGTGGCCGGAACGGCCGATGCCTTGGTGCAGCGGCTGCGCAGCGAGGGGGCCAACTCTCCGGCCGACATCCTGCTCACCGTCGATGCCGGCAACCTCAATCGCGCCAAGGAGATGGAGCTCTTCCAGCCGATCCGTTCCGAGGAACTGGGAAAAGCGGTCCCGGCCGCCTACCGTGACCCGCAGGGGTACTGGTTCGGGCTGTCCATGCGCGCCCGGCCCATCATGTACGCCAGGGACCGGGTCGATCCGGCCGCTCTCGCCACGTACCGGGATCTGGCCGATCCCCGCTGGAGAGGGAAGGTCTGCGTCCGCTCCTCGAGCAACGTCTACAACCAGTCCATGGTCGCGGCCATGATCGCGGAGCAGGGGGTGCCGGCCACCGAGGCCTGGGCCAGGGGGCTGGTGGCCAACTTCGCCCGCCCGCCCCAGGGAGGCGACCGGGACCAGATCAAGGCGCTGGCGGCCGGGCAGTGCGACGTGGCGCTGGTGAATACCTATTACCTGGGGGGCATGCTTCATGCCGCCGAGGCCGGGGAGCGGGAGGCGGCGGCCAGGGTCGCCATCCTCTGGCCCGACCAGAAGGAGCGCGGCGTGCATGTCAACGTCAGCGGCGCCGGGGTGACCCGGCACGCCGGGAACCGCGACAACGCCGTCCGCCTGCTGGAATTTCTTGTGAGCGAGGAGGCCCAGCGCTGGTACGCCGAGGGGAACTTCGAGTACCCGGTTCGGCCGGGCGTGCCCGTAAGCGATACCCTGGCCGGATGGGGGACCTTCAAGGCGGATGATCTCAACCTGGCCGTTCTCGGGGAGCACAACGCCGAGGCGGTGCGACTGATGGACCGCGCCGGCTGGCGCTGACCCTTTTCTTCCATGGCGTCCGTTTCGATGACATTCGGCAGAATCCTCAACGCGGCGGGCGGAAGGGCGCGCTCCCGCCTGCGGCCCGACTGGTGGAGTCTGGGGGTGACGGCCATGGCCCTGGCGCTTGCTCTGCCTGTGCTCGTGGTCGCAAGCTTCGTCTTTTGTCCGGCCGGCGAAGTCTGGCGCCACCTGGCTGCCACCATGCTGGCGGAATACGTCACCAACTCCATGCTGCTGCTGCTGGGGGTGGGCGCCGGCACCCTGGTCCTGGGGGTCAGCACCGCCTGGCTCTGCACCCTGTGCCGCTTTCCCGGCCGGCGGATCTTCCAATGGGCGCTGCTGCTGCCCATGGCGATGCCCGCCTACATCATCGCCTACACCTATACCGGCATGTTCGACTTCGCCGGACCGGTGCAATCGGCCCTGCGGAGCGGGTTCGGCTGGGGCTACGGCGACTACTGGTTCCCGCGGATCCGCTCCCTGGGGGGGGCCGTGGTCATGCTGTCGCTGGTCCTCTACCCTTACGTCTACCTGCTGGCCCGCGCCGCCTTTCTCGAACAGTCCGTCTGCGTCCTGGAGGTCAGTCGGACCCTCGGCTGCGGCCCCTGGCGCTCTTTTTTCGCCGTCGCCCTGCCCCTGGCGCGGCCTGCGATCATCGCCGGGCTGACCCTGGCGCTCATGGAGGCGCTGGCCGACTTCGGCACCGTGCAGTACTTCGGCGTGGGCACCTTCACCACGGGCATCTTCCGCACCTGGTTCGGCCTGGGGGACAGCGGCGCCGCCGCCCAGCTGGCGTCCCTCATGATGGCCTTCGTGCTCGCGTTGATCGTCCTGGAGCGCCGGTCGCGCCGTCGCGCCCGTTATCACCACACCAGCCGGCGCTACCGCACCCTGCCCGGCTATCCTCTGCGCGGCCGGCCGGCGGCCGGCGCCTTCGCCGCCTGCTTACTTCCCCTGTTCTTCGGATTCCTGCTCCCGTCGGGCCAGTTGGCGTCCTGGGCCCTGCGCACCTGGCGTAATACCCTCGATGGCGCCTTTCTCGAGCTGGTGCGCAACAGCCTGCTGCTGGCCGCGGGCGCCGCGCTGCTGGCCCTGGGGCCGGCGCTGTTCATGGCCTACGGCAAGCGCCTGCGCTCCTCGCCGGCGGTGGCGGCGGCGGTGCGGGTGGCCGGCATGGGCTACGCCGTTCCGGGGCTCGTGATCGCCCTCGGGGTGATGATTCCGTTTGCCTGGCTGGACAATGCCCTTGACGCATGGACGCGCAGCCGCTTCGGTCTCTCCACCGGGCTGCTGCTGAGCGGCACCGTGACGGCCCTCCTCTTCGCCTACGTGGTGCGCTTTCTCGCCGTCTCCCTGAACACGGTGGAGGCCTCCCTGGGCAAGGTCCGGCCGTCCATGGACGATGCCGCCCGCTCCCTGGGACTGCGGCCGGGCGCGGTCCTTGGGCGCGTTCACCTGCCGATCATGCGCGGGAGCCTGCTGACCGCTCTGCTGCTGGTTTTCGTCGACGTGCTCAAGGAGCTGCCCGCCACCCTGGTGCTTCGCCCCTTCAATTTCAATACCCTGGCGGTGCGGACCTTCGAGCTCGCTTCCGACGAGATGCTGGCCGAATCGAGCCTCGCCGCGCTGGCCATCGTTCTGGCGGGGATCCTCCCCGTCATCCTGCTCAGCCGTTCCATCCGCCGCGTCCGGCAGGGAGGAGCCCATGCTGCTTGAGATTCACGACGTCACGATCGCCTACCAGGGCCCGCCGGTGGTGCGGGAGGTCGGCCTGCGGCTGGAGATCGGAAGGATCGGCTGCCTGCTCGGGCCCAGCGGCTGCGGCAAGACCACCCTGCTGCGGGCCATCGCCGGCTTCGAACCGGTGCAGACCGGCGAGATTCTCCTGGGCGGGCGGTCGGTGAGCCGCCCGGGCTTCTCGCTTTCCCCGGAGCGGCGCCGGGTGGGGATGGTCTTCCAGGACCTGGCCCTCTTCCCGCACCTGAACGTGGCCGACAACGTCGCCTTCGGCCTGCGCGGCCACGACCGCGGCCGGCGGCGCCTGCGGGTGCGGGAACTGCTCTCCCTGATCGGCCTCGAGAACGCGGCGGCCTCCTTCCCCCACCAGCTTTCCGGCGGCCAGCAGCAACGGGTGGCCCTGGCCCGGGCCATGGCGCCGCGGCCCGACCTGCTGCTCCTGGACGAACCCTTTTCCAGCCTCGACGGGGAAATGCGGGAGAAGCTGGCCCGGGAGGTGCGGCAGATTCTCCGGCAGGAGTGCCTGACCGCCCTGCTGGTCACGCACGACCAGTTCGAGGCCTTCGCCATGGCCGACGAGATCGGGGTCATGCACGCCGGCCGGCTGCACCAGTGGGGCAGCGCCTACGACCTCTACCACCGCCCTGCCGACCGATTCGTGGCCGATTTCATCGGCCGGGGCGTGATGCTGCCGGGCACGGTGGTCGATGAGCGCCGGGTCGAAACCGAACTGGGTCTCATCAAGGGGCGGGTTCCGGCCGCCGCCATGCCCGGCAGCCGGGTGGAGGTGCTGATCCGGCCTGACGACATCGTTCACGACGACGCGAGCTCCAATTGTGCCGAGGTAATCGCCAAGGTCTTTCGCGGGGCCGAGTTCCTGTACACCCTGCGGCTGCCGAGCGGCGCCGAGGTGCTCTGTCTCGCCCCCAGCCACCACGACCACGATCATGAGCCGGGCGAGCGCATCGGCATCCGCCTGGGGGCGAGCGAGTGGTCGTTTTCCGCCCCGCATCCGAATGGACTCCTGGGAAGCTGCGGCGAAGCGACCCGGCAAGACATCATGCTGGGAGCGAAGCCCATTGTCATGTTCCCGTAGGTTCCCATGCCGCCTCGTGGCGGCGGCAAAGGGCAAGGCCTAAAGGCCGCGAGGAGGGAAAGCCGATGCTTGAATTTTTCTTCAAGGGGGGGGCGGTCATGTATCCGCTCCTCCTCTGTTCCGTCCTGACCGTCGCCTACGGGATGGAGAGGGGCTATCACTATCTGCGGGCCGGCAGGGGAGGCGGATCCGTCGATCGGGTCAGGTCCCTGGCCGGGAGGGGGGAGTTCGACGAGGCCCTCGCGCTGGCCGAGGGAACCCCCGGCCCGGTGGCGGCGGTGCTGGCGGAGGCGCTCCGAAATCGGTGGCGGGATGCCGCCGCGCTGGAGGAGAGCGTTTCGCTCAAGGGCTCGATCGAGCTCAGGAGACTCACCCGGAACCTTCATGTTCTCGAACTGACGGGGCGCATGTCGCCCCTGCTCGGGCTTCTCGGCACCGTGCTCGGCATGGTCGAGGCGTTCAAGCGGGTGGCCTCGGCGCAAGGGTCGGTGGACCCCTCCCTGCTCGCCGGCGGGATCTGGGAAGCGCTGATCACCACGGTGGCCGGGCTCTGCGTGGCCATACCGGCCCTGGTGATGCACCATTTCTTCGAGGACCGGATGGCGTCGTTCGCTTTCCGGATGAAGCACCACGGGAGCGAAATGGTCAAGTTGCTGGGGGGGAAACGTGATCGCGTTTGACGAACATGTCCACAGGAAAAGCGCCCTCGATCTGACCCCTCTGATCGACGTGGTGTTTCTGCTCCTGATCTTCTTCCTGCTGACGTCGATCTACGCGAAACCGTCGATCCCGCTCGATCTCCCGGAGGCGGAGACGGCCAAGACGGCCCGCGAGCCCGAGGTTTCCGTGGCGATCCGGCCGGACGGAGCCTTGCTGCTAAACGACAGGGAGGTCTCCCTGGCGGAGCTCCATCCCGCCCTGGAAGGGATCTATGCGGAAGGGCGGACGAAAGAGATCAGCATCGTCTCGGACAGGAAGGTCCCCTTCGGAAGGGTGGTCGAGGTCATGGACGCGGCCCGAAGGGCGGGGGCCGAAACCATCGCGATCGTCACCGAGCGGAAGAACACCGAGCGGAAGAAATGAGAAGCGTCACGGCCGGCCATGTCGCCTTCGTCTCGTCGGCTCTCCTGCACCTGTTGCTGCTCTCCGCCGGCATGGGGGCGGAGGAGAGGAGCGCGGTCTCCTTCGAGAGGTACGAAGTGAGGTTCGTTTCTCCGGCCGACCGGACCGCGCCCGAAGCGGCCGCAAGCAAAACGCCGGCCGCCAAAAACCGTAAACCGGCAAAGATATCCTCGCCGGTAGCGGACAAGGATACGGCGCGGAGCGTTCCTCCGCCTCCGGCCCCGGCGGCGGAAGCGGCGGAAGAGACGAGGCCCCCCGTCGAACCGGATGCCGTCGCAGCGGACGGCCCGCCGCACGAAGCGGCGGCGCCGGCCGAGGTCCGGGCCGCGGAGGAATCTTCCTCCCCGGCCGTTCCGGTGACAAAAACGGCCCGGCTCCTGGAGGGCCCTGTCGGAGAGGGTAGGACGAACCGGCTCGGCGACTACCTGGCGTTCCTCGGAAGGATGCTCGAGAGAGACAAGGACTATCCGCTCTTCGCCAGGCAGCGCGGACTCCAGGGGACCGTGGTCGTGAGGGCCAGCATCCGGGCGGACGGCGTCATCGCCGACGTGGCCGTGATCGCGTCCTCGGGGCACGGCACCCTGGACAGGGCCGCCGTTACGGCGGTGAAGGGCGCGGGATCCCTTAAGCCGCCCGCAAACTTCGGCCTTGCGGACGTCACGGTGGATATTCCCATCGCCTACGGGCTTCGATGAACGGGGGGCGGCGGTCGAGCGCATGAACAGGGCTTTCGAAAAGGAGGATTCCATGCCGGCGCAACCTCGGGGGGTGGACACGAAACCGGCGGTTCCCGAGGCGGTCCCCCCCAGGCCGCACACGACCAGCGCCCGACTGATGGGCGGCGCCCGGGAGCTGATCATCCGGCATGCCGGTGAAGAGTACCGGCTGCGGATCACCGGCAAGGGGAAACTGATCTTGACGAAGTAACGCGATCGACCGCCCTGCACGGGCGGCTCCCAGCCAGCCACCGCATGCCTTCCGGCAAAAGGCAGCCAGCCAGGGATATTTCATGAACGGAGGTGGAGGTCATGGGAAAAGTGCGAGGCCGGAAGGCGAAGGAACGGGGTTCGTCTCCCCGTCGGAGGGGAACGGCGGCCGCCGGAGGGCCGCGGCGCTTCCTCGCGGGCCTGTTCGCGGTCGCGGCGCTGGCGGCGGTTGCGCCCGGGGCTCCGCTTGCGGAGGAAGCGGTGCCCGTCATGCCGAGGGTGGACGTGATCGGAACCCGCGAAAACTTGGAGCGCATACCCGGCTCGGGGGAGATCGTCGACGAGGAGACGCTGGAGAAAAGCCGCGTGTTCACCGTCGGCGAGGCCCTGCGAAAAGTGCCGGGCGTGAACGTGCGGGACGAGGAAGGTTTCGGCGTGCGTCCCAACATCGGCATCCGCGGCCGCAACCCGACGCGCTCGACCAAGGTGCTGCTGCTCGAGGACGGCATCCCGCTGGTCTACGCGCCTTATGGCGAGAACGCGAGCTACTACTTTCCGCCCATCGACCGCTTCGAGCGCATCGAAGTGCTCAAGGGGGCCGGGCAGATCCTCTTCGGCCCGCAGACGGTCAGCGGCGTCGTCAACTTCATCACGCCCGCTCCGCCGTGGGAGCCCGGCGGCAGCATCGCGCTGACCGGCGGCAACCGCGACTACGTGAACGGGCACCTTGGGTTCGGCGGCAGGAACATCCTGCTGGACTACACCCGCAAGGAGGGCGACGGCGCCCGCGACAACATCCATTCCCGGCTGAACGACTTCAATTTCAAGACGGTCATCGACCTGGGCGAAGCCCAGGCGCTGACCCTGCGCTCCAATTTTTACTCCGAGGACTCCAACGTGACCTACTCGGGCCTGACCGATGCGGAGTTCCGCAACCTGGGGGCGCGCTACAACCCGTTCAAGAACGATTTCTTCAACGCCGATCGGTACGGAGTATCGGCCACTCATGAGGTGGGGCTGGGGGGCGGCGCGATCCTCACCACCAACCTGTACGGGGCCCTCTTCAAACGGGACTGGTGGCGCCAGTCCAGCACCACCACCGACCCGCAGTGCGGCCCCGAGTTCACCGCCGACAGGATCGCCGCCGTCCGGGTCGATCCCGACGCGTGCAACTCCATCCAGGGGCGGCTGCGCCAATATTACACGTGGGGGATCGAGCCCCGCCTGCGGGTCGATCACGCGGCCTTCGGACTGAAAAGCGAGATGGACCTCGGCGTCCGCGCCCATTACGAGACCCAGGACCGCCGGCAGTTGAACGGGACCGCTCCCACCGCCCGCACCGGCGTCATCGTGGAGGACAACGAGCGCAAGACGCAGGCATATTCCGGTTTCCTCCAGAATCGCTTCCTCATCGGGAACTGGACGGTGACTCCCGGCCTACGGGTGGAATGGATCGAACACGAGCGCACCAACCGGCTCGCCGCCGGCGGGACGGGCGTCACGGGGAAAGAAGACCTTTTCGAGCTGATACCGGCCCTGGGCGTGACCTACAGCCCCGTCGCGGGCACCACCGTTTTCGCCGGCGTGCACCGCGGCTTCGCACCGCCGCGCACGGAGGATCTCATCAGCAACACCGGCGGCTCCGTGGACATAGACGCCGAAAAGAGCTGGAACTACGAGCTGGGGGTCCGCAGCCGGCCGGCGAGAGGCCTCGACGTCCAGGCCACGCTGTTCCGCAACGATTTCGAGCGGGAGGTCGCCGTCGGAAGCATCGCGGGCGGCAGCATTCCCCTGTCGACGGGGGAAACCCTCTACCAGGGCCTGGAGCTTTCCGGGCGGGTGGACGGCGGCGACCTTTTTGACACCCCGCACAACGTCTATCTCCTGGCGGCCTTCACCTATCTTCCGACGGCGAAGATGACTTCTCCGTTCGTCCGGGTCGACACCGGCGAGTTCGTTCAGGGCGATACCTCGGGCAACCGCGTCCCGTACGCCCCGGAAAGGCAGCTTACGGCCGCCCTCGGCTACGCCCACCCGTTCGGGCTGGACGGGCGGATCGAGGCGGTGTACGTGGGTGAGCAGTTCAGCGACTTCCTCAATACCGAGGTCGCTCCGCCCGACGGGAACGGGCAGGCGGGGAAGATCGCGAGCTACACCGTGTGGAACGCGACGGTCAATTACCTCATTCCTCGCACCGGCCTCTCGCTGTTCACGGCGGTGAAGAACATCGCCGACAAGACCTATATCGTGGACCGGACCCGTGGCATTCTGCCGGGCAGCCCGCGCCTGATCCATGCGGGGGTGAAATATGTCTTTTAGCGCGGATGCGGCATTCGTGCTCGATCGTAGACGAAGTTCGCTTGCGGCAGCCCTGACGCTTTTTCTGATTCTGGCGCCCGTCGCGGCCCCGGGGGCTTCCCGAGCGGAGGACCCCCGGGACGCCGAAGAGAGGGAAGAACCGAGTGACCCGCTTGCATTCGGACCGGTGAAGCTGGGCCTGGACTCCCTGGTGCGGCCGGAAGCGGCGACCGACTTCAGTCTCGGGAGTTTCTCCTTCACGCCGGGGAACGACGAGAGAAGGATCCTGTTCCGTCTTCGGCCCTCGGTTACCGTGAGCCCCTCGGAGAACCTTTCCGCCCGCGTGGAAGGGCAGTGGTACGCCTTTTACGATGATAAAGACTTCTCGCTCTTCAGCCTGTACCAAGGGTACGTGGAAGGCGTCTTGCCCGGCGTGAAAGGAGTCTCCCTCAAGGCCGGGCGACAGGAGTTCGTTTACGGAAGTACCTTCCTGCTCGGCGCCGACACGTTCTACGACGGGCTGACCTTCGACGCGGCGAAGCTGTCGTGGAAGCCCGCGGAGAAGTTCTCCCTCGACCTGATCGGCGGACAATACGTGAAGAAATGGGCCGGAGGGATCGAAGGGAAGCTCTATGGGATCTACGCCGCCTACACCCTCAGGGAGACCCTTTCGGTCGATCTTTACGGCTTCCGCGACACCGGCGGGGCCGGGGAAACGCACGTGGGCGGGGAGCACGAGATGACCTATTCGGTGGGAACCAGGCTCTCGGGCCGCATCTCCAAAAACACAGCCTTCGAAGTGGAGCCCGTCTACCAGTTCGGAAGGAAGAACCGGGACGGAGCGAGCCACAACCACATCAGCGCCTACGGCGGCCATGCGGACCTGACCATCGATCCCCCGCTGGGGCGCTACCCGGGGAAGATCTTCCTCTCGTACGCGTACGGTTCCGGCGACGGGAACCCGGAGGAGGGGAAGTTCACGGAGTTTCACAATCCCAACAACGACACCTCGATTATCGGCGACATGAACGTGATTGGCGAGCTGGGCGGCCTGACGGTGGGGAGCGTGGCGGCCAGCGGCCTCCAGGTTTTCACGGCCGGCGGCGGGGTAGATCTCACGGAAAAGCTGAACCTCTCCCTGGACGGACACTACTTCCGCACCAACAAAGTCCCGGCCGGCTTCAGCAAGGAGATCGGCGTCGAGACGAACCTGATCTTCACCTACAAAATCAAGGAAAGCATCTCCGTGCTGCTCAGCGGGAACCGGTTCTTCACCGGCGATTTCTTCAAGGACGCCGCAGGGAGCGGCAAGGACATCCATTACGTGTACGCGCAGCTCCAGGCGACGTTTTAACCGGAAGACACGGAGAAGGAGGAAAATATGTTCGAGTCATTCGTGATCATGCTCAGGGAGGGCATTGAAGCCGCCCTCGTCATCGGGATCGTTCTGGTCGTGCTCAAGCGAGCCGGTCGGCGCGATCTGGAGCGGCCGGTGTTCTGGGGTCTCGGATTGGCGGTTCTTGCCAGCGTTGCGGCGGCGATCGTTCTTCATTACCTGCCCGTCGGCGATGAAATCTACGAAGGAACCCTGTACTGGGTCTCTGCGTGTTTCGTCGTCTCGATGTTGGTGTGGATGCACCGCAAGGGGAAGATGCTTCGCTCCCGGATCGAAGGGCGCGTGCAGCGAGCCATGGAGGCGGAGCCCGGGGGGAGAATATCGAGAGAGGGATGGGCGCTGGGCGCTTTCGTCTTCCTCATGGTTTTCCGGGAGGGCGCGGAGGCGGTGATGTTTCTCGCGGCCGTCAACCTGACCACCGACGCGATCCTCGGCTTCGTCGGTTCGGTCCTGGGACTTGCGGGCGCCGTGGTTTTTTGCGTGATGTTCGTCCGTGGCAGCCTCCAGGTGGACCTGAAGCGGTTCTTTGCGGTTACGGAGTGGGTGCTGGGCATCTTCGTCGTCCAGTTGTTGATCAACGGCTATCACGAATTCGCAGAGATCGCCATCCTCCCCGCGAACCGGACAAGCATGGCGTTGGTCGGACCCGTTGTCCGGAACAACTCCCTCTTCATCCTGGCCCTCGTGGCGATCCCGCTCTTCATCTGGCTGACCCGGAAGCCCGAGCCCGTCGATCAGGAGGGAGACGTTTCGCAGGCCGCGAGAAGGGCGAAGACGGCAAGGATCCGGCGGGAGCGGTTCTACCGGCTCGGCGCTGTGGCCAGCGCTCTTACGGTGCTGATTTCCGTGAGCATCGTGTATGCCCGGGAGATTGCGCCCAAGAACGTGCCGCCCCCGGAGCCCGTTGCCCGGGAAGGGGATTTTGCGGTCGTCCCGGTAGAAGCGCTTGCGGACGGCAAGCTCCACCGTCTGGGGTTCCTCGCCGGCGGGCGCCTGGTGAGATTCCTCGCGATGAAGACCTCCGACGGGAAGATCCGCACCGCCCTGGATGCCTGCGAGATCTGCGGCGCCTTCGGATATATCCAGGAAGGGGAAAACCTGCTGTGTCTTAACTGCGCGGCGGAAATCAATCCTTTCACGATGGGCAATTCAGGCGGGTGCAACCCGATTCCGCTCAAGAGCGAGGTCACGGCAACGCATGTCAAGGTGCCTGTCCATGCGCTGGAAGAGAAGGCGGCGATCTTTACGGCGCAGTCGGGGTTGGAGGAAGTCGACCCGGTTTGCGGCATGCGCATAAGGCTGAGTGAAGCGGCCGGTTTCGAGATGTACAACGGGAAGACCTATTATTTCTGCGGTATGGGAAAGTGCCAGGCCCTGTTCAAGGCCGATCCCGGCGCCTACGTGAAGCGGTAGGAAGGCGGAAGAATCATGTTTTTCAAGCTGCTGGCCAACTCCTTGGCCCGAAGGATGTCGCGAAAGCTCCTGGCGGCCTTCGCCGTCTGGGTCGGGATCAGCCTGATCCTGGCGTTCCTGGCCGTAAGCATCGACGTGGGGGACAAGATGAACCGGGAACTCCAGGCGTTCGGCTCGAACATCCGGCTGGAACCCATTGCCGCCTCGGTTCCGGTCCGCGTCGGCGGACATGATGTCCCTTCGACCGCTCCTCCGGCCTATCTGGAAGAGCGTGATCTGGTAACCCTCAAGCGCATTTTCTGGAAGAACAACATCCTGGGCGTGGTCCCCCGTTTATGGACCCATGGGAAGGCCGGGGGACGGGAAATCCCGCTGTTGGGGGTCTGGTTCGAGAATAAAATACCGGTCGAAGGGGGAGAACCCTTCGTAACGGGAGCGAGGCGAGTCTATAAGCACTGGCGGGTCCAAGGGGCCTGGCCTTCCGATGACCCCGCAAGGGGGGAGATCGGCTGTCTGGTGGGTGACACCTTGGCTCGGAAGCTCGGGATTCGAATCGGAGAAAAGATCCGGGTGACCGCCCCATCCGGCCCCGCGACGATCGCGGTTGCCGGGATCGCATCGACCGGGGGGCAGGAGGACGACTCGATCATCCTCCCCCTTGCCGCCGCTCAGGCGCTCGCCGGGCAGGAAGGGAAATACTCCGAAGCCGAGATCAGCGCTCTGACGACGCCGGAGAACAAGCTTGCCGAGAAGTACCGCCAAGACCCCAAGTCCCTGACCCCCGCCGAGTATGAGCGCTGGTTCTGCACCCCCTATCCGGGTTCGGTGGCGGCCGAGATCCAGAAGTCCGTTCCCGGGTCCGCGGCGCGCGTCGTCAGGAAGGTTTCCGAGACGCAGGGCGCCGTCCTTACCCGTATCGAAGGACTGATGTTCCTGCTGGCGATGCTGACCCTTGTGGCCTGCTGCCTCAGCGTTGCCGGCGTGCTGACGTCGGCGGTCCTGGAACGCCGTTCGGAGGTGGCTCTGATGCAGGCGATCGGCGCTTCCAGGGAATCGGTGCTCCTCCTGTTCTTGAGCGAAGGAGCCGTCCTCGGACTGGCGGGCGGGCTGCTGGCCGCCGCCACGGGGTCTATTCTCGGCCAGTGGCTGGTGCGGGCCGTTTTCGGAAGCGAGCCGGCGCTCCATCCGGCGCTGGCCGTGCTTTCTCCGTTTCTCGGATTGACGATCGTCCTGGCCGGAAGCATCTGGCCCGTCTGGCAGGCGCTCAATCAGGATACGGCCGCGGTGCTGCACGGGAACTGACGGGGTAACAATGCTGGCGAAGATCGTCGGAAATTCCTTGTTCAATAGGGTCCGGATTACCGTCTGGACCCTGGCGACTCTTTCCACCTGCGCGGCGCTGGTTACCTTGTTCGCCGCCCTCGCCGTCGATGCGGAGAAGAAAATGAGCGGTTCCTTGCGCCGTCTCGGAGCGAACGCCGTCGTCTATTCGGACGCGGAACCTTCCGGCAGGATGGCCGCGCCGGGATCGGCCGGGATTTCTCCGAAATGGAAGACGGTCAAGGAGTTGGCGGTGAGAGCGGATGCAAGAGTCGCCGTGCTCCAGGGCCGCGTCGGCATGCTCAAAGGCAAGCCGGCGGCCGTCATCACGGCCGATCCGAAGGAATTGTCCGGGATGACCCCTTACTGGGTGGTGAGGGGCAGGCGCCCCGTGTCGCCGGGGGAGGGTCTGGCGGGCATGCGGGCCGCGGCTGCCTTCGGGATCAAGGAGGGGTCGGAATGGACGATCCAATGGACCCGTCCCGGCCAGGAAAGCCGGATACGGATTACCGGGGTCTTCGAATCCGGCGACGAGGATGAGGACAGGATCTTTCTCCCCGTTCCTGCCTCCACGGAGGGCGCCGAAGCGCCGCCCTCGGGAATGCCGCCGCCCTTGACCTCCTACGCCCTGCTGTCCGCACCGGGGGGGGAGAACGGGATCAGACTCCTGGCCGAACGGCTGGATGCCGAGGGTGCAGGCGTCGCCGTGAAACCGCTGCGCCAGATTCTGCAAGGCGAACAGAAGACCCTTGAAAAGATAAAGCTCCTGTCGGCGCTCGCGCTTCTTGCCGTCCTGTCGCTGTCGTCCCTCGGGGTGTCCGCCGCCGTCCTGGCCCGCGTGGCGGAGCGCCGGCAGGAACTGGCCCTGTTCCAGGCGCTGGGGGCAAAAAGGCGGTTGATCGCGCTCTTTCTTCTTTATGAAAGCGCAGTACTTGGGACCGTGGCCGCCGTCGTCGGATTTATTCTGGGCACGTTCCTGGCTCAAGGGGTAACGCTCCGCATTTTCCAGGTCTCGGTCACGCCCCATTTGATATCCTTTCTGGCCGCCTTGGCCGTCACCGTAGGCGTTGCCCTGCTGGCAGGCGGCGCGGGCGCAAGGCGCGCCCTGAAACTGGAACCTGCCATCGCACTCAGGGGGGAATGATGGAAGAAGCAGCTGTCACATTTACCGAAGTCAGCAAGGTTTATCCCGGCGAGGTGAAAGCCCTCGACCGCATCAGCCTGCGGATCCCGCGGGGGGAATGGGTGGCCGTCATGGGACCGTCGGGCTCCGGAAAAACGACCTTTCTGAACCTTCTGGACGGTCTCGACAGACCGACGACCGGTCGGGTGAGGCTGCTGGGCACGGACATCGCCGGCCTCGCGCCAGCGGAAGCGGCGGTCTTTCGCCGGGAGAACATCGGACTGGTGTTCCAGCAGTTCTATCTCATCCCCTATCTCACCGTGCTGGAAAACGTGATGCTGGCCCAGTATTTCCACTCGATGGTGGATGAAGGGCAGGCGCGCGGAATGCTGGAATCGGTCGGGATGGGCTATCGCGCCTCGCACCTCCCTTCTCAACTTTCGGGAGGGGAACAGCAACGCGCGTGCATCGCCCGGGCCCTTGTGAACGACCCTGGCATCATCCTGGCCGACGAGCCGACGGGAAACCTGGACGAGGCGAACGAAGAGAAGGTCTTCGAGATCTTCCGCGAGCTTCACAGGGGAGGCAAGACCATCATTGTTGTAACTCATGACCGCGTCCTGGGAAACCTCGCCCAGCGGAGGATCATGCTGAATCACGGGCGCATCGCCGAGGACACATACAACGGAAACGGAATGGGGGAACGTATAACCTCGATTGCCACATAACGTTGTACGGAATACCGCAACCCTCGCGGTGGCCCTGATTTCGCTGCGACCGTTCTAAGGAGGGTGAGATGAATGGAAAAACGTTGATGGCGACGGCGTTGGTTCTCGTCGCGGCGTCGATCTGCCGGGCGGACGAGATCACGTACACCAAACATATCAAGCCCTTGTTCGAGGCGCATGGCTCGGACTGCCACGGCAAGGAGGCGGCGCCCGACCTGCACGCCTTCGAGCAGGAGGAGAAGTGGCTCTCCACCGGGCAGGGGATGCGCCTGGATACGTACCCCCACCTGGTCTTCTTTACGGCGTGGCCGGACACGGGTTCCCTCATGCGCCGGCTGGACGACGGCAAGAACCGCAAGGAAAGCAATCCGGGAAACATGTACAGGCACCTCGGGTCCACCGAGGAGGAGCGTCAGCGGAACCTGAAGCTCTTCAAGGAGTGGGTCGGGAACTGCGTGGTGAAGCGATGGCCGGGAGTCACCAAGGAAGAGCCGAACGGGATCAAGGTCCGGTACTGATCGATCGGCCGCGGCCTGAGCTTCCGGCGATGCGCTCAGACCGGTTTCATCCGGATGAAGGGGAGCCCTGCCGCGGGGACGGCGCGTGACGGAAGCGCCGACGCCACGATCCTGCCGGGGAATGAAAAAAAGATCCTCCCGCGCACGGAGGCGATTAGACTATCGGGGAACTTCATCCGTTGGGAGGGATCGGGCACCATGTCGAGGCTCGGAAAGGCGAGAAGGGCGGGCGCGTTGGGAATCCTGGGAATCCTGACGATCCTGGTGACGGGGGCACCGGGCGTGGCGGAGGAGACGAAAAAGATCCGCGACAACTCGTTCCTGCTGGAGGAGGCCTACAACCAGGAAGAGGGAGTAATCCAGCATATCCAGTCGCTGCTGTACATGAAGGACAAATCCTGGAACTATACCTTCACCGAGGAGTGGCCGGTCCCCCGGGAGACGCACCAGCTCTCGGTGACCGTCCCGATCAACCACCTCCACTCCGACGGCACAGAGACGGGTCTCGGCGACATCCTGTTGAACTACCGCCGCCAGCTTATTCTGAAGGCCCCGATCGCCCTTGCGCCGAGGCTGTCACTGATTCTTCCGACCGGGAACGATGAGAGAGGCCTCGGGGATGGCGCGCTCGGGATCCAGGCGAATATCCCCTTGAGCGTCGAGATAGGCGACCGATGGGTCACCCATTGGAACGCCGGAATGACCTATATCCCAAATGCGAAGGGGCCGGGCGGCATCCGGAGGAACACGACCGCCTTCAATTACGGGGCGA
>Ga0214473_10003587_pt1 | contig 18770 bp, 13 predicted proteins | sample RVTome_7_FD_203509 | JGI IMG/M metagenome (GOLD analysis project Ga0214473, IMG submission 203509) | Soil microbial communities from uranium-contaminated site in the Upper Colorado River Basin, Wyoming, United States - RVT98D197 | ecosystem: Environmental > Terrestrial > Soil > Contaminated >... | reverse complement strand
GCTTGAGCTGACCAACCATTTAAATCCCCTTGTTGTGGTTTAACTTTATGTACCACAACAAGTTAATAAACTTTATCGAATTTTGCGAGAAAAATTATACAGCGATTAAATCAAAGGTTTCTATAATATCCTTTACCAGGGATATTGATAGATTCCAAGTCATAATTCCAGTTGACATTTTTCCGGACAGTTTTCCCGAGTTATATTGAAAAAGAAAGAAAATATGACCACACTGTTTTGGGATCAGCCATGAAAAACAGATGGGTGAAATATACCGCCGCAACCCTGGCCGCGCTCGCCGTCGTCGTCCTGGCCGCCGCTCTCTGGCTCAGGTTTTTCTTCCCGGCCGAACGCTTCCGCCAGATCGCCGAAAAACGCCTGAGCGCGAGCCTCGGACGCAACTGCACCATCGCCGGACTGAAGGTCTCCATCTGGCGCGGCTTCGCGCTCGACCTCGCCGATGTGGTGATCGAAGCCCGGCAGGATGAGCAGGCGCCGTATCTCCTGAACGCCCGCCACATCTACCTCGGTGTGAAACTTCTGCCTTTATTGAAAAAGCGTCTCGAGGTGGTCGGTTTTACCGTCTCCGGTGCGGAAGTCTGGGTGATCAGGCACGAGGACGGCCGGCTTAAACTGGCCAGCCTGTTCGAGGAAAAAAAGCCGGCCGGGCCGCAGCCGGAGGAAAAGCCGGGTGAGGGTTTCAGCCTGGTGCTCCACCGGGCGCGTCTGGAAGACTGCCTGCTGCATTACGTTGACCGTAAGACCGGCCTTCGCCTGAGCGCCGGCCCGGCCGGGGCCGGTTTCCGGATCGACCCTGCGGTCTCCGGTCCACTGCCTCTGGAAGGGGAGGTCACTCTGGAGGGAATCCGCGATTCGAGCTCCGAATATCTGTTGCGCCTCGGCCGCCTGTTCCCCCTCACGCTGAAATTCGCGGGCCGGGTGGAGGGCCGCTGGGAAAACGTCGTCCTGGGCCGGGTGCAGGTGGGAGCGGCCGGGGTCGCCCTGACCGGCGAAGCCGGCCTGAGCGGAATCGGCGGCCAGGACTTTTCCTACCGGCTGAACCTCTCCGGCGGCGCCGGCCGCCTGGATGATCTCACCCTGCTCTTCGCCGCCGATGGCAAGGCCGCGGTCGACCGGGCCGGGGGAAGTGTGAAAATCGACCTCCAGGTCAGCGGCCCGGTGGGGGAAACCGGGGATGCCGCCTATCGGATCGAAGTCCGGGGAGAAAATCTTTCGCTCGATCTGGCCGGGGGGGCCGGCCGGCTGGAAGCGAAGCTGGCCCGGGTGGAGATCGACAACAACGGCACTGCCGTCTCGCTCGAATCAGCGCTCTGGGATTCGCCCGGACGGCCCCTCCCGCTCGAAGTGCCCCGGGCCGAACTTTTCCTGGCCGGGGATGACCTGAACCGCGGCAGCCTGGAGCTGGCCGCCGGCAAGTCCACACTCAAAGCCGACCTGCGGGTGAAGAACTATCCGGCCCTGTTTGCAGATGAAAAACCCGCGAAAGCGGCTTACTGGGACCTCAAGGTCACCAGTCCCCGGCTGGCGCTGGAGGACTTTTTCGGTCCCGGCTTCACCTCTCCCGGCGAATCCGGCGCCGCTCCCGCTCCCAGCCCGGACACCACCCGGCTTCGGCTCCATCCGGGCCGGGGCCTGGGAACGCTTTCCGCCGAACGGCTGATCGTTTCGCCGGCAATCTCTCTCGACCGGGTCAACCTCGGCTTTACCGTGACAGACAGCCTGTTTACGCTCGAAAAGATTTCAGCCGGGCTTTATTCCGGCACGCTGGAGGGCCGAGGCGGCTTCACCCTCTCCGGGCCGGGTCTGTCCGCCTACCAGCTCGACCTCGATGGCACCGGCTTCCACGCCGCTGAACTGGTGTCGCCGTTCAGCAGCATCGGCCGGTACCTTTCCGGCAGTGTTGCCACCCGGATTCATCTGGTCAATAAAGCGACCGCCGGGGAACCGCTGAAAAACCTCGAAGGCACCGCCGCTTTCACGCTCGCTGACGGCCGTCTCCAGGGCTGGCCCGTGCTCGACAAACTGGCAAGCTTCACCGGTATCACTGAATTGGACAGCCTGGAAATCGAACGCTGGGTGGGGATGTTCGACATCCGGGATCAGAAAGTGACCGGGCGGGACCTGGGCCTGGAAACCGATGTGGGTACGCTGAGAGCCGGGGGTTCGGTGGGCTTCGCTGGCAGTCTGGACTATTCGCTGGCCCTGCTGCTCAACGAAAATCTCACCCGGAAATACCGCAAAAAGCTTCCCGGCGAAATCGCCAGCCTTTTCACCGGCAGTGAAAACCGGCTGGAGCTGAATTTCCTGCTTGGCGGCACCACCTCCGACCCCTCGCTCAAATGGGACACCGGCCCCCTGAAAAAGCGCCTGCAGGCCAAGATCGGCAGCCAGTTCGACAGGCTGATCGACCGGCTCCTGCCCGACGGCGACAGCCGGCCCGACAGCGCATCCGCAGACAGCGCCGCGGCCGACACCTCGCAGGCTAATTCCAAACCTCAGGACCAGCTCAAGGGCCTGTTGCGGGACCTGCTGAAGAAAAAGCCCGGTCCCAATCGCGACTGACGAATCGAATCATATTGTCTTGCCTTACACACCCCGCCTGGGAGGGTGAACTCCTCACAATACAGGGCGCAGCCCCGATAAAATCGGGGCGCCCCTACAATGACCGCATATCTCGAAGCTGGACTGGCTTTACTCCGCCCCACGCTCGACCGCCAGTCGGCCCGACAGTGAACCTGCACATTTCAAAAAAAGGGCGAACACAAGGTTCGCCCCTACGATGATTCCGGCATTTTGCCGCTACGGGCCTTTCGCGAGCCGCCAATGTAAAAATTCCCCCTTTGAAAAAGAGGGACACAGGTGGATTTCTTTAATTAATAATGACTTATACAAAAAAGTCCCCTCTATCAAGAGGGGATTCAGGGGTGTGTCTGCTTTTTCATTGAAATTCACAGTTCGCATTCAGCAGGCAATACTTCTGCACCTCATTTCGATTCTTTTTTCACATCGCCGAGGTATGGATATGAGTCAAAAAGTTCGTCTTTGCCCAGCACCCTGGGATCTTCTGTTTTTCTTAATTCCTTCATCAGCTGATCTTTCAGTTTTTTCAGTACTTCCTCGTATTCAGGATTGCCTGCAACATTAGTCAGCTGATAGGGATCTTTGCTTAAATCGTAGAGTTCATCGGCGGGCCGCTTTCCGCTGCAAAGCTCATAATATTTCCCCACTTCCGGATCGTTCTTGTGATCGACAATGTATTTCTTCGTCGGACTGTCGTCGATATCGCTCAGCCCCGGTCCACGCATGCTGGTCCGGGGGTCCCCGGCGGGCCAGCGCTCCGGCCGGAAATTATGAATGTACAGATAGTTCCTGTTCCGGAGAGCGCGCATGGGTGTGCCGCCCATGTGGTCCGCCTGAGCCGGTGTGTGGCGCTCCTTGCCGGTCAGGACTTGATCGCGGCCCGGGTCTACCGTTCCTGATTTATCCGATTCGAAAACGTTCATGAGGCTGCGGCCTGTCATTGCCTCCAGAGGCTGGAGACCTGCTGATTCGAGAAATGTCGGGGCGAGGTCGGCCAGGCTGACAAAATCATCGACCACCCGGCCCTTCTTTATCCTGTCGCCCCATTGGACAGCCAGGGGGACGTGCACGCCCAGATCATAGAGATTGCTCTTGCCGCGCGGAAACGGCCAGCCGTTGTCACCGGTCATTACGACTAACGTATTATCCAGTTCACCCATTTCTTCCACAATCTTGAGGGCCTGGCCCACTTCGAAATCGAACCGTTGTATTTCCCAATAGTAATCGCAAATGTCGGTGCGGATTTCCCGCGAATCGGGTAAACACGGGGGCACCTGCACGTCCTCGAGCCTCATGCCGCTCTTGATCCCAGCCTGCCATTCGTAGGGGCGATGAGGATCGCTTGAGCCGAACCAGAAACAGAACGGCTTATTTTGGGGCCGGTCCTGGAAAAAATCCCCTGCGCTTGCGAAAGCCTTTCCGGCCACGGGCCTGGGGCGGTCATTGCCGGGTCCGAAAGCCTTGCGGTAGGAGCCGGTGCAATACCCGTGGTCCTCGAGTATATTCGGGTAGGTCTCCGGCCCTTCCGGGAATTGGCTCCAGAGGTTCGCCCCGGTTCCCAGACGCCAGGGGTACTGGCCGGTAAGGATGGAGTTTCTCGAGGGCGTGCAGGAGGGGACCGTCACGAAGGCGTTCCTGAAGAGAATGCCATTGGAGGCGATTCTGTCGAAGGTCGGCGTTTTTACGACCCTGTCCCCGTAAAGCGGAGAATAAGGCCAGCCCCAGTCATCCGCCATGCACAGGATTATGTTCGGCTGTTGCCCTGAAGAATCATCCGCCTTCAGGCGCCCGGCTGAGGCGGCCAGGGCGGTCAATCCCAAACCCGCGTTCTTCAGAAAATCGCGGCGTGTCAGCTTATTACTGATAATATCCTCCCTTTTGTTCTCTTAAACCGGATGTCTTCAGGCACTTCTGGACAATCAGCGTCGGATATCGAGCCACTTCCGGATAGAATATACGATTTACGCAGTCAGCATCGGGAAACAGGCTCTCCGTTGTCTCCTCCGGCAGGCACCTCACTCCTCCCGCCAGACCCTCATCTTGACCGCGAACACCGCGCTCTTACTCTTTTCAGTGGTGGACACGGTCAGGTGCCACTGGTCCGGGTAGAAATAGCCGGGCTGGTCGTAGCTTTCACCGGGATCATCGGTGAACTTGTTGTTCTGGCTGAACACCAGGCCGGCCGGAGACAGGAAAGTGGCGGCCAGCCTGGCCTTGCCGCGCTTGATAGTCACCGTGCGGCTCTTTTCGTCAATCTCCATCTTCTCCAGCGAGTGCAGTAGCCAGTCGAAACGGGAGGGGGCGAGCGCCCTAATGTCGTCCACGATCAGGAAGTCGTGCGGCCGCTGGTAGTAGACCCGGCGCACGAAGCGGTCGAGCACTCCCGGGTATGCTTCGGTGGCGTCGCCCGCCGCGTAGTCCAGGCTGCCCGGGCTGCCGTCCCCGAACGACCAGTCGAAAATACGGCCCCGGGAGGTGCGGTCGCGCGCTTTCTGGCCCTGGCCGTCCACCAGGATCGAATTGTGCGCCCGGGTCTGCCAGGTCCAGCTCTGGTGATGGGGATGGCCGTAGTGCGGGTAGTAGCCGCTCTGGATCGCCAGCGCCTCGCCGAACGCCTGCACGTAGAAGCTGTTCTGATCGGCGTAGATGTGGCTCCAGGCGCCGTAGGGCGAGCTCTTGAACAGGAGATAGGTTTCATCCGGGTTCGAGGGGTCTTCGTGGAAAGCCGCCAGGCCGATGTCGCGGAAGACTTTCGAGCGGGGCAGGTCCGCCGGCGGCCTGGGCTTGGGCGCCTCCGGCCCCTCGTCCAGCCAGAAAAAGCTCATTACCCCGGTCGGCACCACGGTCTCGTTCACCGGCAGCCCGGCCCGCGGTTCGGCCAGGTCGGCCCGCCAGCGGAAATAGGGGTTGTGGAACACCGAGGCCAGCCGGTAGAGGTTGATTTTGTCCGCCGGCCAGTAGGCGCCGATCCCGGTGTCGGCGAAAGGCCGCTGCACCGCGAAGTAGGGGTCGCCGTAAATCTTGTACCAGCCGTCGTTGCGGTAAAACGGCGTGCGCAGGACGTCCAGCCCCATCGCCCGCTCGATACAGAACGCGCTCTGCAGCATGTAGTTGAAATACATCCGCCAGTAGTTTGGCCCCTCCGAATAGCCGCCGTCGCGGCCGCCCCAGGCCGGGTAGAAGCTGGTGGCCACCGGCAGGACGTAGGACAGCCACTTCTGGGCCTCGGGCAGTTCCCCATAGAACACCGTGCCCACCTGGCTCATGTAATTCACCAGCCGGGTCTGATGGCTGGCGTAGGGCTGACGATGGTATGGGCCCGCCGGCTCCCACCAGCGTGCGTAAGCCTGTTCCCCGCGTACTTTCAGCATGTCGCGGACCGCCTGGCGCTCCTGGTCGGTGAGCGTGCCGTAGATCCAGTCATAGGCGCGGGCCGTACAGAGCAGGATCGGCATGGCCACCTCGTCGTCGTAGCTCATGCTGGTGGTGCCCTTCAGGTCCCAGGACTCCTCCGCCTTGAACCATTCCCGCACCCGGTCGCTGTACTTCGTGTCGCCCGTGATCAGGTAGCAGAAGCCGAGGAAGTCGAGGACCTGGCCCATCTGGCGCGCCTGGTCATAGTACTTGCGCCAGAGGTCGTAGCGGAATCCCTGGCCCTCGGGAAAAGGCGGCGGTTCCTGCATGATCGGCAGTCCGAGCAGGGTGTCGGCATAGGCCCGGATGCGGCCGAACAGCTTCTGATGGGGAGCGGAATTGACCGCCAGCTGTCTGAGGCTGTCGAGCTGTTCCGGACGGATGAACAGCCGCGGGTGGCTGGATGGTATCCGCGAAAGAAGCTCCCGCACAGTCGGCACAGGGTAGGCCACCGCGCCTTCGGCCACAATGAACGCCCGCGCAAAACTTGGCGGAGATATCGAATGGTCGGCGAACACGTTGCGCCAGCGCCAGTACCAGCGTCCCGGGCCGAGACCGAACGAGGGATGGTAGAGGCAGATCGGCAGGCGGGCCACCAGCCAGTTGTCGCCGCCGCCTGCCACCAGCGGCTCATCGGACAGGGAAACCGGGACGAAATCGCCGCCGTCGTGGGCCCGGTCGAGCAGGTTTTCGCTGGCCGGGAAATTATCGTCCCGCGAAAGTTCGAGGATAAAGCCGACAGCCTGGTCCTCCGGCTGCCAGTTGAAACCCGGCGGGTCGTTCTGCACGGTGTCGCCGTCTGCCGGAGTGGGGTGAATCTGCATTGGATTGTAGGCCGGGTGTTCGCCCAGGTAGGCATAACTGCGCTCGGGAGCGGGCCCGCAGGAAAGCGTGGCCAGGCTCGCCGTCAGTATGAATATCAGGGCGAATAAGCCAATCCCGGCTTTGCCGGACAGGATCTCGGTAAGCAGCATGACGGCCTCGGGGGATACGGTGGCAAGATTGGAGGTTGACTGCCTGAAAGTAATTTAGACGCCCGGCTCTCCGCTGGGAAGAAAAAACCGGCGGACCGGCGTTTAAACTAAGGCGACGCCGGCTGGTGAAAAATAGTTGTCAATCTGCTAAAATAATGTAACTTTAAACACTCCCGCCTCAAGCATCTTTTGAAGACTTGTTTCGGATTGAACGGTTCCGCGACGGACTGGCCTAACTATCGGATGGTTAACGAGCAGGAGGAGCGAAGATGAAGGCGTTATCGCGCAGGGAATTTATCAGAACTGCGGCAGCGGCGGCGGCCCTGCCGGCCGTGGGTGCGAGCTTGCTGCGTGCGGACCAGGAATTTACGGTCAACGGCCTGCCGGCCAGCGTACTCGGCCGCACCGGGCTCAAAGTCACCAGGATCAGCCTCGGCGGCGTCCTGGTCACCGAACCATCTCTGCTGGTGAAAGTCATCGATGAGGGGATCAACTTCGTTCACACTTCGGCGGAATACACCAATGGCCGCAGCCTCGAAGCTTTCGGCAAGGCTTTCAAAGACAAGGGCTTGCGGCAAAAAGTGGTGCTGGCGATCAAGGAGCGGCCCGAGGCGATCGACAGTTGCCTGAAAACACTCGGCACCGACTACATCGACATCCTCGTCCCGCCCCTGACCTCCCTGCCGGAATTCGACGATCAATCCCTGCCGGAAGCCTTCGAAAAGGCAAAGAAGGCAGGCAAGGCCGGTTTCCTGGGCTGGGCCGGCCACAACAACACCACCGAAGCTTTCCGCAAGGGCACCCAGGTCGGCTGGTTTGACGTGACCCTGATGAGCTACGCCAACATCAAGAACCCCTCTTTCCTGGAAGCGGCCAAACAGGCCAGCCAGGCCGGTATCGGCATTTTCACCATGAAAGGCCTGCCCAAGCGCAATGCGGTCGGCGCCAGCGAAGAGGAGCGGAACACCTACACCACGCTCTGCAGCTCCATGCTCGGCCGCCAGTACTCCCATTCGGTGCTGGCCTCGATGGGCAGCTTCCAGTCGCTGGACTTCTTCCGCGGCATGCTCGAAAACCGGCTTGGTTACTTCGATCCGGGCCTGGAGGAGCGCTACTGGGCGAGCCAGGAGGGAAGCTACTGCGCCATGTGCGGCGCCTGTGAAAAGGTCTGCCCCGAGGGCCGGTTCGTCCCGCCCATCATCCGCTACCGCATGTACTGGCGGGACTACGGGATGAAAGACTACGCCCGCGCCTGCTACTCCAAGCTCGAACGCAAGGCGCCCGAACTGAGCCCCGGCCGGCTCGAACTCTGCGAGTCGGTCTGCCCCCGCCGGCTGCCGATCCGGGAGATGGTGGCCGAGGCGCACGCGCTGCTGGGGTGACAGTCATTCCAGGCTAAATGGAACGGGGGTCGATCCATTCGGGTCAACCCCCGTTTCGAAAAAAACCATCTCGATACCATCCGGGCACGGCCTGCTCACCTGAATTGTAAGGGTTGTGCCCTTTGTTTCTTGCCGTAGGGGCGAACCCATGTGTCCGCCCACCATATACGCCTCGCCCAGTGGCGTTAACCTATCATTACACAGGGCGCAGCAGGCTGCGCCCCTACAATGGGTGCCGCCTTTCGCAGGAGCGAACCTTGTGCCCGCCGCGTGGGCCGGGCAAATCCCCCTTTTCCCCCTGCAAAAGGATGAAAATTCTTCGTAGAGGCGGTTCGCGAACCGCCCCTACCTTAAAAGCCCGGACTCTATTTATGTGTGATCCCGTGTCCGCCCCAAATATATCCCCTCGGGCTTACTTCATGTCCCTGATCCGTACCTCGATCCCGTTATCGCCCTTCATCAGCGCGGTCAGCTCCCCCACGTCGGTATTACCGTAATGGTAGGGGTAGAGGATTTTCGGCCGGAAGGCCTTGGCCGCATCCGCCACCATCGCCGGAGTCATGGTATACGGCAGGTTCATCGGCAGGAAGGCGATGTCGATATTTTTCAGGGCTTTCATTTCGGGCGTGTTTTCGGTGTCCCCCGCCACGTAGACCCGGAGCTTGCCGACCGTGATCACGTAGCCGTTGCCCCGGCCTTTTGGATGGTAGGGCTGGCCGCCGTCCCGCAGGTTTACGATGTTGTAGGCCGGCACGGCCTCGATCCCGAATCCTGCGGCCGATTTAGTTTCGCCGTTCTTCAACACGGTTCCCCGGCCGATTTGTCTGGCCGGCTCCTCGGGCAGGATGATCTGAGTTCCCTCCTTGGTGATCTTGGCTATCGCCTCGGGGTCCAGGTGGTCGCCGTGTTCGTGGGTCACCAGCACCAGGTCGGCTTTGGGCAGGGCGGCGTAATCGGCCGATCGGCCAACCGGATCGATATGGATCACTTTCCCGCCGTAGCTCAGCATCAATGTCCCATGCCCGATAAAAGTAATCCCCAGGCTGTCGCCGTCCGCCTTGAAATAATCCGTCTTGAAACCGCTCTGAGCCGGCAGGCTCGCGGCGAATGCCAATAGTGCGACGGAAAGCACCAGGATCTTGTTCATCGTTGCCTCCTCGCTGAAGAATGATTTATGCGCTTAAGGATAATATTACCGACCGCAGGCTGAATCAATTGATTTTTCTTTAGTCGAAAAGAAATCCCCGAAGCGCTGCCAAGAGGTAAATCGTCCCGGCCGAGCCGCAAGGGCGGCCCCTGTGTCCGCCCACAGGGTGGGGCCGGGCGTCTCCGTGGCATCCGCATTTTATCCGTGCAATCCGTGATTCGGAATCCAGCCATCATAGCGTAGGGGCGGTTCGCGAACCGCCCCCTGTCCCTCTTGACTTATGGTGTCAATCATATATACAATGTATATACAATCTGAAAGGAGATCAACCAATGGCGGTCCGTACGAAAATCAGGAAATGGGGCAACAGTTTCGGCCTTCGGATCCACAAATCCATCGCTGAACAGATTGATCTTGGAGACGGCTCCGAGGTGGAAATAAATGTTTCCGGCAACCGGCTGATTGTAACGCCGGCGGCTCCCAGGTATACCCTGGATAGCCTGCTGGCCGGAGTCGATGAGAAGAATCTGCCTGGGGAAGTGGATACCGGTGAGGCCCAGGGAGCGGAAGTATGGTGAACCCAGAGCGTTGGTGCCCGGACCGGGGCGATCTGATCCGGCTTACTTTCAATCCCCGGGCCGGCGCGGAACAGGCCGGCAGACGGCCCGCCCTGGTAGTCAGCCCGGCCAGGTACAATGCGAAGGTGGGCTTGGCCCTGGTTTGCCCGGTAACCTCCAGGCCAAAGGGCTATCCCTTCGAAGTGGCTTTACCCGAAGGATCAAGTGTTTCAGGCGTCATTCTCGCCGATCAATTGAAAAGCCTGGACTGGAGAGCCCGCCGGGCGGAGTACGCAGGCCGCCTGCCCGCCGAAGTTCTTGAGGATGTCCTGGCCCGGATTGCCACCCTGCTCGGTTAGCGAAAAATTCTCACTCGATTTTTCAATCCGGCTCCCGCCCGGCTGCCGATTGGATCACTGGTATACCCGCACGTAATCCACGTACATCCGCCGGGGGAAGATACTGTCGTCCATGCCTTTGGCTCCGCCCCAGGCCCCGCCCACGGCGATATTGAGGATCAGGTACTGCTCCCGGTCGAAAGGCCAGGCCTCCTCGCCCGTGCCGTCGTTCTCGAAAGTGAAATACTTGGCGCTGTCGACGAAGAAGTCTATCCTGTGGCTGTCCCATTCGACCGCGTAGACGTGAAAGTCATCGTACGGCCTGACAATGCCGATCCGGGAGCCTTTCTGGGTTCTCTGCACGTGGTTGAACTTTTTCGTGTGCACGGTGCCGTAAATGGTGTCGGGGTTAAAGCCCACGTTCTCCATGATGTCGATCTCGCCGCACATCGGCCAGCCTACCCGGCCGATGTTGGTGCCGAGCATCCAGATGGCGGGCCACATCCCCAGTCCCGTGGGGATCTTGGCCCTGACTTCGATCCGGCCGTACTTCCAGGCCTCCTTATTCTGCGTGGTCACACTGGCGGATGTATATTCGGCGAACTCCCGCATCTTGCCACAGGCGCCTCTGCCGGTCGCCGATGGCTCGTAGGCCGGATTTTTGAACTTTTCCTTGAGCGCCGTGAGCACCAGCATGCCGTTTTCGACCAGCACGTTCTCCCGGCGCGCCCGGGTATAGTACTGCAGCTCCTCGTTCCGCACGAACCCCTCCTCGTAGTTCCAGCGCGTGCTGTCCGGAAGCCCTGCGTAATTGAACTCATCCGACCAGATCAGCTTGCGTTCCTGGGCCTTGGCGGCCCCGCAGACCAGGGCGATCAACAAGAGTACACGGTACATTTTCCCCCCTTTGCGACCGGTGGCGGTACCGAAAGCGTTTAGGCTCGCTCGACCGGAAGTTCAGTATTTTGGCGTTTCTTATATCTGAATTGACTATCAGTTACCTGCCAGGCTTTTTCCGTGATTTGAAGCCTCGTTGTGTCCTGCAGAGTTTTGTTATAAGTCCGAAGTTTTTTATTTGCGGCCAATCAGCCCTCCGAGTCAGCGGATGGATCGGATTTAATTTTTAAATAGCGAGGTGAATCGATTCTAAGTTTTATCCGTTCAGCGCAGTTCTCGTACCGAGCGCAGCAGGAGACTGCCTGTCTGAGCCGAGGCAAGAGGAGCGTGAAGCAGCCTCGTAATTTCCATCGTGGCTCGCTGGAAGATTCCGGTGGCAGGCAGGCCATTTCGAGGACAAGTGCGGGGGGAAGGGCGGAGGAGTCCTCGAAGGCGACCGCCCAGGGAGCGGCGGGAAAAGACTCAAAGCCCGGATTAACTTTGTTTTCCTTTGGTTACAAAGGAAACGCTTTTGGTTCTTTTGGCGACAAAAGAACAAATAAGCCTTTGCCGGGGAAGTAGATAGACTCCAATGTAAAATTCCAATCTGTAATTTTCCTGACAGTTCAGGTATCGCGTGGAATAAACGCCCCGCTCGCCGGTTTCGGGTTTTGAGACGTGTCCTTTTTCAAGGGTCGCCGCTTGGAACATTTTTCTGGAACGCGTTTACCACTCTTTGTATATTTAAATCGAGAAGCAGTATCATTGCTATTCCGGGGCCGGCAGCCGGCCGGCCTGGGGTCAAGTGGGGGATGTAGTTTTCACTCATAGTCAGGCCGAGTTGCCTGGCTTTCCAATTCGATGAGGAGAAGCACAATGGCTGATAAGAAGATCATTGCGGTGGTCGGCGCCACCGGGTCGCAGGGCGGCGGCCTGGTCCGGGCCATTCTGGCCGACAAGAGCGGCGGGTTCGCCGTGCGCGCTCTCACCCGGGACACCGGCTCCGACAAGGCGAAAGCGCTGGCCAGGCTGGGCGCCCAGGTGGTCGCCGCGGATGTCGATAACGAAGAGAGCCTGCAGAAAGCGTTCGAAGGCGCCTACGGGGCCTTCTGCGTCACCTTCTTCTGGGCGCACTTTTCCCCGGAGAAAGAGCTGGCTCAGGCTTCTGCAATGGCCAGGGCGGCCAAACACGCCGGCCTGAGCCACGTCATCTGGTCCACCCTCGAGGACACTCGCCGCTGGGTGCCCCTCAGCGACAACCGCCTGCCCACCCTCATGGGCAAATACAAGGTGCCACACTTCGACAGTAAGGGCGAGGCTGACCGGGTTTTCTCTGATCTCGGCCTGCCGGTCACTTTCCTGTTGACCTCGTTCTACTGGGACAACCTGATCTATTTCGGCATGGGCCCCAAAAAAGGCCCGGACGGCAAGCTGGCTATCACTTTCCCCATGGCCGACAAGAAGCTGCCGGGTATCGCCGCGGAGGATATCGGCAGGTGCGCCTATGGTATTTTCAAGCGGGGAAGCGAGTTCATCGGTAAGACCGTGGGCATCGCCGGCGATCACCTGACCGGCGGCCAGATGGCCGCCGCCCTCACCCGTGCGCTGGGCCAGCCGGTGCGCTTCAACGATGTGCCGCCCGAGGTGTACCGGGGATTCGGATTTCCGGGCGCCGAGGACCTGGGCAATATGTTCCAGTTCAAAAGAGACTTCGAAAGCGCCTTCTGCGGCGCCCGCGACCTCAAGACCGCCCGCTCCCTGAACCCCGAGCTGCAGACTTTCGACCAGTGGCTCGCCCTCAACAAGGACCGGATTCCGCTGGAGTGACCCGCCGGCCGGGCGCCGAAAACTCCGGCCCGGTTTATCGTCCTGAATTGGCAAGGCCGTATCTCGAGATTTGAAAGAGATACGGCCTTTTTTATGGTTCCCGCAGTCCGGATTGGAGGGCCGGGGTTTACTTTCTATTCTTGAATGCGGCGCTGATAAGTTGTACTTTCTGGTGGAGAGGCAATCCAAGCCGTGGATTATCGAATCGCACCGTACTTTTTCCTGGAAATGCGGATGTCCGGCACCGCGAAATCTTCCACTCGGCCAGGAATCCCTTGGCGGCGCATGTTGCTCGGGGCGGCGCTGATCCTAACTGCGGCCTTCACCACTGCGGCCTGGGTTCCAATTCGCCTGCACGGTGCGCTCAGCCCGGCATCCGTCGCGGTTTACCGCGGCGATATCGATGAAAACGGAAAGATAGACATCTTTGACCTGCTCTCGCTCCTGAAAATGATCAGCGGGTCGCAGCCGAATGAGCAGAGAAAAGCGCAAATCGCCGACCTGGACGCCAACGGCAGGCTGAATATTTTCGACCTGATCGACTTGCTGGCCGTGCTTGGCGGCCGCAAGCAGCCTGGAACCGTCAATTTCGGGCCGTCCCTCACCATCGCCGGAATCGATCCGCCTAAATCGATCGAGGGGGACACTGTAGTCATCAGGCTGGCTGGAATCGAGCCCGGCAGCGATCTGTCAGGGTTGAAAGGATTCATCGATGGAGTCGAGGTGCCGCTGGTCAGGGCCGGGGAGGGCGACTCGGTCCGCCTGGTCGTCCCCGGCTGGTGCGGCGATGGGGCATTAAGTTTCCAGCTCGGCGACCAGTCGAGCGATACCGCCCGGCTGGGGTACGTCAAAGTGAGAGATGACGGTATCGCCTCGAAGTACGTACTCGATGAGGGCTTGGAGAACGATCCGGATGTGCTGCTGTACGAGGGGTTCGAGAGCGACAACTGGATGGACCGCTGGCCGGAGGTTTCCGAGGCCCATCTCACTTACCAGAATATCGAATGGCGGCCGGAATACAAGGTGACCGGCGTGCGGGCGCTCTCCCTGCTGATGACGTCGGATGCAGGCATGGATGCCGCCGGCTGGATGCATCACTGGTGGGATGGCTCCGATGTGGCCTACTGCCGCTACTATTTCAGGCTTTCAGCGGGCGACAACTGGGGCAACCAGAAAATCATGCAGTTGCACGGCCATCCCAGGGGAGTGAAATACGGCACCGGCGCCGGCAACCGCCCCACCGGCTACGACTGGTTTTCCACCGGCACGGGAGTGGGAGGCAACAACGGCCCACCCTGGACCCGGGTGATCCTTTACACCTACCATCCGGACCAGATCGGCGACTATGGAGACAACGTTAATCCCAATCAGGGGCTGACGCCGAAAATCCCCGAGGAGCAATGGGTCTGCTACGAGTTCATGATCAAGCTCAATGACCCCGACCAGGCCAATGGGGAGCAGCGGCTGTGGATCAACGGCCGACTCTATATCGAGCAGCTCGGCCTGCGCTGGCGCAAAACCGATAACCTGGTGATCAACAACCTGATGCAGCCCAACTATACCGGCTTTCCCCCGGCTCCCGGCACCGATCGCTATCTCTGGCTGGACGCCATTGTCCTGGCGAAAAGTTATATCGGCCCGGTACGGGAAAATTAGCTTAAGCGACTCGATACTTCATTCGAAATGGCCGTCTGGATCCCCAGTCTCCTGACCTGATTTGCCCTTGAATTTTCTCGGCGCTAAATGCAAAGGATCTGACCGGCTCAGGAGTTATTAGAAAGGGAGCACCGTGTGCTGAATCAAAAACGAAAAGCAAATGTGGCGCTGCTTTCCGTGGTGTCGAACAGCCTTCTGGTAATTCTCAAGGTTATCGTCGGCCTGATGATTGGTTCAGTATCTGTCATCTCGGAGGCGATTCACTCGGGAGTTGATCTGCTGGCTGCGGTTATTGCTTTTTTTGCTGTAAAGACATCTGCAAAACCAGCCGATAAAGAGCACCCTTTCGGTCACGGTAAATTCGAGAACCTGTCGGGAACGATCGAAGCGCTGCTCATTTTCCTGGCTGCCGCCTGGATTATTCATGAAGCTATCGACAAACTCATGCGTCCCGAGTTGCTGGAAGAAGTGGACTGGGGTATAGCGGTGATGCTGTTTTCCGTCCTGGCTAATACGGTTGTCTCCAAGCAGTTGTTCAATGTGGGAAAGGAGACGGATTCGGTGGCTTTGCTGGCGGATGCCTGGCATTTGAGGACTGATGTCTATACCTCTGCCGGCGTCATGGTCAGTCTCGTATTGATCCGGGCAGGTGAAGAAATAATGCCCGGAACCGATCTACAATGGTTGGATCCGGTGGCCGCCATAATAGTGGCGCTGCTGATAATAAAAGCCGCCTTTCACCTGACTATAAGCTCCGCCAAAGACCTTCTCGATGTGAGTATTTCTCAGGATGAAGAGGCCTGGATTAATAGTTACCTCTCAGGCCTCAGAAACGGCGTTTGCGGATATCATGATTTGAGAACGCGTAAGGCGGGTTCCGAAATATTCGTGGATTTTCACCTGCTGGTCGATCCGGTTATGTCCGTTGAAGAGTCACATCGAATTGCTGATTCAATTGAGCGCGATATCCAGGAGCACTTCAGAGAATCCAAAGTTATAATTCACATCGAGCCCTCCGGGAACTCTTCTGACCTGCCCACCAATAATGATTCCAGGTCCAATAAGATAAATGAAGCTCATCTGTAAAACCCTCATGAGTACAAGTTCTGAACCGCCATACCCTGATTTCGTTCTGCCAACTCTTCCTGCATCTCAGCCGGGAATTTTTTTCAAATAGTCTCGCCTCGTTTCGCGATAACTTTATTCTGCCTCAATACAGGTGATCTCGGCTGGAGACTCGAAACCGGCCTTGACATTCCGGCTCGGTACTCTTCGTTCTTCGCTTTCTCTTGTATTCTCCCTTACCGCATTGTATACATTATACGGGCAGGTCATTTAACCGGACTAACGAATCGGAAGGAGGCTGTCATGCGGTATCTCGTTTTATTAACCAGCGTCATTTTTCTATTCAGCGCCGGTGTAGTCGCCGCGCAAAAGAGCCAGGTCAATTTTTCTGGAAAATGGGCTCTGAACACGGAAAAAAGTGATCTGGGCGATAACTCCGGCGGCAGAAGAGGAGGCATGCCCGCCTCGACAATGACTGTGGACCAGAAAAACAATAAGCTTGTCGTCACAACTACCCGGAAAAACAGGGATGGAGCGGATGAAACCACCACCTCCACCTATACCCTGGACGGCAAGGAATGCAAAAATGAGAGCCCCAACCGGGTGACTCTGTCGACTGCGAAATGGGCGGCTGATAGCAAATCGCTCACGATCAGCTCCACGATTACCGGTTCCAGAGGCGGTCAGGAGTTCACCATGAAAGCCACTGAAATATGGTCAATGGCCGAAGGTATGCTCTCCCTCAAAACCACCCGCACGACACAGAGAGGCGAGAGTACTACCACCGCAGTATATAATAAATCTTAAGATACACTAATTTGGCGCCAAAGAGCGGTGACCTGCCCCCTGCTTTTTAAATCCGGCTCTCACGAGCGGATTCGAGCGAAGAAAATCTGCTGAAAAGATAATATTCGATACTGAAGGAAAGTATCTCCTCAGGCATCGCTGCCGGAAATAATCAGCTATAGCCCTGCCGTTTTTTCAAAGCTTTAAAGTAAAAGCGTGTGGCCCGGGCAACCCAGGCCACCACGCCGGCCTGTGCCGGGTCGTGCCGATAATCGCCCTGGATGCCCGGTGGCTTGATCGTTCTTGTAATTATTTGCAGGACAATTGGAAAAAGACCCAGTCGGAGAAATGGGAATGAAGGAGGTCCTATGAAAGTCTTGTGCATCCAGGGAAGCCCCAGGAAAAACGGCAATACCGCCACGGTCCTCGGCTGGGTGGAACAGGAGCTGAATTCCCGGGGCCACGCTGTCGAACACCTGGAGATCTCCGGGTACGGCCTCGAGGGTTGTGTCGGCTGTTACAAATGCCAGCTTGACCCGGCCCAGCTGACCTGCTCGCGCCAGGACCGGGGACTGGAAGTTTTCGAAAGCATGAAAGAGGCGGATGCCGTGATCTACGCCACTCCGCTTTACTGCTGGGGCTTTTCCTCGCAGATAAAGCCTTTTATCGACCGCCACCTCTGCCTTTCGACCGGCTACGGTAACCCGCACACTCACCGGTCTCATGTCGATGGCAAGCGGGTCGGACTGCTGGTCACCGCGGCCGGAGTGGAAGGCGAAGGCAACTCGGACCTTATCGTGGAGGTGTTCAAAAGACTGGCGGACTACGTAAAAACAGACGTCTTCGCCCAGCTTATCGTTCCGCTGTGTACCGAACCGAAGGACTTGGGCGAGAAGCAAAGAAAGAAAGCCCGAGCTTTCGCCGAGGCCATTGCCGGCTGAGGCGTAGTACGGCCCGGGATGGGAACCGGCCTGGCTCCCGCGAGGGAATTTTTTGTAAGGGCGGACCCCCGTGTCCACCCGTAACCCGCCCCGGGCCATGCGTAGGGGCGAACCTTGTGTTCGCTCATGATCCGTCCGGACCAGCCGTAGGGGCGGGCTTCAAACCCGCCCCTTGTATTCGTGTCCCTTCTTTGCAGGCAAGATTGTTTCAGCCCGCTCTTAGTAATAATCCGATTCAGCGGCCCGCGGAAGCATTTTCGACGGAAAAAGTCGTGTTTCCAGGGCTGATAATTGCTTATTGTCCTCGCTGGTTCGAACCGAAGTTTCCCGCGCCCGGCCCTCGCCGCCCGAGCTGTTTCCCGGTCACAGTTCGCTCCTTCCCGGCTTGAAATAATCTCTTAGTCTGATTCCGCAACGTTTTTATGTATTATCATGGTATCTATCAGCGACTAAATAAAATACTAAAAAATTAGCATTGACAATCCGCAGTCTGTTTGATATCTTTTATCAATTTATTATACCTGAGGCGCATTTGACTGAACAAGAGCGTAGATCACTTTTCGACTCGATTCACCAGCAACTCGATCGCTACGGTTTCACCGCCGATTCGGAACCTCCATTCCACAAGCTTACCAGAGCCGAAATCGTCGCTATCCGTAAATCCCTGATCAGGAAACAAAAATTTTTTACGGACAATTTTGCTGAAGACCTGACGAGTAACAGTCTCGCTCTTGAGATGAGTGTTTTCGATTCCGATAATTGATTCCCGCAAGGGGGGAATTATGGATACCGCCAAAACGAAGCAAACCCAGTTCAGCCGTTGCCCGAAATGTTTCCACGTCATAAGGTATTCGAAGGAAGACACTTCAATCGTTTGCCCGAATTGCAACGTCAAGATAAAGCTTAAATAAAGTCCGAGGATTCGGATCGTTCGATTCGCGCAGAATGACTCGACCCGCAGTGGTACAATGACCTCCCAGGATACTTTTGCCGGATAAGGTATCGAAGCCGCCTCTTACGTCCAGACCGATGGCAATGCCCAATTGCTTCATAGCGCCCGCGCTCCGAAATATTATTAGGAGACCTTTGATTTAATGGGTTGGATGGCTTTTCTGATTTTTGAAGTGTCTTTTTGGGGCTGTTAAGTTTTTAGCTCAAAAAATATTTCCTTTTCTTGAACAGGGATACAAGCTTTAAACCGGGAAA
>Ga0214473_10003586_pt1 | contig 18774 bp, 18 predicted proteins | sample RVTome_7_FD_203509 | JGI IMG/M metagenome (GOLD analysis project Ga0214473, IMG submission 203509) | Soil microbial communities from uranium-contaminated site in the Upper Colorado River Basin, Wyoming, United States - RVT98D197 | ecosystem: Environmental > Terrestrial > Soil > Contaminated >... | reverse complement strand
CTACCTCCCTCATACCCATCCCCATCAGACGGATCGACAGCGTGTCGGGGCTCCGCGAGTCGACGCGGCGCCACGCACCTCGCGCGGGAAGGTGCCACCACCGCGATCCCCTAATCCGCCCTCGCCGGGAGCTCACGCATCTCGGCGACTCGCTGACGACGAGAGAAAAAGGTCGGCGATCGCAGGGTGATCTTCACCGGAGGAGACGATGCCAATCCGCCTGCACGCTGCCCACGGAACCGTCGCCACGAGCATCAAGCGTCGAGCTGCGGCGGCCCAGCTCACACTGTTCGACTTCGCGCCGACCGGTGTCCCGATCGCGCGTGCTGTTCCCGAACCGGAAATCGCCATACTCCCTGCGGCTCCCCGGAACTACCGGATCACCCGGAACGACCGGATCGGCAATGGAAGCCTGCGCCAGAAGGCGGAGGCGAACCTTCGCGCCATCCGGCTCCTGCGCGAGCTGGAGGCCGAAGGACGTCTCGCCACGGGCGAGGAGCAAGCGGTCCTCGTGCGCTACGTCGGGTGGGGTGGCCTGCCGCAGGTGTTCGAAGAGGACCACCCCGACTGGGGGTGGCTTGGCGCCGAGCTGCGGCGGCTGCTCGACCCGCAGGATTACCAGAAGGCCGAGGCGAGCACGCCGAACGCGCACTACACCTCGGCGCCGGTGATCCGGGCAATCTACCGCATCCTCGCCCGGTTGGGATTTGGCGGCGGCCGGGTGCTCGAGCCCGCGCTCGGCGTCGGACACTTCATAGGCCTCCTGCCGGAGGAGTGGGCAGCGGAGACGCGGTGGATGGGCATCGAGCTCGACCCCACGACCGCACGGATCGCCCGGGCGCTGTACCCGGAGTGCGACATCCGCGTCCAGGGCTTCGAGGAGGCGGTGATCGAGGACGGCAGCTACGACCTGGTCGTCAGCAACGTCCCCTTCGGGCAGTACCCGGTCCACGACCCGGTTCACAACCCATTGGGCTTCCGGATCCACGACTACTTCTTCGTGCGGGCGCTCGCCGCCGTGCGCCCGGGCGGGATCGTGGCCATGCTCACCAGCCGCTACACGCTCGACAAGCGAAGCTCCCGGGTGAGGGAGTGCCTTGCGGAGGGGGCGGACCTGATCGGCGCGGTTCGCCTACCGAACACCGCCTTTCTCGCTAACGCGGGAACCGAGGTGACTACCGACCTTCTGATCCTCCGGCGCCGGCCTGAGGGCGCAGCCCAGGGCAGCGAGGCGTGGCAGGACGCGGTTCAGGTCGAGACGGCCGACGGGCCGGCCTGGATCAACGAGTACTTCGCTCAGCGCCCCGAGATGATGCTGGGGACGCTGCGACTCAGCGGCAGCATGTACCGCGGCGGCGAGGTCACACTCGACGCGCGCCCTGGCGAGGACCTGGAGGACGCGCTCGGCCGCGCTGGCGAGGCGCTATCCGCAGACCTCTTTCCGGCCCCGTTCAGCGCGCGCGCGGAGCCTCAGCCGACGGCAGACCTCGCGCGTTTCGATTCCGTGCGCGACGGGGCCTTCGTAGTTGTGGACGGCGGGCTGAAGGTGCGCGACGGTGCCAGGCTCGTCGATGCCGGGCTGCGCTCGAAGCGGGATGTCGAGCGGGTCAAGGAGCTGGTCGGCATCCGCGACTCGGTCCGCCGCGTGCTCGATTCGCAGAACCGCGAGCTGCCAGAAGCGGAGCAAGAGGCCGCCGGCGCCGAGCTCAACCGCCGCTACGATGCTTTCGTGCGGCGGCGGGGGCCGATCAACCGCGAGGTTCGCTCGGAGGACCGGCGCGGCCGAGTCGTCGTGCGTCGGCCGAACCTGGCTCCGTTCCGGCGCGACCCCGAAGCGATGAACGTGGCCGCGCTCGAGATCTACGACCCCCAGACGAACGCCGCCGCGAAAGCGGCGATCTTCACGCAGCGCGTCGTCCGGCCCCGGATCGAGGTCGCCCGGGCGGAGAGCGCGGAAGATGCGCTCCTCGTGGTGCTCGACCGCGCCGGGCAGCTCGACCTGTCGGCCATCGGCGCGTTGTGGGGTGGCCGCAGCGAGGCTGAGGTAGCCGAAGCCCTCGGCGACCAGATCTACCGCGACCCTGAGGCCGGCGCATGGGAAACCGCCGATGCGTACCTCTCCGGCCCGGTGCGCGAGAAACTCCGCGTCGCCCGCGCCGCCGCGGAGCGCGATCCAGCATACGCCCGCAACGTCGCGGCGCTGGAAGCGGTCCAGCCGGAGGACCTCCGGCCGTCCGAGATCGACGCCGCCCTGGGCTGTGCCTGGATCCCGCCCGAGGAGATCGCGCAGTTCGTCCGTGACCTCCTCGGTGCGGTGGCGCGGCACGCGGGCATCGACGTTTCCCACCTGGCGCGGGAAGCCGCGTGGCGGCTGGCCGTGCCGTCCCACGTCCGCCACTCGGTCGAGGCGACGATGGTGTGGGGCACGAAACGGGCGGACGCGATCCGGCTCGTCGAGGATGGCCTCAACCAGCGCACAACCCAGATCTACGACACGGTCGATGAGTTGGACCCCGCGACCGGACGGACGCGCAAGCGCACCGTCCGCAACGTGAAAGAGAGCCTGGACGCGCAGGAGAAGCAGCGGCAGGTCCAGGAGCGCTTCGCTTGCTGGGTGTGGGAGGAGCCCGAACGGGCTCGCCGGCTCCTCGCCCGCTACAACGAGCTCTTCAACGGCATGCGGCTGCGCGCCTACGACGGCCGCCACCTCACGCTCCCGAACGCCTCGGCGGCGATCCGGCTCGAGCCGCACCAGAAGGATGTCGTCTGGAGGATCCTGCAGGGCGGAAACACGCTGATGGCGCACGTGGTCGGCGCCGGGAAGACCTACGCCATGGTCGCGGCCGGCATGGAGCTGCGCCGGCTCGGCCTCGCCCGGAAGGTCTGTCACGTCGTGCCGAACCACATGCTCGAGCAGTACGCGCGCGAGTTCCTCCAGCTCTACCCGAACGCCCAACTCCTGGTCGCCGGCGGCGACGATTTCGCGGGCGACGGCCGGCGGCGCTTCATGGCCCAGGTCGCGACAGGTGACTTCGATGGAATCGTGATGACGCATTCCAGCTTCGGGAGGGTGCCCGTCAGCCCCGAGTTCGAGCGCACCTTCATCGAATCCGAGATCGCCGCCTACCGGGAGATGCTGCGCGAAGCCAGGGAGGATCCCGCAAAGCGGCTTACGCAGAAGCAGCTCCAGCAGGCGATCAAGGCGCGAGAGGCGCGCCTCAAGACGCTCTCGGACCGCCACGGCAAAGACCAGGGGTTGTGGTTCGAGGAACTCGGGATCGATGCGTTGTTCATCGACGAAGCGCACTGCTTCAAGAACCTGGACTGCCCGACGAAGATCCAGGGTATCCCCCGCCCGAGCCGTCCGTCGCGGCGCGCGACGGACCTTCTCATGAAGTGCCTGTTCCTCGAGACCGTCCGCCCCGGTCGCGGCGTCGTGTTCGCCACGGGCACGCCTGTCTCGAACACCATCTGCGAGGTCTACGTGATGCTCCGCTACCTCGCGCCCACGCTCCTCGAGCGCGCCGGCATCCACCACTTCGACGCCTGGGCGGCGACGTTCACCCGCCGGGTCACTGCGCTCGAGCTGTCACCGGATGGCTCGTCGTACCGGATGCGCACGCGGTTCCACTTCCAGAACGTGCCCGAGCTGGTGAAGCTGTTCCGCGCCGTCGCCGACGTGCAGATGGCGGAGCCGTACGAGGAGGCGACCGCGCAGGCCGCCTGAGCACCGGGAGAAGAGGCTGGGGTGGGGTGCGCCTGAAGCGCTGGCCTCTGCCTTCTCAGTAGCGAGGGGTCCGACGACCGGACCCCTCGTCTTTTTGTCCCCCCATGAGTTTGGAGTCCGAACATGATTCGACTCGCCCGACCCCATCTGGTGGGCGGCGCGATCGAGATGGTCGCCGCCCCACCGTCCCCGGAGCAGGAAGCTGCGGTCTCGGAGCTGGTCCGGCGCGCGGAGCGGATTCGCAGCGGAGGCGTTGACCCGCGCAAGGACAACATGCTCGCGGTCACGACCGACGGCCGGAAGGTCGCCCTCGACATGCGCATCGTGGACGCCGAGGCCCGTGACTTCGCCACGAGCAAGGTGAACCTCCTGGTGGAACGCGTCCTGGCGATCTGGACGGAGACTCGCGGGCCTCGCCTCACCCAGCTCGTGTTCTGCGACCTTTCCAAGCCAGTCCCACCCGGCCGGGGGTTCAGCGTCTACAACGACATGCGCGACAAGCTGATCGCCCGCGGAGTTCCGCCAGCGGAAATCGCCTTCATCCACGACGCGGGAAGCGACGTCAAGAAGGCGCGGCTCTTCGCGGACGTGCGGGCCGGACGGGTCCGCATCCTCCTGGGCTCGACCCAGAAGATGGGGCTCGGCACCAACGTGCAGGATCGCCTCTACGCGGTGCACCACCTGGATGCTCCGTGGCGGCCGGCGGACATCGAGCAGCGGGACGGACGCATGATGCGGCGGGGCAACGGGAATCCGTGCGTACGCATTCTGCGCTACGTCACGCAGCGGACCTTCGACGCCTACATGTGGCAGCTCCTCGAATACAAGGCACGCATGATCGCGCAGGTCATGCGTGGGGATGCCGCCGTGCGCCGGATCGAGGACCTGGAGACACCCGTCCTCACCTACGCCCAGATGAAGGCGATCGCAAGCGGCAATCCCCTGGTCATGGAGAAGGCCGCGGTGGACGCGGAGGTGGTGCGGCTCGGCCGCGCCAGGAACGCGTTCGAGGACCGGACCTTCGCGGTCCGGCTCGATCTTGCGCGGCTGCCCGAGCGGATCAAGCAGGCTGAAGAGACGGCCGCGCGGATCCGTTGCGACCTCGCGGCCCGAGTGGACACGTCCGGGGAGCGATTTCGCATCCAGATCGCGGGGCACGAGCTAGCCGGCCGAAGCGAGGCGGCCGGCCGACTCCGCCGCATCCTCCTGGACGAGAGCTACGCGAGCGCCGTGCGTCGCATCGTCCGGATCGGCCGCTTCGCGGGTTTCGATCTGGAGGCGTCAGTACAGCGGGGATTCCCTCCGGAACTCATCCTGCGCGGCCAGCACGAGCACATGGCAACCGTCCAGCTCGAAGAATCGTCGGCCACGGGCAACCTGCAAACGCTCGAGCATCTACCCCGCCGCATGGAAGCGACCCTGCAGAAGATCGACCAAGCGGCCGACCACCTCCGGCAGCAACTCGCCGAACTCGAAACCCTGAGCCGCGCAACGTTCGACGAGCAGGAAACGCTCGATCGCGCCATCACCCGCCAGCGCGAGCTCGAGGCGTTGCTGGGGGAACAGGCGGAAGATCGGCGCGTTGACGTTGCGAGCCTTGAAGCAGCGGAGGCCGAGCCTGAAGAAGAGTACGACCACGCGGAGGTCTCGTAGCCTTCTGCGGCCCGCGCCCGCGCGGTCTCTCATGGCGACAAAACAAGAGAAGAGGAGCGGTTGACCGTGCCAATGCACGGCGAAACCTCGCTCCCGCCGCGGGAGCCCGGGCGGTTCCGGGTCCCGTCGTCGGCAGCCATGCGCGGAGGTGATTCATGGCGACTGTCCGATTCATCAACGAGCTCGGGGCGGAAGTGCTCGTCCCCGTGAAAGGCGACACCGCGAGCCAGGTACGGAAGGCCGTGCTGCGCACGCTGCGCGACTACGGCCGCATGGGCTGGCGTAGCGGCGACGTGCCCCCGGGCGGGTTCCGGTTTCCCCTCGCCAACGAGCCCGATTTCGACTGGCGTCTGATTGGCGGACGCCGTGGGACGTGCACGGTGGAGGGCGAGGAGAGGGAGGGCGTCTGGTACGCCGGGTTGTTCTACACGCGGCGCGACCTGGAGCCGAATCGCCGGATGAAGCTCGCCGCGGCGGTGAAGTACAGCCGCGGCGCGAAGAACACCGACCCGGCGGAGATCGTCGAGGAAGGCGACGGGTCGTTCCGCTACGTGACGCTCGCGGTGTTCCGCGGAGAGGGTCGGCGTCGCGAGGAGTACGCCGTGCCGGCGGCTGCCGTCAACCGCACCAACGGCGCGGCGGCGGCGGGAGCTGCAGCCCGATGAGCACGCCGATGCTGAAGCTCCACGAGTACGTGGACGAGCTGGAACAGGTCCTCGAATGGATCGTGGAGCACGAAGAGCAGATCGTCGCAGCCGGCGGCGAATTGCCGCCCGAGTTGGCCGAGCTGCTGGAGCAGGTGGAGGGCACCCTGACGGAGAAGGTGCGCCGGGTCGCCCTCGTCATCCTGAACCTGACGGCCAGCGCCAAGGCAGCGCACGCGGAGGCCGAGCGCATCGCGGCCATGGCGCGCAACTACGAACGGCAGACGGAGTCGCTGAAGCGGTACCTGATGTTCCAGTTGGAGCGTGCGGGCACGACGCGCGTCGAGACGCCGACCGTGAAGGTGCGGATCCAGAAGAACACGCGACCGTCCATCCGGTGTGCCTCCGCCGAGATCCCGGAGCCGTTCAGACGCGTCCGGGTCGAGTTCGACGGCACGGCTGCCTATGAAGCGCTGAAGGCGGCGAGCTGTCTGCCGGCCGAGCCCGGGCGTATCGAGGTCGCCGGGCTGGTGGTGGAGCTGGGTCAGCACATCCGCATCTGGTGAGACGGACACGCGGTGGTGGGGGCACGCAGTAGCGTGCCCCGCATCCGTCGGTGACGGAGCGCCTGTTCACGCGCGTTGCCGTGCCGACGGTGTCGCGCTCGACACGCAGCGCGCGGCTACGCGTTGCGCGCAGCCTCAAGAGGTGCCAAAACCAGCCCGCGGATCTGCTCGACCACTTCCCGGAACCTCGCCGGCGCGCTTGCGCCCGCACCGGTGCGCTCGAGAAACGCGCGCCAGCGAGCGTCGCGCTCCGGCTCGCTGGCGAAAGCGTCCGAGAGCCCTACCGGCTCCGCAGCAGGGATGGAAGTGCCGCGGCGCTGGAAGGTTTCGGCGAATTGACGGCTCAGACTCGCACCGTCGATCGTCAGCTCGGTCGCAAGAACGTACAGGTCGAAGTAATCCTTGAGCCGGCTGTTGAGGTCCCCGAAGCGAATCATGGCTTCGATCTTCTCCGCAACCACCGCCTCGACGGGGTAAACGCTGAGTTCCGGCGCCGGTAGGTCAAGGAGCGTCGGCAATTCCGCTTTCACTGGCCGATCGACTACCGCGTCACCGAATCCTACATCGACCTGACACGCGATCCGCGCGGGCCCGAGGCGTGCCACCACCCGAACGCGCAGCCCTGGGTAGGCGGCAGCTTCCCTGATCTCAGCAACGTTCAGCCCAGGGATGTCGAATTCGATTCCATCCGGCTCGACCTCGGAGCTGAGAACCTCCCGGAACACGTCTTCCATGACCGAGATGCTCGCGTTTCCGAATCCAAGCAAGTCCACGTCGCGCGTCACCCGCCGCTGCATGTCCCAGACGTAGAACAGCCACGCCCCCTTGAGGACGAAGCTGTCCGCATGAGCGGACCGGGAAAGACGGTAGAGCAGGCGTTCCGATGCGAACCGCACGAGAACTATGTTGAAATTCTGATTCGACTGCTTCGCGAGCCGCAGGAGACGGGCGTGAACAGAAGCCGCGAGGTTTGAGGGTTCCCGTTTCGACGGGCTCACGCGATGATCGCTTCGAGGTAGGGTCGGATCACCTTCTCCACGCGACAAACCTTCGCGAACCGGAGGACCTCCTCCATCGTGACGAGCCGCCTCGACCACGCGTCGCGGAGAGCTTCAACGGCGACGTCGAGGCCCACCTTGTTCCGGAACTTGAAGAGGTCGGCGATCGTCTTCGCCGGGCTGTAGACCCTCACCCTCACGCCTTCCACCGTGTGCGTCCCGACGCCTTCCGTGAAGGCATCTCCCGAGAACCAGACGATCCGGAGCGGGATCGCGGTTACGATCGGACGCTTCGAGTGGGCACGCAGCGCCAGCCAGACTTCGTGCGGCAGCTGCGTCCCGATCTCGTGGAACGCGAGGGCAGAGACCAGGCACACCACGCCCGCCGGAACGAGCTTCGCCGCTTCCGCGTAGGTGTGCTTCTCGGTGGTGGCCGCGTCCGGATGGCGGAAAAGGCCGGGTCCGACCTGCTCTACTTCCCCCTGGTCACGGAGTCGGTAAAGCACAGAGGTCGGGAGCCCCGCCTTCTCCAGATCTCGTGGTCGCACGAGTCCCCGCCGCCGAACCATCCTCCGGACCCGCTCCGTCGGTCCCAGCTTCACGCCCCTACCCTCTCCGTTGTGATCATACGTTACATGTGAAGATACACCTACCTTTCACAACGTACAAGATGAAAGGACACCATCAGGTTTTGGCCCCCGTCCCCTCCACCAAGAACAACGGCATCGGCGCTACGCGCCGACAAAGAGAACAGCGCCTCTCGGCTGTTTGAAAGGTACACCCGGGAGCCACGTGTCAAGGATCTCCGGCCGCGGCTTCGCCACGGCCTACGCCGAGCGGCTGCGCCGTCCTTGACACGCGGCGCCACCCGGGTGTGGCCGGGCTATCGCCCGAGAGGGCGGTTGTTCACTTCTTAACGGAGGGGACCATGCCCGCGACCACGCGCGCAGCCCGGCACACCAAGACCATGCTTCCCACGCCCCGGCGATTCCTCCACTGCGTCGCCTGCGGCACGATCAAGAAGGAGCGCCCTTACGCGCTCTGCTCCGAGTGCTACAAGCTGAACGGGACGCTCGACCGTGGCTTGTTCACGCACCTGGCCCGGCGTGCCGAGCGTGAGAGCGTGCAGTACAGCTACCGCAGGCATCCGGAGTTCGAGAAGGCGTGCCGGATCTACGCACGACGCCGACAGCGGGCCCAAGCGGCGGCAGTGTTCGACGTCGGGATGCCCCGCTATCAGCCGCGCGATGCGGACGCGCGCAATCGCTACGAGCACGAGCAGTACGACGGACTCGGCGGGCACGATCTGGGCGACCTGCTCGACTGGCAGATGTACGGGATCGAGTTGCCGCAGCCGGAGCGGTCGGAGCATCGCGAGATGTCGGACGCCGAGGTCGCCGCGTGGGACGTGCGGGTCGATGCCTGGGCCAGGGCGCAGGGTGTCAGCCTGGCCGATGAGCCGGCGCCGGAGCTCCAGCCGTGGGGTTACTGGATGGAGATCGCGGGCGCGATGGTCTGGACGGACGACGTCGTCTGATCCGGTCGGAAAGGCCGCTGGGGCGTCGGCTCTGGCGGCCTCCGCCGTCCCGTTGTCGGGAGTCGTTTCGCCGGTTTCGACGTCCGTTGTTGTACGGGATCGCCGGCCCTCAGCGGTCGTTTAGGACAGAGGCGACGACGGACGATTAACGGAGGGAGCGAGCAATGGGCGAGGGCCCTCCGCTCTGCGGAACCGAAGGATGAGCGACGCCACCGTTCAGAAGCGAAAGGTTCGAAAGATCCGCTACCGCGACTCCGAGTGGGATCTAATCGTGGCACGTGCGCGCGAGTGCCGGAAGCCTCCCGCTCGCTATGTCCGTGAAGTCTCGCTCGGGATCGTCCCGAGAGCCCGCCGGAACCACACCGAGGATCGGCTCATCGTCCACCTCGGCCGAATCGGCAACAACCTCAACCAGCTCGCCCGACTCGCGCACAGCACGGGTCAGCTCCGAGCTCAGGACCACCTGCAGTCCACCCTCCAGGAGGTCCTGGCCGCGATCCGGAGGATCGGGTGATCGGGAAGGTCACGAAGGGCAGCGGCTTTGCCGGGCTCGTTCGCTACCTCGAGACCGGAAAGGACGGCGCTTCGCCGGACCGCGTGGACTGGGTCGAAGCGCGGAACCTGCCGACCGACGACCCGCGAACCGCGAGCATCCTGATGCGCGCGACGGCGCACCAGTCGGATCGTGTCGAGAAGCCGGTCTACCACCTCTCCATCTCGTTCGATCACGGCGACCCGGTGGACCACGCCACGATCTCGCGCGTCGCCGATCGCGTGCTCTCGGACCTCGGGCTGGACGAGCACCAGGTGCTCATCGTCGCACATCGGGACAAGGAGCACCCGCACATCCACCTCATGATCAACCGGGTCCATCCGGACACGGGCCGTGCATGGGACCCGAGCCACGACTACGCGCGCGTCGAGCAGTCGCTGCGCCAGCAGGAGCGCGAGCTCGGGCTGCGGGAGGTACCGGGTCACCACTTCCAGCTCGAAGGGCACCGGCCGCCCGATCGCGGCGATTCGCTCACCACGGGTCAGCTCCGGAAGTGGGAGCGCACCGGGGACATGCCGTTCGACGAGCTGGTTCGGAAGACGGCCGCGCGGGACTTCCTGGAGGCCACCGGCTGGGAAGACCTGGAGCAGCGGCTCGCGCGTTATGGCCTTCATCTGCAGCCGCGCGGGCGAGGCCTCGTCGTCACCGACGGCGCCGAAGTGGTGAAGGCATCCAGCGTCGCACGCGGCGCATCACGCAACAAACTGGAGCAAAGGTTTGGGGTCATGTATGGCGACTACCGAGAGAACCGAGAGCGCGAGCCGGGCGAGCCTGCGCGAGCGGCTGAAGCAGGACAGCGAGCAGTTGACGGTTCTGGCTACGGCCGAGGTGGTGGAGAAGTTGACCGCGCTGCCGCAGAGCCTGAGCGAGACGGGCGACAGGTTGGCCCGCGCGCTGGACGAGACCGCGGAACGGAGCGTGAGGCGGTTGAGCGAGATCGCGGAGGCCGTACGCCAGGGCAGTCACGAGACGACAGCGGCGGCGACACGTCTCGCCGAGTTGCAGCGGAGCATGGGCGAGGCGGAGCGGAACCTGACCTACCAGGTGGAGCGGCTGAAGCGGCAGGCCGATCGCGCGCAGTGGATGCAGACGGGCGTGATCCTGCTGGCGCTCGCGGCCGGGATCCTGGGCGGGATCGCGGCGACGCTGGTGATCCTGAACTGGATACGGTGACCCGCTTGGTCGCGAAGCTCGAGCGTCGTATCGAGCTGGAGAAAGCGCTCGATCGAGCCGAAAGCGAAGTCGTGCGAGCCCGGGCACGCCTCGCCCCGCTCGGTCTTGAACGCGTAGAGGCACGGGAAGCTGCCGTGCGGTTCAAGGCGGCGCTCGGCAGAGTGTACAACGACCGCGCGGCGGCGCGTCTCTCGATCCAGGAATGCGCGCAACGCGAAGGCGTCACCGCCGCGGCACGTGAGGTTGCGTCGCGGCCGGAACGCTTCGGCGAGCTGCGCGGCACCGAGCTGGGGCTCGTCAGAAGCGCGGAGCGGAAGCAGGCGGTTCAGGGGGCTGAGAAGCTCTCGCGCGCGAGCGCCGAGTACCTCCACACGATGGGCGTCGCACGGGAGCACGTCCGCGACTACCGGGATGCGAAAGGGGCCGTCGTGCAGGCCGAGGCGAAGCTGCGCACGCTGAACGCGGAGCTCGTCCGCGGTCCGGGTGTGGCGCAGCTACGACTCCAGATCGGTGAGAAGCTGCGGGCGCTTCAGCCGCAACGGCTCCGAGACGTGAGTCTGCGCCTTTCGCCCTCGCAGAGATTGTTGATGGGAACCGGCATGGCCGTCGGGATTGCCTTCGCGCGGGAGCAGGGGCACGAGCGGTGACCAGGAACCTTCATCCGCGGCCGGCAACCCAGCCGGACTTTGAAACGAAATTCGGACGGCCCGTTCGTCCGCAGAGCCTGCTTCGAGGAAAGGTTCGGAACCGGGACTGCCGCGCCGGCTTACAGCTTCAGGTTTCCGGTCGGATCAAGTGGCACAACGCGGCTGTAGCCGCCAGGAAGATGCTCGATCCGGAAGTTCTCTCGCAGATCGGCCGCACCCGCCAATTTCGCTCGTTCCTTGAACGGCCTCGAATGCGGATTCACGAAGCGTTCGCGAGAGAGTTCGGGCGTTCGGCGTAGCATTTTCTTCATGATTCAGATCCCGTTCACAGGCTGGTCAGTGCTGACTGAACCAAGCGATGGGCCCGCGGCCGCCTATCGGCGTCGCCTGAAAGCTTGTGGTCATTCCTTTCTTTCCTGTCGTCGAGCCGAATCGTTTTGGCCCGGACCTCAAAGGACCTGTGGCTAAGCTCAGTCAACTGGATGACCTTCTCGTGCGTTTCCGTGCGGGTCGTCCAGCGCTCTACCTCGTCAGCGTGCTCGTATCGCCAATCCAGCCACTCGTCCACTCCCCCGAGATCGTTGATGAGCCGCAGCACCTCGCGGTAGCGGTCATCTGGATCAACCTGAAGGGCCGTGCGGATGGCATTCCTCAGCCGGCCGGGAATGTGGGCGGGGTAGGCAGAAGCCGTACGATCTGGCAGCTTTCCCGCGATCACGGCCTTGGCGGCTGCGATGTCATCACTTCCGAATGCCGCCCACTGGTAATCAAATGCGTCAAGACCGACAGCCATTCGGTACAGTGTCAGACCCGCCTGATAAATATCGGCAGGCTGCCCGTAGACGCCGCCGTATGCGAAGCCCTCCGGCGGGCGATGGGGAGTATACATTCGCTGCCGTTCGGCAAGACCGTGGTCGTCGACATACTTCGCCAGCCCGAAATCGGCGATTGCGGCCTGGCCAGAGGCATCCAGCAACACATTGCTTGGCTTGACGTCGAAATGAATCAAGCCACGAAGGTGGACGTGGTGTAGCCCGGTGAGAAAATCGAGTCCTATGCGAACGATCTCACGCACGGTCAGGTGCCGGCGTTTGAGAAGGCTATGCACCGACCCGCCCTCATAGAGTGGCATCGCGATGAAGACGAAGTCCTTGGTCCTGCAGGCGAACTTTACCGGGACAACATGAGGGTGTCGCGCGTCATACAGACGCTTGGCCTCGACGAAGAACTCCTCTTCATCCGTAAAATCCTCCCGGTTGATTCGCTTCGCGACGATCTCTGCGTCGAGTTGACGATCGGTGGCCAGGAACACCTTCGAGTTCCGCCCCTCGAGACCGATCTCGGTGTGGCAGGTGAAATCGATTTCCGCGCGTTCAAACATGGGGCTGAGGGATCCGGATGGCCGCCACGGCTGTCACGATGCTCTCCCGCCGCTCACGCGAAAGCGTCGCCCAGCCCTCCATCTCCATGAAATCGGCTCCTTCGAAGTACTCCTTCACGCGTGACCGATCCTTCTCGCCGAGGCGCGCCGCAATCGTAGCGATGGGTCCCGCGAAGTAAGCTTCGACACCGCTACTGCTGATAAGCTCTTGGATCACTCCCTCCAGATTGAGGCGCTCAACCGACATGCTTTGGGCCGTCGATTCGGTCAAACGGATGCCTGCGCGCCGCACCCCATACTCCGCCATAATGTCGAGCACGGTGGTTCGGATGAAATGGAGCTGACCAGGCAGATCCAAGGCTGCAGGGACGACCACCGAGGCGGCTGTCAGCAGCTCGAGTTCGCTGTCCATCTTGTCAGCCTTCTCGACGACCGCGTAATACACGTCCTTTGGCGCCACGCGAATGCCGATCGCCCTCAGGGCGGCGGTTCCAGTGCTCATACCCAGGAGCCCTCCGGTACGACCCATACCATCGAAAGAACCTGCGACTGACTCCGGATCGCGACCGTGCTTTCGAACAGCTCGACAGGCCTCCGCTGCTCGATTTCGAGCCATGTGTACGGATCGAGAGGCTCAGCCCCGTCGAGGGGCTCTTCGCCGTTGAACACGGCGTTCGCGTTGCTTCCGAGAGGTACAGAATTCTTCCGCCAAGGGATGCGGTACAGGAACGCCTCGGACTTGGCGACCCACTCAATGACGCCCTCGCGCGCGCAGACGAGAGCGCAAGCCTGGTTCGTCACTTCGACATACCTTAAGGCGCCCGCCGTGACCGACACGTCGTACATCGCCGGGTTAGCGAGTTCGAAGATCTCCCGGAAAATGGGATCTCGCCCCGCGGCATCGGTCGAGAAGAGACGCCGTGGCATCAACAGCTCGGCTGCGAAATCGTTGGCTTCCCACTCGTACTGCTGCTGCGCATCCGCTCGAGCGGTCATGTCTTCGTCGCCGCACCAGCCGAGAGGGCGGTCCTTGTGCCTCGGGATGTGGTAGTGACCAAGCTCGTGGGCGACCGAAAACCTCTGCCGCCCCCGACTCTGACCAGGAGCAAGGATTATCCCGCAGGGGACATCGGGATCAGGGCGCACAAGGCACGCTGTATAGCCGGGATTCGCGACATCCGATACCGCGAGGTCAATCTCGTCGTCGGCACGGATACGATCCAAATCACAAGCTCGCTCCTCCTCCGATAGCCCCCGCGCCTGACGAAAGAGTCGCGCCATTCGCAGTCCGTTGCGGTTCTCTCGACGTGCCATCGTCGCCCTACTTCTTCTTGTGCTTTTGCCGGAGGTACTCGGCGTACTCCTTGAGCTCCTGCTTCGCCTCGTCGGGCAGATTACGGTACTGGCGAAAGTACACCTGCTCGTCAGGCCGGAGCTCGTCCACATCCTCCCCCAGCAAATGTGCCGGGCTAACGCTGAGCGCCTTCGCAAGCCGTCTCAGCATGTCGAACGACGGCTGGCGCTCTCCGTTCTCCATCTGAGAGATAGCGGACTGGGAAGTGTTCACCGCCTTCGCCAGCCCCGTCTGGCTCAGGCCGGCATCGGTCCGAATCTCCTGGAGTCTCTTACCGAAGCTGCTCATCACCCATGCCTCGCCGCGGGGGGAACGATCGAGCATTGACCCCCATCACGTCTTGTGATAGATTACTCGTAGTGATAGAGATTATCGCAATGGGTTACCAAGCGCAACCCCGGCAATGGCGCTGCAAGAGGTACGGAGGACCGAGATGGCCAAGAGCAACCGGAATTCTGGCAAGCAGTGGACACCGACGGAGGTGAAGCAGCTGCGGGGGCTCGCGCAGGGCAACACACCCACGCGGGTAATCGGCCTTAAGCTGGGCCGCACACCCGCCGCGGTCCAGAGCAAGGCGAGCGAGAAGGGCATTTCACTCAAGCCGACGAACCAATCGCCGTACAACCGGCGGAAGTAGACGGGGGTCTCGGGGCCCGGACAGGGCTCCGAGACCGGATCCCCATAACTCAGAGGAGCAGGAGCCGATCATGAGCATCGACAATCAGGACGATCGTGTGGCCGACGACGAGGTCATCGACATTGAGCAGTTCGGCAAGGAGGGCAAGAAGCCGCCCAAGGGCCGGCGCTACCGCATCCGAGTAGACAAGCAGCACATCGTCTTCGAGAAGGAGACGGTCACGGGTCGCGAGATCCTGGAAAGGGCCGGGAAGGACCCGGCCCGGTTCCGGCTGGACCAGAAGCTTCGGGGCGGCCAAACCAAGAAGATCGAGCTGACCGATGAGGTGGACCTCACCACACCGGGTATCGAGCGATTCATGACACTTCCGCTGGACTCGCAGGAGGGCGAAGCTGCGGAAGAGACGGTGGTGCGAAAGGAATTCGATCTGCCTGAGGAGGACGTGGAGCACCTCGACGCCCGCGGCCTCCCGTGGGAAACCTTGGTGGAGGGTAACGCCCACTGGCTGCTTATCCACGACTTCCCAGTCCCCGAGGGCTACCGCATGAGGAAGGCGACCATGGCCCTCATGATCCCGTCCACTTATCCGACAACGGAGATCAACATGTTCTACGTGAGCCCGTTCTTGGAGCTCACGAGCGGTCGCGCGATCCGGCAGACGCAGTCGCGATCCACCATCCGCGGGGTGACATATCAGCGCTGGTCGCGGCATCGCACCGGTCAGAACCCGTGGCGTCCCGGCATCGACAACGTGGCCACGCATCTCGGAGTGGCCGAGGAATGCCTTGCCCGGGAGGTGCCAGGTGGCTGAGCCCATGGCTCGGTCGGAGATCGCATTCCTGGTCCATCCCGCCGAGCGAAGCGGCGTGCCACCCACGCCGGGCTCATCGGCTTTCACCAGTCCCGCTCAGAACGGCCCGCGGCTACGCGTCCGGGTAACGCTTCGGCTGACGGGCACTCAGCACGCGCGTCTCAAGGACCACCTTTTCCCTGGAGATGGCAAAGAGTCGGTGGCTCTCGCGCTGTGTGGGCTCAATGAATGGAGACACGCTGCCGTAGCCAGACGCATCGTGTGCGTCCACGAAATCCATCCGATCCCAGATGACCAGTGCCTCAAGCGTCAGGCCGACCGCGTTCGCTGGTCTACCGATGCGATACCAAGGCTCCTTGAGACGGCGCAGGGCCGCGGCCATGTTCTGCTCAAGATCCACAGCCATCCAACAGGCTATGCCGCCTTCTCCGGTTTCGACGACATCGCGGACCGCGAGCTCTTCACCGGCGTGGGCTCCTGGCTGGATTCGGAGTTCCCCGGAATCAGCGCTGTGATGCTGCCGGACGGGCGTATCTTCGCCCGCGCAATCTCTGATGAGGGCGTTTTCTCGCCAGTCAGCCGCGTAGCCGTCGCTGGCCATGATCTCATGATCTGGGACCACGACGAGTTGAGCGAGGATGGGGAGCTTGAGGACCTCGACCGGCGGACGGCGCAAGTATTCGGGAAGAGGACAACAGAGCTCCTGTCGAGGCTGTCGGTCGGGGTTGTGGGTACTTCCGGAACGGGCAGTGCGGTGGTCGAGCAGTTGTACCGACTGGGGGTAGGGGAATTGGTCCTCGTGGATCCTGACGTGGCAGAGGAGAAGAACGTCCGGCGTATCTACAATTCGACCATGGCCGACGCTGCAGCCGCACGCAGCAAGGTGGATATCCTCGCGGATGCGATCCAACGTAGCGGGCTGGCTACGCTCGTCATACGGATCCCCCAAGACCTCTTCAACAAGGATGTGGTCAGTCGGCTGGCGCAGTGCGACATCGTCGTGGGCTGCATGGATTCGGTGGACGGACGTGACCTGCTGAATCGCATGGCCGTTTTCTACACGATCCCGTACTTCGACCTCGGCGTGCGGATCGATGCTGACGGGCGCGGTGGCGTGGAGCAAGTCTGCGGGAACGTCCACTACGTCCGGCCAGACGGGTCGACCCTCATGGAGCGAGGCGTTTACACCGCGGAGGAGCTTCAGGCGGCGGCGCTCAGGCGGGATCACCCCGAGATGTACGAGGAGCAGAAGAAGGAGAAGTACGTGATCGGAATGGCCGAAGACCGACCCGCGGTGATCAGCGTCAACACCTTGGCCGCAGCGATCGCAGCTAATGATCTACTCGCGCGACTCCACCCATTCCGTGATGACCCCAACAGCGAGGTGGCGGTGACCCGCTTTTCTCTCACTCAGGGTAGGGTCTTCACGGAACCGGACACTGTCGAGGCCGGCATGCTGATGAGATTTGTCGGCCGCGGCGATGCCCGGCCGCTCCTCAACGTGCCGGCGCTGAGTTGATGGGGTTCCTGCGCTGGCTACTGCGGAGGGCGAAACGGGCGCTCCGCTGGACGGCCCGCAGCTGGCCGGGCCGTCGCCGCAGGTACAGGGTGCGGTTCGACGAAGAGTTGCCTGATTCGCTGGAGCCCGAGGTTCTCTATGTGTGCGGCATCGCGGAGGATTTCTGGAGCGCCTCCCTCCTTTGTCCTTGTGGTTGTGGTGAGGCGATCCACCTGAGCCTTCACAAGGAAGGGCGCCCTCGGTGGACACTGCGCAGCCATGACGACGGAACTGCATCCATATGGCCGTCGGTCCACCGCATTCGCGGATGCGGAAGCCACTTTTTCTTCGAGCACTGTGCTATCCGCTGGTGTCAGACCGAATCCGAGCCGCAGCGCGCGGTACGGGTCCCGCAGCGCGATGGCGGGGTCAACGGCTCGCGCGCCGGGCGGGCAGGAGCGCCGCGGCAACATGACGACGGGGGCACCTTCCGATAGGGTTCAACTTGCCAGCATCGGATAGGTGAACAGGGTGAAGTGAACCAGGTTTAGGGCGAAATGCGCCAACACCGCGGCCTGCAGGCCGCCCTGACGATACGCGAGGCCGTACCCCACGCCCGCCAGCCCGGCGGCCAGCACGTAGACCAAACCGGCCGGCGCATGCACCACACCGAAGAGCGCGGCGGCCACTCCGATCGCGAACGCCTCGCCGTGAGGCCGCTCGGCGAAACGGCGGCTGAGTGCCTCCTGCAGATAGCCGCGGAACAGGGCTTCCTCGGTCAGGCAGACCACCAGCAGCTTGTTCAGCATCCACAGCCAAGCGAGGTCGGGCCACTTCGGTGCGAACGCGAGCTTGCCTAGCACGAGCCCCAGGCCGAGAGAAACCACCGCGGTGAGGAGACCGATCGACAGGCCGCGTGCCCAACTCCAGGCGCCCCGGCGCAGGCACACTGCTGGCCAGACGAGCAACAGCCAAAAGCCGGCGAGCGGCTTGTCCAAGTTGAGATACATGGTGTACGGCACCGCGTCGGGCGTGAGCGGCGCCGGTCCGAACACCCGCAGGTTGTGGAACCCCGGCATCGCATGAAAGCCGAGCACGAGTGCCATCGCGACGAACATGCCGTGTCCCGCGATGCGTAAGGGCCGCGCGCGCTGCGGGGCGATCGCATAAGCGGCCGCGAGCAGCAGCGCGAGAGCGATGAGCGCACGCCAGTCGAGCAGGCCTGCCATCAGCGCTAGCAGATAGCCAGCACCGAGAAGGCCGACGCTCAACGCGCGCAGCCGCGGCCAGAAGAGCGACGCTGCGGCGAGAAAGATGATCGTCCAAACCGCTGTCGTTAGCGACACGCGCGCGCTGGGCCTCCTCCGCCTGCCTGGACGTCCGGGATCGGTGTGAGTACAACCACGCCAGGGTGCCGCCTCGGAATACCTGTTCCTGTCATCTGCCGGCGGGTCTGTTTAGGATCAAGCGGAAGCTTACCGGCCGGCGTGATCAGGGGAAACCGAAGGCGAACGTCCCCGTCTTGGGATGCAACTAAGGCGTTTCTTTCAGCGAGCTCGCCCGGCGCGGGACTCGCAAGAAAACGGCCGCCCGAA
>Ga0214473_10003585_pt1 | contig 18776 bp, 15 predicted proteins | sample RVTome_7_FD_203509 | JGI IMG/M metagenome (GOLD analysis project Ga0214473, IMG submission 203509) | Soil microbial communities from uranium-contaminated site in the Upper Colorado River Basin, Wyoming, United States - RVT98D197 | ecosystem: Environmental > Terrestrial > Soil > Contaminated >... | reverse complement strand
TTCTGCTGGTGGGTGACTGCGAATTTGGAGCCGTGGGGGTGCTGAAACAGCTGGACCAATGGCGTTGGGATTATGTTTTGCGGCAGAAAGGTCGCACGCACGTGTGCCTTCCTGGGCACATGGAATGGCGCGATTTTGCAAGTTGGGTGGAAAAGCCTGGCCGGAGTATGTGGTTGGGACAAGGCTGGTTGACACAATCCAAGATCTATGCGGTGAATTTGCTGGCATATTGGAAAGTTGGGGAAGATGAGCCGTGGTGCCTGGCGACGAACCTTCCTGACCGGCAAATGACGTTGCAAGCATATGCGCGTAGAATGTGGATCGAGGAGATGTTCGGCGATTTGAAAAGTCACGGCTTTGACCTTGAATGTACTATGTTGCGTCATGCAGAAAAACTTTCCCGACTGACCTTGGCAGTGGCTTTGTTGTATGTCTGGTTAATTTCCATCGGCACGAGAACGATCCAGAACAGCCAAAGAGAGCAAGTTGATCGCAAAGACAGGCGAGATTTGAGCATTTTCCAAATTGGCTTACGTTTCATTGAACGTTTATTGATCAATTCAGTTCCATGTCCAATCAATCTTTGTGTTTACCGCTGAATCATCAAACTGTATGGTGGCTAGAAAAAACTTTTGATGTAAGAATATTATTTCACGGAGGTCATTGGGTTAGCGAATTGTCGAATCGCCTAAAATCAACTCGTTTCTAGAAGCCATTAAATTAAATTTTTGGAGGCTAGCATGCAGAGTAATTTAATGCCCACCGTGGTAAAACGCTCGGAAAACGGTCCGTTCATGAAGGAGCCGGATTTTGAACGTGCGCTTTCAAAGCGTACCGCAGAACTGGTAAAACAATATGGGCTGAAGTTCAACCCTCAGACACCGGTTCCATCTGATGATGACATGGCAGACCGCTTGTATATGGCAGGAGTGGATTTGTTTGTGGATCTGGGTGCATATAATCAAACCACCGAGCGCCGCATCCTCTTCAGCCGAAGTGAAGTTGAAGAACTGGTGGGGAAAGCTCGCCATAGACTGGTGTTGGGCGTAGGCAAGGATGCGGTAATCATGCAGCACCGAGAAGTTGAGGGGTATACCCCGGCAGTGGTGCTCAGCGGACCTACTGGAACCCCATGTTCAGAAAAATATCACCCACTCATCCTGATGAGCTGTGCCCAAGAGCCGCTGGTGGATATGCTCGGTGCCGGGTCAGTCTCCACATATATGGGAAATCAAATCATTCCTGGTACCCCTCTTGAAATCCTTGGTGCACGCAGGGATGCCGTACGCAAAGCGGGCAGACCTGGCATGCACATCAGCGATGTGGCGGTACCACTTACCTGCCAGGGCAAAATGGCTGCTGTGGATCCTGAATATGGCCTTCGAACGTCGGATGCATTCCTGGTTTCGCAGATGGTTGAGATGAAGACCAGTTATGATCAGCTCTCGCGGGCAGCTTACCTGCAAGGCATCGGAATGCATGTAGTGGATTTGATGACCCCGCTGATTGGCGGATTGGGCGGTGGTGCTGAAGGTACAGCCGTAGTAACCATTGCATGCCATATCTTGGGTACGATTCTTTATGATGCATCCTATCACATGATGAGCCACACTCATATGCGTTGGGTCAATAATACCGATCGCATGGGGCTTTGGATGCAATCAACCGTCGGACAGGCGCTATCACGTAACACACCCATACCAGCCCTCAATGATATCTACTGTGTATCTGGGGCAGGCGCTGAGGAATTGCTGTGGGAAGTTGCAGCCGGTGCGGTAGCTGGAACTCCTTCAGGCATGAATATGCAGGGTGCCGGGTGCACGGGGGGATTTAAAACCGACCATACAACAGGCCTCGAAGCGCGTTTTATTGCTGAAGTTTCACATGCCTGCTTGGGGATGACACGCCAGAATGCCAATGAGTTAGTGCTGGAACTACTCAGCCATTATGAAAAAACGTTCAACGAACCAAATCGGGGCATGCCATTTCCTGAAGTTTATGACGAAAATACGGTTGAACCGAAAGAGATGTGGTTGGAAAAATACTATAAGGTTAGAGAGGCAGTTATAAAAATGGGATTAGATCTCGATGGAGGTTGGAGGAAGGTGAGACATGGCTAGTGTCAATGATGAAATTCGCAATGCACTTAGAGAAGCACTGATTAATGGAGACATTGATACATCTGTTAATCTTACCCGCAAGGCACTGGAGCAGGGCGAATTACCATTAGATTTGATCCAACAGGTGATCGTCCCGACACTTACAAAAATAGGGCAGGATTTCCAGGACTTCGTCATCTTTCTGCCTGAACTGATGGCGTCTGGCGATGCGGCTGTAAAAATTACAGGCATCCTGGAAGAAGTTATGGTCTCCTCAGGTCAGAGTGTTTCTTCTTTAGGGACAGTGGTCATCGGGACCGTAGAGCACGATGTTCATGACATCGGCAAGAATATTGTCAGCACCCTTTTACGCTCTCAGGGCTTTAAAGTAATTGACCTTGGTCGGGAGGTAGCACCCAGTGCTTTCTTGGATGCGGCGCAGAGGGAGAAAGCGGATATTATTGCCATGTCTTCATTGATGACTACTACTCGCCCTTCAACGCGTAGCACCATCAATCTATTCACGGAAGTAAATATGCGTGAACAATATAAATTCATTGTCGGTGGAGGTTGCATCACGCAAGATTGGGCGAATGAGATTGGTGCGGATGGGTATGCACCCGATGCTGCCTCTGCGGTTGAGCTATGTAAATCCATTCTGGTAAAACCAACAGTTTCAGGAGCTCACTCAGTTTATAGATAATTGCAAGTTGACTATTCCTAAAAAATTCCGTGGGTAAGACTTTAGGGCGTATTTCAGTGAATTCCAACCAAATCCGGATCAATCCGTTGCTACCAATCTTTATCTTTGTGAGATTAGTTGTCTCCACGGTATTTCGGATGGTCTTCCCCTTTTTACCTGCCCTGGCACGGGGACTGGGAGTGCCGATTGAATCGGTTGCTGCGGCAGTGAGCGCTCGGTCGGCATTGGGTTTTATTGGGCCAGCTCTTGGTGCAATTGCGGATATGCGGGGCCGGAAACAGGCACTGGTAGGAGCGCTGTTGCTCTTCAGTGTGTCATTACTTGCCATTGGCATCTGGCCGGCTTATGCAGTTTTTTTTACTGGATTGGTCATTACTGGTGGGACTACCGTGGTCATTGATTCCTCCATTCATGCCTATCTGGGTGACAGAGTGCCTTATGCGCAGCGCGGACGGGCAACTGCCCTGGTCGAGTTAGGGTGGTCGCTCGCATTTGTCATAGGCATTCCCCTCATAGGATGGAGCATGGCACACAGTGGATGGAATGCTCCGTTCATCTGGTTAGGTATTTTGGGCTTGCTAGCGGGCGGGTTGGTTGGGCTGGTCTTACCTCAGACAACACCTGTTGCAGGAAGCTGGGAGGAATTGCGATTAGGCTTACGCCAGATTCTAGCCCCCTCCCCTTTGATGGGTTTGCTCCTGGCGATGCTCATGACACTTAGTAATCAGATAATCAGTATTGTGTTTGGTATTTGGATGGAAGATTCGTTTGGATTAAGTATTACACAGTTAGGGACAGCGTCGATTGTGATCGGTGTGGCAGGGCTGGTTGGTGTTGGCAGTGCGGTGTTATTCACCGATCGACTGGGAAAGAGGCAGGCAATTGGCCTCGGCTTGGTGGTGAACTCAGTGATATGCCTGGTTTTGCCCTTTGTTGTTAATAATTTATGGGGTGCACTGATAGCTTTATTCGTCTTCTATCTTAGCTTCGAATTTGGGCTTACGAGCTTACTGCCCCTCATGACCACGCTATCCACTCAGGCACGCGGTGTATTCATGGCCGCCACACTGGCTTTCTTGTCTTTGGGTGATGCATTAGGCGCATTGATTGGGCCGCTACTGATACGGAGTGGACTAACTATTAACGTATTAGCAACTGTAGTGATTAATGTCTGTGGGCTCGCCGTTTTGGCTATTTTTGTCAAACCGATATTTATTCAACGTCAAACGATTGAAGATTTGGAGTGAACGGCGTAGTAAGCACAAAGGTTATTTATTAGCACATTTTCAAATTGAGAATGTATGCGATATCTTCCATACATTTAAGTATCTTTACTAGTGGCTCAATAAAATATTTCGTAGTGCTCAAGGGTTTTCAATATTTATATTGTAAAGGAGATGCATTGGGCATATTATTTGGGACAAAAATCCCTCCCTCTACGGATAGCTGCCCTTTCCTCCACACGGCATATGTCTCTCGTCTTCCCATCCCAATTCTTCTAAAATCATCATATACGAACCACACGATCTTTTCCTACCAAGAATAATACAGCGTGGCAAGGAACAACCTGACCTGGATCAAAGGCGTGGTTGGGGCTTCAGCGGTCAAGGGTGTGCGTGTGTGCATTTAAGAGCCGCTGGCTGAGATGTTGTTTGGACACGTGCGCAATGGCAGCCGACTTGGGATGATCGGCCATATCCAGCAGCGCATGCGCTTCTAATCCTCAAAGAAAGCTGGCAAGAGGCAACACAGGAGGAACAGCGCGAATTAGTACAGATTGTGATACAGGAAGTCACTTGCTCAATCTAGGAGCAGCAGGTCACCTGGGTCAAGCCACAGCCAGGGTTTGAAATCCTCTTCAAGCTGGTGAATGATCTACAGTCAGATGAGAAAGGTTGTTTCTTCCTTAATCAACCGATCTAAATATGGAACAGATGGGGACAGAAGACTAGGATTTCATTGACGTGCCTGACAATCGCTTGACCTGCCATTTGCATGAGTGTACAATGCAATTCAAGAGATGCAAAGCGAAATCGCCCAGGCGGACCTGAGCGATATCATGCGAAGTGACTCTGAACCTTAGAAACCGTTACTTTTAGATTGATTGATAGCCCATAGCAACGTCAAACTTTTACGCAAGGCGGGGAGGGCGGTCCGCCTCCCCGCAGTCGGTAAAGCTGCACTGGCCCTCTTCCACGTGGAGAGGGCTTTTATTAATAATTCTATCTTTAGTCGTTTAAATCGATTGTATTTCATCTTTTAACGAAAGTCGATGGGCATATGTCCCGAGTTGATCGGGACAAGTATCCCGTTCATCTGTGGATTTTAATCAAATATCTTCTCACAACAATTTATAAGGTTAAACCACCTACAATGAGGAAATGAGTCATAGACGGTTTAAAATTAGAGAATGTGGAATGGTGGGCGGTGTTGCCCTATTTGCCCTCCCATTTTGGTCGGGAAATATTTTTTAAGTGTTTACAAACCACTTATAAAGGTAGCAGTCAGAAAATACAGAAAAAACCTTGCACAATCATTTCAAACGCAAATATAATTGCGAATTAAAGAATCGCGATTCACTATTAATTCAGGAATTCTATTTATCATTACTACCTGGGGAAAAGCTTTTATTTATTCATGAGTGAGGTCACATTACTTAGTCAACTATCCTTAGCGGGTCGGCTTAAGCATTACACAGAAATGGAAGTGATCAGTTAATAGATACAATTATGAAACTCCGGTATTTTTTCATCTCGCGAGTATTGTGTTTCAACAAGGCGCAAGACCGGAGTAACCTCTGGAATATCTATATTGCTTACAATACCTCCCCTCGCGCGGATAGAAAACACTTCACAATGAGTGACAGCCAAAGTGTCCTGAGCTCTATCCAATGAATTATCTAGAAATGAAGATCAAACAAAGCATCTAGAGCTTATTCGTATAAAGGGCGTTTATCTGACCGCACAGGTTGTTGATCATCACTCATTCTTTATATCCATAAATTGATTAATCGTTATACTTTTTGATCGCCTCAAGGATTTTCTCTGGTGATAGAGGTAAATCGTTAATAGGCACTCCAATGGCATCCCAGACAGCGTTTCTTATCGACGGTGCTACGGGATTTACAGGTGCCTCACCTAATCCATTTGCACCCATCGGTCCAAGGGGTTCCGGTGTTTCAATAAAGCCTACTTTTATACGAGGGATATCATTTACAGTAGGTATCAAATACTTATCAAGCGTTAAATTCTCCGTGTGGCCATTATTAACTATCAATTGTTCCATGGTCGAATAACCAAATCCCATGGTTGTTCCACCTGTAACCTGTCCGCGGGCTGCTTTTGGATTGACGACTGTCCCTGGCCAATGAATACTCACAATCTCTTCAACCTTTATTTCTCCAGTTTCTATATCCACGAGTACAGTTGCGATATCACAAGAAAATATAAACACTTCACGGTTAAAGATGTAGTCTTCTTCAGCATACTTCCCTGTATATTCCAATGCATAAAAACCCGTTGCTATCAGCTGGCGGTTCCGCTCAAAGGTCTTGGCCGATACCTCGGGGATTGTTACGTTTAGTCGTTCACCCTCCCGGTATAAGAAGCCATCATGGAAACTAAGGGTTTCTTTTGGGAAGCCAGTTATTTCACCCGCGGTTGTCAAGAGAGAGTCAGTGATTGGCTGGGCAGCTCGCAGAACTGCATGGCCCGACACATATGTCTGTCTGCTGGCTTCTGTGGTGATTGCGTCAGGTGTAATATCTGTGTCTAAACCACTTACGCGTACTGTTGAAAGGGGAACTCCAAGGGCTTCTGCAGCCAATTGTGTCAGGGCTGTATGCGAACCTTGTCCCAGTTCAACCGCGCCGGTTTTCAGGACGACTGAACCATCTGTTCCCATTTCAAGGGTAGCACTGGCATGATCTGCCATTACACGCCCAAGTCCGACGGTGTGCCATGTAGCTGCTATCCCCATCCCCCGGCGTAAATGTGGAGAAGGCTGGCGTTCCATATTTTTGCGCGAGTTCCAGCCCGCTTGTTTCGCAGCTTCACGTATGCATGCTTTCATGGGTAATCCTTCTCGGATCACAGATCCCGAAGGTACCTTATTCCCGGTTTCCAAACCATTGATTAAGCGTAGCTCTACTGGGTCTATCTTCAATTCATATGCTAAAGCTTCCATTTGAGCTTCATAGAAGAAACTGGCTTGGGTTATACCATAGCCGCGCATCGCACCGCTAATAGGATTATTCGTCATAACCAAATTGGATTCCAGACGAGCATTCGGCACATTGTAAGGACCACTCACTGTATCTCCCATTGCTGCGAAGACTCCCAAGCCCGCATTGGCATATGGGCCAGTGTCAAGGAATAATTTCACATCAACTGCTGTTAATTTGCCATTATATTTAGCCCCCATCTTGTAATAAGCAATGGCTGGATGACGCTTCACATGAGTGAGTATTGATTCCTCTCGGGTACGGACAATTTTTACGGGTCGACCACTTGCATGGGCAAGCAACGCTGCATGAATCTGGACATGCGCTTCAACCTTGCCTCCAAATGCGCCTCCGACAGCTGGAATGATAACCTGCACCATGTTTTGTTGAACACCAAGTGCACGAGCAATTTGAAGGCGATCCTGATATGGCCATTGTGAGCTGGTATAGATAATAATCCTACCGGTGAGTGGGTCAATCACGGCAATCGCTTCTTCAGTTTCCAAGAAAGCATGTTCCACAAGTTGCGTTTGATAGGTATTCTCAATGACCACATCAGCTTCATTGAAACCAGATGTTATGTCACCACTTTCAATGACCAGTTTGTCCAATAAATTGCTCCGATCAGGCCATATCTGTGGCGCACCCGGTTCCAATGCTTTCAGTGGGTCGAAGACACCAACTAGAGGTTCGTACTCAACATCGATGGCTTCAAGTCCTGCTTGTGCTGCCTCTTCAGTCTCTGCTGCCAGGCACGCGACTGCATCACCTTGATAACGCACGATATCAGAGCAGAGAAGTGGTTGATCTGGAATTATATGGAGGTAAGAATTCTCACCGGGTATATCTTCATAGGTAAGGATGGTGACGACACCCGGAATCGCCTTGGCACGACTGGTATCGATTCGCCTAATCCTCGCAAACGGATGCTTAGTATACAGGAGTTTACCCACAAGCATTTTTGGGAATCCTAAGTCACATACATAACGAGCCCGACCACGAACGAAATCCTCAGCAGATTCTTTACGGGCTTCTTTGCCAACCACAAATCTATTATTTGGCATCCAATACCTCCGTTCGTAGAGCAGGTTCAACACCATCGGTTACGGAGAGGACAGCTTCAACAATCTCAGCATAACTCGTGCAGCGACAGAGATTTCCTGATATCGCTTCACGGACCTCCTCAGCAGTCGGTTTGGAATTAGCTAACAGAAGTGCATAGACAGACATCAACATCCCAGATGTACAAAAGCCACATTGAAATGCCCAATGATCAATAAAAGCTTTTTGTAAGGGATGTAATACGTCATTTACAGCAAGTCCTTCGACCGTAACTATTGAGGTGCCCTGTGCTTGACCAGCTAATACAAGGCAAGAATTGACTGCTTTGTTGTCCATCACGACAACACATGTGCCGCAATCTCCTTGACCGCAAGCTTCTTTTGCGCCTTTTAGACCTAAATCATCTCGCAGTACTGAGAGAAGTGTCTTGACTGGGTTAGTTACCAGGGTTTTATTTTCTCCATTGACCGTAAACTTTAATTCAATTTCTGCCATCTCGCACTTTCTCCTTGAGCTCAGACCATCCGGATTCAAGCGCTCTGCGAACAAGCACACCTACAATATGTTGACGAAACTCTCGTGTAGCTCGAATATCAGTAATCGGATCTGCATCTTGGATTGCCATTTCTGCAGCGGTTTTGAATATCGCTTCACTAGGTCTAGATCCATTGAGTATGGATTCTGCCTGGTAAGATCGGATTGGCTTTGGTGCAACCGATCCTAATGCAATCCTCGAGTTGCAAAGTAATCCTGCTTCGTCAAGAGAGATGCTTACCGCAGTGCTTGCGACTGCTATTGCCATAGCTCTCCGTTTCCCGAATTTCAGGAATTTTCCTGCAGTAGGCAGCTCTGATGGTTGAAGCTGAATTTCTACTACCAATTCACCTGATTCTAGCAATGTTTTACCCGGACTTATGAAGAAATCACATAACGGCACGATTCGATCGCCGCTTCTGGATCGTAATATTAAGTTAGCATCATAAATAAGAAGTGGAGGGGCAAGATCAGCAGCCGGAGATGCATTCACCAAATTTCCCGCCACGGTTGCTCTATTTCGGATTGGTGGACCAGCTATTTGTCCCCCTGCTTCAATAATAGCTGGAAACGATTGTTTAAGAACAAGTGATGAAAGTAATTCACTAATTGTAACTAGTGCACCTATACGAATGACACCATCTTCTTTGACAATTCGACTAAAAGGGAGCCGATGGATATCAACAAGTAATTGTGGGGCTATATCCTTGGAGCGAATGCGGGGTAATAAATCTGTCCCCCCAGCTAGAACCATCGCGTGTTTATTATCAGCCAGCTCATTTAGAGTTTCTTCGAGATCTGTAGCCGGATAGTAATCACATGTATACATACTTCATTCTCCTTCTCATGAATTACCGAAAACATTCATTGGTGGCAAGTTTATAGTTTTAATCCAAGCTCCTTTTCGATTTCATCACTGACTTGTAAATAAATTTGCCCCCAAAATTCCTTCGGGCGAATGCTCTCTAAATCGTATACCTCATCAAATCGCTTTCCGGTTGGACGTGAGGAAAGGCCTCCAGCATATAAATTCACAAGCTTGCGGACCATCCAGTCTGCATCCTGACGAGTAATTTTTTCACTGGCATGAGTAACCTGTGCGCAAAAACGTGCTTCCAGGCCACTCGCATGACCAGGAAGGCAGAGTGATTGTTGAACGCCTTTGACCATCGCAACACCGGCAGGCACATTGGCTATAGCCTTTGCCGCAGTTTCATAAAGGATGCTTTTTGTTCCCGGCCCACCAATGGGTCGGACAAACGCAACGGTTATTAAACGCGTATTACGGCTTAATGCCTGAAATGCAAGTGATTCTGCGGCGATCATGTCAGGAAATGTGTTGCAACTTAGACTGATATGCCCAGGCGCAGGTCCTACAGTAGAAGCTGAAAAACAAGCCTGGAGAAGTATCATGCCCGCCACGATAGCTATCGCCAGCCCTTCCTTTCCCCCAACATACCCTCCATATAGGGGGGCGTAGAAGGCATTTATACGCGATCCAGTGTGAATGAAATGAACTGCCTTGGTTAGCTCATCGTATGAGGTCTTTAACTCACTAGCAAGACTAACATGATGAAAGTCGGATGGCCGGAAAGCTCCATAGGTCGTTGTGCTGACTTCTCCAATTGCAGTTGTTGATGTCTCGGCACAGCTGATTGACATTCCAGGTCATCCTACTCGCCGTATTATTTCTAATACTCCATGGGCTTCCCGCCAACAGCCCAAGGCTTCCCATGGCGACCCACCTTTGATCGGATGCCCATAAACTGTTGAGAGTGCTGCACTATCGAGGATATCAATCAGCGGCTCTTGTGCATAGCTTATTAAAAGGGGTTCGAAGAGCTCCTCTGGAACGGGCGAGAAAGGCCCCCCACAAACTGCAACAAAACGATTTTCATCAGGCTTTCGAGGTGCCAAAGTAACTGTATCGGCATCTTCACCCAATGTAATAGAAGATGGAATTGAATTTAATGCTCGATCTAGCTCATCTTTGCTGAATAAAATACGACGACCTGTGTTTATGCATAGAACACCACTTTCTTGGGCAAGCTTCAATCCTGCGTCAAAAAGACGGTCGGCTAAAGTGTCTTCGGCGGGTACGAATAGGTCTTTATCCCATCGAATATCATGCGTATTAATTAATTGTTTTATTGGTTTATATATGAATTCTTTGTCAAAATTCTCAGCAGTTGTCAACGGCCCTGTTTCAGCTTTTTCCAGTACATCAACGATGCTTATGTTTTCAGACACAAGGTATTCTCCTGTCTCTATTAATCAAATGCACAAGGCATTCATTAATAAATATACAATCCGATAGATAAACCAGCCTAGCATGATGACGAAAACAATATATGCGTTTTACTTCGTGGTTTTAAAATCCAATTATCTGATAATTTGCAAAAAATCAATTAATTATTATTGACATATAATAAGCATTGTGCTATAAAGTCATCATACGACTGATGTATTACGTCTGATGAATCATTTTCTAAAGCATAAAAGAATAAGGCGAAAATGTCAAGTAAACAGCCAAACTCGGGTAATGAATTAGCTTACATTGGTGGTCGCCGACGACTATATGTTGAAGCATTAGAAGAATTAGAAAAACTAATTAAGGGGAAGAAACTAAAACCTGGTGAAAAGTTGCCATCTGTAGAAGCACTTGTAGGAATCCTTGGTGTATCAAGAACCACGGTGAGAGAGGCTTTGGCAAACCTGGAAACACAAGGATTAATTATTCGCAAACAGGGATCGGGCACGTACGTTTCACATTCATCGGGGAAAGGCTTTATGGGAGGTCTTGAGCGAATTGAGCCTTTCCGGAAAATAGCTAACAGAGCTGGAGTTAACTCGGAGGTGGTTTTCCGTGATGTCAGTGAAATTACACCTGATAAGGAACTTGCCGAAGCGATCGATGTTCAGAAAGATTCCACAGTAATAAAGATTGAAATTGTTGAGGCGATAAATGCAACCCCTACGATTTATATTATTGATTATTTAAAATCAAGTAGTGGTAAAGCGACTGAGCTATCTGATTGGCAAGATTCGGTGATTACTTATCTGGTAAAAAAATGTGATCCACCTCTTACACATACTAGAACAGAAATATTTGCGGTTGGTGCTAGTAAAGTTGTCGCCTCTAAGTTTAATGTTTCGGAAGGGAAACCAATTCTATATCAGGTCGAATCATATTTTTCAAGCTCGGGAGACTTACTTGGGATGGGTTTTGTCTACATTCAGACTGATTACTTTCACTTCTTTGTTAATCGCCGTGTAGTTTAGAAACATGCCGCCTGCATATCATCCAAAGCGCGCACAAAAACAGGGGAGTTAAGTGAATCTATGGATATAAGTATACACAATGCCCTGCACGATAAATACCTTGAGCCTATAAATATTCGGGTAATCGATGGCATGATCACCCAGGTGACTCATGCAGAGGTAAGACCTGGCAGCATCGCAATCGATGCTCAGGGAGCGATGGTCTCTCCGGCGTTCATCGAGCCGCATTTCCATCTCGAAAACTCGGTCCTGCCTGAATTCGTTAATAAAAGCGGCACACTGGATGAGGCTATCCACATCGCCGAGTGGATCAAGGCCGAGATGAGCTTCGAGGATATTATGCGTCGCTCTACACGGGCGTTGCGAGAAGCGATTTTGCATGGTGTCCTGTGGATGCGCGATCATACCGATGTGGATGAAATTGCCAAGCTCGAACTTTTAAAAGCCGTAGTCGCGGTGCGCGAGAAATTCCTGCCAGTGATCGATATTCAAATCGTTGCATTCCCTCAATTTGGGCTGGCGGATAACCCCGAATCCGTGGACCTGATGTGGCAGGCAATGGATCTCGGTGCGGATGTGGTGGGTGGGGTACCGCATCGCGAGAAGAATATGGACCGGGCTGCGCGCCAAATTGAGCTGGCTTTTGAGATTGCGCTAGCAAAGGACGCCGACGTGGACATGCACGTCGATGAAACGGATGACCCGTACTGGCACACCCTTGAGCTCGTGGCAGAAAAAACGATTGAGACCCATTACCAGGGCAGGGTGACTGCAGCACACTGCTGCGCGATGGCGGCCTGGGATGAGATAACTTTCCAGCGCGTGCTTTCAAAACTGGTGCAAGCCGGCATCACCATTTGCACAAATGTGCCGGTTAACCTGCTGCTGCAAGGGCGTACAACCGGAATCCCGGTGCGCAGGGGCATCCCGCGCGTCAACGAGCTACTTGAGGCGGGCGTGAATGTGGTGTGCGGGCAGGATGACCTCCAAAACATGTTCTATCCATTTGGAAATATGGATCCGCTCTCCGTGGCTAATTTTGTAGCCCATGCCGCACACTTAAGCTCCGAGCAGCAAATACTGGATGCCTTCGATATGCCGCGCTACCGGGCGGCAAAATCCTTGAAAGTGAAAGATTACGGCATGTGCGAAGGATCGAGAGCCAATCTGGTGCTCTTTGAGGCAAACTCGGCGGCAGATGCCCTGCGCAGGCAACCAGAGCGACTTTACGTTATCCGCGATGGGGAGGTGCTTGTCCAGAGCGAGCACACCCTGCATTTATCTCCGCTCTTGCCATTTGCCCAAGAAAGTGCTGCTGTACATCAACCAATCCAAAATACTTAGCAAAGGGTAATTTCAATGACCGAATCAGAGATATTGAAGCAACTTTTTGACACCGTATTTCAAGGAAACCCGACAGGAACCCTGGCTGCTGCTCAGCATGGGCTGGAGGCGGGATTGTCTCCCCTGATGATGATTGAGCAAGGCATGACGCCTGCGATCAAAGAAGTGGGAGATCGGTTTGGGGAAGGCGAGATGTTCCTGCCTGAGATGGTCGCCAGTGCCGAGGCGATGGAGGCGGGGTTGCAGGTGCTCGAGCCCCACATTGGTCAGGCACAGGGTCCGAAGAAAAGCCGTATTTTGATCGGCACAGTCCAGGGGGATATTCACGATATAGGCAAGAACATCGTCATCGCGCTGTTAAAGGTGAATGGCTTTGAAGTCGTCGATATCGGACGAGATGTTCCATCCACGGTGTTCGTGGATAAAGCCGTTGACATGGGTGTGGAGATCATCGGGCTTTCTGGGCTGCTAACCACCAGCATGCCCATGATGCGCGATGTCATCCAGATGCTGGAGCAAGACGGCGTGCGCGAGCGGTTCAAGGTGATGATCGGCGGAGGTCCTACCAGCCAGGCATATGCCGACAAGATTGGCGCGGACGGGTATGGCGAGACGGCTTTCAGTGCCGTGTCACTTTCGAACCAGCTGATCCAAAAATAGACAGACATTACTTTCCTTCGAAGGATAAACAACATGCCAGGATTGCATTTTGAAATGATGGAGCGAGCAGACCAGGGGGCGCGGGTGCGGGAGAACGAATTTGATAAGTCCATCTTCCCGCGGCTCAAGGAACTGATTGAAAAATATCAGATCAAATATGATCGTTCTCAACCCATTCCGAATGATGATGCCATGGCAGACAGGCTTTTTGCTGCCGGGATGGAATATGCCATCGAAAAAGGATTGTGGGTATTAAATACCCAGAAAGTAGTCCATTTCTCCGAAGCTGAGATCTGGCGTTACCTGGATAATTATCACACCCCGTTAACTTTTGGTTACGGCAAAGATCAGGTGATGCTCCAGGCACGCAAGCTGGATAGTTATGATCGCCCGCTGGTCATCGGTGGGGGGGCTGGCTCGAGCATGACTGAAGGCGAGGTATACGTCAAGCATATGATGAACTTTGCCATGGAGCCGACCAACGACATGGTTGCAAATGGCAATCCAGCATGGATCGAGGGTCGCGAAATTCGACCATATTCGCCGAACGAGGTGCATGGAGCGATTCAAGAAGTTGGATGGATCCGTGAGGCAATCCGCCGTGTTGGGCGGCCAGGTATGCCGCTATTCGTTGCTCCTGGCTGCGCTGCCTCCGCGCCGCCAGCGGTGGCGATCATCAACGAAGAACGCGGCATTCGCAAAGGCGATTTCATGTACGCGGCACTTTTAACCGAATTGAAATCCGATTACGACCGCCTGATCCGTGCGACTGCAGCATTGGAGAATGGGGTGCACGTGGCGACTTTGACCGCACCCATGATCGGCGGCTGGGCGGGTTCAGCAGAGGGCGCTGCAATCTGTGGGGCTGCCGAAGTGCTGCTGGGTGCGATCTGCCATAGCTCGACCATCGTGGTGCTGCACCCCGTGCACATGAGCCTTAAAAATGGGGCTACCACCCACCGTCAAACCCTGTGGATCGAGAGCATTGTTGGACAGGCTTTTTCACGCAACACTCGCTTCCCGATTGGGCAAAACGTTTTCCTGGATGCCCGCGCCGGAACCTATGAAGTACTCTGGGAGGCAGCTGCAAACGCGATCGTTGCAATCAGCAGTGGTCAACACACGGGTCCCGGACCCAGCGGTATTACCGGCGGAGATGATGTGGACATGATCTCTGGGATCGAACTTCGCATGCTTGGTGAAACGAGCCGTGCTGTAGTAGGTATGAATCGCACACAGGCTAACGAGATAGTCAAGATGTGTTTAAATAAATATGAAGCAACTCTTGGTAACCCGCCTAAAGGAAAGCGCATGCAAGAGTTATATAACATCAACAAACTCCAGGTAAACGACAATTGGCTAGATATGTTTTGTGAAGTCAAGAGCCAATTAAAGAGTTGGGGTGTTCCATACCGCTACTAAAAAGGTATGTAATGGTGTCATCGAATCGTATCTAAGCAGAATTTCTTGGAGGTGCAATGAGAACACGAGGACGATTGCTCCAAGTACTTGACAAGGCAGAGACTGGCCCAATCATAAGTGAAAGAGATTTCGATCGAGAATTCATACAAAAAAGCATAAAGAACCTTGTACAGAAATATGATATCAGATGGGAAGAAGATGTATTCCTGCCACACGATGATGCACTTGCCGATCGTGTGTTTGAAGCTGGTTATGAGCTAGCTTTAAATACTGGAATCTTTTGTACGTCCACAAAACGCAGAATGGTTTGGACTCGCGATGAGTTAGATGAAGTCATCAATACATCACCAACTTCAGTAACACTGGGCGATGGTGAGGATACTGTGGTTATAAGTACCCGGCGACCTGATGATGACAAACGGGTGGCTGTTTGCGGTGGACCATATGGAATTCCGGTTCCTGAGCACCTGTTTGTACCGATTATGCTAAGTTATGCTCAAGAACCATTAATTGATTTTATTGATAATGCTTCTTTTGTTTCCACGTATGGTAGACCTATCCGTGCTGGCTCTCCCTGGGAAGCAATTGCTTGCTGGCAAGAAGCGGACCTTTCTTTTGAAGTTATAAGACGTGCAGGGCGTCCTGGTATGGCTGTCGGTTGTGCAGAAAACTCTCCTACTCATATTGGTGAAGTGTCTTCTAACTCATTTGGAGGCTTTCGCCCCACGGATTGGCATCATGCCGCATTAATCAGTGAGCTTAAGACAAACTATGATCAATTGATCAAGGTAGCACATTTCGCTCGGACTGGATCACATATTCACACTTTTGCAAATAATATTTATGGAGGATACCCAGGAGGAGCCGACGGCATGGCTGTTGCCCTCGTAGCAAGCTTAATCATGCTCCAAGCCACTTACTTCGGATGCACAGTCAACCCTGGACCAACGCACGCCACACTCAGTTGTGATACCCATCCTAAAATGTTGCCTGGGATTGGGGTTGCTTTACAAGGGCTAAATCGCAATACCAATCTGCTCACCACAAGCTTCGCTCGCACTATTGGTGGACCTGGTACGAAGAATATCCTATATGAATCAGCAGCGTTGACACTGGTCGGGGTAACTTCAGGCATTGCACTGATGGAAGGTGTCCAGGCAGCTGTCGGCATAGAAACCGCACATTGCACAGGCCTTGAAGCACGGTTTCTTGCCCAGGTGACCCATGCTGCAGAAAAAATCAGTCGCAAGGAAGCTGCTCCAATTGTCAAGAAGCTTACCGAAAAATATGGTGATGACCTGACGAAAAAACCGATCGGCAAATCATTTGAACAGCTTTATGACTTGGAGAAAGTCAAACCTTTACCTGAATGGCAGAAATTGTATGAAGAAGTATGTAAGGAATTCAAAGCTGAATTTGGCTTAATTTTATAGCGCATCTAGTCCTGGAGGTTATACATGGGAAATCTACAAACTGTTCAAAGTGAATTACTAGGAATTCTCTTAGCAGGTGATACGGACAGCGCGCTGTCTTTAGCTAATGAAGTCCTGAATCAAGGAACCAGCCCAGTTACTTTTTTTGAAGAATGTATCGCCCCATCGTTAGAGGAAATTGGGAAACGTTTTGAGAAGCTTGAGATATTTCTACCGGAGATGGTTCTTGCAGCAGAAATTGTAAACCAGATGAATGATGAAGTCATTTCACCTGCAATTGAAGCGAATCATTCTGAGAAGATCGCCAAATTGGGTAAAGTTTTATTGGCGACTGTACGGGGCGATATGCATGATATAGGCAAGAATATGGTCGCCTTGATGTTAAGAGTAAATGGATTTGAAGTAATTGACCTTGGAACAGATGTGCCTCCGATAGATATCGTTTTAGCGGCAGAAAAGGAAAAAGTGGACATCATTGGATTGTCTTCATTACTAACTACATGCCTGCCATATATGAAAGATGTCTTTGATTACCTGGATGAAGGAAAAGCACGATCGAAATACTCTGTAATCATTGGCGGAGCAGCTGCAACGGGCGAATTTGCTAAATCTATGGGTGCAGATGGTGTCGGGAAATCTGCTGCTGAAGCTGTTTCAATATGCCGTGAAATTATGAAAAGATAAGGAATTTATCACAACACTGACTAGATGCTCTATGATAGATAGCGTACTCCTTGAGAAGAGATCACAATGTGAAAAGAAAATTTTGCATTCTTCAATAAAAGGATGGAGGTGTTTTATAAAACTGGAAATAAAAAATGCTAATTACTTGAATGAAATTAACTACCTAACCAACTCTAGTTTGAAAGGAGAATAAAGATGACGCCTCGAAAAGTAATGATTTTAGGCTTGATAATATTAGGCTGTTGGATTTTGTTGGCAGGATGTCAACAGACACCACAAGAAACTATAGTTCCCGCGAATCCAACTGCAGTGCCAGTTGAACCAACTGCAGTTCCCGTTGAGCCAACTACAGAGGCAGTTGCAGAACCAACTACGCTTACGGTGTGTGCGACATTAGCTGTAGGTCTCGATAATGGTTGGGATAAAACATTCTATGAAAGTTTCCTGCGTGTCCAGCAGGAGGCACCTTATGGATTACAAATCGCTGACCTCAAATATACAGAAGGCTTACTGGGCGATGACGCTAAAGCCGCAATGGACAATTTTGCCAAATCAGGATGTGACATAATCTGGACACACGGAGGATTTAACGACGAGGTGAAGGCACTAAGGGATAAATACCCCGACGTGATGTTCGTCGAAGTAGGCTCAGGTGTTTCAGATTATGGTGGAAATGATTATCACTTTTGGCATCGTTGCTTTGAAGCAGGCTACCTGATGGGTCGAATTGCCGGTAACATGTCTGAAAGTGGTGTAATTGGCGCAGTTGGAAACTATCCTGCTCCAGAAGTTAATGACATTATTAACGCGTTCTTCGCAGGTGCTAAATCTGTAAAGCCGGAGCTCAAGCAAAAAGCTGCATTTATCAATAGTTGGTGGGATCCGCCACAAGCTATGGAAGCCACGAATGCTCAAATCAACGTGGGAGCAACTCATGTTCTTGAAATTGCTGAGTCCTTCGAACCCTGCGTGGATGCAGGAATATATTGCTATGGACCTTACATAGATTATTCTGAATATTATCCTGATAATGCCCTGGCAAGTTTTATCGGGATATGGGATCCACCGATTAAGTGGGCAATCGATCAGTGGTACCAGACTAAAACATCCGGGGAACCATTTGATGCTCCCGAAGAACCCACTTTTAGCATGGTGAACGGTGCCTGTGATGTTAAGATCAACGAAAGCTTAATGAGTAAAATACCGTCAAGCGTACTCGATGATTTCAACTCCACAAAAGAGCAGATTATCAATGGTCAGTTCACGGTGCCGTTCAACCAGGAAGTGCCGGTGTCTGATTCCGACTAAATAGTCACCACATTTGGATCAAG
>Ga0214473_10003584_pt1 | contig 18778 bp, 22 predicted proteins | sample RVTome_7_FD_203509 | JGI IMG/M metagenome (GOLD analysis project Ga0214473, IMG submission 203509) | Soil microbial communities from uranium-contaminated site in the Upper Colorado River Basin, Wyoming, United States - RVT98D197 | ecosystem: Environmental > Terrestrial > Soil > Contaminated >... | reverse complement strand
AGTGTTTTGCAATATGGCTTTTGGGCACCCCTTCCTCCAACAGCTCCCAAGCCAGGCTTATTTTCGTCTCTTGTCGCATCTCCATAGTCTCTCATGGAGGTGTGACATTTCTAAGTGTACATACCGCTAGCTGGACAATTGTTCTAAATTGGGCTTATAATCCATTTCTTTTTAGGAGCAAACATCCTTGAACGGTATCGAAGTCAGCCATTTAAGGCGCGTCTTTAAAACCAGTGTAGGCCGCTTCCGCCGCAAGAGCAAAGAAGTAGTCGCGGTGGATGATGTGTCCTTTGAGGTCCACGATGGCGAGCTCTTCGGCCTGCTGGGCCCGAATGGGGCGGGCAAGACCACCACGGTGAAGGTGCTCGCCACGCTGCTCATCCCCACTGGCGGTGAGGCGCGTGTGGGTGGGCTGGATGTGGTCAAAGACGCCGAAAAGATCCGTTCCCGCATCGGTTTTATCTTCGGTGGGGAGCGTGGGCTCTATTGGCGGCTCTCCGCGTTGGATAACCTGCGCTATTTCGCCAGCCTCTACAACGTCGAGCCGGAAGTTTCGGCCAAACGGATCCCCTATTTGATCGAGATGGTTGGGCTGAAGGGCCGCGAGAAAGAGCGCGTCGAGGGTTACTCGCGCGGCATGAAGCAGCGCCTACACATTGCCCGCTCGCTGATCCACGACCCCGAAATCCTCTTTTTGGACGAGCCGACCATTGGCCTTGATCCAGTGGGGGCGCGCGAGCTGCGCCAGGTGGTGCGCAACCTGCAAGACGAGAAAAAGACTATTTTGCTGACCACGCATTACATGTTCGAGGCCGATGCGTTGTGCCAACGCATCGCGGTCATTAACCAAGGCAACATCGTAGCCATGGATACGCCCTCCGAGCTCAAGAAATTGGTGCAAGACCTTTCGGTGATAGAGCTGGAAGTGTTCGGCGTGCCCGATGAACTGCTCAATAAACTGCGCACGCTGAAATTTGTAGACAACGTCTCAGTGGAAGACCGTGACCAGAAGCAGGCTTTGATGGTGCAGACCACGCGCGGGGCGGAAGCCATCCCCGATCTGCTGCCGCTATTCGACGGGATCAAAGTTGGAAAAGTCACATCCCGTGAACCGACCCTCGAAGACGCATACGTGCGTTTGGTAGGAGGTGATAAGCATGGCCCGGAGTAACCTGCGTAATTGGGCGCGCACTATCGCGGTCACCTTCGAAGTGACGCTGCGCCAGAACTTCACGGATGCTTTCGTCATCTTCGCCATTATTTTTCAGCCTATTATCATCGCCGTCATCGCGCTTTGGATGCTGCGGGAACGCGGCGGCGATTTTGCCATTTTCGTCGTAGTTGGGGCCGGCATGACCGGCCTGTGGAGCAGCCTGCTCTTCGTTAGCGGCAACAGCATCACCGAGGAGCGCTGGGTGGGAACCTTGGAGAATTTGGTAGCTGCTCCCACGCCCATGCCGGTGGTGGTGTTCGGCAAAAATCTCGCTAACGTAACTCAATCCCTGCTTTCCATGATCGCCAGCTATATCCTGGTGGCCTGGCTTTTCCAATTGGACGTGCAGGTGGTACAACCGTTGATCTTCATCGCTTCGATCTTGCTCATGGTGATCTCCTTTATTTGCTTCGGCCTGATCATGGCTTCATTGTTCATTCTCACCCCGGCTGTGCAGAATTTCCAGAATGGCCTGGAATTCCCCGTCTATATTTTGTGTGGTTTCCTTTTCCCCATCGCCCTGCTACCCGGCTGGACCACGCCGATCAGCTATTTGCTCACCCCCTATTGGGCGGCCCGCGCCCTGCAAGGCGCCGCTACGGGCACGGCCTCGTTCAATGAAATTGCGTTGTGTTGGGGCATGATGCTGCTATTTAGCTTGATCTACTTGGCGGCCAGCAAGCGTTTGTTCGGCTATGTTTTGCGCAAAGCCCGCGTGGATGCCACCATAGGCATGCAATAGGAGGCGAGATGTTGAAATCCCTGCGCAACAATACTCGCTTGTTCTTTGACGGAGCTTTGCTTTCCTACATGGCTTTGTTTCGCTGGCTGCGCCCGGCTACCTATATTGCCTCCATGGTCTTTGGCCCGCTCACTTATATGCTCTTCTTCGTCTTCCTGGGCAAATATGCCACCGGGGAGGACAACACTTCCTTTTATGTGATCGGCAACGCGGTGCAAATGGTGGCCTTCAGCGGCATCTTTGGAGTCACCATGAGCATTTCGGGTGACCGCTGGGATGGCACGTTGCCTTACCTGTTCGGCACGCCGGCCAATCGCCTGGCCCTCTTTTTTGGCCGTGCGTTTATGCACGTGATCAATGGCGCCTTTGGTGTGGTGCTCAGTTTTATTTGGGGGGTGTTGCTGCTGGGTCTGGACCTTTCTCAGGCCAACCTGCCCGCGTTGGCCGCGGTGATCCTGGTGACGGCGTTCAGCACCTGCGGGCTGGGTCTGCTCTTTGGCAGTCTCAGCCTGGTCACCCGCAATGTGATGTTCGTCAATAACACGGTGTTCTTCCTGCTGCTCTTTTTCTCCGGCGCCAACATTGCCCTGGACACGATGCCAGCCTGGATGCTCAGCATTTCGTACGCGCTGCCGCTTACGCGCGGCATCGCCGCCGCACGCCAAATTGTGGCTGGGGGCGACCTGGGGCAGGTGCCCGCGCTGCTCGGCGTTGAAGCGCTTTACGGTGTGCTCTACATTGGCCTCGGCTACCTGATGTTTCGCTGGTTCGAGTTCCAGGCGAAGCGCCGCGGGACGCTGGAGGTGGTGTAAATTCTTATGGCTTTGCGCTTGTCATTGCGAGCACTTCGCTACGCTCAGTGTAAACTCCGCGAAGCAATCTCACGCGCGGTGGTGGAGATTGCTTCGTCGGCTACGCCTCCTCGCAATGACGTTTCTAAGCTATAAGCTGTATCCTCCGCTGTCATTCTGAGCCTCCTCACTATTGAGACGAGGAGAAAGCCTATTTTTTGTGGGGCCTCTGGCCCCACACCCCGCTGGGGGCAAATGCTTTTCCCCCAGACCCCCTCGCAAGGGGTGTAATTTACTTTAGTAATTGCCGAGTTCGTGACGTAAGTTGTACTTGTACCGACAGCACACGCGGAGCCGGTACAACTTTGCACTATTTGGACAATTCACTTTCCCATCTTGTCATTGCGAGCACTTCGCTACGCTCAGTGTAAACTCCGCGAAGCAATCTCCCGCTCGGTGGTAGGGATTGCTTCGTCGGCTACGCCCCTCGCAATGACGTTTCTAAGCTATAAGCTTGTTACCACTTTCACCAAGTCGTTTCCCAATAATTCTTCACCCTGGTTTAACCCCAGCTTGTCCTGAGTTTGAATTTATGTCAACCCAAGAGCCTAGAATTGGCTCCCGGGTTCTATTAACATACTTATGTGCCGTTAGGCACAATGATCTTTAGGAGACCACATGCTGCCGTCGTTCTTATTGGCGTTACGAGAGGGTCTGGAAATTGCCTTGATCGTGGGCATTGTTTTTGGAGCTTTGTACCAGTTTAAGCGCCAGGACCTTTTCCGCAGTGTATGGCTTGGCGCTGCCAGCGCAATTCTGGTCAGCCTGGTCCTTGGCGTCTTGTTGAATGTGATCGGCGCATCCCTGGAGGGGAAATCCGAGGCCATTTTTGAGGGGATCATGATGTGGACCGCGGCGGGCGTACTCACCTGGATGATCTTGTGGATGCAGACCCGCGCAAACCGGATGAAACAATTGATCACTGCAAAAGTCAGCCGCGCTACGCGGGCGGGCAGAGTATCGCTGTTTTTGGTGGCGTTCGTCATAGTTGTGCGTGAAGGCATCGAACTAGCGCTTTTTCTGACCGCGTCCATATTCGCCTCCAGTGTCGTTCAGACGATGACCGGGGCGGCCATAGGCTTGGCGCTGGCCTCATTGATTGGCTGGGGCCTGTTCCGCGCAACCATCAAGTTGAACTTGAAGCGTTTTTTCCAGGTGACCAGTATTTTGCTGGTGCTCTTCGCCGCCGGCCTGGTGGCGCACGGCACGCATGAATTTAACGAGGTTGGGCTCATCCCCGGGATCGTCGAGCATGTATGGGACGCGAACTCGGTTCTGAACGAAAGCTCAATTCCTGGCCAGATCTTGAAAACCCTGTTTGGCTATAACGGCAATCCGTCGCTCAGCGAAGTGATGAGCTATTTGCTTTATTTCACAGTGCTCTACTTTGCGACGCGGCCGAGGGCAGTGCGCGTGGCTGCAGGCGACCAGGCTACCCCTTGAATAAGACTAGAAAGATGTGCAATTCAAAGGCCGAGCATATGCTCGGCCTTTTGTTTTCAGCTGCGGGCTAGTCCTCACTTGCCTAGTTTATAATGGTTTGGACGGTGCTTCAGGCTATGTGCCGGGGGGACGCTGGAGGCGGTGTAATACCTGCTACCTAAATTCTGGATATCAATCAAAACATGCTCGATGTCTTTAATCATTTCGCTTTTTTGCTAAATGAACGCCTGAATTCTGGGGCCTTTACAAGTGAAGCAGCAGTAAGACATACATTTTTTCATGCACTTCTTAATTCCCCGGATTATTTTCACTGGGAAGTAATATTTGAATCCCCTTATTCTAAATCTTCGGGGGCAAAGATTGATATTCTTGTTAAATCCAGTCGGGGGAAGAAAGATTTAGTTATAGAATTTAAATATGACAGAAGGAATACAAAAAGAACTAATCCTAAACCGCGTACAATGCAAGCTGCGTCACTTTTCAACGACGTTTTTAGATTAGCATTTTTTGAGAGCAAATCCAAGGCGGAAAGATATCTGATTTATCTAACCGACGCAGAAATGATCGCGTATTTTCGCAATCCCTGTAATAATTTTCAAGATTTTTTTGACCTCCCCGAAAACAAGGTTTACTCAATTAGAAAGGATGATTTCTTGGACCGTCTCCCGGCCTTTAAGAAAAAGTTAAAGGTAGACCCAATAGATTGCAAACTATTGAGCATAATAAGTCGGGATCTAGACAAAAATCATAGCCTTCGAATTTATGGCGTTATCCCCTAATCATCGTAATAAGTGATTCGTTTGAATTATGTTTTTTTGTTTGCCAAATCCTCGGTTTCCTTTCGCAATTTGATTAACTCCACGCCAAATCTCTCTATTCTTCTTACATAAATGTCTAATTCCTTTTTGGTGAAAGAAACAACTTGGTAGTTTAGCCCGACCTTTCCGCTCTTAATTGTTGGCGATCCTTCTGGTTTAATCCGCAATCCAGTTAATTGAGCCTTCTTCCCATATTGGTCAAGATGTCTTTGCTGTTGGAACCAAGTTGAATGAATAATTTTATTCCGAATTTCGTTAATTTTTTCAGCTTCTTTCATGAGAAGATTTGCTTTCCTGACTAAATCATTTCGCATAGCAAAATGTTCTTTCAATATCGGAGGTTTAAACCATTCCAGTCTTGATGCTTTGTATTTATAAAGAATAAAGAATAGCCTTAGTCTGTTTGCAACCGAATTAATCTGGGACGTTACTATTTGCCCTGTCCCGATATCGTTGCTTATTAGCCAACCGATAAACGAGTTCAGTTGCGTATCTAATAGATTGAAAGCAACTATTACCTTTCCGATACCCTTGTATTGGCTAATCAATTCGCTAGTCATTTTCCGTCCCGTTTAACCTTGTAGAGAGATGCTTCTTAGTATAAAACCAAAACTCCTGGTCTTCCGCTTGACATTCCCCTCTAAACCCAGTATTCTTGCACGGTCTTATCAAACTACATTATTCGGCAGTCGCCGCTGTTATTGTTTGAGCTTAGTAACAACTCGGTTCATTCTCCAACACCCGCTTGACTTCTGAATACAAAGGAATAGATGAAATTTACCGAGTTCAACCTCGATGCTCGCCTGTTGGCTGGCATCCAACGCGCCGGCTACCACGCCGCCACTCCCGTCCAGGTCCAGGCCATCCCCCTGGCCATGGCCGGTGAAGATCTGATCGGCACCGCCCAAACCGGCACCGGCAAAACGGCGGCTTTTGTGCTGCCTATTTTGCACAAGCTGCTCAAAGGGCCGCGCGGCCAAACGCGCGCCCTCATCGTCACGCCCACCCGCGAACTGGCCGAGCAGATCCACGAAACAGTGCGCCTGCTGGCCGCCGGCACTGGGCTGCGCAGCGCCACCATTTACGGCGGCGTGAATGCCAAGCGCCAGATCAACACGCTGCGTTCCGGCGTGGAGATCATCGTCGCCTGCCCCGGCCGCTTGCTGGACCTGGTCAACCAGCGCGCCGCCAAGCTGAATGGGGTCGAGATCCTCATCCTGGACGAAGGCGACCGCATGTTTGACATGGGCTTCCTGCCGGATGTGAAACGCATCCTCAAGCTGCTGCCCGCCCAACGCCAGAGCATGCTCTTTTCGGCCACCTTCCCCAAAGAGATCGAAGAGCTGGCCCGCCAGACTTTGCGTAATCCCAAGCGCGTCGCCGTCGGCATCAGCGCGCCGGTGCATACCGTGTCGCATGCCCTCTATCCCGTGTCCCCCAATTTGAAATCCGGCCTGCTGCTTGAGATCCTCAAGCGCACCGATACCGGCTCTGTGCTCATCTTCACCCGCACCAAACACCGCGCTCAAAAAGTGGCCCGCCAGGTGGAGAGCGCGGGCTACAAGGTCACCAGCTTGCATGGCAACCGCAGCCAGGGCCAACGCCAAACCGCGCTGCAGGGTTTCCGCGATCGCCGCTTCCAGATCATGGTGGCCACCGACATTGCCGCCCGCGGCCTGGACGTGGAAAATATCTCGCATGTGATCAACTATGACATGCCGGATACCACGGATGCTTACATCCATCGCATCGGCCGCACCGGGCGCGCCGAGCGCACCGGCGATGCTTTCACGCTGGTGACGCCGGAAGATGACGGCACGCTGCGCGCCCTGGAAAAGGTGATGGGCAAAAAGATCGAACGCCACACCCTGGACGGATTTGATTACAAGGCCGTGCCCGCCAATGCTCAGCGCGAACCTGCCTATGCTCCACCGGCGCGCCGGGGCCGCAATGGCCGCCGCGGCGATACGTATGCACGGCGGATCGCGTCCTATCGCTGAAAATAAGTAGAGTTGTTCCGAAGAAATCTTTCGGAGGGTCCTTCATCGTGCTGGAGCGATCCTCAGGATGATAAGTTGAAAAAGAAAGAGCGGAGAGTCTCTCTCCGCTCTTTTGGTTTATGTCAAGAAATAATGCCGGGGGTGTTGTTTTGATGAGGTTTAAGTAAGGGAAAAGAACATACCTGGTCCTATATCTTTGACAAAACCCATTGGCGTGACAAACAAGCCGTAATCCTCGTCGGTGACCTCGCCAAGAAAGTTTCTGTCTCAGTTAGCGAGTCTGGACGACAAGGGTGCGCAGTTGCTGATAAGTGCAACTATTGACGGTTTATTAATCTCAGAGTATGATTAGCTAAATTAGCTAATCCAATTAGGATGTGAAAAATGAAAGCCAAAACTGTTGCAAAGGTGATCTCCGCCACTGAGGCCAGTAACAACTTTGGTAGTTTGATCGATGAGGCGGCCAAGGGACGTAGTTACTTTGTTGTCACACGGCTTGGAAAAGCTCGTGCGGTTGTGCTTGGCATCGATCAGTATGGAAAACTTCTTGAAGAGCTTGAGATTAAGGCAGAACAAAACGACGCCAAATTTCAAAGGTCACTGCGCGAAGCTCGTGAAGACTATAAGTTGGGCCGGGTAGTGGACGAAAAGGAATTTGACCGGGAGTTCGGATTTTCTAGTGACATGTTCTTGGGGGAAAAACAGTCTCAAGATGGCTAATGGCTCCTATAAACTTGTCTTTACTGAATCCTTTACAAAGGACTTTCGTAAGCTTTCAAGACAAAACCAAGTACGGGTTCGCAAGCGATTAGAAATTTTGAAAGAAAACCCATACTTGGGTAAGAAATTAGAGAATACTCAAATTGGTCAATATCGATTACGAGTAGGAGACATTCGCGTTCGTTACGACATTCTTGAAAAGAATGTCGTTTTACTCAGAGTCCTTAAGCGCGCAGACGCATACCGCTGGTTCTGACGCGATTGCTAGAATAACAAAAAGAGGCAGCAGCTGCTGCCTCTTTTTGTTTGCCTTTGATTAGCCGACTAATTATTTTGCTTTACTCGTATCTCAGTGCTTCCACGATCTGCAGTTTCACCGCTTGGCGGGCGGGGATGATGGCCGCGATCAGTCCAAATGAGATGCCCGCCGCCACCGCCAGCAGGATGCCGCTGGCTGGGAAGGCATATTCAGCCGGGAAGCCGGCTGCCCCGATGGCTTGTACCGCCAGGTATCCCAAGTAAGTCCCCGTCAGTATACCGAACACGGTACCGATGCCCGAAAGGATTAGTGCCTCGGCTAGGATCACCGTGCGCACCTGTTTGCGCGTAGCGCCAATCGCGCGCAGCATGCCGATCTCGCGCGTGCGTTCGATGACGCCGATCGCCAGCGTGTTTACCATGGCGATCAGCGAAGGGATGGCCAGGAACAGCACCAGGGCAGTCACGCCGCTAAAGGCCGCCTGAAATATCTTCAGGTTTTCCTCGATATAAGCTTGCCCGTCCACCAAACGAAATTGCGGATAAGCGCTCAGCAACTCCTTTATGCTGGTTTCCACCGCATTGCGATCTCCCCCAGAGGCAACATCCACCAGGAAAAGCATGTCCTGGGTGACGCCGAAATCCGCTTCCAGATCTGCCTGTGAGATCGTGGCCGTGGGGACCTTGGCGCTCAAGTAATCAGTGGCGATGCCAACTACCTGGTAGGTCTGTGTCCCATTGGGCGTCACTAGCTCGACATTTTCGCCAAGTTTCGCCCCCACCAGCGATGCCATAATCCCGTTGACGATCACGGCCCGCCCCTGTTTCAACTTCTCATAGACCGAACCCTCGTCTCCTTCGGAGAACTGCAGCCCGCTTACCTGTGGGAAAGTTACCGGATCCACACCCATCAATTCCACCACGGTGTCTCCCCATAACACAGGCGCAAAGCGGAAAGTGCTCACCACGCCCACGCCTTCCACCGCGCTAAATTCATCGCGCAGGGTTTGGTTGGCCCCTACGTTGAGCCCCCAAGTGGCTACGGAGGGCGGCAGCACAAGGAAGTCCGCCCCCAGCGATTTGCGCAGGATCTGCGAGAAACCGATCTCCAGGCTGGAAACCAGCGCTGCAGCCATCACCACGATCGCCAGCGCGATCAGCGTAGTGCTGGCGGTCGTTGCAGCTCGCGAAGGTTGACGGGACAAGTTGCCTTCGGCCAATTGCGCCGTTCCGCTGCGTGCATACACTGCCGCCAGAATGGCGCTGAGGATATTGGCCAGCGGCGTCACCAGGGCTGGTGTCACCAGGAACAGCCCCACGATAAATAGCAGACCACCTAGGCTGAGCAGGCTTACGTCTTGGGAGAGCAGCAACGCCAGGGCGGCCGTGATCATCACTACCCCGGTCCAGAATCCAAATCCTGCCATCCGGCGCATAGATATCGCGCCAAGCGGGGGACGCAGCGCCTCCAGTGGAGTGACGCGGCTGGCGGATAAGGCTGGCAGGATCCCAGCAACTAGCGTGATCCCCAAGCCCATGGCAATGCTGCCGATCAGCAAGCTGGCGGAAACCACTGGCCCGCCCATCTGTAGGTTAATGAACTGCTGATAGAAGGGGGTGATAACGGAGATAGATAAGCTGGCAAGCAGATATCCAAACAACAGGCCTAATCCCGTGCCGACGATCCCTTGCAGCAGCCCTTCGGCAAGGATTATCCCGATGATGGTGCCGCGGTTGGCGCCCAAGGTGCGCAACATGCCGATATCGCGGCGCCGCTCAGCCACTACCGTGCGGAAGGTGTTGAAGATAATGAAACCCCCCATCAGTAGCGCAAGTACTCCAAGCAGGTTGAGGATCACTTGCGAAGTGTTAAGTGTTGTCAGGAATTGCGAATTGCTCGCCAATGTCCCGATCTGGTAACTCTCACCGAGTTCGCTTAGGATTCTGTTTTCGATCGTTGTCCGTTCACTTGTGGTCACATTGCCGAAGTTGGCCTCGATAGCGTTGATCTTTCCGGGCAGGTCCAGCATTAGTTGGGCTTGCTCTTGGGTCACCAGAATCTCTTCATTGCCAGCCCCCACATACGGGGGCAGCATGCCCACAACCGTGAGCGTCGTTTCCCCAGTCGCGACAGGCAGCGAGAACGTTTCGCCGAGCGAGACACCGATCGCATCCGCCAGGCTTTTGCTGATCACGGCCGCGTTGCTATCGCTTGCTTCGAGGAAACGGCCTTCATTCACCAGGTAGATATGCATGATCGTTGCCTGAGAAAGGTTTAAACCAACCAGGCTCACCAAGGTCACGCGGTCCACCTGTTCGGGATCTCCGTCGTAGTAATCAACCGGCAGATTCACAACGTGGCTGAGGTAAGCGTTGATCGTGCTCACGCCTTCGATCTCGGACACCCGCGCAGCCTCGGCTAGGTCGAAAGGCTCAGAAGTTTTCAACGTAATGGTGGCATCCACTTCGCCGGCCGCGGCTTTCACGTTGGCCTGGAAAGCGTTAACTAGCGCCGGAAGCATGGTGTTCATGCCGAACAACACCAGCACGCCGAACACGATGGCTAGCGTGGTCAGGGCCGTGCGCAGTTTGCGCCCGGCCAGGTATCGTAAAGCTAAAGTAAATTGCATTTTCATAGCTATCCTAGCTGTCGAGGCTGGTCATTTTTTGTGCGACCACTTCGGCGTTCTTTTTATTCTTGGGTTCCAGGATGGTCTCTTCGACCACCTTGCCATCTTTAAGAAACAAAATGCGATCTGCATAGGCCGCGATGCGCGGGTCGTGAGTCACCACCACCACGGCGCGGCCCCATTCGTTGGCCACCTGGCGCAACAGTGCGGCGATCTCGTCGGAGGAGCGCGTATCCAGGTTGCCGGTCGGTTCGTCGGCGAGGATCAACGCCGGGTCCATCGTCAGAGCGCGGGCCACGGCCACGCGCTGCTGCTCGCCGCCGGAAAGCTGATCGGGCCGGTGACTCTGCCGGCCAGCAAGCCCAACTTTGGCCAGCCATTCTTTGGCTTTCTGTTTGGCTTCGGCTTGCGGTGCGCCATCCAGGGTCATGGGTAATGCGGCATTTTCTACGGCGTCCAACACCGGGATCAGATTGAAGAACTGGAAAATAAAACCGATCTTATGCCGGCGCAATTCTGTGAGCTGGTTATCGTTCAGCTCGCTGAGCTTGTTGCCATCGATGGTAACGGTGCCCTTGGTGGGCCGGTCCAAACCGCCGAGCAAGTGCAGCAGCGTTGATTTTCCGCAGCCGCTAGGGCCCATCACAGCCACGAACTCGCCGGGGTTGACTTCGAACGCGACGTTGTCTAGAGCCGTCACGGCAATGGCTCCGCTTCCGTAGACCTTGCTGAGGTTGCTTGCAGATACAAGTTTCATCTTTTCTCCTGTTATTCTCAAATCGCCCTCGGGCGGATTTTGGTAATTGCGAGCCCGCGCAGCGGGCATGGCCTCTCCTGCTCGGTCTTAATTTACTCTTTTCTTTGGCCGGCCCCGCGGCTTGAGTTCTGGTTGTGGCAGGGGCTGTTTGCGAATTTCATCCAGCCTGGCGTCGAGCAGGTCAAGCCATTTCAGATCTGCTTCCAGGTGCATGATCATCTTGTCCAGCAGGAAGATCTGCGCCAACTGCTGCTTCGGATCGACGCGGTCGCGTCGCTTGGTCAGCTCGTGCAGGTCTTTATATATCCCGCTGCGCTGGGCCTGGATCACCTGATAAGGGTCGGCTTTCTCATCATCAATGCTGAGCATCAGTTTGATGAAGAACTCGTCTCGCTGGTGCTCTCCTGCAATGCCTGTCGCAAACCATTCGTTCAGCTCCGTCCTCCCCCGGGGCGTGAGCCCATAGATTAGTTTTTCCGGCCCGGCGTCCTGGTCCACACCTTCTTTTGCCACCAGGCCGCCTTCTTCCAGCCGGGCAAGCGTGCCGTAGATCTGGGCAGGCTTGACCTCCCAGATCTCCTCCCCGCCCACAATGGCTTCAAAGGCGGCGCGCAGCTCGTACCCGTGGCGTGGGCGCTGGGCGAGAAGTCCAAGAATGGCGTTTCTGACTGACAAGTCGAGTAAATATAAACCAAGTTACTAGATTATGTCAAGCCTCATCCATGATGGCGAGTCAGTTGGAGCGGTATCCTTTTTTAGATTCTGTTGATTGACATGGGATTTACTAATTACTTCCTTAAGCCCCCCCGAATCTAATCACTTCTCCAAACCCTTGACACTTTTCGCACATTTGGTCTATAATGTCGCTAACAAGCCGGTGAGTGAACTGCTTCAAGCACCGGGCGCATAGCCCGGTAACCTAACCAAACCACTCATCCGAAAGGAGCCCCATTTTCCAAAATCGAATAGCAAGCCTAAGTGAAGGCCGAGCAGGTTCTGCTCGCCCGGATTGACGCGCCTACCACTCAAAATAAGGAGCTAACATGTCTTATCACAAGATCACCATCGTCGGTAATTTGGGCCGCGACCCCGAAATGCGCTATACCCCCAGCGGCCAGGCGGTCACTAACTTCAGTGTGGCCACCAACCGCCAGTACACCAACTCCAACGGAGAGAAGATCAAGGAAACGGTGTGGTTCCGGGTTTCTGCGTGGGGGCGGCAGGCTGAAACCGTCAACCAATACCTCAAGACCGGCAGCCAGGTTCTGGTGGACGGGCGCATGACGCCCGATAAAACCACCGGCGGCCCGCGCATCTGGAACCGCCAGGACGGCACCCCGGCCGCATCCTACGAGATCACCGCAGAGCGGGTCGTGTTCCTAAGCGGCCGCGGCGATGGCGCCGCTGCAGGAGGCGACAACTTCCAGAGCGCGCCCGCTGAACCTGAGGGCATGGGCACAGAGGAAGAGATCCCCTTCTAGCCATGGCTGACCCCAACAAAACATCCAAGCCAGGGGAGGCGGGCAAACCCGCCTCCCCGCCGCACCCCAAGATCGTGCTGCCGCCCGGCACCGAAACGATCTATAGCAACGTGGTGCGCATCGCCCATTCACCCTCCGAAATGGTCTTCGATTTCGGGCGGCTGCTGCCCGGCGAAACCGAAGCGCTGATCAAGGCGCGGGTGCTGATGTCGCCGCTCAGCGCAAAATTGCTGCAGCGCGCCTTGGCAGATAACCTGTCTAAGTTCGAGACCGTGTTCGGCGAGATCAAAATCCCGCAGGGCAAAACGCTCGCCGACGACCTTTTTAAGTCGCTCCAGCCACCCGAACCTCCGGCGCAAAAGCCTGAGAGCTAAATCGTGGAACACCTGGAACGCATCGTCGAAAGCATCCGCCAGGATTTCGAAGCCGAGACGGCGGCGCGCGACGCAGCCCTGGCACAGACGCGCCAGCTGACGCGGCACTGCGCGCACGCCATCCGCGCCATCCATCGCGATGAAAAAGAGACGGCCAGGGCCGAACTGGATGCCGCGCGCGCTTTGGCCGAAGCATTGCGCGCCGGGTTAAAAGATTTCCCCGATCTTTATGGCGCCGGTTACACCCAGGATGCGCTCAAGGAATATGCCGAGGCGTCCATCGTGAACGCGCTGGTGCAGAATGAAGAGCTGCCCAGTCCGGAAGACCTGGTGGTGGAATCGGCCACCTATTTGCAAGGACTTGCCGAGGCGGCGGGTGAACTGCGCCGGCGTTGCCTGGATATTTTGCGGCATGGCCATTCGGAAGAAGCCGAGCGCTTGCTTGGCCAGATGGATGATATTTATGCCGTGCTGGTGACTATGGATTACCCCGACGCGGTCACTCATGGCCTGCGCCGCCTCACCGATATTTGCCGCAGCCTGGTGGAACGCACCCGCGGCGACATGACCATCAGCCTGCGCCAGAAGAGTCTCGAGAACAGCCTGCGCAACTTGCAAGATCGCCTGGCTAACGATGACCAAGCCAACAAAAAACCCAAATGAACCAACCCTGGATCAAAGCTTCAGAGATCGGCGAATATCTCTATTGCCAGCGAGCCTGGTGGTATCGCTTGCAGGGAGCCGAATCGGCCAACGTGCAGGAGCTGGCGCAAGGCACACAACTGCATGCGCGGCACGGGCAGGGCTTGAAGCGGGTGGCCTGGCAGCGGTTATTGGCTTACGCGCTGATCATTTTGGCGATTTTTCTTTTCTTACAGCAGTTTTCTTTATAAAGAAACGTGCATGTACGCTCTTCTTGCTCTGCTCCTTTTTGCGCTTGCTTTGTTTTTGCTGCGCACCTCCATCCGGCAGCGGCGCGATCTGGGTCTTCCCGAAGGACGCGTGCTCTATACCGATATGGGCGCGCAACGCCGCGTGGAGAAACCCCTGTATGCCGAGGACCTTAATTTGGCGGGCCGCCCCGACTATTTGGTAGAGAGCGAGCAAGGCCTAGTGCCGGTGGAAGTAAAGAGTGGGCGCACTCCGCAGCAGCCCTTCGCCTCGCATATTTTTCAATTGGCTGCTTATTGCCTGTTGGTGCAGCGCAACTACAAGCGGCGCCCGGCGTATGGCATCATCCGTTATCCTGAGCAAAGCTTCACGGTCGAATTTACGCTGGATTTGGAGCAACGCTTGATCGGACTGCTCGAAGAAATGCGCGCCGCGCTCGATTTGGCTCAGTTGCATCGTTCCCACGAACAAGTCCGGCGCTGCCATTCCTGTGGATATGGCCAGTTGTGCGACGAGCGTTTATAAAACCGAGATCAGCGTGTTACTATAATTTGCACACATGGCTAAGAAAACAAACCAAGTTCTCTTCAAAAATGTAGCCATTCTCTCGGGCGCTGATGAAGGTGGCCCCACAGCCTTAGCCTCCCAGCTCTCCGAGTTTCTGGAAGCACACAAGATCAAATCCAAGTATGGGGGCATACGCGACGAGGCGTTGCGTGAACGCGTTCAGGCTGGGGAATTCGATCTGGTGATTTCCCTGGGCGGAGATGGCACCGTGCTGCGCGTGGGCCATTTGTGTGCGCCGTTGGATATTCCCGTACTCGCCATCAACCAAGGTCACTTTGGCTTTCTCATCGAGGTGGAACCGGATAGTTGGCGGGAACTGTTGCCGCGTTTGGTCAGTGGTGAGTTTTGGTTCGAAAAACGCATGCTGATCCATGTGGAATTGTGGCGGGCCGGCAAACCGAGGGGCAGTTGGGAAGCGCTGAACGAGGCCATGGTGGGCCGCGGCCGCATGGCGCGCCCGGTGCATTTAGCCGCCAGCCTGGATGGGCGCCCGCTAACTACTTACGTGGCCGATGGGTTGATCGTCGCCACCGCCACTGGGTCAACGGCCTACGCTCTGGCGGTGGGCGGCCCCATCTTGCCGCCTACGCTGCGTAACATTTTGCTGGTGCCCGTGGCCGCCCACCTGAGCATCGACCGCGCCATCGTCTTAGACGAAGGGGCAAACATCCGTGTGGAATTCAAGCGCGGTGAGGAAGCCGTTCTTAGTGTAGATGGGCAGCAATCCTCCGAAATGCAGATCGGAGACTGGGTGGACCTGCGTGCCAGCGAGCACAACTTGCGTTTCGTTCGGTTTCAGGAGCCAGGCTATTTCTACCAGCGCTTGCTTTCCATCATGGATAACAATCCGGCAACGGGAAAGGCCGGGTCATGAGCGAAGCCGTCGCCACCTATTGCGCCAACCATCCCGATCGCGAGACGGGGCTGCGCTGCAACCGCTGTGGGAAATATATCTGCAGCCAATGTGCGGTGCGCACTCCTACCGGGTATCGCTGCGAGGAATGTGTGCGCGGCCAACAAAAAAAATTCGAAACTGCAAAAACGTTCGATTACATTATTGGGTTTATCGTCGCAGCCTTTTTATCCGGACTGGGTGGCTGGCTCGCCTCTGTCATCGGTTTTTTTACCATTTTGTTGGCTCCGGCCGCAGGTGGATTGATCGCCGAGGCGGTGCGGGCTGCCACTGGGCGGCGGCGTTCTCCGTTGCTTTTTCGCGTCATTGTGGTTGGTGTCGTGATTGGAGCGGCGCCATTTGTCCTATTGCCCTTACTATTTCTGTTTAACGGCGGAGGTTTTGGGATCTTGCTATCGATTCTATGGCCGCTGCTTTTCCTCTTTGTGGCCGCCTCCACGACTTACTACCGTTTGTCCGGTATCCAGATGAAGCGCTGATATGCTCACTGAACTGCGCATTAAGAATTTTGCCATCATTGAAGATCTCATCCTAGAGTTAGGGGAAGGCCTGATCACGCTGACTGGTGAGACCGGAGCAGGGAAATCCATCCTGGTGGACGCCGTAGAAACATTGCTGGGAGTGCGGGCGGATACCAGCCAGATCCGGGCCGGAGATCAGCGCGCCAGCGTCGAAGGCACCTTCCGCATCTCCGAGCAGATCCGCGCCGAAGTGCATGCCATCTTGCAACGCGAAGACCTGCTCGACGACCCGAAATATCTGCAAATGCAGCGCGAGTTCCGCCGCGAGGGCCGCAATGTGGCGCGGGTGAACGGGCGGCCGGCCACTGTGGCGCTGGTGCGTGAACTGGGAGAGCTGCTCATTGATCTGCACGGCCAATCTGAACATCTTTCTTTATTGCGCGTACCAGCTCACCGCATTTTGTTAGACCGCTATGCAGGCGACGAGCGGGAGCTGGCTGCGTACCAAAGAACCTATACGCAATTGCAAGAGCTGCGCAGAGAATTAGAGAACCTGCGCGCTGCTGAGCAGGACGCGGCGAGGCGCATTGAGCTGCTTACTTTTCAGGTGAAAGAGATCGAAGCCGCCAAGCTGCAGCCCGAGGAAGAGCCAACCCTGAAGGAAGAGCGTACGCGACTGGCCAATGCGGAAGCGTTGGCCGCCAACGCCAATTTGGCTTTGGCCGCGCTGGACGAAAGCGAGGGCGACGCGCCCTCTGCCAATGACCGCATGGGGGCGGCGCTCGATGCGCTTAATCTGCTCGCCAAAGTGGATGCTTCGCAGGCTGGGATAGCGGACCGCGCTCAAACCCTTTTTGACGAATTGAGTGAACTGGCGCGGGACCTGCGCGCCTATCTCGAGCAGATTGAGTTCAATCCAAAACGCCTGGAGGAAGTTGAAGAGCGGCTAGCTTTAATCCAAAGCCTGAGGCGCAAATATGGCGAAGGCATTCCTGAAATTCTGGCATTTGCTCAACGGGCGCATAAAGATCTCGACAATATTTCCCATGCTGAAGAACGCCTGGGCGAGCTAGAACGGGGAGAAATAGATTTGCTGGCAAAGTTGGCCAAAGAAGCTGAAGCGCTTTCTGCCAGAAGGCACGCGGCGGCAGAGAAACTGGGCAGCGCGATTGAAGGCGAACTGGATGATTTGAAAATGGAATCCGCCCGTTTTGGCGTCGACTTCCGTTTGCGCCCCGATCCGGCGGGCATCGAGATCAGCGGAAAGCGCGTGGCCTTTGATTCCTTTGGGCACGAAACCGTTGAATTTTTGGTGGCGCCGAATCCCGGAGAGGGACTCAAACCATTGGTCAAGATTGCCTCAGGCGGGGAAACGGCGCGCCTGATGCTAGCGATGAAGAATGTGCTAGCGCGCGCCGACCAGACGCCCACGCTGATCTTTGACGAGATCGACCAAGGCATCGGCGGACGCGTGGGCGCGGTGGTGGGCGAGAAGTTATGGAAACTAGCCCGCAATCATCAGGTGCTGTGCGTCACCCACTTGCCGCAGTTGGCGGCTTTTGGCGACCAACACTTCAAAGTAGAAAAGTTAGTAGAAAAAGGACGCACGGTGACTACGGTGAATCATCTGCAAGGGGAACCTCGCCTGCAAGAATTGGCCAACATGCTTGGTGAAGTGAGCGAGGGGACGCTGCAATCCGCGAACGAGATTCTCGATGTGGTGCGCGCCAGCACTTCTGCCGCTTAAGCGTGTTATAACTAGCGAAATTAATTAACAGCAGCATGCTGACTTTATTATTTGCGCCAGACGCCGACGAAGCCGCTATCCTCACACTGGTGCTACAGCGCGCCGGTTTTGAAGTACGTTTGGTTACCGAAGCCGAGCAACTTTCACAAGTCTGGCAAGATCGCCCAGCCGAATTATTTTTCTTTGCTTTTGTCGATGAAAAAGGTCTTACGCCAGAATTCATCAGCCAATTGCGCTTGGAAAATCAAGCTCCTATCGTGCTTTTATTGGAAGGCGGCGAAGAAAACCGCCAAATCACTCTTATGGAAGCGGGCGCGGATTTGATCTTCCTGCGCCCTTACAGCCCGCGCCTGTTAGTGGCTCAATTGCGCGCCCTCATGCGCCGCAGCTCTGGCCTGCCTTATTTCAGTTTACCCTCTCTCAGCCAAGCCGGCGTTACTTTGGATCCTTCCAAGCGCAGCGTGGAGGTGGCCGACCACCAACCGGCGCGCCTCACGCAACTGGAATTCCGTCTGCTCTATGCGCTGATGACGCACCCGGGCCGCGTGATTCCCTCAGAGAATCTGGTTGAGTACGTGTGGGGCTATGGCGGAGAGGGCAGTCAGGGTTTGGTGCGTGGACTGATCAGCCGCTTGCGCGGCAAGATCGAGCCCGACCCATCCAGCCCGCGCTATATTTTGACGGAGGCGGGTATTGGTTATTACTTCGAACCGGAACCTGACCAGCAGCGTTTATTCCCAAAAACCGAAACACAATTTACCTAGCTTTTAAATAGCGTTTATGCGGCTTTGCAGGTATATTCCCGCCGAATCATTTTGCAATGGCAGCGATATGCTGAAAGGAAGAAAGAATGAACGAGGCTGTTTGTCCCTCCTGTAACGCCCAGGTCAGCGTCAAGGGGACTCCTAAGAT
>Ga0214473_10003583_pt1 | contig 18786 bp, 16 predicted proteins | sample RVTome_7_FD_203509 | JGI IMG/M metagenome (GOLD analysis project Ga0214473, IMG submission 203509) | Soil microbial communities from uranium-contaminated site in the Upper Colorado River Basin, Wyoming, United States - RVT98D197 | ecosystem: Environmental > Terrestrial > Soil > Contaminated >... | reverse complement strand
CTCTTGAGGATTTTCTGGATTACGCCAGGAAGAACCCCGGCAAGGCGACCTGCGGCACGACGGGTACCGCTACGGTCGGCAACCTGGACCTGGAACTTCTGAAGGCGGCGGCCGGTGTCCAGATCACCCACGTCCCCTACAAGGCCGGTTCCGGGCCTAATATCGCTGCTTTGCTGGGCGGCCACATTGACAGCGCAATGCAGCTCTGGCCCGTGTTGGTGAATCACGTGCGCGGGGGGAAGTTACGCCCCTTGGCCTCGGCATCTTCGCTCAGGGAATTCCCGCAGGTTTCAACCTTCGCGCAAAAGGGTTTCCCGTCGGTGAACCTGGAGGTCTGGTTCGGCTTTTATGGTCCGGCGAATCTGCCGAAGGATGTGCTGGCCAGGTTGAATAGGGCGTTTAAGAAGGCACTCAATGAGACTGAAAACGTTGCGAAGCTCGAAAAAATAGGCTGGAGAGTGGATTACGAAGGAACGACTGAACTATCGGAAAGGGTCAAGAAAGAATTTGCCGCCGTCCAGGAGCTGGTAACAAAGGCGGGCATCAAGCCGGATTAATGGGGTACTCGAAACCGACGGGAAAACTCGGATTCCGTATTTCGTCCGGAAAGGCATGATGAGTAAGACTGACCGCTGGATCGGGCTTTTTTTTGCTCTTTTTTCCACCTACGTCTGTGCAGAAAGCCTGAGACTGGGGCTCGGTACCTTTTACCGGCCGGGCCCCGGTTTTATGCCGTTCTACGCCGGCATCGTTCTTGGCGTTCTCTCCCTGGCATTGGTTTCCCTCGGATTCTTCCGGAATCCGGAAGAGGGGGCGTCCTGGGAATGCTGGGGCAGGATTCTCCTAGTGGTACTGGCCCTATTTGGATTCATGCTACTCCTGGAGAGGTTGGGCTTCTTGCCTAGCGCTTTTCTGTTTATCTGCTTTGTACTTAAGGTCGTGGAGAGACGTGGATGGGGATTCTCCGTGGGCGTGGCTTTGCTCGTGGCCGTGGCCTCGTATGTAGTTTTTGATCTTTTACTAAAGGCCCAGTTGCCGGCCGGTCTCCTGGAAAGATAGAAAAAAAACTTGGACACGATCCAGAACGTATTGTACGGGTTCGCGGTGGCCCTCACCTGGAAGAACCTGGCCTTTGCCTTTGCGGGTGTTCTGTTGGGAACGCTTGTGGGTGTTTTGCCCGGCATTGGACCGGCCGCAGCGATTTCGCTGCTATTGCCTTCCACCTTCCATGCGGATCCGATTGCCTCCATGATCATGCTCTGCGGCCTGTATTACGGCACGATGTACGGAGGTTCCACCACCTCCATTCTGGTGAACATTCCGGGTGAGGCCGCCTCCATCGTCACTTGTTTTGACGGCTACCAGATGGCCCGGCGGGGTAGGGCGGGTCCGGCTCTCGGGATCGCGGCGTTTGGATCGTTTATCGCCGGGACGATTGCGGTGGTGGGACTCATGTTCCTGGCACCGACCTTGGCGTCTTTTGCCCTGAAGTTCGGTTCACCGGAGTATTTTTCACTGATGGTGATGTCCATGGCTCTGGTGACGTACCTCTCCCAGCGGTCCATCCTCAAGGGGATCATGATGGCCGCTCTGGGGCTCGTTCTAAGCGCGGTGGGCTTGGACCCGGTCACCGCCAAGCTCCGTTTCACCTACGACGTCCTGGTTCTCCGGGACGGCCTGGGGATTGTCCCCGTGGTCATGGGGCTTTTCGGAGTGTCCGAGGTGCTGTTGAACGTCGGAGTGCGGATCGATCGGGAGGTCTTTAAGACCAAGATCAAGAGTTTGTTTCCCACCCGGCGAGACTGGAAGGATTCTTCCATGCCGATTGTTCGCGGTTCGTTTCTGGGATTTTTCCTGGGGATCATCCCCGGCATCGGAACGATCATTCCCACATTCATGTCTTACGGCCTGGAGAAGCGCTTGTCCAAGCATCCCGAGCAGTTTGGCACGGGCAGGATCGAGGGCCTCGCGGGGCCGGAAGCCTGCAACAATTCGGCGGCCACCGGTAATTTTGTTCCCATGCTCTCTCTGGGGATTCCCGCCAACGCCATCACGGCCATTCTTCTGGGTGCGCTCACCATCTACGGTTTGCAGCCGGGTCCGTTGCTGATCAGGGAACATCCCGATCTATTTTGGGGGGTCATCGCCTCCATGTACATCGGCAATGCCATGCTTCTGGTCCTGAACTTGCCCCTCATTCCCTTGTGGGTGCAGATCCTCAGAGTCCCTTACATGATCCTCTATCCCCTGATTCTTCTGTTTTGCCTCATCGGCGCCTACAGCCTCAACAACAATGTGGGCGATGTGATCATCATGGGCATTTTCGGCGTGGTGGGGTTCCTGATGAAAAAGTTCCAGTTTGAGCCGGCCCCCCTGGTCCTGGCCCTGGTTCTGGGACCCATGCTGGAGGAAAACCTTCGCCAGTCCCTGCTCATTTCCGGCGGAAGCTTTGCCACTTTTTTGACCCGTCCCCTTTCCGCCTTCTTCCTGATCGTATCCCTGGCGATTCTTTTTCTTCCCCTCTTCAGATCGCGGTCCTTCGCCCGGGGGGAGCGATGAGATCCTTCGGCGTTATTTCCTCTGTGAACTTTTGCAGCTGCGTGATGTGCGGGCGATTGTCTTTTTTGATTCTGCGGGAAAAAATAGATTATCGCGAGACCGGCGAAAGCAAAATTGACACCAACGGATTCAAATTTTATATATGAAAGCCATATTGACGGCCACGTGATGAAAGGGACGGGAGGGTCTGACGATTTTTCGATATAAGCAGAATATCATGCTCCGGTTAAATTAGAGGGAAAAAGGTTATGGCAGAAGAAAGAAGACCAAGAAAAACAGCGACAGAGGCTGCGGCAAAGGTCCCGAAGATGGTCAGGGCCAATTTGACGGAGAATCTAAAAGCCAAAGAGGAGGGGAAACCCGTAGCCTACTGTTTTATTGTCAATGCCTACGACGAGATCCTCCGTGCGATGGATATAGTCCCTGCGTGGGTTGAAAGCTATTCCGGCATATGTGCCGTGAAGCGCGATGCAGGAAGATTCCTGGAAAAAGCAGAATCGGAGAATCTCTCCCGCTCCCTTTGTACCTATGCCACGTGCGGGCTAGGTTTCGATATCTGGAGGAAGGAGCTTAACGGAGAAATGCCTCCCGACGCCCCCTGGGGCGGGCTATCTAAGCCAGATCTCATTCTGGGGAGTGGGCAGATGTTATGCGATCCGAGGTACAAGTGGCCTCAAGCAGCACAACACTATATGAAGGATGTGCCCACTTACATTGGAGGTTTTTACTGGCCCCCGTTCGATCGAAATGTGGATCATCGAGAAGTTGAGCCGTATTATGTAAAGTATGCCGTGAAAGAGCTTCGAGGAGCCATCGAGTTCATCGAAAAACATACCGGAAGAAAGATGGACTGGGATAAGCTTGAAGAACGGGTCGATTGGGTGGACAGGACCTGGGATATGTTCATCAACGCCTATGAACTTCGCAAGGCGATTCCCACTCCCATGGATACAGGGGATGCCATGAACACAATGGTTCCCCTGGCCTTTATGCTTGGGACCCAGGAGGCCTACACTTTTTACAGCGAATTATACGATGAACTAAAACAAAAAAACGAAAAGAAAGAAGGTGTCGTTTCAGACGAAAGATATAGGCTTCTCTGGGGTGCCGGATTGCCGTCCTGGTTTGCCCTGAACGACTTCCAATACTTCAATAGCAAGGGCGCTACCTTTCCGGTGGAAAGGACCTACCGGGAGGCAGAGCGGATTGACAGACTCGAACTGCCCAAGGCAGAGGACCCTCTCGAGCATATTGCGAGAAGGTGGATAAGATATTGGACCCACTGGTACGGCCCGGCGAGACAGCGACCCTTTTCTATTCCGGAAGTGGAGAGACTGATCGAGTACATTAGAGATTATCGAATTGATGGCGTTGTCTTTCATGAGGCCTTCTCCTGCCGGACATGGCATGCCGGGATTCTCTTACAGGCCCGGGTATTGAAGAAGGTCTACGGAGAGATTCCCATCCTGATCTTAGAGGGCGATATCGTGGATATCGGCTCCTATAATGAGGCGGATACCCACCACCGAATCGATGCGTTTATAGAATCATTGGAAGCAACGAAGAGGAAGAAGCAGTGGTGATCCTATGGCAGGATATTTTGCAGGAGTAGACATCGGATCCACCATGACGAAGGTGGTCATCATTCGTGAGGGGATGGTCAGTTCCGTGATTGGGCCGACCGGACCTGAACATCGAAGGCTGGCTTACAGGGTGATGACAGAAGCTCTCGACAGGTCAAATCTTTCTTTCGAAGAACTCTCTTACGTGGATAAACAGATCACCGAGATCTCTTGCCACGCGAGAGGCATCCATAGCCTCTTGCCCACGGCGAGGACCATCATTGATATGGGGGGGCAGGACAGTAAGGGCATTCGACTAAAAGACGGGAAGGTTGCCAACTTCGTGATGAATGATAAATGTGCCGCCGGGACAGGACGGTTTCTTGAGGTCATCGCCGAAAGCCTGGGGCTGAGATTGGAGGACTTAGGAAGATTATCCTTATCCGCTGAGAGAACGATAAAGGTTAGCAATACCTGTACGGTCTTTGCTGAACAAGAAATCGTCTCCCAATTGGCGGGTGGCGAGCGGGTGGAGAATCTCATCGCAGGGATTCATGAGGCCATTGCCACAAGGATTTTTGGGATGTTGGGAAGGCTTAAAATAGAGAAGGACGTGGCGGTCACCGGAGGGGCCGCAAAGAATATCGGCCTGATCAAAGCCCTGGAGGATAAGTTTGGATATGAGATGATGGCCCCTCCGGAGCCTCTGCTCACCGGGGCCATAGGTGCAGCGTTGCTTGGCAGGGATATTGTCGAGAAGGCCGCTCAAGGTAGTAGCCCGATCGTTAGATCTGATCGGAGTCTAGGGGAAGCTACATTCTTTACATAGTACTTTATGGCCGGAGGGTAAACTTGGATACGCCCCGGTTTTGGGTTAAGGTTACGGTTAGGAAGCCAGTTTCGTGTTTCGTAAAAGGGGGTAATAAAAGTCTTTAAGACAAGCGACCTTACCGAATAACGAAACGGGCATCCTTCGACAAGCCTGTCCTGAGGGAACTGTTCACCCTTCGACAGGCTCAGGGCGAACGGTGAATCGAAGGTCTCAGGACGAACGGTTTTTCCCCCGATCATGGTGAGCCTGTCGAACCATACCGTCGTCGTAAGACGTTTATTTTCTAATCAAGGCGGGACCCTCTTCAGATGGGCTATTTTCTGGGAGTTGATATTGGTTCCGGTTTTTGTAAAGCGGTTGTTTTGGCTGGGGAAAGGGCGAGAGCCTCTGCCCTCATTCCCTCGGCAGGGAATTACCGGCAGACTGCTGAAAGGGTGGTGGCAGATGCCCTGGGGAGGGCGAACCTCTCTTCTGACCGCATTTCTTATACGGTTGCTACAGGTTACGGAGCATCCTGTCTCCCTTGTTCTAATGAGGTCCTGACAGATATATCGTGTCAGGCGGAAGGAATTTACCATCTATTCCCATCAGTGAGAACGGTCATCGATATCGGCGCCCAGTTTACTAAGGTCATCAAGCTCGACGATGCCGGACGGGTTACAAACTTCATTCTCAACGAAAAATGCGCGGGGGGAAGCGGAAGGTTCCTGCAAATCATTGCCCGGGTATTACATATTGACTTGGATGAAATTGGCCATCTCTCTCTCAAATCTCAGAACCCCGTTGATTTTACCACCGGTTGTGCCGTCTTTGCCGAATCAGAGGCTGTGTCACGTATCGCGGAAGGGGCCTTGAAAGAGGATATTCTATCAGGCATTCATAAAGCCATGGCATCCAAGATCATCAATCTGGTTGAGCGAATAGGGCCTGAGAAGGATTGTGCCTTAACGGGTGGAGGCGCAAAGGATATCGGGTTAGTCAGGGTCTTGGAAAGGAGTCTTGGAATGGTTCTTTCTGTACCGGAAAGGCCGCAAATTTCAGCAGCTTTCGGCGCTGCTCTGGTGGGAATGAAAAAGTCTTTTGCTCAGAATGAAGCTCTCCGCCCACAGGGCGGAGTTCCCGGATAAGGTGTTATCCCAGATGTTGTATTACCGAAACCGGGCAAGGCTACTTCCAAAACATTGCAATTGCGGATTATCGGAAATCAGGGTCACACAGGAATTCATTTTGGGTGAAGTCCTGATTTCATATGGAAATGCATGCAGCCAGCCCTTAAAGGTGCCGCTTCAATGTTTTTCCAGCACCCTCGTCCGGTTTCTGCGGGTTTTTTTTGAAACTGGCGTGTTATCTTTCGTACTATGCCCTTTGACTCCGCCTATCCCGCCGAAGGCGGGATGGGCCACATTTCCCAAGGAGGTCTCATATGAATAGGTACATTGCTTTTATCAGTTTAGTGTGGATCGTTTATGCATTGGGTATTGGACCTTCAACGGTTCAAGCCCAGCCCTATCCCAGCCACCCTGTCCATATGGTTGTCCCTATGGACGCTGGGTCAATGGCAGATACGGCCGCGAGAGGCGTTACCGATGAGTTTGGCAAGATCCTTAAAACTCCGGTTGTCGTGTTAAATAAGCCGGGAGCGGCCGCCACCTTGGGTACGGACTTTGTCGTAAAAAGTAAAAAGGATGGCTATACGATTGTCTATGCACCCACCTCAGCTATTGTTTATGCCAGGGCGACCAATCCCGAGATTGTCCCCTATGACCCTGCCAAGGATCTGGAACCCTTGGGTTTGCACTGCTACATTCCCCTGGCCGTAGCCGTGCAAGAAAGCTCTCCTTGGAAAACCTTTAAGGAATTGATTGACCATGCCAAGCAGAACCCCGGAAGCATCCGTTTCGGTATACAAGGGCTGGGATCCATTGATCACTTCAACTTGGAGATCATAAAATCATTGACAGGGACACAGTTCAATATCATCCCATTCAAAGGACCCGCTGCCACTGCAACCGCGATGTTGGGCGGACATGTTGACGCTACTGTCTTAGCCGAGGGCCTGGTCGGCCCTCATGCCAGAGCAGGCAAACTGCGGATACTCCTGTTCAGCCTTAAAATGCGTAAATATCCCAATGTCCCCACGATTACTGAATTGGGTTACAATCAAGGCCTCCATTCAGGATGGTTCGCATGGTTCGCCCCGGTCGGGATTCCTGATGATGTGAAGAGGGTTCTCGTGCCCGCCATCGAGAAGATGGTCAAGACTCCTGAAGTGGTAGAAAAGATTGAGAAGCTGGGATTGATTGTGGATTATAAGCCGCCGGAAGAACTTCGAAAGATCGTGACGGGCGAGTATGAGGTCGCCCGCGGCATAGCGCTCAAATTGGGTCTGGGTAAATAGTGCCCTATTCCCGCAAGGTACTCTCGGACCATGAGAATCGTTAACCCCCCTATTCCCCCCTTAGTTTAAGGGGGGATGAAGGAGGGTTAGAGTTACGAACACGCGACACGGACACGGTCACGTCATTTTCTGCACAATCAGGAGGTATTACTTGGCAACGCAAGGCATCGAAGATTTGTATAAGCAGTTTCCCGATGTCCATCCGAATATCGTATTGAAGACAGACGCTCTGCGACAGGGGATCGACATCAGTGAGGCCGCGATGGAGAACTTTCGTCATAGAGACGACCTGATGTGGAAAGGCTTTCATCTCTTCTCCTACGATTTTAAGAAGACGAAGGTCTACGGAGATAAGATCCCGTGGATCATGCGCCTTGAAGACGGTTGCCCTGTCATGGTCCGGACAAATGAACATTCTCCGTATCTGCTCGATTTCAGGGATGGCCAATTTTTCATCTCCGAAAACAGCGATTTCATTGCCACGAAGATCTATTTTGAGCGCAAACCGCGGTGGTATGACATGAGAACGGAAAATGGCATCCAGATGTCGGCCATTGCCCAGGGACAGACTTCTCTCGTTTTCGTCACCATGAATAAGTATTGTGAATTCTGGAATACGGGGGATCAATGCCTTTTCTGCGACATCAACGCGACCCTCAAGGACCAGAAAGCAGGGGGTGAGGATGTCGTAGCCCGCACCGACCCTGAAATGATTGCCGAAGTAGTCAAGACGGCCATCACGGTCGATCATCACTTCAACCAATTGCTCGTTACGGGAGGGACAATCCTGGGTCAATATAAAGGCCAAACCGAGCTGGATTATTACATCACCCGGTTGAACGCAATAAAGAAGAAGCTGCAGGCGTGGATTCCGACCTGCGTCCAGATTGCGCCTTACGATGACGAAGGCTTGAAGAGGCTTCATGAGACGGGTTTTTGCTCCCTGGAACCGAATATGGAAGTCTGGGGTGAGAAGCTGTTTAAATGGATCTGCCCGGGAAAGGACAAATACATCGGTTACGATGAATGGATCAGAAGGACCATCAGGGCCGTTGATTTCTGGGGACCGGGCTTGGTCAATCCGAACTTTGTCCTTGGAGTCGAGATGGCCCAGCCGCACGGGTTCAAAGACGTCAGCTCAGCCGTAAAGTCGACAGCTGACGGCTGGGATTTTCTGATGAGCCACGGAGTGGTCCCACGGTACAATCTGTGGACGAGAGAAGCGGGTTCAGCGTTCGCTGACCAGGAAGCTCCTCCTTTGGAATATTTCATCGAGGTGCAGAAGGCCTACGCAGAACTTCGGTGGAAGCACAAGTTCGACCCTCCGTTTCCGGCAACACACAGCCGTTACCAATATGGACTGAACTCCCTGCAGGACTTCGAGTACTATCACGGCGCGGGAACAACCTCGAAGAAGAACCTCGATGTCAGGCTTGGAATCCCACCGGGTGAAAAAGGGGGTTGTGAAGACGAGGAAGGCTATACCCTGACATGGAGATGACGATGGACGATGGACGTCAAAACAAGAAGGCTTCCCAACTCATGGAGATAAGGCATGGAGACTGAGAAAAGACTCGCCCAGTATGTGACAGATACTGCGTACGAAGACCTGCCTGAGAAACCGATTGGAGTCGCAAAGAATGTGATCCTGACGATCTTGGGGACCACCCTTGCGGGCGCCCACGCGGAGGGCTGTGGGGCCCTTGTAGACCAGGTCCGGCAATGGGGCGGAAGAAAAGAAGCCACCCTTCTCATTCATGGCGGCAAGGTGCCGGCCTACAATGCGGCCCTCGTGAACAGCACGATGGCTCGTGCCCTCGATTTCTGCGACGGCATGGTTCCGGGGATGCACCTCGGCTCGTCTTCCGTTCCAACCGCATTAGCAGCCGTGGAGCTGGCCGGGGGCTGCAGCGGCAAAGAGTTTCTCACCGCCTTGGTTGTGGGCATGGAGATCGCATCGAGGCTGAACAGCGTCTCTATTTACGATGGTTTCGATCCCACCGGAGTCTGCAGTATCCTTGCCACCGCCGCGATCGCCGGCAGGATCATCCGTCTCGACTCTCAACAGATGTTAAATGCCCTGGCCCTCGCTTTCAACAAGGCCGGCGGAAGCATGCAGAGCAATATAGACGGCTCCCTGGCCGTCAGGGTAATCCAAGGGTTCGTTTCTCAATCCGGGATCATCTCGGCTGAGTTCGCACAGAGGGGAATTACGGGGCCCAAGAATTTTCTCGAAGGCATTTATGGCTATTTTCACCTTTATGCTAAAGATCGATGCCTTCCGGAAGCTGTGACACAGGGATTGGGAAAAACATTTGAGGTGAGTAAGATCATGTTCAAGAAGTATCCCAGTTGCGGAGGGACACTGGCGCCCACCGATGCCGTTCTTGATCTGGTTAAGGAGAGGGATCTTACTCCGGAAAACGTTGAACGGGTCGAGATCAAGGTCTCTCCCCACGTTTATAAGTTGGTGGGGGGGCGGTTCAAGATTGGTGATAACCCGAAGGTGGACGCTCAATTCAATATCCAATACTGCGTCGCAAATGCTTTGCTGAGAAAGAGCTCCAAACTGCCCCATTTCGATGAATCCTATATTAGAGACCCGGAGATCATGCAGCTTATCAAGAAGGTCCATGTTTCCGATGATCCCACCCTCGAAGATCCGGGGAGGTTTGTTTTCACTGTGGGGGCGCGCGTGAGGGTTACCACCAGGCAAGGGAGCATTTACGATAAATCTGTTGACATTCCCCGTGGCTTCCCCGGCAATCCATTGACCCACGCAGAACACATGGAACGCTTCCAAGATTGTGTCAACTATTCGGATAGGCCCTTGCCCAAGGGGAATATAGAGAAGATAATCTCCATGGTTGATCGGCTCGAGGAGACGAAAGATATCCGCACGCTCATCCCTTTACTCTTGGTTAAAGCGAAAAAGAGGTAAATTTCTTGGCCCAAATTCGTAGGAGGTGTTTATGAGTCGGAGGACGATGATCGTTTTAGGTATTTTCCTGTTAGGACTCGCCGTTCCCGGTTGGTCGGGTGAGGTTCAGTATCCGACAAAGCAGATCCATATGTGGGTAGGATTCGCTGCCGGAGGCTCCACGGACATCCTGTGCCGATCAATCTCAAACGCAGCAGAGAAGATTTTGGGCCAGCCCATTATCGTGGAGAATAAGCCTGGCGGAGGGGGAGCACTCCTGCTGGGACTCTTAAGCTCAGTCCGGCCCGACGGATACACAGCGGCCACCACCTCGGATACCCCATTCACCCGGGCGCCTCACCTGATCAATGTGAAGTACGATTCGATGAAGGACTTTTCCCCGATTATCAGGCTCGGGCTGCAGAGGCAGGGAGTCGTCGTAAAGGCTGACAGTTCCTTCAAGAAGTTTCAGGACCTTGTTGATTACGCAAGGAAGAACCCGGGCCAGGTGACTTACGGAACCCCTGGTCCCGGGACGACTCCCCATCTGGCCATGGAGAAAATTGCCCTTCATGAGAAAGTCAAGTTTCAACATGTTCCTTTTCAAGGGGATACGCCTGCCATGTCGGCGATCCTCGGGGGACACGTTATGGCAGCCTCAACAGGAGCGTTGGGCTGGATGTCTCATGTGAAGGCCGGCTCCTTGAGGCTCATACTCGTCTACGAATCGGAAGGCATTGAGCAGTTTCCAGAGGCTCAGACTTTTAAGAAGCTGGGATACGAGTTCGAAGTGCCTACTGCACAGATGATCTCGGTACCCAAAGATGTCCCCAAGCCCATTATCGATAAACTCATTGCTGTCTTTTCTGAGGCCATGATGTCCCCTCAGTTTCAGAAGGTGGCTCGCGAGCAGGAGCTTCTTTCGGCCAAACCTTTCACTGGAGCCGAGTTCCATCAATGGCTTCAGGCTCAGTACAATACATATGCCACATTCATCAAAGAGGTGGGACTTCAGAAAAAATAGGAGAAATGGAGAAAAGCTGTGCCTTACCATTCTCTGAGAGATTTTCTCGTAAAGGCTGAGGCTGAAGGGCAGCTCGTTCGGATCAAGGAGCAGGTCCTCCCAGAGCCGGATATCAGGGCCGCCGCGTGTGCGGCTGGCCGATTGCCAGGAGGGCCAGTTCTCCTCTTCGAGCACATCCGGGGGTACGGTGACAAACAGGTGGCCATGAATGTTCACGGGTCCTGGCAGAACCATGCCCTGATGCTCGACCTTCCCAAGGAGACAGACCTCAAGGCCCAGTTTCACGAGTTTTCAAAGCGCTGGGACCGCTACCCGGTCCCCCCTAAACGCGTGGAGGATGCTCCCCTTAAAGAGGTGATCATCGATAAGAATCCCAGCCTTTTTCGGGAACTGCCCCTTTTCCGTGTCAATCCCATGGATGGTGGATTTTACCTCTCCAAAGCCTGTGTGATTTCCCGGGATCCAGAAAACCCGGAAATTCAAAACGTCGGCATCTACCGCCTGCACGTGAAGGATCATGACCGGATAGGGGTACAGGCTGGAGCTCAGCATGACTTAGGCGTTCACCTGCGCAAGGCTGAAGAGATGAATATCCCTCTTCGGGTTGCCATCGCTGTTTCAAACGAACCTGTCGTCAGCTTGGTTGCCTGCACCCCGTTGAAATACGATGAGGACGAATACAGCATGGTAGGTGCCATTCGGGGTGAGCCGGCGGAGATCATTGCATCCGAGCGCGGAAACCTCGATGTGCCAGCAGGAGCGGAGGTTGTCATTGAGGGAGAGATCATCCCGCGGCAAAGGTTTGTGGAAGGCCCTTTCGCTGAGTTTACGGGATACTATTCCGCCTCGATGATTCAAGCTGAAATGAAGGTCGACCTGATCTCAAGGCGGCGCGATCCCATCATCTTTGAAAACCTTTACACCGGCCTTCCCTGGAATGAGATCGATTACCTGATGGCCCTGGATACGAGCGTCACCCTTTTCAAGCAGATGAAGGCAGAGTTCCCTGAAATCGATGCCGTCAACGCCATGTATACCCACGGGTATTGCGTCATCATCTCTTCGAAAATGCGTTTTGGCGGCTTTGCCAAGACCCTTGGATGTCGGCTTCTTTCAACTCCTCATGGGATTGCCTACCCAAAGTTTATCATCATCGTGGACGAAGACATCGATCCCTTTGACCTCCAGCAAGTGCTTTGGGCGATCACCGTCCGTTTCCGGCCGGAACGCGATCTGGTCGTCATTCCAAACGCGCCCGGTTCCACAGTCGATCCGGCCCATCTCGTCAGGGGACTGGCTACCAAAGTGATTATCGATGCCACGAAACCAGCATTCCCGGATGTTCCGATGACAGATGCCTCCGTTGTGGAAACGCCCCCGGACGTATCCTCGTGGATGGAGAAGATCCGAAGGATGAGAGGGGATATATGATCTGCCCAAGATGCGATGATGATCGAGCGGATAAGATCTTCGAAGCCCCTGAAGATGGGAGCTGGGAAGTCTACCGGTGTCCGCGTTGTTACTTTACCTGGCGAAACACGGAAGAAAAGGAAGTAACCGATCCCAAGCTTTACAGTCCTAAGTTCAAGTTGAACGATCGTCAGATTCAGAATATGGCGCCGAAACCGCCCATACCACCATTGAGAAAAACCCGGGAGGGGAAGAATAGTCGTTAAGGTTATGGTTACGGCTACGAGGCCCGTTGAAAACAATGAACGATGGACGATGAACAATGAACGATGGACGATGGACGATGGACGATGATCCTTCGACAGGCATGTCCTGAACGAACCGTTCGTACTTCGACAAGTTCAAGCCTGTCCTGAGCGCCGTTCGGTCCTTCGAGAGCCTCAGGACGAACGGCGTCGAAGGGTTCAGGACGATCATGGTGAGCTTGTCGAACCATTATCGTTTAACATTGATCGTCATGACGATTATGAAGACCATTGACACCTTTTCGAGCCTCTTTCTGATCCTCCTGGGTAGCCTCTTTTCGGTTGGCTCTTTCCGTTTGGGTATTGGAACCGTAAATGCTCCTGGTCCTGGTTTGATCCCCTTGGGTACAGGGGCACTCCTCATTCTCTTCTCCCTGGCTACAATCGTTGAGGCCCGTCTCGGGAAGAGGGTTGAGGAGAAGAATCCCTTGTTTCAAGGGAAGCGGTGGGGAGTCGCTCTCTCGGTCCTCATCGCCCTTTTTGCCTATGTATGGATGCTGGATATTCTGGGTTTCATTGTAACGACTTTTTTGACGATGACAATCCTGTTCAAGATTTCTGAGAAACAGAAGTGGAAGACGGCCCTGGGGGTGTCCGGACTTACTACGGCATCCGCTCATTTCCTCTTCGCCTATTTGCTCAAGTGCAACTTTCCCAGAGGATTTCTCGGGTTTTAAATGGACATTTTTTCAGGTATTCTAGGCGGTTTTGCCGCGAGTCTCAGTCTGGCAAACCTCCTGTACTGCTTCATCGGGGTGTTCATCGGGACCCTCATCGGGGTTCTCCCCGGGATCGGACCCGTAGGGACGATCTCCCTTTTACTTCCGGCTACTTTCCATGTCGAGCCGGTATCGGCCATCATTATGCTGGCAGGGATATATTATGGGGCCATGTACGGAGGATCAACGACCTCTATCCTGGTGAATATTCCAGGGGAGGCCGCTTCGGTGGTTACCTGTCTGGACGGATATCAAATGGCCCGGAAAGGGAGGGCAGGGGCGGCACTGGGTATTTCAGCCTTCGGGTCTTTCATTGCCGGGACGCTTGGAGTCATCGGCCTGATGTTCCTGGCTCTTCCACTTGCAAAGCTTGCCCTCAAGTTCGGCCCTCCGGAATATTTCTCTCTGATGTGTGTCGGGCTGACCATTCTCACCTATCTCGCCCGGGGCTCTATGCTGAAGGCCCTGAGTATGGCCCTGGTGGGTCTGCTTTTGAGTTTCGTCGGGATCGATGCCATTACCGGACTGCCCCGATTCACCATGGACGTGGTGCCTCTGATGGACGGGATTGGCCTGGTTCCCATTGCGATGGGCATCTTTGGTATCGCCGAGGTCCTGATCAACCTGGAGGAGGTATTGCGGCGGGAGGTATTCGAGACGAAGATCAAAGGGCTTTTCCCCAACCGGGAGGAGTGGAAACGATCCAAAGGGTCCATTCTCAGGGGAACGATCATCGGCTTCTTCTTGGGTGTCCTGCCCGGGGGCGGAGCAGCAATCTCCTCTTTCATCTCCTACGGAGTGGAGAAGAAGCTTTCCCGCTATCCGGAGAAATTCGGAACGGGTGTGATTGAGGGTGTGGCAGGGCCGGAATCAGCCAATAACGCAGCCGTGGGAGGCGCTTTCATTCCCCTCTTCACCCTGGGAATACCGGCCAATGTGGTCATGGCTGTTCTCCTCGGAGCTCTGATGATTCATGGCATGATTCCGGGCCCCATGCTCTTAAGAGACCATCCACAAATCTTCTGGGGGACGGTGACCAGCATGTATATGGGAAATGCCTTCTTGCTTTTGCTCAATTTGCCCCTCATCGGCATCTGGGTGAAGATCCTCAAGGTTCCCTACAGGATTCTCTTCCCCTTGATCATCCTCTTCTGTTTGATCGGTGCCTACAGCCTGAACAGCAATACCTTTGATATTCTGGTCATGCTCATCTTTGGCCTGGCAGGCTATCTGATGCGGAAGTTTGGTTATGAAGGGGCTCCGTTGTTGCTTGCTTACGTTTTGGGACCGATGATGGAGCAAGCGCTCCGTCAATCGCTCCTCATTTCTTATGGGAGTTTTACGATTTTCTTTACTCGGCCGATTTCGGCTGTTGCCTTGGGTCTCGCCATCGCCATGATCGCCTCGTACTTCTTTCCCTTTTTTAAAAAGAGGCGTCTGACCGTTGAAGAGGAGACAGGATAAAACAATTTGCGAATTTCGATTGCCGATTGACGATTTTAGGATCCCCTTCCCCCTCTCTCTCTTGAGGGAAAGGGGAGAGTGAGGGGGCTTTCTAATCGTTGCCAATTCATCTTAATGCAAAGGAGGAGAATGGTATGAAAACGAAAGTGAGCATTGTTTTACTGTTGGTAGGAATTCTGTCCCTGTTCATGATCTCCATCGCCACTTCCCAACCGATCGTCCTGAAAGGGGTCACTGCCTTTCCCAAGAACCATCCCAATAACGACCCTGTTCCTCTCCTGATGGAAGAGATCAACAAGAAGACCCAGGGAAAGATCAAAATGGAGTGGTTAGGAGGCCCCGAAGTTTTCGCCGCCTTCGATCAGATTCATGCCTTGAAAGCGGGTACCATCGACATGATTTTTTACTATCCCTTTGGTTACATGAAATCCGTGATGCCCGAAGCTGAGGCGAAAGGGCTCAGCCAGCTAGCCGAATGGGAGGAGAGAAAAACCGGAGCCTTCGAACTCTGGACGGAAATTTTTGAGAAGCGGGTCAATGCGAAATATCTGGGAAGGTTGCACAACAGCATACCCTTTAACGTCTACAGCAACAAGAGGTTTGAGAGGATCGCGGATTTTAAAGGCGCCACCATTCGAACGATGCCCCTCTATATCCCCTTTATCAAGGCATTAGGCGCTAATCCTGTCACCCTTCCTCCCACGGAAATTTATACCAGCATGGAGCGAAGCGTGGTCGATGGGTTCATGTGGCCAAGATGGGGGATCACGGGTTTCGGCCTGCAGGAGGTGACCAAGTTTCTCATCGAACCCGGGGTTTTCCAGATGGAGCCGGCAACCATGATCAATATGGACCGGTGGAAGAAAATCCCAAAAGACCTCCAGGATATCGTGATGGAGACGACGAAGGAATGTGAGCTGATCGCAGCCACGCGGGTTGCGGCGCTTCTGCAGAAGGAGGACCAGATCAGGGAGAAGGCAGGTATGAAGACGGTTAAACTCGTTCCTGAAGATGCTGAAAGATTCGTCAGGCTTGCTTACGATACGACCTGGGAGCAGGTCATCAAGTCTGCGCCCGAATATGGTCCGAAACTGAGGAAAGCCACGACAAAAGCCGCTCTCCCGAAATAGAACGGCCTTAAGGGAGTGAAAACGTGAGACTGCATTCCCATAGCCGGTGGATTCGGCGAAGGGAATGCAGTCCGGACTCCTTTATCCGCCTGCGCAGAGGACCACGGCTTTAGCCGTGGATGAATGCGAGGTGGATAACCCTCCGAAGCTTTTAGCGCAGGAGGGTGCTTCGGCGGATTTCGCCGAGGGATGGAGGTACCACGGGCTTGCCCGTGGGGCTCCATGCCCGAAGGGGAAGGAAGATGAAGAGACTCTATGCCGTCTTTGACAAGGTCACCAATGGCCTTGCCGTTATCGCTGCCGTTTTCATCGTCCTCATGACAGTGATCGAGTGCTACGAAATTATTGCGAGGTATTTCCTGCGGCGTCCTCCCATCTGGGGGGTCGAATTCTGTGAATATATGTTATTCCTCCTTGCCTTTCTTGGGACGACCTGGGTCTTGAAGGGAAAAAGCCATATCTCCGTAACCATCGTGCTGGAGCGGATGCGACCCAGAACTCAGACCTGCTGTCACCTTCTTTCTTCCTTCGCGGGGATTGTGATCTGTCTGGTCATCGTATGGTTCAGTGTCAAAACCTCATGGCAATGTTATGTGACAGGTGTAAAGGTGGTCAAGACCCTCTCCCAGCCGAAGTGGATCTTCCTGTCCTTCATCTCCCTGGGATACCTGTTGATGGCCATCGAATTCTTCAGACAATTCTCAGACCATTTCGGGACTTTGAGAACGGCAAAGCCGAAAGTGTCATAAGTCAAGAAGGGGAAGTGTTGATGGACTGGTGGATGTGGTTTGTCCTGATCATCGGGTCATTCTTGTTCCTATTAGCGATTGGATTTCCCGTATTTCTAAGTTTTATGGCCGTCAATGTGGTGATGATTTACATCCTCTGGGGTGGCGCCATTGGCATGGCCCAGTTCATTCACAGCATCTTTTCCTCCGTCAGTACCTTTGTTCTCCTTCCGATCCCTCTTTTCATTCTGCTTGGCGAAGTGCTTGTCTTTTCGGGCGTATTTATTAAAGCCATCGATGTCCTGGATCTGTGGATGGGCCGTGTCGGAGGGAGGCTCTGTCTGATCACGATCGGTGCTGCAACCATCTTCTCCTGTATCAGCGGATCGAGCATGGCCTGTACGGCCATGCTGGGGTCTTTGATGCTCCCGGAGATGTTGCGCCGCGGCTACCATAAATCGATTGCCGTGGGGTCCTGCATGAGCGGGTCTCTCGATATGATCATCCCCCCCAGCGCCCTTGCAGTGGTCTTAGGATCCCTGGCCGATGTCTCGATCGGAAAACTTCTCATCTCCGGACTCCTGCCAGGTTTTCTGATCGCCGGTCTTTATGCGGCCTATATCCTGATCCGGTGTAAAATGCAGCCCTCTATTGCTCCTTCCTACGAACCCAAACGCGTGCCGTTCAAAGAGAAGATGATTCTCACCGTAAAATATGTTCTTCCCTTCTTTGTCATCATCTTCCTCATCCTCGGATTGATCATGCTGGGAATGGCCACGCCTACGGAGTCCGCCGCAGTTGGAACGGTCGCTTCCTTTGTCCTGGTGGCTCTCTATAGGAAGCTCACCTGGAACGTGGTCAAGGAGACGATTAAAGGGTCCCTTCAAATCTCGGTGATGATGTTTATGATCCTCACCGGGGCGGCTGCTTTTGGCCAGATTTTGGCCTATACAGGAGCCAGCAAAGGGTTGCTCGAATTCATCCTGGGTCTGGATCTGCCTTCTTACAGCATTCTTTTTGTCATGATGGTCATCTTGTTATTTTTGGGAATGTTGATGGAGCAGATGGCGATCATGATGGTCACGTTGCCCATATTCATGCCCATTGTGAGATCCCTGGGATGGGATCCTGTCTGGTTTGGACTCTTATATCTGATCAACATGTCGGTGGGGATGAAGTCTCCGCCCTTTGGTCTGTGCCTGTTTGTCATGCAAGGCGTCGTGCCGCGGGAAATCTCAACCATGGACGTCTATAAATCCGTTACCCCTTTTATCCTGCTGGACTTGCTTGCCATCTCGATTATCGTTCTATTCCCCCAAATCGCGACGGTTATTCCCAATCTCATGAGCCGTTGAAGGCACCGGAAGGACGGTTGACCATGAAGAGGTCATTGGTTTTGAAGGAATTAAGTCGGTATCCCATCAATACCTATGCCGATGTTATCTATAGAAATGCCCTCCTGTATCCCCATCGGGAGGCTTTTATCTACGGCTTGGAGAGAATTACGTTTGGTGAATTTAACGGCAGGGTCAATCGTTTAATCCATGGATTACGGTCCCTGGGTGTTAAGAAGGGGGACGGAATCGGGGTTTTATCCTGGAACTGCCTGGAATACACGGATGTCTATGGGGCCGCGATGAAAGGCGGATTCATCATCTCTTCTCTGAATCCCAGACTGCAGGCCAATGAGCTGGATTATGTGATTAATTATTCGGAGGTGGATACCCTTTTTGTG
>Ga0214473_10003582_pt1 | contig 18787 bp, 17 predicted proteins | sample RVTome_7_FD_203509 | JGI IMG/M metagenome (GOLD analysis project Ga0214473, IMG submission 203509) | Soil microbial communities from uranium-contaminated site in the Upper Colorado River Basin, Wyoming, United States - RVT98D197 | ecosystem: Environmental > Terrestrial > Soil > Contaminated >... | reverse complement strand
AGAAAGGTGGATCCCTATCATATTCAAGAGACGATGGAGGTCATCAAAGAAGAGATCGAAAGGGATGAACCCTCCGTGATCATTACAGTTAACGGCCCCTGTATGCTCCACCGGAGAGAGAAGAGGAAATTTGAGCACCCTTATTATGAGATTGAAATGGAAAATTGCAGGGGCTGCGGGATGTGTCTGGATATCGGGTGCCCGGCCATCAGCTGGGAAGAGGTAAGCGGGGATGAGGCTTTGACCAAGGATGGGCACAAGCGCAAGGGTGTCGTCTCTATCAATCGCTTACAATGTCCTGGTTGCGGCGTTTGCCAGCAGATCTGCAAGTTTGAAGCGATCGTTCCCGGAAAGGCATAGGCATCCTATAAAGAGCAAAGAATAGATGCCTGATTACAAAGATTTAAAAGCAGATTACAGTGATTAAACAGGTATAATTCGTAATTTTTACCTTAGGATTATACCAGGAGGGAAAAATGGAAGAAAAAGTGACCAATGTTCTATTATCGGGGGTAGGAGGCCAGGGAACGATTCTGGCCAGCGATATACTCTGCTCGGTCTTTGATGAAATCGGCTATGATGTGAAGAAGAGCGAGGTTCACGGGATGGCGCAGAGGGGTGGAGATGTGACCACCCATTTTAGGTTCGGCAAAAAAGTCTATTCGCCTCTGATCAAATACGGCGATGCCGATTTTCTGATCTCCTTCGAACTCCTTGAGGGACTGCGCTACATCAACTGGGTGAAGAAGGGAGGCAGGGTCCTCCTCAACCATCAGGAGATGTACCCTCCAGCGGTCAACCTCGGCAAGATGAAATACCCAGAAGATGTGGCCAAGACATTCAAAAAATTCTTTAAGAAAGATGCCTTTGTAATCAAAGCTTTCGACATTGCCGTAAGGTGCGGCGATTCGAGGGCCGTCAATATTGTCACCCTTGGCGCCTTTTCCAATTTTTTTGATATTAAAGATGAAATCTGGGAGAGAAATCTTCTGCAACACCTTCCCGAAAAAGTCCACCAGCTTAACCTCAATGCCTTCAGGGAAGGAAAGAAGGCCATTTCGTAAACCCTGTTAGAAATTCCGGAGGGGCATTGAACCCAGCCCTGCCTACCGGCAGGCAGGCGGAATTATCCTAAAATATAACCCCGCTGGAAGACAGAGGGCATTATTTCTAACGGGGTAAAGCGATCCTGTCTGAGCCAAAGGGGCAAAGAGAAACTCTCTTCGCCCCTTTGTTTTTTGGGTCCGCTCATTTATAATTTGAGAAGCGGAGGTGACGCACAATGAGACGGTTCCGATTCGTTTTCTTGATTGGTATCTCGATAACGATTCTTTTCCTCGGAGTCGCGGTTACCCAATCAAAAGAGCGCTTCCATCAATTCACGATGGAGAATGGTCTGAAGGTGATTATAGAGGAGAACCACACTTCTCCTGTAGTGGCCCTACAGGTTTGGGTCAAGACGGGAAGCGCAGATGAAAGGGATGATGAAGCAGGGATGTGCCATTTCATCGAGCACATGATTTTCAAGGGAACAGGGAAGAGGAAGGTAGGGGAAATGGCAAAGGAGGTCGAATCCTTAGGTGGCTCGATCAATGCCTATACCTCCTATGATCAAACCGTTTATCATATTACGATCGCCAGCCGCTACGCGGACATTGCCCTCGATATCTTGGCCGATGCGGTCCAACACTCTGTCTTCGACCCGGTGGAACTCGAAAAGGAGAGGGAGGTCATTCTCGAAGAGATTCGAATGGGAGAGGACGACCCTTCGCGGAAACTCTTCCGGCAGACGATGGCCACTTCTTTTCAGCGCCATCCCTACGGAAGGCCGATTATTGGGTATGAAAAGACGATCAGGGCAATCACAAGAGATCAGATGCTTGCTTTTTTCAAGCGCTGGTATACGCCGGAACGCATCTTTTTAGTCGCTGCCGGCGACTTTGACCTTCAAGAGATGGAAAGAAAGGCAAGGGTCTTATTTAAGGAATTTAAACGGCCCTCCGAGCGCCTTCCTGAAAGGTTGCAGGAGCCGGAGCAAAAAGAAATCCGGTCTAACCTCACCTTTGGAAACTTCAAGGAGACCTACCTTCAGATGGCAGTTCACATCTCTTCCGTCACACATGAGGATACTCCATGCCTTGATGTTTTAGAGCAGATTTTAGGAGGGGGGGAGACCTCCCGTCTGGTACAAAAGGTGAAGTTAGAGAAGGGACTGGTTCACTCGATCTCCGCATCCTCTTATACGCCAAAAGACCCGGGCCTCTTTATCATCGGAGCCACCCTCCAGGCAGAGAATCTGGAGAGGGCTGTAGGGGAGATTCTAAAAGAGGTAAACCGGTTGATCCAGGAAGGCGTCACGGCTGAAGAGCTTTACCGGGTCAGGGTCAATGTTGAAAGCGGTCTCATCTATGACCGGCAGACCGTTCAGGGACAGGCAAGAAAGCTCGGTTATTATGAAGCCACCACAGGGGATGTCCAATTCGAAAAGGAATACATGAAGAGAATCAGTCTTCTTCAAAGTGAGGACATAAAGAGAATAGGGGAAAAATATTTTAAACCCTCCCGGTGGAGCGTCAGTCTCCTGGCGCCGGCAGAAAAGGCCGATGCCCTTAAAAAGGACTCTTTGAGCGCCGTTGTTGAAAAAGCAGGTTCATCGACCGTTCCCATTGACAAGAAAAAGCCCCTGCCGGTGTCGAAGACAGTTCTGGGAAACGGGATCCGTCTCATCGTAAAAGAGAACCGAAACAATCCCATTGTGTCCATTCAGGTCTCCTTTCTGGCCGGCGTTCGCTTTGAAGAGGAGGCCCAAAACGGAATCAACCAGTTTATGGCTGTGATGATCACAAAGGGCACAGAGAAGCAGACCAGCCTCGAAATCGCCAAAAAAGTGGAGAGGATGGCAGGCTCCCTCAGCGGCTTTTCAGGTTATAACAGTTTTGGCCTGAGCTTTACCTTCCTGAGCCAGCACTTTGATGAGGCCATGACCCTGCTCGGCGAGGTCGTCAAACACCCCTCATTTGATACGGATGAAATGGAGAAGAGGAGGCGGTCCATACTCGCTGCAATCCGGCAGCAAGAGGATGATCTGGACCGGATGGTCTTCAAACTGTTCCGGAAGGTTCTTTATGAAAAGCATCCTTACCGGATGGATACGATTGGGACACTCGATTCCGTCCAGAGGATCACACAGAAGGATTTAAAGGAATATTACGGGCGCATCGCCGTCCCTGAGAATATGGTTTTAACCGTTGTGGGAGATGTCGATTTAAACCAGACGGCCTTTGCCGTTCAAAAGGAGTTTGGAAAGATACAGAAGGGCAATTTTATCCCTCCAGATTTGCCCAAAGAGCCGCCTCTCCAAAAGACGAGGAAGTCAGAGGTTTATAAGGAGAAGGAGCAGGCCCATTTTGTCCTCGGATTCCCAGGCGCCACTGTCCAGAGCAGGGACCGGTATGTTCTCGACGTTCTGGATGCGGCTCTGTCCGGCATGGGAGGAAGACTCTTCTATGAATTAAGGGATAAGGAAAGCCTGGCCTATGCTCTGGCATTTATCAGCAATGTAAATCTGGATCCCGGATATATCTGTGTCTATATGGGGACCCATCCGGATAAGATCGAGACCGCTATTGCCGGTGTCCTTAGGGAGCTGAAGAAGGTCAAAGACGAGGGGCTGACAGACGATGAGGTGGAGAGGGCAAAGCGATACCTGATCGGCAACTTTGAGATTGGCCTTCAGACCAACGGTGCCCATGCAAGGCAGATGTCCGTGGACGAGTTGATGGGGCTGGGATACGACCATTTGCAGAGATATCCGAATGAGATTCAGAAGGTGACAAGAGAGGATGTCCACCGGGTTGCGAAGGAGTATTTCAAACTGGAGGCCTATGCTCTCGCCATCATCCGACCTCCGGAAGCAAAGAAACAATGACAGGAAGGCTGAGGCTTAACCCCTTTTCGCTCAAAGACACCCTTGAGTGCGGACAGTTCTTTCGCTTCACAAAGGCCCTGAATACCTATCTTATTCAGACCTCTGATCGAATCTTCCCTGTCTGGCAAAAAGGGGATGTCCTCTTCTATGAAGGGGTGGAGGAATCCTTCCTCATTCGGTTCTTAAGGCTGGATGAAGATATGGATGTTATTTTAAAGGAGATTGATTGCGACCCCTTCATTCATCAGGCGATTCAGGAGTATCCGGGAATGAGGCTGATCCGGCAGGACCCCTGGGAGTGTCTGGTCTCATTCCTCTTCTCTTCTGCTAAGGCCATTCCCCATATCCGTTGCCTGATTGAAGCCCTATGCAAATCATCCGGGAGAAAAGTGGCATGGGACTCCCATATCGGTTATGGATTTCCGGAACCCAACTGCATCCAGGGCTCTCAGCGGCTGGAAGAGGTGAAAGCGGGCTTCAGGACGGACTATCTGATCAAAACGAGCCGGTGTATTGATCGAGACCAGCTCCTCGCATTAAGAGAGCTGACATACGAAGAGGCTAAAAAGAGGTTGATGGGTCTTGCCGGAGTTGGAAGGAAGATCGCTGATTGCGTCCTCCTCTATTCGCTCGATTTTCTCGAAGCCTTTCCCATCGACACCTGGATTAAAAAAGGATTGCAGAAGACTTATTTTAACGGAGAGAAGGTTGGGGAGAAGAAGATGGAGGAATTTGTTAAGAGCCACTTCGGCCCCTATGCCGGTTACGCCCAACTCTATCTCTACCATTACTGGCGAAACCATCCTTTTTAACTCGAATCAAGCGATTACTTCACCCCCATACTAAAGCTATGAACTGCGGCCCTATAAAACCTGCACTATATGATATTTCAAGACCTGCTGTTCCGTTGACATCCTGACTGCCTTATGATAAAAGGTGGAGTAAGATGGTAAAGAAGGTCTTTAATCTGTTGAAGGTAACTGATTTTTAAATTTTCATTTGGCCATCGCTTTAACGCCATGGGAGTCCATCATGTATAAATTGAAAGTGACCGTGGAAAGAATTGATGGATACTGCAATCAACCCATGATTGTGGGTGACCACTTCTTTGTGGATGGGGGAAAGATCACCGTCCAGGAGAAGAAACATATCTGTCTCTGGGCTCTTCAGAGCATGATGCCCATCTTTCCGCTCCTCCAGAGGGGAGACCTCCCGAAGGATGATTGGACTGCGAAAGCCAACCAGTTCTGCTGCCCTGACCCAAAGGGCAAGGTTTATTACCGGATCGAGAGGATCGAAAAATGATCTCTGTGGATATTTCTAAGTGCTCTGGGTGCAAACGGTGCGAGGTCAACTGTTCTTTCTTTCGGACCGGAAAGACCGGAAGGGCGCTCTCTCGAGTTAAGGTCATCAAAATCGAGGAGATCGGCGTCGACTATCCTGTCCTCTGCCAGCTCTGTAAGGAACGATTTTGTACCCGATGCCCCCAGGGGGCCATCCAGATTGGAGACTTGGGACAGATCATCATCTCTCCGACCCTCTGCAATGCGTGTGGGGTCTGCGAACGCTCCTGTCCGATTGGCGCCATCGAGCTCTATGAGGAGATTCCTTATGTGTGTGACCTCTGTGGCGGAGACCCCCGGTGCGTGAAAGAGTGCAACCTAGGCGCCCTCCTCTTCGAGCCCGAAAAACAGGATCTCATCCGGTTAAAAAAATGGGGCAAAAAAAATAAGGGTCTATCCCCTGATGAGAAAAGACTCCAATTTACCTTAACACAAGCCTCTCCATTGAGAAAAGAATGGGGCGTTTTGAGGAGGGCCTGACGTGCTCTACGGATATGCCGGCAAGATGTTGAGGGTGGATCTCTCCACCGGAATGGTCAAGACGGAAAAACTGGATTCAGACTTTGCCCTCCGGACCATCGGTGGAAGGGGGATGAATTCGAGGAGGCTTTTCCTCGAATTGAAAAAAGATGTGGACCCCCTCTCTCCAGAAAACCTCTTGATTCTGGGTGTGGGTCCATTGACAGGAAGTTACCTCACTGCATCAGCTTATTTCACCTTCACGGCAAAATCTCCTCTTACCGGTATCCTTGGAGACTCCTCTGCAGGTGGCCATTTCGGACCTGAATTGAAGCAGGCGGGATACGATCAGGTGATTCTCACTGGCCGAAGCGAACGGCCTTGTTATCTGCTCATTTCTCGAGAGAAGGTCGAACTCAGGGATGCCTCTTCGCTCTGGGGAAAGGACATCTGGGAGACCAGTTCTGCCATTCGAAAGATGCTGAAAGATCCCTCGGTCCAGATCGCAGCCATCGGCCCTGCAGGAGAACATCTGGTCAAATATGCAACGATCGCCTGTAACAACTCAAGGATGTGCGGCAGGACAGGAATGGGCTGTGTCATGGGATCAAAAAATATCAAGGCCATTGCGGTAAAGGGAAGCGGCCCGGTGACGCTTGCCGATCCTCTCCGGTTCTTAGACCTCTGCAAGACGATTGACCGCAAGATCCTTGCCCATCCCGAATTTGAAAAGCGAAAGCATCTCGGAACCACCATGCTCATGACCGATCTAAACCGGATCGGTATCCTTCCCACCCGTCACTTTCAAGAAGGGATATTTAAGGATGTGGAGAAGGTCAGCGGTGAGACCCTTGCCCAGAAGTTCAAAGTGAAAAATAAGAGCTGCTTTAACTGTAATGTCCACTGTTCCCGATATTATGTCACTGGAGAGGCAGAGGGCGAAGGACCGGAGTTCGAAACACTTTGCAGTTATTCTTCCCGGCTGGGCGTCAATGACCTTGGCTTCACCTTAAAGGCCAATGCCTTTCTCAACCGGATGGGAATGGACTCGGTCAGCTCAGGCGAGGCCATCGGCTGGGCAATCGAGTGCATTGAAAAAGGACTGTTAAGTAAAGAGGATTTTGATGGGCTGGACCTGAGATGGGGAAATACGGAGGCCATTGAAAAGCTCCTGACCATGATCGCAACGAGGCAGGGCATCGGAGATGCCTTTGCCGAGGGGACGAGAAGCCTTGCCGAACGGTTTGGGAAAGGGACGGAAGAATATGCCTTCCATGTAAAGGGGCTCGACATGATCTGTGGTGACCCCAGAGGGATTAAGGCGTACGGACTGACCTATGCCATTTCCTCAAGAGGCGGAGACCATCTGCGGGCAGAGCCCTTTTTTGAATTGACTGAAAGGTACGAGGAGGCCAAAAAGAGGTTCGGAACCCGGGAGGCCGCCAATCGCCTGTCCGAGAAGGGGAAGGCTGCCCTGGTGGATTATTCGGAGAAGCTGGCCCTCCTGATTGACTGTCTCACCATGTGCAAGAACATCGGCCTCTGTATGGACATCCTGGACTTTGAGACCGCTTCCGAGCTTTTGATCTCTGGCACCGGCCTCCGCTTCACCCCGGACCGCATCAACCGAATTCTCGAAGACCAGATCAACACAGACAGAAAGATGAATATTGAGTTCGGGATGGATCCTTCTCAGGATACTCTTCCGAAACGTTTTGTTCAAGACCCGTTAAAAGAGGGTCCCTCTCAAGGGTCTGTGATCCATATTGACAGGATGGTGAAAGAATACTACCGGATCAAAGGATGGAGCGAAAAGGGGATTCCTAAGAAATAGTCCCCCCCTCCGGGCCTCCTCCCAGATAAGCCTTTTGCATCAATTCATTTTGGAGAAGGTTTTGGGCCGTATCGGTCAGAACGATGGAGCCTGTCTGGAGGACATACCCGCGGTCTGCGATGGAGAGGGCCATATTGGCATTCTGCTCCACGACAAATACGGTCGTTCCCTGGTGGTGGACCTTGTGGATCAGTTCAAACTGCTGATCCACAAGGAGCGGTGACAGCCCCATGGAGGGCTCATCCATAAGCAGGACCTTTGGTTTGGAAATAAGGGCTCGGGCCATGGCAAGCATCTGCTGCTCGCCCCCGCTTAAGGTGATCCCAGGTTTGTGGAGCCTTTCCTTCAGCCGGGGAAAGAGGGTCAGCATCTCGTCGATATCCCTTTGCACCTGATCCTTATCCGTACGCAGATAGGCTCCTATCTCCATATTCTCGAGAACGGTTAGACGGGGGAAGATTCTCCTATTTTCAGGAACGATGGCCACCCCTTTCGATACGATCGATTTGGTCGGTTTTCCATCGATTCTTTCTCCCTCTAACTTGACCGTTCCCCTCTTCGGCCTGCACACTCCGAGGATCGTCTTCAGGACGGTGCTCTTACCCGACGCATTTCCTCCCAGAAGGCATACGAGCTCGCCCTGGCCTATCTCGATGTTGATCCCATATAAGACCTGGATGCTTCCGTAATAGGTATCGACTTCCTCCATCTGTAAGATCGGTGTCCCATCCATGGCTCAGTTCTTTTTTCTCCCCAGATACGCCTCGATGACCTGTTTGTTGCACGCCACTTCATCGTAACTCCCTTCGGCAATCTTTCTTCCGTAATCGAGAGCGATGACTCGGTCGGAAATCGTCTTGACCACATTCAGTTTATGCTCGATCACCAAGATGGTGTACCCGTAGATGTCCCTCAGGTCTTTTATGAACCCGGTGATTTCAACGGTTTCCTGAGGATTCATTCCAGCGGATGGTTCGTCGAGCATCAGGAGCTTGGCATTGGTTGACATCGCCCGTGCGATCTCAAGGCGTCTTCGGTTGGCATAGGAGAGAAACATTGCCCCCTGGTCAAAACGGTAACCGGTGAGGCGGGCCCCGAAGAGGGAGAGCATCTCCTTTGCGACTTTTTCCGTTTTCATCTCCTCTGTTCGATGACGCGGGAGGCGGAAAAGGATCGAGAGGGGGCCGGATTTCGTCCGGCAGAATTGGCTCACCTTCGCATTGTCGAGAACACTCATTTTATTGAAGAGTCTCAGATTTTGAAAGGTTCGGGCAATGCCGATTTCGACCACTTGGTGAGGTTTCAGTCCAGTAATGTTGGTCCCTTCAAAAAGGATTTCCCCTGAGGTGGGCGGGTAGATGCCGGAGATGAGGTTGAATACCGTGGTCTTTCCCGCACCGTTGGGTCCGATGACACTCAAAATCTCTCTCTCCCGGAGCGTCAGGCTGAGATGATCCACGGCCACAAGTCCCCCAAAATTCATCGTCACATTATTAAGTTCGAGGATGGGGCGGCGATCGATGGAATAGCGGGCCTTCCTCCGGGCCTTCATTGAATCAACATCCCTATAGTAGAGATCGGTGGAAGCCTTCAGGACACCTGTCTCGTCCTTGTCCGGCCTCTTCATCTTTTTGGCTAAGAATCCAATTTCCCCTAAGAGACCCTGGGGTCTCAACGCCATTAACACAATCAGAATAAGACCGTAGGACATCATGCGGTAGGCGCCATATTCCCTTAGAAACTCAGGGAGGATGGAGAGGAAGATGGCTCCCAGGGTCACGCCGACGATATTGCCCATCCCTCCTAAGATAACCATGCAGTAAATGACGACCAGTTGCTGGAAGTCAAAACTGTTGGGAAAAACAGAGTCCTGAAAGGAGGCAAAGAGCGTTCCGCTCGCACCGGCAATAAACGCCCCTCCTGCAAAGGCCCAAAGTTTCATCCGGGTCGTATTCACTCCCATGGCTTCCGCCGCCAGTTCATCCTCCCGGATGGCCTCCCAGCCCCTGCCGAACCTCGACCTCTTGATCCTGAAAGATCCGATGATAACCACCAGGGCCAAAAACCAGATGAGATAAGAGTAGGCAATGGGAGAGACGATTCTAAAACCGAAGATCTCAATCGGGTCAAAATTGAAAATCCCATTGACCCCGCCGGTAATATTGACAGGCCGGTCAAGATTGAGAAGTAGGAGTTTAAATATCTGGGCGAAGGCCAAGGTGACGATCGCCAGGTAATCGCCCTTCAACCTGAGGCTTACCGCTCCCAATGCAAATCCAAATCCCATTGTGATCAACGCAGAAAGGGGGAGGACGAGAGGAAAGGGCAAATGGATGTCAAAATGGTGAGAGGAAAAAAAGGCGAAAAGATAGCCACCGATGCCGAAAAAGGCCACATAGGCCAGGTCCAGGAGACCGGCAAATCCAGCCACCACATTGAGCCCGAGCGCAAGCATGACATATAGGCCTGTCATGCCATAGATTCGGAGCCAGTAGTTATTCGGCATGAGATGGGGGACGATGGCTAAGGCGATCCCGATCAGGACAAATCCGATCGCCTTCTGCCTCTGGCTCCATGCTGTCCCTGCAATCTCAGGTCTCATCAGACTTTTTCCGGGACCTTCTCGCCCATCAGGCCCCATGGCCTGAAGATGAGGACAAGGATGAGAACAACGAAGGCCACCACATCTTTATAGGTGGCCGGGAAAAAGGTGGTGGCTATGGACTCCAATAATCCGAGCAGTATCCCTCCAAACATCGCGCCATAAATGTTCCCGATTCCTCCGAGCACAGCCGCGGTGAACCCTTTCAGCCCTGCCTGAAATCCCACATAGTAGTCCACCTGGGTAAACAGCAAGCCCACAAGCGTGCCGGCTGCCCCCCCCAGGGCTGAGCCGATGAGAAAGACGAATACGATCATCCGGTCCACATCAATGCCCATGAACGAAGCGGCCTCGATATCCTGGGCCGTGGCCCGCATGGCCTTGCCGACCTTCGTCCTTTTTATAATGATGGTTAAGCCTGCCATCAGGAGGAAGGCAACAACGATCACGAGGATCCTCATAAAAGAGAAGACCACCTCTCCGACCTGAAAAACACGGAGGCCCTCGGGAATCAAGGAGGAGACGAGAAAGAAACGGGCCTTTGCTCCCTGGTGGTGAAGGACGAGATTCTGTAAGAAAATGGAGACCCCCAGGGCGCTGAGGAGAAGGTTCATGCGGGGCGCCTTCCGGAGGGGGCGGTAGGCGAACCGTTCAACTGCGATTCCTAAAAAACCTGTTATACCCATAGCAATGATGAGCATCAATGAGATGACCAGAGAGGCATGGAGGACCGGACCGCTCTCTCCGATTAGGAGGTGGAGAACCCACCACCCGACAAAGCCGCCGATCATATAGATTTCGCCATGGGCAAAATTGAGCATGGAGAGAATGCCGTAGACCATGGTGTAGCCGATGGCAATAAGGGCGTAAACACCCCCGAGGGTGAGGCCATTGACTAACTGCTGGGGTAATTGCTGGAGGTAGAAATCCATATCGGTTCCAGAACAGGCAGGATAAAGAAAAGTCCTGATCCCGTGTATCATGGACCAGGACTTTTTCTCGCCATCCCTTTAACCCTTATCCGTCCCTATTTTCCGGTCATAACGGTTATCTGTTTAAATTCCTTCCCTGTTACTTGGAAGAAGTAGGTGGCCCCTCCTTCCAGGTCTCCTTTCTTATCAAAGGTGACTGGGAAACCCAGAATCCCTTTGAAGTTCTTTGTATTAGCCAAATTCGCCATAACTTCTTTACGGTTCAGCTTATCGGCCTTTGCTGCCTTGTCGATTGCCGCCAGAAGGATATTGGCCGCCTCATAAGCCGGGGGGCCGAAACCGCTGATCGAACCGTATTTGCCTTCGAATTTCTTAATGTAGTTAGCTGCTGCTGGAATGGCAAACACATCAGGTGCAAAGTGGTAGACATAGGCCCCCTCTGCAGCCCCTTCGGAGGCCTGGATAAAATCTTTCTTATCCCTTGCCCCTTCTGTCCCGAAGAAGACCGCCTTGATTCCCAGCTCTTTTGCCTGGCGCACACCGATGGCCTGATCCGGGGCAGTCGTGGCGACGAAGAACAAGATATCAGGGTTGAAAGCTTTCACTTTGGTCAGAACAGGTGAAAAATCCTTAGCTCCACCGACAATGGTATCCTGCATGATATCGCTATCTTTCACTCCCAGTTTTTTGAGGCCTTTAATTGTCTCCGACGCAATATTTTCACAATAGGCCACTTTCTCATTTAACAGAGCGACCTTTTTCGCTTTGAGATTTTTGGTCATGAAGAGGGCACAGTTCCACCCGTGAGCGTCGTTTCTCGCATTGACCCTGAAGAAATTCTTAAACCCTTGTTCTGTCAGGTCGGGTTTTGAGGCAGCGGTGGTAATATTGACGAGGTCGCAGCCGCTGTAAATTTTTAATGTCGCCTGGGCCGTATGGCTCATGGGCGGGCCGATCACTCCGAGAATTGAACTGTCGGCACAGAATTTCTGAGCTACATTAACGGCCTGGGCTGGGTCCATGGCATCATCACCCATGGGATGCTCAATCTTCATTCCTTTAATGCCGCCTTTTGCATTCCACTCATCGATCGCAATCTGAGCCGAATTGAAAATCTCCATGCATGGAGCCGCTGCGTCCCCTGTAAAGGCCCCTGCGTTTCCCACACGGATCACTTTTTGAGTATACCCAAGTCCAGGAAAGCTGAACGCCAATCCCACTATTAGAAGAACTATCCAAATTAATTTTTTCATCTCCTCCCTCCTTTAAAATGAAGAATTGGTCTATCTAAATACCCACCGCACCTCCTTTCTTTGTATGTGATTTCCAATTACGGTCTACAATATGAAAGTAATCAGGGAAAGTCAATACTTTCTGGAATTTCTGAACGAGATGAGTCGAAGGTTGCCCATCACCGTTTTTGTTCTAAGGAGATGGATACCGTCTATACGCTGGATGAAGCGACACTGTTTGATTTCTTCTTTCATTATTTGGGGGAGATCGAGGTGTTTCCTCTTTTAGAAGAGCTTGATCCGGAAACTCAAGGATCGGGGGTACCGGAAGTCCGGGGAGCTCACAGAGGTCAGCGTACGGCTCTATGGTTGGAAGATCTGGGCGATCTATGAGGTTCAGACGGGGATTCCTTTAGCGATTAAGATTGATGAAAAGTGAAAAGGGGGACTTTTTCTACCTTATCTTTTGAGGCCTAACCTCTCTCTCCCAGATCTCTCCCAGAATATATAACATTGGTACAAATGCAACTTGGTATCGACAAAGCGAATCAAATGCAGTTTAACTCTTGCCATGTTCTTATAGGCCAGGTCCGTTAAGGGGGCAAAGAGTTTCATTAAATTGTCGCGTCTAAAATCTCTCGAACCGGTTGAATATGTCTCCATTCTTTGGAAGCATGCCTTGCATTCCATAAGTCATATTCTTGTTGAAGCCCCAACCAAAGATTGGGAGTCGTTTTGAAAGCCCTGGCCAACCGTAAGGCCATGTCCGGGGTAATCGCCCCCCGTTCGTTTATAAGCTTTGATGCCGTTTTCCTGGATACCCCAAGAATATTGGCCAAGTCGGTGATGGAAAGAGCCAAAGGCTCTAAATGATGACTCTTTAAAATTCGGCCTGGATGAACAGGCGATCTCTTACGCTCTCTCATAATCCTCTCCTCTTTAAAGATTTAAGAAACCATTTAGTGATAATCCTCATAATTCACTTCGTAAGCATCTCCACCTTTGAATATAAAAGTAAGGCGCCAATTTCCGGATACCTTAATGGCCCATCGCCCCTGCTGTTTAGGTTGCAAGAGGTGAAGGTCAGCCCCCGGGTAATTCATGTCCCGGATTTCATTGGCCTGATTCAGGCGGTCTAATATTTCCTCCAGTTTAGGGGCATGTTTGGGTTGAATGCCCCTCTTTGTGCCATCATAGAAGAAATCTTCAAGGCCCTTGTGAGAAAAAGATTTGATCACGAGAGATATTGTAACCTCATGGGTTACATTTGTCAAAAATTAATTGTTAGGGGTTTATTGCCAACAAAATGCGCAAGGCCTATGAACCAATAGAAGGAATACACGGGCGGGTTCAACATTCAACAACGTGAGTTTTTAAATATTAGTTTCCGGTGCCAACCATCAAAAAGTTGACCGTATCTAAATCAAGAGCTGCATTGCGCAGAGCGGTTGCCTGCGTCAGGCAGGCATAGGGGGGCGGAAAACGATGAGAAAGGATGGTCTTGATGTTCTGGAGCTATAAAAGTTAAAATGACATCAACCGTATTTGGAGAACGCAACGATCATGTTTTGGAAGAAGAAACGCATCGGCCTTGCCCTTGGAGGCGGGGGCGCCAGAGGGCTCGCCCATATTGGTGTGTTAAGAGTGCTTGAGAGAGAAGGGATTCCTATTGATCTTATTGTGGGAACCAGTATTGGGGCGTTAGTGGGCGGGGCCTATGCCAGTGGTATCAACCCGGATGAATTGCAGAAGAAGGTGGAGATGTATCTCAACAGTGCTGAATTTCGTTCTTCGGCGATGAATGCTTTTGAAAAGGCTCATGCAAAGGGAGAGTTAGGTCTGACTCAGAAAATTCAGACCTACTTACGAAATTGCTTTTATCTGATCCAGGCCATGTTCAAGCCGGGCGTACTTTCGAATGAAGATTTCCAAAAGACCATCAATTATTTTATTCCCGACATTCAAATTGAAGAAACACGAATTCCCTTCCGGGCCGTGGCCACCGACCTGGCGAGCGGCGAACAGATCACTTTTTCGCACGGGCCTCTGCGGCAGGCAGTGATGGCAAGTTGTGCGGTTCCGGGAGCCATCGCGCCGCTTAAAGAGGGAGAGAGGCTTCTGTCCGATGGAGGTATCATCTGCCTTGTCCCCAGTTCTGTCGCAAGAAAGGAAGGGGCGGACATTGTGATTTCGGTGGCCGTAGACCGATCCGGTAGCCCGGAAGAACTGAGGACCGTAGTGGACGTATATCATAGGGTTAGTGAGATTATGGGAGAAAAGCTGAAACATTACGAGTTGGCGGATGCTGATGTGGTGATCCTCCCGGAGGTAGGTGATTCACATTGGTCTGACTTCTCCCAGGCCATAAATTTGATTGATGAAGGTGAAAAGGCCGCAAGGGAGAAGCTTGACGATATTCGTAATGCCATGCCCGGCTTTAAAAAGTGGTTTAGATTTAAAAAGAGGCCCTAAACGCACAAAAAAAGAGAGTGAAAAAGTAAAATGAATGTTCGGAATTTCTGGACCAGGTTCAGGCCTTCACAATTTTTTTCTTCCACCGCTTCAAATTCTTTGTCACATTTCGGGTGTCGATGGTTAGGGGCGCGTTCGCAACTACCCATTCATAATCGATCTGACTGTGATCGGTGACAACGACAGCGGCGTCCATTCGATGAAGCAGCGATCTTGTTAAAGGAGTGGATTTGAGCTTGAAGGAGTACTTTCTAAAGGGAGGGAGAACCGGGATAAAGGGGTCGTGATAGAGAAGGGTCGCTCCTTTTTTATTTAGGAGGTCCATGATGGTCAGGGCAGGGGACTCCCGGGCATCGTCCACATCCTTTTTGTATGCCACCCCAAGAATTAAAATCTTTGCCCCTTTTATGTTTTTCCCCCTTTCATTCAGCGCGTCCTGAATCTTCGTGACCACATAGTAAGGGATGTGGACATTGATCTCTCCTGCCAGCAAGATGAATCTTGTTGCGAAGTCATATTCTTGCGCCTTCCATGAGAGATAATAGGGATCGATCGGAATGCAGTGTCCGCCCATTCCCGGGCCCGGATAGAAGGGGGTAAAGCCGAAGGGTTTGGTGCTTGCGGCTTCGATCACCTCCCAGATGTCAATCCCCATCCGGTCTGCAAGCATTTTCAACTCGTTGACGAGAGCGATATTGACGCTTCGGTAGATATTTTCAAGAAGTTTGGTCAATTCTGCAACGCGGGGTGAGGAGACTGGAACGACCTTTTGAATCACCTGGCGGTAAAGCGCTGTGGCGGTTTTTTTGCAGGATGGGGTGACACCGGAGACCACCTTTGGGATCTGGGAGGTAGTAAATCCTTTATTTCCCGGGTCTTCTCTCTCCGGAGAGTAGCCGAGGAAGAAATCCCTTCCAATCTTTAAACCCGTAGATTGCAGTTGAGGCAGGATCAATTCTTCCGTTGTGCCGGGATAAGTGGTGCTTTCAAGCACAATCAATTGCCCTTTCCTCAGGCAGGAGCGGATGGAATCGGCCGTTTTCTCTATGTATTGCAGATCAGGTTCTTTCTTTTCAGTTAAAGGGGTCGGAACACAGATCAGAATGCAATCCGGTTCGTTGAGACGGGCGAACTGATCCGTCACCTCTAAATTTCCATTCTGGATATGTTGAGAGATGAGAGAGCCGGAGATCGATTTAATGTAACTTTTTCCCTTTTTAAGCATCGTTACCTTTCCGGAATCGACATCGAACCCCAAAACCTTATAGCCCACCTCGCAAAACCTCAGGACCAGGGGAAGGCCCACATAGCCCAGGCCGATCACACCGACCATGGCTTCTTTTTTAAGGATCTTATCCATCAATTGGGTTGCAATCATCGTATTTTTCATAACGATTATCTCTCAGCCATCTTGAATTCAAAAAGGGTTGAAGGGTTCAAGGATTCGAGGGTCCAAACTTTTTTGCAAAACATTCTCAGTATTTACTTGACCCCTTGAACCCTGGACTCCTCGTACCCTTACTTTTTATAAAAGGCTCTGATCCGGTCCACGACCATCTCCTGTTGATCTTCTGTCAACTCTGGAAAGATGGGCAATGCCAGGGTTTCATCGGCAGCCTTTTCAGAGATCGGAAAATCCCCCTGGCGGTGTTTTAAAAAGGAGAAGCATTCCTGTAAATGAAGGGGAAGGGGATAGTAAATATCTGTTCCAATCCCTTCCTCCGCAAGAAATTTCCTCAGTTGATCTCTTTTTGGAACACGGATCACATATTGGTTGAAGATATGGCGATTTCCGTACTGGATAACTGGAAGTCTTAACTCCCCCACAAGGGAGGGAAGGTCTTGAAAGAGTTTCTCATATTTTCGTGCGTGCCTCTGCCTTGCCTCTGTCCATTTCTCAAGGTATTTGAATTTCACAAGGAGGATGGCGGCCTGCATCGTATCGAGGCGGCTGTTGATCCCGATCCATTTGTGATAATACTTGGGCCGGCTTCCATGGGCCCTTAGGAGTCGAACTTTTTCCGCCAGAAGAGAATCATTGGCCACGACCATTCCGGCATCTCCGAAAGCGCCTAAATTCTTTGTGGGATAGAAGGAGAAACATCCCAGGTCGCCCATCTGACCGGCCTTCCGGCCCTTTGAATCGAAAGAAGGCTTATATTCCGATCCCAATGCCTGAGCCGCATCTTCGATAATAAAGAGGTTTCTTCTTTTTGCAATTTGGAGAATGGGATCCATATCCGCGCACTGTCCGAAGAGATGGACCGGAAGGATGGCCTTCGTCCTCTCAGTAATCTTCTCCACAATTTTTAAAGGGTCGATGTTATAGGTCTGGGGATCGATATCCACAAAGACTGGAATGGCTTCAATGCGGGAGACCGAACCTGCCGTGGCAAAGAAGGTGAAGGGGGGGAGAATAACCTCGTCTCCGGGTCCGATTCCCAACGCCATTAAGGAGAGAAAGAGGGCATCCGACCCTGAAGCCACACCAATGGCATAAGTGGTCTGGCAGTACTGAGCGATCGCCTTCTCAATGGCCTCTACTTGGGCTCCCAGTATGAATTGCTGGGTCTCAAAGACTTCGTCAATGGCGGATTGGATCTCTTCTTTTAAAGAGAGGGATTGGGGTTTTAGATCGAAAAAAGGGACGTTCATCTTCATCGGATCTCCAATTTTCCTGGGAGAATATGGTCTTGAAAATAAGATAAAAAAAGTGGATAGTCAAGGCAATCTTGGAACCTAATTCTGATTTAGACAGTAGACCATAGACTGCAGACCTCAGTCTTAAGTCTGAATTCTTATGTCTAATGTCTGATGTCTAAAGTCTGAAGTCAAGTGTCTGAATTGCCGTGGCAGTTATGTCAGAGAAAATCGTTCTCGATTCAATCTCCATTATTTTAGTGAGGCCCAGATTTCCCGAGAATATCGGTTCGGTGGCGAGGGCGATGAAGAATATGAGGATTCATCGATTGATCGTGGTCGATGGATGTTCTCCTCTCCACATGAATGCCTACAAATTGGCTTCAGGAGCTGAGGAGATTTTGGAAAGGGCTGAGGAATTTCCCACGCTCAGCGAAGCGATATCAGGGATGGAGTGCGTTGTCGGAACAACTTCACGGGCCGGAAAGGAGAGAATACCTCTCCTGACACCCAAAGAACTTGCAATAAAACTGATTTCCATTTCCCAAGAGAATTCGATCGGCCTGGTTTTTGGATCAGAAAAGGAAGGGCTGACCAATGAAGATCTCTCGCTCTGCCAACTCTATACCCGAATCCCTTCTTCCGTGTCTTTTCCCTCCCTCAATCTGGCGCAGGCGGTGATAGTGCTCTGTTACGAATTCTTTCAATCTTCGGATACGGTTCCAGAAAGAGATATGCGGTTGGCTTCTTCCGAACAGGCGGAGAAGATGTTTGAGCATATGGAAAAGACGCTACTGGATATTGGATTTTTAGAGGCTGAAAATATGAAGAGGATCATGAGGACGCTCAGACGACTATTTGGAAGGAGCCAGATGGAGGAGAGAGATGTCCGAATCCTTCAGGGCATATGGAGCCAGATGGACTGGTGCCTAAGAAAGGGAAAAGAGGGCAGGGACCGTAAGGGATGTGAATAAAAAAACCCTTCCCCGGACCAACAAGGGGAAGGGTTCATCTTTGGAAACGGTGAATGTTACTACTTTTTTATAAAAGCGCTGATGATGTCAATCGGCACCGGGAAGATGATGGTGGAATTCTTCTCCGTGGAAACCTCCGCTAGGGTCTGAAGGAACCTTAACTGGAGGGCTGCGGGATTGACGCTGATGATATTTGCGGCCTGCGACAATTTTTCAGCGGCCTGGTATTCACCCTCGGCATGGATGATTTTGGCTCTCTTCTCCCTTTCTGCTTCTGCCTGTTTTGCAATGGCCCTCTGCATATTCTCCGGCAGATCTACCTGTTTAGTTTCCACCAGAGAGACCTTGATTCCCCATGGTTCTGTGTGTTT
>Ga0214473_10003581_pt1 | contig 18792 bp, 16 predicted proteins | sample RVTome_7_FD_203509 | JGI IMG/M metagenome (GOLD analysis project Ga0214473, IMG submission 203509) | Soil microbial communities from uranium-contaminated site in the Upper Colorado River Basin, Wyoming, United States - RVT98D197 | ecosystem: Environmental > Terrestrial > Soil > Contaminated >... | reverse complement strand
CCGGAGGACCCGTGATCCCGATGATATAAGCCTTCCCGGTTTTAGGGTAGAGCTCTTTGAGCTCATCCATGGCCGAGGAAATGCGGTCGTCGATGTCCCTCATCAACCTCGAAGCCGCGCGGATATCCCCTTCTAAGATTCGTTTGGCCAAGCTTGTTTCCATAATGGGTAATCAATATAGCAAAAATTTTCACAATCCTCAAGGAATTTTAACGATGAATTCCTATTTACTGGCCGGTTATTTAAGGCCTTATCGGCCATACATGGTGCCTGGTAAAAAGGTAGAAATGACAGGGAAGGCAACGAGGATTGCCGTAGACACAGCCTCAAAGGCAAGAAACCACGAACATCCTCTAAAAATATCATCTATGGGTATATCAGAACCACGGGTATATCAGAACCACGCCGGGTATTTTATGCCTGGTTTGGGCGATTTTTTTGGCCGTCACCTTTAGATTCCGTTATTTTTGAAGGATTTAGAATCACCCTATGGATTCTTTTTATCGCAGGCTAAAGACTACGGCTACAACGAAAACTATTGAAAATCCCTCAACTTAGGGATTAGTCAAGGCTTAAAAGCGAGCATCATTTTTTTCTCTGATCTTTGCCCTTTCTTTAGAAACTCTGCCTTGAGAGCAGTCCGCCTCTCACATGAGAACTCTGGAAAACTACTTATCGTTCCCTCGATTACATAACACAGCAATAGCCCCAACCAAAGGAAACAAAAAACTCACTTGATCCTCTTTTCATGAGTCATTTCCGCCCCGTGTCAAGTACGGCGTAAACTCCAGCGGGAATCCAGAAAAGGCTTTCTAATCAGAACTTGGATTCCTGCCTTCGCAGGAATGACTACCAAATGGATCTTTTTGGGTAACAAAATTTGAAGAAATCAAACGTCGGTAGTGCAGGTTCCGAGAAATGATTGCAGAGATTCTAGACTTTGTCAGAAATTTCCTTACCTTACCCTACGGGCTTCGCCCACCCAGTATTTCTCCCGGAGTTCTCTTTTGAGGACCTTACCGTAGGGATTCTTGGGTATTTCGACAATGAACTCAACAGATTTTGGTTTTTTATAGCTTGCCATATGTTGTTTACAAAAGTTTATGATTTCATCTTCCGTTGCCTTTTGGCCTGACTTCAGTGATACAATAGCTTTAATTGCTTCTCCCCAGGTTTCATCTGGGACTCCAATAACCGCCACTTCATGAACAGCAGGATGTTTAACGATGACATCTTCAATTTCCCTCGAATAGATATTTTCTCCTCCGCTGATGATCATATCTTTGGCGCGATCGAGAATATAGACGTAGCCCTTCTCATCCATGATCCCCAGATCACCCGTATGGACCCATCCGCCCCGCAAGGTTTCAGTCGTTGCCTTTGGGTTTTTCCAATAACCCTTCATCATCACCTCGCCCCGGACGACAATCTCTCCCATTTTCCCTGGCGGAAGTTCATTGTCATTTTCATCAAATATTTTTACCTCTACATCCGTGCGAGGAATACCTGCAGAGGTCAATCGCTTCATCTGCTCTTCCGTTCCTTCTAAGAGATGCTCTTCCTTGGGCAAATAGGTAATCGTCATCGGGGATTCTGCCTGACCAAAAAGTTGGACGAATACCTGCCCCATCTTGCTCACCGCTTCTTTGAGGTCTTCCACATAGATGGGTGCCCCCCCGTAGTTGATGCATTTTATAGAACCGAGATCGTATTTTTCAATTTCAGGAGAGGTAACCAGCCGCTTGATCATGGCAGGAGCCATAAACATATTGGTCACTCTTCTTCTCTGGATGGTCTCAAAGACTGTTTTGGGATCGAAAGTTTTTACATGGAGAATAACATTCGCCGCCCCTTTGGCGATATTGGGTATACCATAGAGGCCGCTGCCATGGCTTAAGGGGGCTGCATGGAGGATCACATCCTCGGGGCCCAACGGGGCCATATCCGCGAAGAAGTTCATCGTCATCATCATCAGGACATGATGAGTGAGCATCGCCCCCTTGGGTTGTCCGGTTGTTCCTGAGGTATAGAAAAGCCATGCCAGATCATCTCGCTCGACATCCACATCCACAAAGGTTGAAGATTGCCCTTTGAGCAGAGTCTCATAATGGATCATTCCCTCGAGAGGATCGGTAACGCAGATATAATGTTTAACCCTTGGCATTTCATTCTTCAGGGCATAAAGAGAATCCCTGAAGTCGTCTCCCAAAACGACTGCCACGGCTTCTGAGTTATCGATGATGAAAGCACACTCCTTGGAATGAAGTCGAAAATTTATGGGGACGGTTCCAATTCCCGCCTTAAAACAGGCAAAAAGGGTCTCGATGAACTCCGGACAGTTGTGTAAGAGAATAGCGACATTCTCTCCTTTCTTAATCCCCAGGCTTTTTAAAGCATTGGCCAGTTGGTTGATTCTTTCATTCGCCTGTTGATAGGTGAGCTCATAATCTCCATAGGCGATAGCCAGCCGTTCAGGGAAAGTCCTCGCGGCCTTTGAAAAAAGTGTTCCAACATTCATAGACAATTCTTTCCCTATTTCTGCAGACCGTTTTGGAAACGTTTTTAAGTTACAGGTTGATCATTTAAGACCATTACAAAGGTGAACAAAAAACCTTCCCTGATGCTTGATGCTAGATGACATGACTTGGTTAGACAGATTGGGAAATTGAGCTGCAATACTTTTGATAGTATCTCGGAGGAACGTAAATTAGCCTTTCGATCAAGCAGACTTCTTCTGTTCAGCATAGATTTCGGCAGAAACCAGACCCCAACCCAAAGACATTCCAGCGTCGATATCAATGCTAGTACCGGTAATCATTTTAGCTTTATCTGAGGCAAGGAAGACAGTCGCATTAGCTATATCTTCTGGTTGAACTAATTCTCTCAGAGGAAACGTTACCTTCTTCTCTTCCCAGAATGAAGCTGGTGCCCCCTTTTCCGTATGAGACGTGAGTACAACCCCCGGGTTGACACAGTTTACATTTATGCCATAGGGTCCGAGCTCATATGCTAGGTGGCGAACAAAGCCCAAAATGGCGGCCTTGGAGGTAGTGTAATGGACGCCAAGGCTGGCGCTCATTCTCTTTCCTGAAATAGAGCCAATGGCGATAATCTTCCCACCGCCACGCCTCTTCATCGTTTCAATGACGGCCTTGGAGCAGTTGAAGAGGCTTCTGAGGTTAACGGCGATGACCTGATCCCACTCCTCAGTTTCCATGTCTTCTATCCTCGTAGGGAACCCAATCCCGACATTACTGACTAGTATGTCAATACCCCCCCATTCTCTGATGACCTTATCCACCATTTCCTTGACTTGTCGTTCGTTAGCTACATCAGCAGCGATGGCTATTGTTCTTCGTCCCAATGCCTCTATCTGCCTGACGGTGCCTTCAAGATTGGCTAAACTTGTAGCGTTCACAACAACGTCAGCACCTTCTTTGGCAAATGCCAAGCCGATAGCTTGACCGATTCCCCTGCTGGCTCCGGTTACAAGAGCAATCTTTCCTTGCATACCCCCCCCCATCTGCAATATTCTAGCGACACACTAACAGATTATATGCTATGCCAGAAGACCCCAGGCTTTTAAGCGTGGGGATGAATAGCACCTTTTCAAAGTCCCAGCTTGCCGGAAAGCAGCGCATTCTCAGCACGAGCAAACATGCCAACAGGCCTGAAACATGGGCTTTAGCCAAATCAGTAATTTATTTAGCGAGTGATTTTAAAAAGCTCCTTGGCTTCTTCTACTGTTGCCACTTTACGATTGAGAACCGCGGAAAGTTCTCTGATGCGCTTCACAAATTGAAAACTACCATGAGCCAGTTGCCTTGATGCAAAGAAAAGGTTATCTTCTAACCCAGCTCTGATATGTCCTCCAAACATAATGGTCATGACATCTAAAGCAAATTGATTGTCTGATCCCCTGCATCTTGACCATATGCTTCCCGGGAATATGGCCTTAATTCTTTGCACCATTTCATCGTAGTCTTCCAGTACTTTTTTGTTTGATTCCCTCAGCAAATCGAAGACGAACTCAAAATGAGCCGGTTGCTTCACCAATCCTCTTTTAATCAAAGTATTGGCAGTTTCAATCATTCGTACATGAAAGACTTCGATAACTGGAATAACTTCTAACTCTTTAAAGGCAGTTGCCATGTATTCGATGTCTTCAGGAGTATGTCTGAAATCTATGGAAGCCATATGGGGGCGAAGTTCGCGAACAGGGGCCAATCTTTCTTCAAGAGGAGCTGAAAACCCGCCGGTCGACATCTGAATAATGATATCCCGATGCTTACGGATCTGTTCAACAATCTTCCGATAATAGTTTGGGTTGAATGTTGCTCTTCCGTTATCGTCTCGTGCATGAATATGAGCAACGGTAGCTCCTTCCTCGGAAGCTTTGATGATATCCCCTGCTATCTGCTCCGGTGTTTCCGGCATATACGGGTTATCTCGTTTTGTCCAGTTTATGTTGGAACTGGCCACAGTTATTACTAATGGATCCATTTGAACCTGCCTTGTGCCTGCCTATCTTTTAAAATATCCCTCCCCTTTTTCCTGCAACCTTATCCGATTATACCTGAATACCCGGACGAACGAGCGGTAGATGCATCTGGAACTACATTCCATAAAATGAAAAACACTCCCATCAGATTAACAAGCAATGTTTGGAAAAAAAAGTCATTCTATTGCACTAAAAAAACTCGGACGGAGGAAAGGAAACATTTTCGTTATAACGAAGAAATGAAGCGCTCGGCTTGTTTAACCGCTTCATATGCATCTTTGCCTCTGAAATCAGCCCCGATTTTCTTGGCGAAATCATCCGTTATAGGGGGGCCACCAATCATGATTTTGACTTTGCCATACAGGCCAGCTTCACGAATAGCATCCATTGTGTATTTCATGGAGATCATGGTTGTCGTAATAAGGCAAGACATGGCTAAAATCTGGGCGTTTTCAGTCGTTATGGCCTTTACAAATTTTTCGGGGGGTACGTCATATCCCAGATCAATGACGGCGAACCAAGCACTCTCAAGCATCATAGCAACAATATTCTTACCAATGTCGTGAAGATCTCCCTTCACTGTCCCTATAATAATCTTCCCTTTCGGTTTGAAACCCTCCATGGCGACTAAAGGCCTTAAGATATCCAAGCCCTTCTGGGCGGCCTTCGCGGCAACGAGCATTTCAGGTATGTAACATTCTCCTGAGGAGAACTTTTTGCCAACAATATCCAAAGCTACAATGATACCTTTCTGAATAATCTGATTTGGGGAGTTCCCTTGATCTAAAAGTGCTTTCACTAGATTCTGGGTCCCCATGAAATCTCCTTGCTGAATGATTTTCAGTAGCTCTTCATACTCTGACATTTTATCGCTCCTATTAAAGAATCGCCCAAGGATCTAATTGTTAAGTCTCAGAGACGATTAAGTTCGACCGGTAGTTAACTAATTATGTTTTATCTTTTCTAGTAGTCGAAACCACTTCAGTGTCCACTTCGGGGATGGTGGAAACCCCTCGCCTTAAGACGAAGCTAAGTTTGCGAAATGGTCGCCTCATATTTTGTGCATCTTCGTTTCAGATTGGAACGAAGCCGACCATGAGTATGTGAACAACAAAGAATTGTCATTCCGGTGAAAACCGGAATCCAGAAAACCAAGAAAGCAACTAGATTCCTGCTTGCGCAGGAATGACGGACCAGACACATTGTTAGGGTCGACTTGAAGTCGACAACATCTTGATGAACCCCTCGCCTTCAAGGCGAGGGTAGTTCAGTTTCTGGAAGTTGTTGACTCTCTCCCTTTTGAAAGGTATCTTTTTTATAAAGTCCATTTAAGTTAGACAGATTCACTCTTCATATTGATATTGGATATCTTCCATATTTATTGACAGCTTCGCACATGGCCACGATATTTTCTGGTGGAGTATCATCCTGAAGAGTATGGGTAGGCGCAAGAATAAATCCACCCCCTGGAGCAAGCTGCTTAATTCTCAGTTTCACTTCCTCTATTACCTGATCTACGGTGCCGAAAGGCAGGACTTGTTGGATATCGATTGCTCCATGAAATACCAATTTATCTCCAAATTCCCTCTTAATCCTATCCATGTCCATTTCCGCTGCACGGGTCTGCAAGGGATCTAGGATATCTAAACCACATTCAATGAACATGGGGATAAGCTTGTAGATACTCCCACACGAATGGAAAAAAATTTTAGCCTTAGGGTTAATTTTTTGGAGTAATTCCTTGACCTCAGTCCATTGACGTTTGAGGATTGGCTTAAAGACTTTATTGACCATAGAAGGAGAGAAGATAGGACCATTTTGCCCTCCTAAATCCCATCCGAAAAACCTGACTATATTCACATATTTTCCAATCAATTCAATACAAACTTTATTGAATTCAATCGAAATATCGAAGATTTTATTTAAGAGTGCAATTGCAAATTCCTGGTTGAGGACGAGATCAGTCCACCATTGTTCAATGCCCCGGAGATACCCGGCCTGTTCACCTCCTGCGCATCCGTCGAGCAAAACTTGGATTGCATAATCTGTGTTATCATACCACCAGCGAACGCTTTCTTCTAATCCGTTTGTGACACCGGGGTCGTATGGGCTCGGCCACGGGTAATCATCCAAGTCGTTGATATTGGCGTCTTTTATAGGGCTCTCTATCATCTCTATATAGAAACTCCCCCCTGGCCTCTCAATCCTTTTCCGTTTAACGCCCCATTCGTCGATAGTGGTCCCATCTGGAAATTCCTTGGGGTAACCTTCTGGAGGCATTGACCCAAGATGAACAATATCAATATTCAACGCCTCCAGTACCTTTTGATCGATGGAGACATTTGTAGTCCAAAAAGTAATTTTTGGCTCAGGGTCGACCTGGGATTCTAAGCCTAGATACTTCACAAGTTTCGTATAGGCACCCAGGGTCATTCTCAAGTCGAGAGGAACTCGATCTGGTTCTTTGTGCTCGATAGTCGTCATAACTCTTTCCCGGGATGTCATTTCCCTCATTAAAGACCCTCCCTTTCTCTGTTGGCAACGGCGGGCAACCTCTGAATGAACCCACTCCCCGGGCTAAAGCCCGGGGTTTCAGGCCCCTGGCATACCTGTCATGACCTTCGGCCATGCCAGACATGCCGGAAAAGGCCTCCGCTTCGCTCCGAAAGGATGCCATTCATCCCCAGGCTTTCAAGCCTGGGGATGAATGGCATAGCTTATAAAGAGCGACCTTAAATCATTGAGCTAATACAAGCACTTAAAACCCAATATTTTTGATTTAACAACTGAATTCATCCTATGTCAGCAAAGAGAACCCTGTCTATCGCTATTAAACACAGTCTGTCATGCCCGTTAAATTTAAGGCTTGATTATTACTTTTATACCTTCCTTATTAGTAGCGATCCTAAAAGCATCATCTATTTGTTTTAGTTTCATTATTGGTTGAATGATAGGGGACACATCCATTTTCTCAGCAATTTTTATAGCTTTCAGCCAACTGGAATGTTTTCTGGCTCGAATAGGGCGGAGTAAAATTTCACTCATAACCACAGTCACATGATCAAAGCTCGACATGGGATTTCCTGGCACGCCAACCAGTACTACTTCTCCTCCAATTCGGCAAATATTAACTGCATCTATTAAAGTATTATTACTCCCCGAGATTTCAAATACTACATCAAATTTACCATCATGCTTAATCTCTTCTGGCAGGGCACTTATCTCACTTTCAACATTTACGATTTTATCAGCTCCCAACTTTCTAGCAGTTGGTAATCTCAATAGTGCGTCAGCATTTACACCCGTTGCTACGACTCTAGAAGCACCCATGGATTTTGTTAAAGCAATTACGGAGAGGCCTATCGGTCCGACACCAAGAACTGCAACCTTATCACCGATTTTAAATGCTGATCTCTCCACCGCATGGACTGCTAAAGCAAAAATCTCCAAAAATGCTCCAACTTCAAATGATAGATTGTCTGGAATTTTATAGAGATTTCTAGCCGGAACGGAGGCAAATTCGGCGAAGCCGCCATTACGTTCGATGCCTAATATTTCCCTAGAAATACAAATATTGGGCTGGCCGGTGCGGCAGTAGAAGCACTCGCCACATGTAACGCCTGGTTCTACTGCTACTCTATCTCCTACGCTAAAGCCCCTTACATCGTTTGCCAGCTCTACAATCGTACCAGAAAACTCATGACCAAGAACTTTGGGTAAGTATTTTTCCAAATATCTCCAACTTGCATGCCAGTGATAAATATGCAAGTCACTTCCACAAATACCGCAAGCCCCAATTTTCAATAACACTTCACCTGTTTTGAGAGTAGGAGTTGAAACGTCAGAATAAGTAATGCCAGGTCCTGGCTCCTCTTTAATTCCTGCTTTCATTTTAATGCTCCTTTCCTTTCAATGGATACCTGCTAACTTTAGGATATCGTTATTCTTAGAGGATACCCTTAAATCTTTAGTGGTTCATCTGCCATAATTTTCTGCTTTGGTTTCGCAGTGAGCCTCCTTTAACTACAGTCGCAGAATTGCAAATATTTCGATTCTAGGCCGGTACCCATGTTAGGTTCGGTAAGAACAGTCATATTGGGATCTAGTGGATAGATCTTTTCCCCCATGTTTGTGTCGCAGTACCCTGGAAGGAAATAAATGATATCCTCATCGCTTTGGGGGATGTGCGTTCCAAGGGCACTGCTTAAGGGGAGGGTGGTGACTAAAGAATCATATTCTCGCATCCACTGTTTCCTGGCCTGATCAGCTTTCTCCCACGGCACAGCATGTCTAGCAGCAACTGGATTCCGAAACCACATACTGTTCCTTCATGTAAGGGTTTTGTATTCCCCCTTTATTCGGGCAAACGGCTCTACATTGGAAGTAAAAAAAATAACATTTCTCCCTTTTTATATTACTAATGGAATAAATTCGGCACAAATAGCACGAATTGTGGGAAAATGTTTATAATGAATAGAACGGTTCCGAAACTGACCAAGAACGGCATTGCTGCTAATGCAGTTTTCTCTATGGAAATACCAGCGATAGATGAGGAAGTGAAGATGCAATAACCAACGGGAGGTGTCAACAGCCCCATGGTCATATTGACGATAAAAATCATCGCGAGTTGTAACTGATCCATATGCAGAGCCTCCCCCAAAGGTATCAAAACAGGAACAAAGATAACAGTGGCTGCCAGTATATCAATGATGCAACCGGTAAAAATTAATATCACGTTCAGCATAAATAAAACTACAATCTTGCTTGCGGAAATGCTAAACATAAATTTTATAAACAGATCCGGGACCCCTTCATTAATAAATATATAAGAAAAAACTGAAGCCGATGCGAAGATGAAGACAACCCTTGCAGCTGTTTTGGTGGATTCTAATAACACGCGTGGCATTTCCCTCCATCGCAATTCTTTGTTTATATAGATGGAAATAATCAAAGAGTAGACTGCAGCAATAATCGAGGACTCCGTGGGTGTGAAAATTCCGCTTAAAATACCACCAATAACAATCAGAGGAGTGATTATCGCCCAAAGAGATTCCTTAGAGGAAACTAACAGATATCTCCAGGAAAACCGGACCGAGGATTGACCATAACCTTTTTTCTTCGAAAGAATATAACAAGAGTACATCGCGATGAATCCCATGGTTATACCGGGAACGTAGCCAGCCAAAAAAAGATCGACAAGAGAGATGCTACTTGATATTGAATAAATGATCATCGGAATCGAAGGGGGGACGATAATCCCTAATGATCCGGATGCCGCGATGACCGCCGCGGAGAAATCTCTCGGGTAGTTCTCTTTCTCCATCTGTGGGATTAGGGGAGTCCCTAATGCAGCCGTGTCAGCGGTGGCTGATCCCGATATCCCACCCATGATTATCCCGGAAAAAACGGCCGCCATAGAAAGGCCACCCCTGAACTGCCTTACAAGCGAATTAGAAAAATTGACAATGCGTTTAGATACTCCTCCTCGTGTCATAATCTCTCCGGCCAGTACAAAGCCTGGAACAGCTATTAGAGAGAAAGAGTCGATACTCGTCATGAGACGTTGTACTATGATCAATAAAGGAATGCCTCCAACGATGCAGGTAATGGCAGCCGAAACACCAAAGCAGAAAGCAATGGGCATTCCCAACAAGGAACATATTAGAAAAACTCCAACTAATAACATTGCGGTCATAAGGTGTCCATTTAAGCAGAACGCTGTCTACGTCTATCAATGATGGATTTAACGCTTTGCTCTATGAAATATATAGCCATTAAGAAGCCACCTGTTGGAATAGATAAGTACACCCACGCTACCGAAATTCCAAGACTGGGTGATGCGGCGTCTGACACCTTGCTGCAGAGGCGGTATCCCTGTTGAACCATGAGACCGCAGAAACCGATTACCAATAAACGGATAAAGTTATACCAGACAAACCGAAACTTCTCTGGCAATGAATCGACAATAAAGGTTAAATCGATATGGGTCTTGTCCCGGGTCACGAGAACTGCTCCCAGCACGACTAACCAGACGTACATATAGGTGGTCAACTCCTGGGACCAGAAAGGCGCACGGTTAAATACGTAACGCATTACGACTGCGTAAGAGACAACAACCACGATAACGCTAATAAATATCTGACAAATGATCTTGATGACTAATTCGATGGTGTCTAAGACCTTTTTAGTTCTCATAACAATCCTGAAATCCTGGGACGGGAACTTTAACCCCGTCCCAGGCCTAAGATGATTGAAATTATTTCTTTCGCAAAGAGTTAACAAAAGCGAGAGCTTCGTCCATAAACTCCGAGCCAATTCTGAGTCGAAACTGCTCATAAACTATCTTGGTTCTTTCTCTAAACGCAGAAAAGGCTTCCGGACTCAGCGAGTTCACCTTCATACCCTTTCCCTCCAGCAGGGACTGCGCCTTTTCGTCAAATTGCATCTGTTCCCTTCTGCCCCAGAGCTGGGCTTCGGCTGCTGTTTCCTTGATGATCTTCTGCTCTTCTGGACTGAAGGTGTTGAACAACTTCTTGTTTATGACTAAAATTGCGGGTTCATAGAAATGCTTTGTTTGGGTTACATATTTTGTATGTTCGTAGAGCTTGTATTGGTATCCCAAGCCATAAGTGACGGAAATACCGTCGATGAGCCCCTGACGAAGGCCGATAACAGTTTCACTCCAGGCTAATGGAACAGCAATGCCTCCCATATGCGTCATGATGGAGAGATCAAGAGGGTTTTCCAAGGTTCGAATCTTCAGACCTTTGAGGTCATCCGGTTTAGTAATCGGACCCTTATTGTTCCATACACCTCGGAACGCATAGGTAGCATAACCGGAACTGACTAAGTCTTTTCCCTCTAGCATCTTGAAGAGTTTCTGGCCAACCGGACCGTCTAGAAATGCATTGGCTTCATCGTGGTTGTTAAAAAGATAAGGCATCGCTACGATGAAGAACTGGGGAATAATGTTACCAAGCATACCCGCAGAGATAATGCCCGCATCTAGGGTACCCATGCGGCAACCCTCTAGCACTTCACGTTCGCTGCCCATGATGGCACGCCCCAGAACCTTGACGTTCAACTTGCCACCAGAACGTTCTTCCATAAGCGATTTCCATTTCTCCATACCTTGATCAATGAGCGATTCAGGAGGAGTTTGGGTGGCAACTCGAATCACCTTGGCGCCTTCCGCTCCTGAGATATAAAAGCCTGTTAAGCAAATGCCACTTAATACAACTACCCATACTTTTTTCAATATTGTTTTCGAATTCATGTGCCTGCCTCCTTTGTTAATTTTAACAATTCGCAAAAATATCCTGCCACTTGGGGTGCGGATAAATAGGGAGAAAAATTCATGCGGCCAAGACTAACGAATATTAGATAGTTTCAAAAGATTATTCCTTTAATACAGCGAAGACAGCAGAGGGAGCAGCATCAACTCCTCTTATCTTTATAGGAAAAGCACCAATTATTAGACGCCTACCCAACAACTGGGCTAGTTTAGGACCTAAGTTCTCGATAATTAAAATATCATTACCCAGTAAGGTCCGATGTACTGGGAAGTTAAAACCTTCTGGGCGTAAAGGGATCGGCATATCTAGCGTTGTTGTATCCATCCCAATTATATTAATTCCTATTTCTACCAACCAGTTAGCAGCATCTTCACTCAAATAGGGATGTGTAAAATAGGATTCATCGTCATAAAAATATTTTTCAGCCCAACCAGTATAAAGAAGAACTATATCATCTTTTTTAATTTGCGGGCTTGATTCCTTAAGCTCCTTGGCAGTTAATTGCACAGGCTTATCCCGACGCACATCCAAAACTACCCCTTCGCCTACAAACCTTTCAAAAGGATATTGGTCAATAGTCTTACCCTCAGAGAAAAAGTGCCTAGCAGCATCTACATGGGTTCCAATATGCGTAGTAAGTTGATAACGGGTAAATCTTATCTCTATTTTGGGAGTGGTCTCGATAACATGGACAGCCTCGCCTATTGAGGGTGGCCCAAAAATCTTGGGGAAAGGCATCCCTTCGTAAAAAGGCTGACTCAAATCAATCCATTTCCCGTCCATTTTTTACTCCTTGCTTAGGCCTTTTTTCGCTTTTTTTATATAAGCAAAATAAATGCCAGTATTTTAAAATAGTAATAATTTTAAAACGTATTGAATTCAAAAGAATTTTTTTAGAATTAAATTAAAAAGGATTTTGGCTAAAAGTCCTTTTTGTTGCAGTCTTGCAAAGATGTTGCAAATGTGCGAATTTAATGTGTCCAAAAGAAATTGTATATAATTATCAAAAATGAAATCATTTTAGAATTTCATAATGCCTAATTTTGCGGTAAAGTGTAGCAGGATGAACCTTTGCATGAAGAGATGCTTTATTTAAGTCTTTTGAGAACCGCTTCAAAAGATTTTCGACATATCTTTTTTCAAAGAGCTCTTTGGCCTTATCATAAGAATAATCCATAAAATCGTATTCCTCTTCGCCACGAAACACGGTGATATGTTCGAGAACATCTTTGTCCGTGATGGTTTCTCCGGTATGAAGCGCTACAATTCTTTCGATAACATTCTGGAGTTCCCTTACATTTCCTGGCCATTCATGATTCAGTAGTATTTGTAAAGCCTTGGGGTGGATGATCTTTGTTTTCTTTTTCATCGAAACACAATATTTTTCAATAAAATGATTTGCCAAAAGAGGGATATCTTCCCGCCTTTCTCTCAAAGGGGGTAGGCCGATTTTTATCACGTTGATTCGGTAAAAGAGATCTTTTCGAAAGCGTTTCTTTACCACTTCCTCTTGAAGGTCTTTATTCGTAGCCATAATTACTCGGACATCGACTGGATAGGACCTGGTTCCGCCGACGCGAATGACTTCCTTTTCTTGCAGGCACCTTAACAACCTCACTTGCAGGGAAGGACTGGCTTCCCCGATTTCATCGAGGAAGAGGGTTCCTCCGTCTGTTTCTTCGAAATAACCACCGGTGGTTTTAAAAGCTCCCGTGAACGCCCCTTTTTCATAACCGAACAAGGTCGTTTCAAGGAGATTTTCAGGAAGGGCGCCGCAGTCGACAGCGAGAAAGACAGACTTTTTCCGCACACTGTTCGTATGGATTGCCCGAGCGATTAATTCCTTTCCTGTACCGCTTTCTCCCTGGATGAGGACATTACTATCCACTTCTGAGGCCTTTTTAACCAACTCGAATACTCGTTGCATGCTCCCACTTCTACCAATGATGTTTGAGAATAGGGCTTCGCTCTTTAGTCTATTCTTTAACGAGAGATTTTCCGTTTCCAAACGTCCCTGATAGATGGCATTCTTAATCGTAATCAGCACCTTCTCGGTTTCGTCAAAGGGTTTCAGCAAAAAATCAAAGGCCCCGAGCTTCATCGCTTGGACTGCATTCTCAACTGTTCCATAAGCAGTGATCATGATAACTGGAGTGAGAGGATTGATTTCCTTAATTTGTTTTAGAATTTGTATTCCATCGGCATCGGGGAGTCGGATATCCAGGATCACCAAATCATATGGAAAATTCCTAAAGCATTCCAACCCGTCGGAACCATTCGAAACTGTTTCCACGGAGAAATTAGTCTTCTGAAGAATTTTCTTGAAGTATTCTCTTGAAAAGAGCTCATCATCGATGACCAATATTTTTTCTGGCTTAGACATAGGATTCAATCCATTTCCCATCTCAATTTGAGGGTAGGATGATGGTGAAGGTACTGCCTTTCCCGAATTCGCTTTCGACATAAATATTTCCGCCATGATTTTTTATAATTTGATATGCAAAACTTAGGCCAAGCCCATGGCGATCCGCTCTCTTTTTGAGTGAGAAGAAGGGAAGAAATATTTTATTAAGATACTCTCTCGGGATTCCAATGCCATCATCCGCAATACTGATTTTAATCTGTTTTTTGTCCACCTCTTTTCCGATCGCAATTCTTAGATTGCCCCCATTCGGCATAGCTTGAATGGCATTAATTAAGATGTTTAAAAAACACTGTTTGAGTTGAAGGGCATCACCTATTATGGGTAAGATATGTTGCTCTCCGGTGATTTGAATTGATACCTTTTCTAATTTTTCTATGAGCCGGTCCCTTAAAGTGAGAATGGAATCGCGCAAGACTTCATGAATATCAGTCTTTGAAAAGGTAAGATAGGGGTCTTTTATTGAATTCAGGACACTCGTGATAATTCTTAAGCACTCCTTTCCGGCTTTTGAAATGGTCTGAGCCAATTCTCTTTTAGAATCCTCCTCCTCCATCTCTTTCAACAACATTTCCGAAAAATTGACTACTCCTATTAATGGATTGTTTAACTGATGAGCGATTCCCCCCATCAATTCCGTATAGAGAGCCAGTTTTTCGCTTAAAAATAGTCTTTCCTCCATTTCTTTTTTTTCAGTCAGGTCCGATAACAAATATAATTTGGCGATGGGATAGCCATTCATATTCTTAATATCCGAGATGATAAGAGATGCAGGAAATGGAGTTAGAGCTTTTTTTATACAAGTGACTTCCGCCAAGTGTTGAGGATTCTTCCCATTTTGCAGCTTCGGCAGAAAAAGGAAATCTATTTTTCTCTTTATTACTTCCTCTTTTGTATAACCGAAGACTCTCTCTGCGGTCTTGTTAAAAATTAGAATATGATCGTCAAGATCGGTACTGATGACGATATTAGGGGAGGAATCGATCAGGGATTCAAGAAAATTCTTCGATTCTTGTAGTTCCTCCGTTTTTTTTTCAACAAGCCTCTTCTCTTTATCAAGGGCTTGCGAGTGTTCGTGCAAGAGAATAAAGTATTTCTTGGACGGAAGGGGTGTCCCCCTGGTGCGATAGGTTATTTGTTTTGAGTAGTACTGGGGGATATAGTGGTCGATAATGATATCAAATGGCACACCGTGCGTTAATAAATTTAAGTAGGGTTCCTTTACCCCCTGTTCAAGCGTTCTCGGAAAAGCTTCTTGGAAAGTTCTACCCAAGACCTCCTCTCTCCTAATTTGCGAAGTTTCCTCCTGTTTTTTGTTCATCCTAATAATTTGCCCCTTTTCATCAAGAAGCATCATTCCAATGGGCAAATTTTCAATTAGATCTTCGGCAATGTTCAGGCGTTTTTGCTTTGGCGGGCTCTTTCTATTCATAAATCCTCCAAATTCCGAAATCATTCACTTACTTTGCGATCCAAAAAATGCTCCAGTTCAGTTTAGGCGATTGAATCTAAATGTTGTCAATTTCTCAGTAAAAAAAGTGTAACCGAACCACCCCATTTCCTCAAGGTTAGTTTATAAGGAACAGGAAGAGGCGAGGATTAGGAGATATATCAAATCCGGAAATTGAGAATTTTAGTATGTTAATTTACATGGCGCGGCCGGGGACGCCGATATGCCGGGCAATCACGATTCGTTGAACTTCGGAGGTTCCTTCTCCAATATCGAGAAGTTTCTGATTTCGATAATGACGCTCCACGGCGTACTCTTTCATCAGGCCATATCCCCCGTGGATCTGGACAGCTTCATTGGCCACACGGTGATACATCTCGGAGCAGAACATCTTGGCCATGGCCGATTCCTTGGAGAAAGGCCGATGGGTTTCGCATAGCCAGGTGGCTTTATAAAGAAGAAGCCTCGCCAGCTCAATCTCTGTGGCCATATCCGCTAACTTAAAGGCAATGACCTGGAAGCCTCCGATCGGCCTTCCGAATTGCTCACGTTCATTGCAATATTTGAGGGCCAATTCGAAGGCTCCCTGGGCTCCCCCCAATCCCATGGCGCCGATACTCAGCCTGCCGCCATCGAGCGTGGAAAGCATCTGGTGAAATCCATCCCCGCGCCGGCCGAGAAGATTCTCCTTTGGAACTTTGCAGTCCGTGAAATAAAGCTCTCCTGTATTGGAAGACCTCCAGACCATCTTTCCATGCATGGTCTTTGTCGTAAACCCAGGGGTGCCGTTCGGGACCAGAATGCAGGAGAGCTCATTCTTGCCGGTTCGAACCTTTCCTGTGACGGCCTGAACCACACAGACTTTGCTGATCTCTGTCGTGGAATTGGTGATGAAGATTTTTGAGCCGTTGATAACCCAATGATCTCCTTCCAGGACGGCGGAGGTTTTAGAAGCACCGGCATCGGAGCCGGCATTCGGTTCCGTCAGGCCAAAGGAGGAAACGGCCTTCCCTGAGCAGAGGTCCGGAAGCCATTTCTTTTTCTGCTCCTCATTTCCATAGTAAAAGATGGGGGAGATCCCGAGAGAATTTCCAGCCGCGAGGGTGGCCGCCTGAGATCCATCGATCCGGGCAATCTCTTCCACCGCAATGATGTAGGAGACATAGCCCACATTGCTTCCGCCGTATTCCTCATCGACAAAGGGTCCGAAGAGCCCCAGATCCCCCATTCGTTTGGTCAAGGTATAGGAGAACTCTTCCTTGTCGTCCAGTTCCTGGGCGATAGGGGCGATCTCCTTTTCAGCAAAGTTTCGGACCATCTTGCGAAGCATCTGCTGCTCATCGTTCAAATCAAAATCGAGTGGCATACGAACCTCCTCCGATTTCGGATTGCGGATTTCGGAATTCGGAATAAGATGTAAATTCAAAAATGCTAGTTCAGAGTCCCCCCCTCACCCTCCCCTCTCCCCTTGGGGGAGAAGGATGGGGTGAGGGGGCGGACTTTATTTATTTTTCATACGGAACCCAGTAATAGTCGAGAACGGTATTCGTTGGGTTTTTTGTCCTGAACTCAGCCTTCACCTTCATCCCGATCGAAGGCTCCCCATACAATAGGTAACTTTTCGGGATGGTTGCCAGGCCCGGGATTTCCACATCGATCTGCCAGTAAGGAGTGGAAAGTTCAATCCCTATGCCGGCATAAACAACCTGAGTAAAAGCATAGATCTTGCCGATCACCGGATTGGGTAAGGTCTTCCACACCATTTCCGTATGGCAATCCGGGCAGTGAGCCCGGGGCGGGACCCATAAACGGTTTTCCTGACAGTTGCCGTTTGGACATTGCGTGGCCCGCAATTCTCCTTTCCTGAGTCCCTCGAAAAAAGGAGAAAGGAGGCCATACGTATGAACGTGGGTGATCGATCGAGGCCATTCAATGACCGTCGCTGGCTTGGTCTGCCGGATTTTGGTGACCTTACCGATAAATTTTGTCTCTTTCGGTTTCTTCGCCTGGATTTTCTTTTTGGCCTGCACTTTTTTCTTCGGTTGAGTCTTCTTCTTTATATGGACTTTTTTCTTTGCCATGGAAACTTCCCTCCTCTTTTGTACGGAACGCATATATGCGTTCCCTACATTTACCAGCTCTTTCTGAGAATACCTACCGTCACATGGGAACCCACCCCCGCATGGGAGACCCAAAGGGCTTGTTTACTATTTTGCGGGATCTGAAGACTCTGCCAATCCTTGGGTTTTTCTTTCCCCCATTTCTTCCAGATCTTGGGATCGCCATGAAATTTATCGTACTTCTGCTGTAACTGCCATAGGCACTCAGCACCCTGGAAGATACCTGTTGCTCCGACGGCGTGCATTGTTCCTATCAATCCACCCGATAGGTTGGAAGGACATTTTCCAGGTTTCCCTGTATTTGGATTGATGTAATAGGCATCTCCAGACTCAATGTAATCCTGCTCCTGACCATAGGGCCTGAGGCCAATGTCTCCATAGGTCTGGAGGTCACTGATGGTGAAGGCATCGTGAAGTTCTACCAGATCCATATCCTCGAGGGGATTTTTGATGCCAGCCATACGATAGACCAGCCAGGCTGCAAATCGGGATGCTAAGAAACTCTCAAATCCTGGATAACGAGATCCCTCTTTACCATAGAGATCTTTATACATCTCTGGAGTTTCATGTGGAAGTAAAGGAACTTCCATGTGCCGGCGGTCAGCCACCCGTAACGTATGAGTTCCACCGCAGATAAATAGTTCACAGGGGTGGTCCGTTAACTTGTAAGCTGTTTCTTCATCACAGACCAGTACACAAGCTGCCCCAACGCTCATGGCGCAGCATTCAAGGAACCGAAGAGGGTAAGCAGATATAGGGCTGTTTAATACATCCTCCACGGTGTATTTCCCTGCCTGATGGGCATAAGGAGAGGAACAGGCGTAGAGATGATTCTTAACTGCTATTTTTGCTCGAGTGACTTCGGATACTTTAAACGTTTGAGCAAAACGATTTGCCATGGGGGCATAATAGGAGGAATAGATCCGGCCCATGCGAGTTTCAAAATCCTTACAGGCCGCTGTGGAGATATAGAAGTTACCCGTACGGGTATCCACTTCATCCAT
>Ga0214473_10003580_pt1 | contig 18795 bp, 15 predicted proteins | sample RVTome_7_FD_203509 | JGI IMG/M metagenome (GOLD analysis project Ga0214473, IMG submission 203509) | Soil microbial communities from uranium-contaminated site in the Upper Colorado River Basin, Wyoming, United States - RVT98D197 | ecosystem: Environmental > Terrestrial > Soil > Contaminated >... | reverse complement strand
GATGAGTCGCGTCATCGCGTGTTGGACGATTTGGCCGGCGGGCGCATCTCGTCCGACGACGCCATGCGTCTGCTGGAAAGCGAGTAGGCGGTCGGGAGGCCGGAATGGAGAATGTCCATCAGGAGGTAGGGCCTCGGCCACGGGTGCGGATCTCATCCGTCGACGGCGACTTGCGCGTGACCGGACGGGCGGGCACCCGCCTCGAGGCGCAGGCAGGAAGCCGGGGAGGGTTGATCGTCCAATCCCGAGGCGACGTTGTGGAAGTCACCAGCCGCACAGGCTGTCTGGTTTTCCTCCCCGAGGACAGCCAACTCGAGATCGGTCGCGTGAACGGTGATGTCCGTCTGGCGGACTTGTCCGGGCGGATTTCGGTGGAAAGAGTCGGGGGGGACCTTGTGCTGCGCAAGGTGGGCACGACGCAGGTGGGAGAGGTCGCCGGGGGCCTGGTGGCGCGCCGTTTGACCGGCGATCTGTTGCTGCGCCGCGGCGGCGGGGACGCCCTCTTGGAACACGTCCGAGGGCCGGTGACCATCGAGGACCTGGGTGGGGACCTGCGGGCTTCGCAGGTCGAGGCGGCGATAAAGGTTCGCCTGGCGGGAGACGCGTGGTTGGAATGGATGCCGCCCGCCGGGTCCGACTCCCGGGTCGAGGCCTCCGGCGACATGGTCTGCCGCTTTCTGGCCTCCGCCTCGGCGCGCATCTCGGCCCGCGCCGGCGGGGACCTGAGCCTGCTGGGAGATACAGCGGCGGCTGCGGGCAGCGCCACCCTGGGAAGCGGCGCGGCGAGCGTCGACCTTTCGACGGGTGGGGACCTGCTGGTGACGAGGGCCGGGGCCGAGTTCACCTCCGATCTGGCGGAAGAGATCAGCGCGCAGGTGGATGTCACGCTGGCCGACGTCGAGGCCGGGCTGGAGGGCATGGACTTGAGCTCCCTGGGCCTGGACTCGAAAGACCTGCGCGACAAAGTTCATCACGCCCTGACCGGCGCTCTGCGCCAGGCGCGGCGAGGTTCGAAATCGCCGGACCCGGGGGCGGCCGCATCAGGAGACCAGGAACGGCTGGCCATCCTGCGGATGCTGGAGGCAGGGAAGATCAACGTCGACCAGGCCGAAGGCCTGCTGCGAGCTCTGGAGGAAACCGGGTGACGGCAGCCGCCCTGCGCCGATCCGTTCCCGAACGCGGCCTGCGCCCGGTGGACCCGCGGGCCGATATGAAGGGAATGGCGGATCTGATCGAAGTCGCCTTTGCCGAGCGTCTCGATGAATCCGGCCGTCGCATGGTGCGCTCGATGCGGGCCTTCGGTCGGTGGGGCTGGCTGGGGTGGGCCCTAGGGCACTTGTTCTTGCCGCCGGCGGCCTATCCGGAGGGCTATGTCTGGATCGAAGATGGGCGGCTGGTGGGCAATGCCAGCCTCATGCGCGCCGATCTGGGTTCGAAGCGATGGGTGCTGATCAATGTGGCCGTCGCCCCGGAGTGGCGGCGCCAAGGGATCGCGGGGGCCATGGTGGAGGCGTGCCTTGATCAAACCCGCCGGCAGGGCGCCGGCGAAGTCCTACTGCAGGTGGATGCCGACAACCGTGGGGCGCAGGAGCTCTACCGGCGCCTAGGTTTCCGACTCAGCGCGGTTCGGGGCACCTGGAGCCGGCGCACCCCGCGCCTGGCGGCGCCCCATGAGTCTCCGGCGCGACGACGCAGGCCGGGGGAGGCCGGCGACCAACTGACCTTGGCGAAAGCCGTTTGCCCGGAAGGTCTGCTCTGGCCGCGCCCCCTTGACCCCGACGTCTTTCGCCGTTCGTTTGCCTGGGGCACCGGCGCCCACTGGGTGTGGCCGGCGGAGGGACCCCTGCAGGCTTTCCTCTCCGCCTTCCCTGGATACGAGAGCGCCGAGGTGCACTTGATTCTAGTGATCTCGCCTACGGCTCTCGGGCGCGCGGAAGCCCCCTTGTTGGACCTGGTCTTGGCCGAGATGCCCGCCCGATCGGGTGAGTTCCGCCTGGAGGCGGCCGGCGAGATGGACGGGGCCGTTCTTCAGGAGCGGGGGTTCGAGCTGGAGCGCAAGTTGGCCTGGATGTCCATCCGTCTTGGTCCCGCACCGACGACATTGGCGGACGGAGGAGGAGCCCTCCCGGCCCCAAGGCAGCGGAGGAAGGCATGACCACGACCGAAGAGCGTCTGAAAATCCTGCACATGGTGGAAGACAAGAAGGTCACGCCGGAGGAAGCGGCGCGGCTCCTGGCGGCTTTGGCGCGCGGCGAACGCAAGCGGCAGGCGGCCGACGAAAGCGAGTCGCGCTGGCTGAGAGTGCGGGTGACCGACATCCACAGCGGCAAACCATCGGTCAACGTCACCATTCCGATGCGGCTGGTCAACGTCGGGCTCAAGGTAGGAGCGCGCTTCATCCCCGATGTGGAAGGGATCGAGCTCAGCGAGTTGGCCGAGGCGCTGCGCCAGGGTATGAGCGGCAAGGTCATGGACGTCGTCGATGAAGATGAAGGACAGCGCGTCGAAATCTACGTCGAGTAGGCTTGGGTCGCGGGCTGTAGAATAGGCCCCGCCGTTCCGAACTTGCCTCTCGCCGCCGTCCCTCACGGTGGCGACGCACGGAGGCCCCCCTTTGGACATTGAATCCAAGAACGCCCTTGTGCTCGGCGGCTACGGCCTGGTCGGGATGGCCGTTTGCCGCGAGCTGCTGGCACATCGCCCGGCGCGGCTGGTCGTCGCCTCTCTGCGACGGAATGAGGCCGAGGCCGGGGTCGCCGCGCTCCGGAAGGAATTCTCGAAATCATCGACCGCCCTTGTCCCAGCCTGGGGCGACCTGCTGCTGCGCGCCGAGTGGCAGAACGTCCCTCCCGGCGTCCATCCTCGGACGGACGTCCTGGCGGACACGGCGCGCCGCCGTAGGCTCGTGGCCGACATTCTCAACGAGATCGATGACGACATCCTGGAAGCCTCGCTCCTGTACCAGCTGATCACCGGCGCGGCGCCCGGCCTCGACGGACACGCGGCGGACATCGTGGTCGATTGCGTCAACACGGCGACCGCCGTCGCGTACCAGAATGTCTTCCAGACGGCGCAGAGGCTTCAGAAGCGGATCGCCAGCGGCGAGCCGACGGACTGGCCGGAGGAGGTCGAACGGCTGCTCGCCGCTCAGTATGTGCCGCAGCTCGTTCGCCACATGCAGATCCTGTATGAGGCCATGCTGCGCGCCGCCACCCAGGCCTACGTCAAAGTTGGAACCAGCGGCACGGGGGGCATGGGATTCAACATCCCGTACACGCACGGCGAAGAAAGGCCGTCGCGGGTCTTGCTTTCGAAGTCGGCCGTGGCGGGCGCCCAGACCCTCCTGACCTTCCTGATCGCCCGTACTCCGGGCGGACCGACGATTGTCAAGGAGATCAAGCCGACGGCCGTGATTGCCTGGAAGGAAATCGGGTACGGACCCATCCGGCGGGGCGGGCGCGAGATCGCCCTGGTCGACTGTCTGCCTGAGCAAGCCGTGGCGCTGAAGGCGCCGGGCGCGCTGGAGCCCGAGGCCGATTTCGGCCATCCGACAGGGGCCAACCTCGAATCGGTTTACATCGATACCGGCGAGAACGGGCTGTTCGCCGCCGGTGAGTTCCGCGCCATCACGACGCTGGGGCAGATGGAATTCGTCACGCCGGAAGAAATTGGAGCCATCGTCGTGCGGGAAATTCGCGGCGGGAATACCGGCCGGGACGTCATTGCGGCGCTGGACTCATCCGTCTTGGGGCCCTCCTATCGGGCCGGTTTTCTTCGCCAAGCCGCCCTGACTCGGCTGCGCCAGCTGGAGCAGGAGCACGGCGTGGACTCGGTTGCCTTTGAAATCTTGGGCCCGCCGCGCTTGTCGAAGCTGCTCTATGAGGCCTACTTGTTGCAGCGGTGTTGCGCCACACTGTCGGCGGCAGTCGAGCGTCCGACCGTCGAGCTGACGACGGCGATGGAGATGCTCGTTCGCCAGGATGCGGGACTGCGTCAGCGGATACTCTCGATCGGAATCCCCATCCTCATGGCCGACGGAACGCACCTGCTGAGAGGTCCGACGATCAAATCGGCCGACGCCGAGGGTGGATGGGTGGACCTGACACAGGCCAACGTCGCCCGGTGGCAGGAGCGACTGGGTGCCTTGCGCGGTTTCCTGCAAACGCTGGCCGCCGGCGACTCGAGCTCGCGTTTGGAGCGGGCCTACCCGGATGCGCAAACCTGGTCGGCGGGAGACTCGTTTGACGTCGGCGAAATCGCCGGCTGGCTGTTTCTGTACGAGGAGATGGGACGGCGCGGGAAGTCGTAGCGGGAAGCGATCAGCGATCAGCCGTCAGCCACACCTGCACTTGCGCCGGAGCGCAGCGCAGGTGCAAGTGTCAGCCATAACCTCACGGCCTCGAGGTATCAGGTGTGGGCCCCTCGGTGTCCCTTCTCGGACCAAGCGCATTTCCCGATCTCAGTTCCTGACCACTGGCCGCTGACCACTGGCCGCCGACCCCTGGCACTTATGTCGCACCCCTGGGCCCTGAAAGTCGCTATGCTATACTCGGCGCAAGATGGGCGCGGTGCGCGGCCTGGAGTGCTCCGGTTGCCGTGAGACGTTCGAGGGCAGCCGTTTGTCGGCTGTCTGCCCGGAGTGCCAGTCGCCGCTGCTCGCGCAGTACGACCTGGAGGCTCTTCGAACGCGGCTGACGGCTGACGTCGTCGGCCGCCGCCCATCCGGCCTGTGGCGATGGGGGGAGCTCCTGCCGGCCTCGGAGACTTTGGGATGGACGCTGAGTCTCGGCGAGGGCGACACGCCGCTGCTGCCCGTCCCGCGGTTGGCCGCCGACTTGGGCCTGAAGTCGGTTTGGATCAAGGACGAAGGGGTCAATCCGACCGGTACATTCAAAGCCCGCGGGCTGGCCGTAGCTGTCGCTCGAGCGAGCGAGCAGGGGATTTCGGATTTTGTCCTCCCGACGGCCGGCAATGCCGGCGCCGCGTTGGCTGCTTACGCCGCCCGGGGAGGGGCAAGGGCCCATTTGTTCCTCCCGGCCGATGCTCCGCCGCCCATCTTGCGCGAGATCGAAGCCGCCGGCGGCCAGATCCACAAGGTGAACGGGCTGATCGACCAGGCGGGCCGGGAAGCGGCGGCCGCCGCTCGCGAACAGGGTTGGCTCGATCTCTCCACGTTCCGAGAAGTAGGCCGCGTAGAAGGAAAGAAGACGATGGGGCTGGAGTTGGCCGAGTCCCTGGGGCCTGAGTTACCCGACGTGATCCTCTATCCGACCGGCGGCGGCACCGGGCTGATCGGGATCGCCAAGGCCTTCGATGAGCTTCAGACTCTGGGCTGGATCGACGAGCGCCGGCCGCGGCTGGTGGCTGTCCAGGCGGAAGGCTGCGCGCCTGTGGTCCGGGCCCTGGACCGTGGCGATCCTGCGGTGGAGCGCTGGGAGGATGCCCACACGGCGGCGGCGGGACTGCGAGTCCCGGCGCCCTTCGCCGGCCGCCTGATCGTGGACACGCTGCGCCGCAGCGGAGGCACGGGCGTGGTCGTGACGGATGAGGAAATGCGGCAAGCACGCCGACGGCTGGCACGACTGGAAGGCGTCCTGGCCTGTCTGGAAGGGGCGGCGACGGTGGCCGGAGCGGCGGTCCTGGCACGGCAAGGGTGGATTCGCCCGGAGGAGCGCGTGGTGCTCTTCAACACCGGCACCGGCCTGAAGGACCTCCTGTGAGCGAACGCGTCCAGACGCGCGAGCGAGCCCGGGCTTCACTCGATCTTCTGTATCGCATCAGTCGCGAGCTGGCCGCCCAGCTCGATCTGCGCCAGTTGCTCCAGCACATTCTTCAGTTGACTCTCGAGACGGTTGGCGGCCCCAGTGGGAGCATTCTGGTCCTCAACGAACATGGCCGCATCCTTGAAGGGGCGCTGGCCTTCGGCGGACATGTTCACGACCACACCGCCGAGCAGCTTTCCGACACCTTCGAACGCGGCCTGGCCGGTTGGGTCGTCGAGCACCGCGAGCCGGCGTTGGTGAAATCGACCGCCGACGACCCGCGCTGGCTGCGTCGACCGGAGCGCGAGGGCGAGGGCGAGTCGCGCTCGGCGATCTCGGTTCCCTTGATGACGCGGGTGCGGGTCGTCGGGGTGTTGACGCTGGTTCATCCCGAGCCCGGGCGATTCTCCGAGGAGGACCTGGAGCTGCTCAGCGCCATTGCCGACCAGGCCGGGATCGCCGTGGAGAACGCCCGCCTCTTCTCCGCCGAGCAGGAAGGGCGGCGATTCGCTTCTACGCTTCAGGAGATCGCTCGCTCGATCAGTTCCACTTTGGATCCGGCATTGGTCTTCCCTCAGGTGCTGGAGCAGTTGGAGCGACTGATCGGCTTCGACAGCGCCAGCATCCTGCTGCGCGACGGCGACGTCCTGCGATTGGTGGCTGCCCGCGGGTTCCGGGACAACCGCGCCATCATCGGCCTGACCCTGCCGGTGCGGCCGGAGATGTTGACAGGCCGCGTGCTGACGACGCGCCACCCGCTGGTGATCGAGGATGTCCAAGAGGAGCACGGCTGGGTGCAGTCGGAAGAAGTGCCCGAGTCGAGGATGATCCGAGGTTGGATTGGCGCGCCCCTGATCGTGCGCGACCACGCTGTGGGCGTCCTTAACGTCGACAGTCACCAGGTCGGCACGTACGGCGCGGCCGAGAGCGAGGTCGTTACAGCCTTTGCCGATCAGGCGGCGGCGGCCGTCAGCAACGCCCAGCTCTTCGCGGAAACGCAGTCGGCCCGCCTGCGCTATGCCAGCCTGTTCGAAGACAGCATCGACCCGATCCTGATCAGCGATTTGCAGGGCACCATCAGCGACGCCAATGTGCGGGCCCAGGCCTTTCTCGGTTGCAGCCGCGAGGAACTATTAGGCCGTTCGGTGCTCGAGTTACACGCGCCCAACAATGAGCAGCGGCCGCTGGCGCTGGCCAGCTTGCAGGAGGGGGAGACGAAGGCTTACGAGGCGCGGGCAACCCACCAGGACGGCCGGCAGTTGCCGATCGAGATCCACGTCAAGCGTATCGACATCGGCCCCCAGGTGACCCTGCAGTGGATCCTGCGCGACATCTCGGAGCGGCTGGCGCTCGACGAGTTGCGGCTCGACATGACGTCGATGATCTTCCACGATCTGCGCTCGCCGCTGGGCAACATTATCTCCAGCCTGGAAATGATGCAGTCCAGCCTGACAACCGAGAACGAGCCGCTGCGCTCCGTGTTGTCCATCGCCCTGCGCTCCAGCCGCCGTCTGTCGCGGCTGGTGGAGTCTCTGCTCGACCTGGGGCAGCTCGAATCCGGCCAGGCCGTTCTGCACAAGACGCCGGCGGCCATCAGCAACCTGATCGGCGAGGCGGTCGAGGAAGTCCACCCGGTGGCCGAAGCGCGCGGGCACCTGCTTCAGTTCGGATTGGGGAAGGCCGAGTTGCCGATGGTCGAGATGGACGTCGACATGATTCGGCGGGTGCTGATCAATCTGCTGGAAAACGCCATCAAGTACACCCGAACCGGCGGGCGCATCGGCGTGGCGGCGCGAAAGCACGGCCGCGAGCTGCTCGTCAGCGTCACCGACAACGGACCGGGTATCCCTGCCGGCGAGGAGAAGGCGATCTTCGAAAAATTTGCCCGGGTCCACCCGGAGGGGCATCCCAAGGGTTTAGGGTTGGGGCTGGCCTTCTCCCGCTTGGCGGTGGAAGCCCACGGCGGAAGGATCTGGGTGGAAAGCGAGTTGGGAAAAGGCTCCACCTTCACCTTCGCCTTGCCAATGGGGAATCCGTGACGAGGCGCCCGACCGATGCCACAGCCGGCCCTCGGGGGAACCTGATGGTGAGCCCTCGGGAAGCCCATCGGGGCGAAGCGATCTGATATGCGTGAGCTAGTGCCGGGCGTCTTCCTGGAAGACCGATACCCGGGAGTGATCCTGGGTGCGATCGCCGCCGAGGGGGAGGTGGTGCTGATCGACACCCCCCTGCGGCTCGACGATGGCCGCGAGTGGCTCGCCGCGCTGGCTCCCTACGGTCGGCCGCGCTATGTCGTCCTTCTCGATCACCATCCGGACCGCGTCCTAGGGGCGCGCGGGCTCGATCTATCGATCGTGGCCCAGGCTGCCACACGCGAGGCGGTGGCGGCCTGGCCGGACGTCTACAAAGGCGGCGTGGCCATCGGGGCCGAGGCCGACCGATTGCGGCGCGTTACCGGAGTGACGCGGGCCGTCCCGCAGCTGGCGTTTACCGAGACGCTGACCCTGATGTTGGGCGAGACGCCGGTCGAGCTCTGGCACCGGCCGGGCCCGACGTCCGGCGCCTGCTGGGTCGTCTTTCCTTCCAGGAAAGTGATCTTCGTGGGCGACACCGTGGCGCTGAAGGAGCCGCCCTACGTCGGCGAGGCGGATCCCGAAGCCTGGCTGCAGAGCCTGCATGAGCTGCGAGGGGCATCGTTCCGCAAGTTCCGCCTCGTTTCGAGCCGTGATGGGGTGCTCAAGAAGGAATCCCTGGCGAACATGGCTTCCCTGTTGCGGAAAATCGACGGCCGTTTGGAGAGAATGGTAGCCCGCGGCGATGCGGCTGACGCCACGGAACGCTTGGCGATGCAGCTCGGGCGGTCGTTCCGTATCGCCTCGGCCCGCAAGGAACAGGTCGCCCAAAGGCTCCAGCGCGGGCTGGAGATTCTCTACACGCGCCGCTACCTGGCAGCTGAATAGCGGGAAACCTGGTTTCCAAAGGAAACCAGGTTTCGTGTTCGAGTCCCCCATGACCAGCGCCATCCCCCGGCTTTCCATCCTCCACGAAGCGGCGCGGCGCATGCTCGGGCTCTCGCTCACCCGGCGGCAGTTGGAAGCTTTCACGGTCTACAGCGAAGAGCTTGTGGCGTGGAACGCGCGCGTCAATCTGACAGCCATCACCGACCCCGACGCCATCGAAATCAAGCACTTCCTCGATTCGTTGACCCTAGTACCGCACTTGGGGCGTTGGGTGAGCGGGCGGTTGGTGGACGTTGGGACGGGGGCCGGTTTCCCGGGACTCCCCCTGAAGATCGCCTGCCCATCGCTGCGGGTGAGCCTGGTCGAGGCCACGGGCAAGAAGGCGGATTTCTGCCGCCATATCGTGGCCCGGCTAGAACTGGAGGGCGTCGAGGTAATCCATGCCCGGGCGGAGGAGGTCGGTCAGGACCCGGAGCACCGTCAACGATATGACGTCGCCGTGGCCCGCGCAGTTGCGGCGATGCCGGTGCTGGCGGAGTATCTCCTGCCTCTTGTTCGCCTCGGAGGCCGGGCGATCGCACAAAAGGGCGAGAGCGGGCCGGCAGAGGCACATGCCGCCCAGGCAGCCGTGGCGAGGCTCGGGGGTCGCCTGACCCAGGTGTCGCCGGTCGAGCTGCCAGGGGTTGCCGAGGGTCGCTACCTGGTTCTCATGGAGAAGGTGGCCGCCACTCCGCCCGACTATCCGCGCCGCGCCGGCCTTCCCTCCCGCCATCCCCTGGCCTGACTCACCCGGATTCGATTAACCGGCCGGCGTGGACGCGCCACGTCGTCGCCCGGCGGCGGAAAGCGTCGTCGAACAAGCCTTCGTCGGTGGAAGTGAGCAGCGCCTGCTGGCTGCGGCCGACGCGGGCCAGCAGATCCTGTCGCCGCTCCCGATCGAGTTCGGCCAGGACCTCATCCAGGAGCAGGACGGGCCACTCTCCGGTGCGCTGCCGTAGCCAATCGACCTCAGCCAGCTTTAGCGAGAGCATGGCGGTGCGGTTCTGGCCGCGGGAGCCGTACGGCCGAAGGTCGATCCCGTTGGACAGAAACCGCAGTTCGTCCCGATGTGGCCCGACCAGGGTCGAGCCACGCTCGATGTCTTCGGCGCGCAATCGTTCCAGGGCCGTCAGGAGCCGCTCGCGCCACGCCGCGTGCGGGAGCCCGGTCCAATCGGTCGTCTCCGAAAGAGGAAGTCCAAGCTGGCCCTCGCCGGGAGAGGACGAAGGCAAGGCGGGCAAGTACTCCAGACGCAGATTCTCGGCTCCGCGGGTCATGTCGGAATGCAGGAGCGAGGCCAGGGTCTCCAACTCGCGCACCGCCAGCGCCCGGCTGCGGAAAAGCACCGCTCCCGTTTCGGCCGCCTGCTGATCCCAGAACTCGAGTTGATCCAGGGCGCCGGGCGCCTCCGACAGGTGTCGGAGAAGGGCGTTCCGCTGGGTCAGGATTCGGCCGTACTCGGTCAGGGCGCCGGCGTAATGGGAATCGGCCTGAGAGAGGGCGACATCCAGATAGCGCCGCCGCTCCCCGGGCGGGCCTTCCAGGACGCGCAAGTCTTCCGGAAGGAAGAGCACGGCGTTGAAGACGCCAGCCAGATCGCCGACGCGCCGCCGGACACCGTTCAGCAGGATGTCGCGGCGCAGGCGGGGCTCGTCCCCGGGCAAGCTCTCTAGGACCAGGCGGATTTCGATCCGGTCGAGGCGGTCGGCGCGGCGGATTTCGCCGACCAGACGCGCCACGGGGGTAGGTTCCCGCAGCGCCAGGAAGTTGATCACCTGGCGCGCCTGGGCGGCATGCGGTGAATCGGCCGAGACCAGGTAGAAGATCGCCTCCAGCAGGCTGGTCTTGCCCTGGGCATTGGCGCCGAGCAGCAGCGTCGATCCTTCCGGGACGTCGGCCTCGAGGCGGATGAAATTGCGGAAGTTGGTCAGAGAGAGATGCGCGAGGAGCACGGCGCGCGAATTCTAGCACAGGGGTCCATGGCAGACCCAAACCCGTTTTCCGCAGGAGAACGGGTTTGGGTCTTCGATAACCACCGGCCACTGACCGCCGACCACCGACCACTATGCTAGAGTCGTACCCGCACGCAAGGAGTCTCTCATGGCCGTCGAGTGGAGAGTCGGAACGCGCTACCTGGTGGGAGTCGCCCTGGTGCTGGCCCTGGTCGGCCTGGTGGTCCTCAGCCGGCCGGTGTTGCCCGAGCTGGTGCTGGCGTCGTTGGTGGCCTTCCTCGTTCGCCCGGTCATTGAGTTCTTTCGAACCCGGCTGCGGTTCCCCAAAGCGGCGGCGGTGGCGGTCACCTATGTCCTGGTGGCCCTGGCGTTGTTGATTGTCCCGCTTGTGCTTCTCCCGCACGCCATCAACGCCGTCGCCTTCGTCCTTTCGATCGACATGCAATCCGTGATCGACGGTGTGCTGCGGTGGCTGATCGAAACCCTGTTGGCCTGGAAGGCAAGCGGCCTGCACTTCTTTGGGTTGGTGCTGCCGCTTCAGGGACTGGTCGATCCGGTCCTTCAGGCATTGCAGAACCCGGGCGCTGCCCTGCCGACGTCTTTCTCGACGCTAACCTCCGCCCTCAGCTCCTTCCTGTCGTTTGTCTCGCGCGGCGCCGCCGGGGTGGTAGGGACGATCGCCTCGTCCCTTCTTTCGCTGGCCTTCACCCTCCTGGCGAGCGTCTACCTCAGCGTGGACGGGCCGCGGATGGGGCGGAGCGTGATGGAGGGAATTCCCGAAGCCTATCGGCCGGAGCTGGTCGAGCTCTTCGGACGCTTGCGGCGAGTGTGGGACTCGTTTGTGCGCGGCCAAATTTTGCTGATGGTGATCATCGGCTCGGTCGTGGGCGTGGGCGCGGCCGTGTTGGGGCTGCCCAACGCCCTGAGTCTGGGCCTGTTGGCGGGATTCCTGGAGCTCGTCCCCAGCCTGGGTCCGTTCCTGGCGACCATCCCGGCGGTCCTGATCGCGCTGCTGCAGGGCTCGAGCCATTTCACCATCGACCACGGCTGGTTTGCCTTGATCGTCCTGGCGTTCTACGTCGGCGTGCAGAGTATGGAGAACACGTTCATCGTCCCGCGCGTGTTGGGCGATGCGGTGAAAGTCCATCCTCTGGTCATACTGGCCGGCGTGATCGTCGGCGCGGCGACGGTTGGGGTGCTGGGGGTGTTCCTGGCGGCGCCGGTCATCGCTTCGCTGCGCGACATCCTGGGCTATCTGTACCGCAAGGTTCTCAACGTCGAGCCGTTCCCGCCGCCGTCCTCCGCCTCGCAGGAGGCCGTCCCGCCCCCATGGCCATCAGTCTCGTGGCGAACGCGGCTCGCACGGCTGTTTCGCCCGCGCCGCGGCGAGGCGGTTGCGGCTCCCCGAATTGTCGAGGGGAAGGGTACACCCCTCCAGCCGGCGCGAGCCGTCCGGCGCGGTACGGCTCGAGGGAAGACGGGGAAGACCAAGAGGAAGCGTGCTTCGAAACGCTGACAGAGGCGGAAACCGAAACCCGGTTTGCACAGCAAACCGGGTTTCGCATTTGGCGCGCACCACGCAACGCCCTTCGGAGACCTAGCCCGCGGTCTTACCGGTCGCGGTCGTCAATCAGGAACATCGACAGGATGAACGAGACGACGCTGATGATCAGGCCTCCGAGGAAGGCCGGCCAGAAGCCGTCGACGTAGAAGGGTACGCCCAACAAGGCAGCCGCCTTCGCCGCCAGCCACAGACTAACGGCGTTGATCACCAACAGGAACAGGCCCAGGGTCAACAGAATCAGCGGGCACGAAAGCAACTTGAGCAGGGGGCGGACGAAGGCGTTCACGAGCCCAAGGATGATGGCCATGGCAGCCACGGTCAGCCAGGCGCGATCGCTCTCGACGCGAATCCCCGGGACGATGGCTACCGCCACGCCAAGGGCCACGGCCGTGATCAACCAACGCAGCAACAGCTTCATGCGGGCACCTCCGGGATTGACGGTCTCGGGGCGATCGCCTGGACGGCCATCGCCTCCTCGGGTTCCGGCTGCCAGACCCGGCTCGCTCGATCGATGAACAGCACCCCATCCAGGTGGTCGATCTCGTGCTGGAAGATTCGCGCCAGCCAGTCGTGCGCCTTGAGACGGAACGGGTTGCCGTTGCGGTCGAGGCCGCGCACGGAGACCGCCTGATGGCGCTGGACCGCGCCCAGGAAGCCCGGGATGGAGAGGCAGCCCTCCGTGCCGTCGAGCACTTCCTGGGAAGGCCGAAGGATCTCCGGATTGATCACGGCGTACAGCTTGGGCGGGAACTCTTCGCCGTCGTCTCGCGGCTCGGCATACTCGACGACGATCACGCGCTGGCTGACGCCGATCTGAGGCGCCGCCAGGCCGACGCCGGGCGCCGCCCGCATCGTCTCGATCATGTCGTCAATCAGGCGACGCAAGGCGGGCGTCACGGCACGCACCTTGCGCGCGCGCTGCCGCAAGACCGGATTCTCTAAGGTGAGAATGGGACGAAGCGCCATCTACGAGTCGCTCTGTTCACTCGGCGGAGCCACGTGGTCGTGGTAGGCGGAAAGCCATTCTACCATCTCCTCCTGGCGCCGCTTCCGTTCGAGGGTCCGTTTCCGTTCCACCAGGGCTTCCTGGGCGCGCACGATATCCTGCTGGGCGGCGCTCGGGTTGAGGATTCCCTCGAACAGAAACTCCGACGTACCGACGGCGGCGATGACGTTGCCGAAGTTGAGGATCAGGCCAACCGGCCCGCGGCGATCGACCTCCGTGCCAAGGATGTTTTCCAGCGGGGCCAGCTTCCGCAGCTCTCGCCCGAGAGGCCTCTTGTGGAGGTCGACAATGTGCGTCGGCGTAATCTGGTACAGATCGTTCGCCCAATCGGCGTACTCGTAGAGGCCCCAGACGGCTGAAGCCAGGGCGGCGGCGCCGAGCGCCGCCAGGGCGGCGTCGGACAGGCTCGACGGTCCCAGCCCTACCAGGCCGGCCAGCGCCAAGCCGAGCGAGGCGGCGAAGATCAAAGCCGGCAGCACGAGGCTCTGCGCCAGAACCGCCCAATGCTTGCGGTAGGTGATGACTCCTTTGATCTCGAAGCGCAGTTGCAGGGTCCAGTGGTCCAGGCCGACGCCGTCGAGGCTGCGTTCCGGCTCGGTCTGCGGACGGGCGGGAGGGACAGGCGCAGAGGATTCGCCTTGCAGTCGCTGTCGTAGGGCTGTCGTGAGCACCTGGCGGTCGGCTTGCTCGCCCTGCGACTGATGGCGCCGGCGCAGCTCCTCGATCAGGGCGGCGATGGTGGAAGCGTGGGCGGAGTGGTGGAATACGATGCTTCCGGTGTAGGAGCGGATCACCACATCGGCGAAGCCGAGCACGCGCGACGACAGGTTCGAGGCCAGACTGACGGAGAGAATCATCCCCAGGGGGCTTTCCTGGCGGCTGTCGTAGATCCCGATGACCTTCTCCAGCCAGACGACGCGCCGGTCGGTGACGAGATAGTAGTCATTGCGCCAGTCCGCCCATTGCCACACAAAAAGCGCCGCCCCAAGGACGAGCAGGAGAGAAGCCAGCGCGACGGATAAACCTCCACCCTGCAGCAGGGTGAAGGCAAGCCAGATGGCACCCGCCAGGGCCATGGCGGAAGGTGCGATCAGCCTTTGGGCCAGCAGCGCCGGGTGCTTGCGGCTTGCGGCGTAGAGCGTCTCATCCTGGGCGAGCCAGGGAAACGATGGCGATCGCCCGAGCCGTCGAGTCTGGATGGGCAGGTTCAGGCCGTCGGCAGCGGAAGCGTGTTCCTTAAGGAAGGGCTCGAGGGAGGCTTGATTCCAGCGGTAGGCGACGGTGGGTTCCGAAGAGCGCGCGCCGGGCGAGGCCTGCGGCGACTTCTGAAGATTCTCCTCGCCGAAGGTGTCCCCGGCGCGCAGGCGCCCCAACGTGTGGTGGCCCTCGGCGCCGAGGCGGACCCAGACTTCGACCGACCCTGAGGCGATGATGTACAGGCCGCGGGCCGCCTGACCCGGTGCCAGGATGGCCTCACCGGCGGAGAAGGTGAGCCGTTCGAGCCCAGGGGCGACGAGTTGGAGCTCGTCGGCGTCGACGCCGGCGAGGAACGGCGCGCGCAGCAACAACTCCAGCGCGCTGATCTCCGGCATGCGGTGATTGTAGCACGCCGGTTTACCCGAACCCCTGTGCTATAATCGCCCGACCGGAGGACTCTTCTTGGCTAGAAGGAAAGCGCCGACGGTCCCGCAGGGTCGCCGGGGCAACGGCGGTCGTGGATCGCGATCCGGTGCGTCGGGAGCCCGACGCACTTCTGTCCCCGGCGTATCATCCCTCTCATCGCTTCGTGATGCGTCCATCGCCCAGCTGCAGGCCCACCGCCGGGAGGTGATCGGCGTCGGCCTTGTGCTGCTTGGGCTCCTTACATTCGCCGCTCTCCTTGTTCCTGGCCAGAGCTGGCTCGGCGCGGCCTGGGCCCGCCTCTTGCGATCGGGATTCGGGTGGGGGGTGTACGTCGTCCCGGCCGCCGTGATCGCCGCCGGCGTCTGGCTCGTCTTCGGCAGCTACGGACCTCGCCTGCCCCGCCCGGCGCCGGAACACATCGTGGGAGGCCTGCTGTTGTATGTGGCGCTGCTGGTGCTCCTGCACGTCGTGGCGGGCGGAGGATCCGTTGACGGCGCCCCGGAAATCGCCGAACAGGGCCGCGGCGGCGGGGCGTTGGGTGCGGCGCTGCTGGGATGGCTGTTGCGCTCGCTGGGCGGCGTGGGCACGGCCGTCGTGGTGGCGGCGTGGATCGTGCTGGCCTCAGCCTTCACGCTTGGCCTTTCGGTGACGGAAGTTGCCGGTTCATGGGCCCGGCGGGCGGCCATTCCCAAAGCAGGCTCGCGGGCCGAGGAACGCCGCCGCGCAGCACGGCCGGCCCCCAAGCCTGAGCCGGCTTCGGCAGTGGAGGCCGTGGTCCCACCGCCGTTTGTCCCGAGCCGGCCGAGCGCCAACACCGGGGCCGATCGGACAGCGCCGACCGCACGACCGGCTTCCCCCAGGCCTGAGCCCGTCGGGATCGTCTCCGCCGGTGTGCCGCAGCCGGCGCCGATGCCTCCCGGCGGATGGACGGTGCCGGCGATCGAGGCCGTTCTCGAAAAAGGCGCGGCGGCCAAAGCCGACGACGAGTTCGACCGTCAACGCGCCCGGCTGATCGAGGATACGCTCCTGGCCTTCGGGGCCCCGGCGCGCGTCGTCGAGATCAACCGCGGCCCGACCATCACGCAATTTGGCGTCGAACCTGATTTCGTCGAGACGCGCGGGGGCCGGCGGACCAAAGTGAAGGTGAGCAAGATTTCGGCGCTGGCGGACGATCTGGCGCTGGCGCTGGCGGCGCCGTCGATCCGCATCGAGGCGCCCGTGCCCGGGAAGGGGTTCGTCGGTGTCGAAGTGCCCAACCCGGAGATCGCCGTCGTCGCCCTGCGGGACGTCATGGAATCGCCCGGCTTCCAGAAACTGACCTCGCGCCTGCGCCTGGGGTTGGGGCAGGACGTTTCCGGGAAGGCCGTCGCCGCCGACCTGGCGACGATGCCGCATCTGCTCATCGCCGGCACGACCGGCTCGGGCAAATCGGTGTGCGTCAACGCCATCGTGGCCGGACTGCTGTTACAGAACTCGCCGGACGACCTGCGCTTCGTGATGGTCGATCCCAAACGTGTCGAGCTGACCCTGTACAACGGCATTCCCCACCTGCTGGCGCCGGTGGTGGTCGAGCTCGACCGGGTGGTGGGAGCGCTGCAGTGGGTTTCGCGCGAGATGGACGAACGCTATCGCAAGTTCGCCCGCGACGGCGTTCGCAACATCGACGAATTCAACCGCCGCCTGGAGGCCGCCGGCCAGGCCCGACTCCCGTACTTGATCGTCGTCATCGACGAGTTGGCGGACCTGATGATGCTGGCCCCGGACGAGACGGAGCGCGTCATCACCCGCCTGGCGCAGTTGGCGCGTGCCACCGGAATCCACCTGATCATCGCCACTCAGCGGCCGTCGGTGGACGTCGTGACCGGGCTCATCAAAGCCAACTTCCCGGCCCGCATTGCGTTCGCCGTGGCCTCGTCGATCGACAGCCGGGTCATTCTCGACCAGCCGGGCGCCGAGCGGCTGCTGGGCCGCGGGGACATGCTCTTCCAACCTCCGGACGCCGCCAGCCCGGTCCGGATGCAAGGCGCCTTCGTCTCGGAAGGTGAGCTGGCTCGGCTGATCCAGCATTGGCAGCTGGCCGGCCTGGAGGCCGGTCTCGGCGCTCCGTCGATTCCGGGGCAGGCCATCCCCAGCGGGGTCCCGCTGAAACAGGCCGCCATGTGGGACGAGATGGCCTCGGAGGGCGACGAGACCGACAGCCTGTACGACGAGGCCGTCGAGATCGTACGCCACATGCGCCGAGCTTCGATCTCGCTGTTGCAGCGCCGCCTGCGCATCGGGTACACGCGGTCGGCGCGCTTGGTCGATCAACTGGAAGAACGGGGCATCGTCGGGCCGGCCCAAAGTGGATCGCAAGCGCGAGAAGTTCTCGACTACGGCCAGCTCTCCCCGGAAAGCGACCACGATCGCGACCGCGCAGCCTCGCGTGGGGAAGCATCTCGAAGCGAAGCTCCTTCTCGAGACCGCGCCTGAGCCGGCACGGCGGCTCTTCCATCGTGCATCGTTCCCACCGGCACACGATTACGCTTGGCTCCATTCCTCGCGTGCTCTGGCCGGCCGTTCTTGGCCTGGCGGCCGCCGGTCTCGCCTGCGGGCGGGCGACGGCCGTCGCGCCGACTTCTCCGGCGGTTGCGACGCCCGCACGAACAGCTCAGCCCACGCCAGCGCCCCGCCTGTGGGCGACGGATGATCTTCCGGCGCAAGTGCAAGAGGAGACGCGGCGTTGGGCGGAGGCGCGCGGCCTGTCCTTCATCGTCGGTCCGCCATCAGGTGTGACGCCATCCTCGGTCGCTGGCGGGCTGGACTGGGTTGTAAGCCTGCATCAAGCAGCGTGGGCGGAGGATCCAGCCTTCGTCGAAGCCGGCGTGCGGGGCGTCGTCGTGGATCCGACGGGCACACCTTCCTCGCCCTTCATCAGCACCATCGGCGCGAGTGACGCCAGCTGGAAGGAGGCCGGGTTCCTGGCCGGGGTCATGACGGGCTTGATTGGAGACTCGCAGGTGGCCGGCGTCGTGGCTGATGACGAGCAGTGGGGGGGCGACCTGGCGGCCGGCTTTGAACAGGGGCTGCGCTACACCTGCCCGCGCTGCCGCCAGGTCCGCGCCGAAGGCGCCTCTCTCGACGTCCGCGAATTTGTGCGGCAGGGCATCGAAGGCGTGTTTGTGGCCCCGGGCGGCCGGGCGGGGGAGTTAGCGGCGGTTTTGAAGGAAGGTGGATTGTGGGTCGTGTGGGTGGGCGACCTTCCCACGGAAGCCATTCAAGAGCGCCTGGCTGGGCGAGTGGTCCTCGAACCGGCGGCGCTTGTGGCGCAGGCGCTCGACGCCCTGGCCGCCGGGGAAGGCGGCCAAAGGTGGCCCTATTCCGTAGGCACTGGAGGCATGGCCCTGGGCGATGTGAACTCGCAAGCGATCAGCCCCGGCCGGCAACGCCTCGCCGACGAAGCGGAACAGAAACTCGCCTCCGGCGCTTTGGACCTCGATGGCCCCTGAGGAACAGGCGCTTCCAGGGTTGACGGTGCGGTCTCCGTTGGTCGGGGATGCGGCCAAAGGGCGGTGAGGATAGGGTGAGCCCGCGAGATGGGGCGTTCCTCACACAGCGCGCAGGATGATGGAGGCCAGGCCGGCAGGTGTTTGCGTGGCACCTGGACTCATGTTATGATGACCAGTGCCCGCCGGTGTTCCCGGCGATTCCACGGCCGTCCGGCCTCGAAGAAAGGGGTGATCGCAGGCAGGGACGCACATCCGTCCATCCTCAGCACTTGACCAGGATTATCCCCACCCCCATCCATTCCCTAAGGAGAACGAGACATGCAGAAGAAGACATTCGCCGCACTTTCCCTGTTGCTGGTGGCTGCGTTCGCGCTGTCCGCCTGCGCCGGGGCCGCCCCAGC